>Ga0081539_10006840_pt1 | contig 10665 bp, 12 predicted proteins | sample TabmetS4T2R2_FD_71023 | JGI IMG/M metagenome (GOLD analysis project Ga0081539, IMG submission 71023) | Tabebuia heterophylla rhizosphere microbial communities from the University of Puerto Rico - S4T2R2 | ecosystem: Host-associated > Plants > Roots > Rhizosphere ... | reverse complement strand
CAGGGTGTCGCCGAGCAGGGCCACCGAGTGGCTGCGCCACACCACCAGGGCCTGGAGCGCAGCGGTGACGGCCAGGACGGCGAACGAGATGATGAGCGCCCGGATGCCCTTGCGGCTGGTCTCAAGGGGGGTGTCGACCGCCACCGCGGCGTCGTGGCGGTGCGGGCCGATCAGCGCCCTGAGCCGCCCCAGGAGCCCCGACCCATGCTCATGGTCGTGGTCGTCATGATGGTCGCTGTGGTCGTGGGCCGGTTGCCCGTGACGGTCGTCGTGGCGGGGTTCGCTCATTGGTTGCTGCTCCTATCGGGATGGACGCGGGCCGCGGTCGGCAGTGAGGGCTCCTGGCCGGCCGGCGCCGACGGGCTCATCGCCGTCGCTTCTTCCGCGGCCGCGGTCGTGGCCGACCAGGCTTGGCCGGTTGGGCATCGCCCTGGCTCGTCACCCGTCCAGCCGGTCGACGCGCGGGACGGGGATGCGCCTGGGCTGGCTTCCCGTGGGGTGCCGGGCGGTGGCCGTTGGGCCGTCGGCGGAAATACACCACGGTGGCGATGACCACGCCGGGCAGAATGAGCGCCAGGAGCCAGCGTAGGCGGCCGCCGGCTGCGTCGGGGTAGGCGGGCGCGGGCGGAACGGCGACCAGCAGGTATCCGGGGCCGGGCACGCGACCCGTAGCCGTGTGGGCGCCTGGTGCGTCGGAGGTGTCGACCGTGACCCAGGCTCTTCCGTCGCGCGAGTAGACCAGCGTGTGCGCGGCCGAGAGGGGCAGACCCGGCAACGGATAGGCCAGGGTGGCGCTGACCTCACCGGCGAACGCCTGGACGGGACGGTTCGAGGGCGCATAGCGGGCCTGGAGCCGGTAGGCGTTCCCGGCCGCCAGCAGCCCGGCGGGCACCGGGCCCAGGGAGCCCGGGTCGAGGGGTGCGACGTCGGCGACGACGGTGGTCTGGCCGCGACTGGGCGAGAACGCGTTCTCGCTGAAGATCACGTTGAACTGCGCGTCGCTGGTCGAGAACGCGCCAAGCCGGGATCCCTTGGCCCGCATGGCCACCTCGAACCTCCCAGCCGCCGGCGGCCTGTTCTGCTCGGCCAGGGCCGCCGGTGGGTTGACCCAACGGTAGGGCGACGGTGGCGCCAGCCCGTCCAGCAGCGGGCGGCGGGCCGCCGGGCTCAGCGCGCCGCTGCCCGCCGCCCCGGCCACATACACCGCGACCGCCACCAGACCAAGCCACAGGGCACCTCGCCTGGCCCTGCTCGACCCGCCCGAAGGGTCCGCGCCGCGGGTCATTGGCTGATCGGCAGGGCGTGCAGCGTGGTGGTGGCGAACGGCGGCGGCCAGGTGACCTCCCGGCGGTTCACTCTGGTCCATTGCCAGATCACGCTGGCTGCCTGGAGGTTGGCGCCGGCGTCGATGGTGCCTGGCTGGCCGAAGCCGAGCCCGCTGCCGTTGGGCAGGCTGCCCCTGGGCAGCCGGACGGCTCGGGTGGCGGCGGCCACGTCCGGGGGCCGCAGTGAGCGGGCGGTGGGGAGCACATGATGGAACAGGGCCCAAGCGCCGGCGAAGCCGGCCAGGGCTGGGGCGGTCATCGCCCCCCCGTAGGCGGCCTGGTAGGCGGCGTCGGCCCGCTTCAACAGCGCACGGGCGTCAGGCGACAGGCCCTTGGGGTTGATCCCGTGGGTGTCGGGCTTGTCGGAGGCGAACAGGCCGACGGCGTCGCGGCCCAGCAGGGCCCCGAACTCTGGCATGCAGTAGCTGGAGGAGGTGCCGATGCTGGCCAGCAGGGGCAGGTGCTGCCGGATGGTCTCGCGGCGCAGGGCGACGCCGTCCTCCAGGTAGGCCACCACGAACAGCACGTCGGGGCGGGTGGCCTTGATCCGGGCGACCAGCTTGGCCTTGTCGTAGGCGCGGGGGTCGTAGGTAAGGCTGCCCGCCAACATCAGCCCACGGGTGCGCAGCTCGGCAAGGGCGCCCTGGGCGACCGCCGACCCGTAGACGTCGTCGACCGCGACCACCGTGTACCGCAGCTTGTCCGCGGCATGGCCCAGCTTGGGGGCCAGCTGGTCGGCGACGAACTCGATCGCCCGGCGACCCAGGATCCCGCCGGTCGGCGCGACCCGGAACACCAGGTCGCCGGCGCCGACCCCGGCCATCTTGCCCACCGCGCCGGTCTCCCAGAACAGCCGGCCCCGGCCCACGGCGGCGGCCGCGGCCGGGCTGGAGATGGTGCTGCCGTAGCTGCCCACGATCAGGTCGATGCCCCGGTCGGCCAGGGCCTCGACCGCGCCGGGGGCGGCCTCGGCGGCGGGAACGTCGACCTGGTCCAGCACCAGCGGCCGGCCGTGGATCCCGCCGGCCTGGTTGACCAGGTCGGTGGCGACCCGGACGCCGCGGGACTCCTCGATGCCGCCGACCGACTGGCTGCCCGACAGCGGGTAGATGGCGCCGATGCGGATCGGCTCCTGGCGGCCAGCGCAGGCAGCCGTGGCCAGCAGCACGACCACCAGCAGGACGGCTGTGCGCGCTCTCATGACCGCTCCGTGGTCTGGAAGGCGGACTGGGTGAACACCCGCGGATCGAACGGCAGGTGGTCGGCGGCCACAAACTCCACCCGGACCACATGGGCGCCCGGTTCCAGCGTGGGCAGCTCGCCGTCGAGGTTGTAGTTCATGGCCACCAGGCGGCCGTCTACGGTCACATGGACATGGCCCTGGTCGGGCCGGATCCTGGTCGTGGTGGCGTCGATGATCCGGGCGCGGGCGAGGTCGACCTTGAGGGTGACGGCACTGCCCTTGACCGCCTGCCCGTTGCGGGGGAACCGGATCGACAGCCGGGCCGGGCTGCTAGGGCGCGCCCCCAGGGTAGTCCCGGTGGCGTCCGCGGGCTGAGGTTCGGCCCCCGAGCAGCCGGCGAGCGCGGCCACCAGCAGCAGCGCCGCCGCCAGCACGCGCGGTCCACCACGACGCCGATCTCGCATGGTCGTTCGCCTCCGTTGGTCCTTCAGTCAGCGATGGAATGGGTGAAGCGGGAAGTGGTCGTGGTGCCGCCTTGAAGCTCGGCTTGGACCGCGAACTCCCACCGGCCGGCGTGCAGGTCGGCGTTGGCTACGAAGTGCCCGGTGCTGAGCCGCAGCAGCTCCAGAGGTTGGGTGGCGGCCGCTGGTGGCGTCGCGGTGGCGCCGGCTCGGGTCACCGGCTGCTCGTTGCCGGCGGCGTCGAAGAAGGTGAAGTGGACCTGGTTGGGACCGGGGCGGTCGGGATCGACATAGGACTGCAGCCTGCCCCCGCCGGGCTGCGCGATGGTGTAGATCGTGGGCTGCCCTGGAGCCTGGGAGACCTGCACCCGCGGGGCGACCTCCCCGGTGGCGGCCCCTGGCCGTAGTTCGGTGAGGAGCCCGGCGGCGACCAGGACCAGCGCGGCCACCGCCAGCACGGCGGCTGGCCAGCGCCTCGCCGGCCGGCCAAAATACAGGCCGACCGTGGCGGCACCCACCAGCAGCGCCAGGCCTGCGTACAGCGCCCAACGCCCAGCTGTGGCGACCAGGTCCGGCGACGGACCGGCCATGGCCGCAGCTGGGAGCGGCACCATGGCAACCAGACTGGGCGCTGTCATCGCTGCCGTGGTGCTGTCGGGGTCGCGGTCACGGCGCTCAAGCACTCGGGTTGGTTCCTTCGGCGGTCGCCGGTGGCGGCCGGCGGCGAGGGAGCTGCCGGGCCTGGAGCAGTGCGACCACCGCCAGGCCGATCCCCAGTCCGAGGGTGGCAGCGACCAGCGCCCGGGTCAGCGGGTCGGGGAGGGCGACGGCCAGCTGGGAGCGGTACAGGCTTGCCAGGTCGCCGATGCCGCCGATGTCAGCCATGAGCACGGCCGCCGTCAGCAGGTAGATGCTGGCCCGCCGGGGATGGTTGCCGAGCAGCCGCCAGATGGCCACCCCACCGAGGATCCAGCCGGCGAGTGACAGGTAGCTGGAAGCGGCCTTGGAGCCCACCGAGGCGCTAGACCCGACAAAGATCCCGACGGTGTGGACGATGTCGATCAGGATCAGCAGCCCGGTCAGGCCAGCCAGCAGTAGCGGCCAGCGGCGCTGGCGGGCGGCGGCCAGCACTCCCAGCAGGCACCCGATGGCGACGGCGACCCAGGGCCAGGGGCTGGGGCCGGGCACCCAGCGCAGATCCCCGGTCACCCGGACCGGTTGGCTGCCGGCGAGCAGGTCGACCTGCCAGGCGGGCACAACCGCCTGCCGACGGTTGGGGGCCGCCTTGACCTCGGGTGGGTCGGTGGCGCCCATCCAGTGCGAGCGGTGGTCGTGCCAGACGGCGGTGTCGCCATCGCCGACACGACGCCAGTCCGGCGGGGCGTCGGCGCTGGCGTCGGCCGGGGGTGGCGCCGGGTTGACCCGGACACGGTTGAGGTAGGTGGCCGGGGAGCGACGGTTCTCGAACACCCCGTCGGGTCCGACCCGCAGATACGGTTCGCCGGCGTAGCCGAGCACGGTGACTTCTTGGCCGGTGCTGTTGCGCACCTGGAGCCGCGCGCCGGCGTCGATGACCTCGATGCGCACGCCGGGCACGGCGGGCTCGACGGTCAGAATGCGGGTCTGGTAGTTGCTGGCCTGGGCACCCCCGACCGCGTGCGCGGCCGCCGGGGCGGCGCCGAGCCCGGCGAGCAGCGCTGCCGCGGCCACGACCGTCGCCGCCCGGCGCGGCCACCGCCGACGCCGGCGGACGGATGGAGAAGCTGTGTTCATGGCTTGACCTTGAACTGGGTGGCGGCCACCACCTGGTTGGCAAAGGGGGCATGGTCGGCGGCGACGAACTCGACCCGGACGCTGTGGGTGCCGGCATCCATCGTCGGCAGCTTCTGGGTGAGCCCGTACAGGACGGAGACGAGCTTGTTGTCCACATAGACGTGGACGAAGCCCTCGTCGGTGGGGAGATCGGCGGCCCTGGCGGCGGTGGCCAGCCGGGCGCCCGACAGCTCCAGCCGGAGCGTGGGGCGGGTTCCGACGACGGCGCCCGGGGCCGGGGTGAGGATCCGCAGGCGAGCCGGTGTGGTCGGCCGGGCGCTCGTGGAGGACGAAGAGGAGGCCGACGAGCAGGCGCCGAGCACGGCGGCCAGCCCGACGGCCACCAGCAGCGTGACTCCGAGCGGGCGGCTCCTCCGATTGCACCAGATCCGGACCATGGTGGCTCAGAAGTCCTGCGGGGCTGCAGGGGTCGAGGTGGATGGCGGGGCTCCTCCGCGGCGGGTCAAGGTGATGATCAGGGCGGCCACCCCGAGCAGCAGGCCGCCGACGGCCAGCCAGAGCGCCAGGGTGGCGCGTCCCTCGGCGCCGGACGAGTTGGTGTCGGCCGAGGCGAGAGCGGCCGCGGTGGTGGACGGTGCCGCCGGCGCCGCGGTGGTCGCCGGCGCGGCCGGGGCCGTGCCCGCGCCCTTGGCGGCTGCGGTCACCGGCACCCGCACCTGCTCGGTTTCGCCACCTGCGGTCAGGGTCACGGTGAAGGTCAGGGTGCCGGGCTGATCGGCCCCCTCGAGCTCGAAGCCCCACTGCTCGAAGGTCTCAGGCTCGACCTTGCCGCCGGTCCAGGCGACGCCCGACTCGGTCCGGCTGGCCTTCCAGCCGGTCGGCGTGCGAGTCGTCTCGCCCACCTCGGCACCGTCGGGGAAGGTCACCTCCACCTTGGTGATCGGCGCCTCCTTCTCGTTGGCCGCGGCCAGGGTGAGGAAGGTCGGGGTGCCGGTCTGGATGGTGGTTGGCGTGATCTCCTCATGAGCCAGCGCCGGCCCGGCGCCGAGGCTGAGTGCTAGCAGGGCAGCGGCGAGCACAACCGCGAACCTGGCCGACTTGGGCATCGAATGGTCTCCTGGTGTAAGGGTGGGGTTGGGACACGGGCGGAGTTGCCGAGGGGCTCATGGCAGGGCGCGGCGGCGGACGGTGATGTCGAAGCTCGCCTCCACGATCGAGGTGACCGCGACCTGATACCGGCCGGCGGCCAGGTTGGCGTCACCGACGAAGTGGCCCGGGGAGATCAGCCGCACCGGCAACGGCACCGGCCTGCCGGGCGGCTGGCCCGTGGCGAGCGTGACGGTGGCGTTGGCGACCTGGCCGGCGGCCACCCCGTTGGGGTCGGTGAAGGTCACATGGACCTCGTTGGCTCCCGGTGCCGTGGGGTCGATGAACAGCTGCACGACGTAGTCGCCAACCCGGTGGGACGTGTTGATCGGGCCGCTGGCGGCCAGGGCGACACTGCGCCCAGGCACCATCGCAACCAGCGCGGCCGCCAGGGCCACGACGGCGGCCAGCACGCCGAGCTCGACGGCGCTGGAGCGGGCAAAGTCGCGGGCCACTGTGGCCGCGCCCGGACCCGGTCGGGCCAGTCGCCCTGGGAGGACGAACCGGTGGCGGGCCGCCAGCAGCAGCGCGACCGCCACCAGCGCCACCTTGGCGGTCAGGACCCGCCCGTAGCTGACCCGCCACAAGTCGGTGACCGCGGCCAGCTGCCCGGTGGCGTTGACCACACCCGATGCCGTCACCACCAGCACGGCGACCACGCCGAGGAAGGAGAACCGGACCAGCAGCCCGCGCAGCAGCCCCGCCCGATCGTCGGGATCGGCGGCGCGCCAGCCCGGCCCGGCCAGCCCGACCAGGGCGGCCAGCCCTCCCACCCAGACCGCCACCGCCAGCAGGTGGACGCTGAGCGAGGCCACGCCGATGGCCGGCCGGGGATCGGTACGGGCGTGACCGCTCAGGGCGGCCACCACCGCCAGCCCGGCCACGAGCAGCCCACCTACGCCGATCCACACATCGGGTGCCACCCCGGCCAGGCGGGTCCGTCGGGCCAAGCCGGCCACCGGGACCAGCAGCGCCGCGACCAGCACCAGCCCGGCCAGCCAGAGCCGCCCGAACCGGCTCGTCAGGACCGCCCCCAGCACCGCCGGCCGGACCGCTTTGGCCAACCCGGTGCCCTGCACGGTGGCCGCCTGGAACACCAGCAGAGCCAGTTGCGACCAGGCAAGCACCGCCCAGGCCGCCGGCAGGACCCGGGCGAAGCGGTACCGGAACTGATCGGCGATCTGGCTGTCGCCCATTCCCAGCTCCCGCACCGTCGGAGTCCAGACCAGCCGGCGCACCACCACCACTCCGACCAGCAGCGACAGCGCGGCCAGCCACCCGAACCGGACCACCCCATAGCCGAACCCGACCCAGCGCGGCGCCGCCTGCTCGGAGTCGATCGGGACCGCCGAGACCGCCGAGGGCCGGCCGACGTAGAACACGAACCCACCCCGCACCGGATGGCTGTCCGAAGACACCGCCCGGAAGGTCACCGTGTAGGTGCCCTCGGCCAGGCGGGCCAGCGGGACGCTCACCGTCCGGTCGCCGTCCGAGCGGGCCGGCCCACCGCGGTCGACCCGGCGGCCGTCCACGTCAAAGACCCGGACCCCGCCCGGGTCGGCCTCCACCGCCTCCGAGAACACCAGCCGTACCACCCCAGGCGGCTCGGCCAGCGTGGTCTGGGGGGCCGGCTCGGTGCGTAACAGCACCGCGTGCGCCTGGGCCGGGCCGGCCAGCAGCCCGAGCCCGAGCCCGACCACTACCAGCCCGGCCGCGACCAGCAGGCGACTGGGTCGGCTCACCGGCTCACCGCCGGCCGGGCCCGGCCAGTCGGCGACGCCAGCAACCACACCAGACCTAGCCCGGCCACATGCAGCAGATGATGGGCCTCGGCCAGCGCCGGTAGCAGCCCGGCGGCCACGTCCAGCACCGCAGTCACCCCCAGACAGACGGCGAGCACGGCCACGACCGGCAGCAGCCCGTCCGCCCGTTCCGGTCGCCAGGCCACCACCAGCAGCCCGGCGGCCAGGGCCAGGTGGAACGAGCCCAGTTCGCGGGCCACGTGCACCGTCGCCCCTGGGTCCTGGCCGAAGACCAGCGCCGGCAACGCCAACGCCATGAGCAGCGCCCCGACCACCGTCAGGGCGATCCGCGCGTCCCGCTGCCAGGCGCGATCGCGGTCGCCGGCGGCCTCACCGATCCGGGCCAGGACCGGCCCAGTCAGATCGGGCACCTCGTCAGCTGGCCGCCCCTCCAGCGACCGCTGGAGCGCGGTCGCCTTGGCGACGAACTCGCGGCAGCCCGGGCAGCCGGCCAGGTGGGCCTCGACCAGGTGGCCCTCGATGAGGTCGGCGTCGGCCCCACGTGTCTCGCCGTCCAGCCGGGCCGAGATCGCCTCGCGGCAGGTTGTACAGTCCATACCCGAGTAGTGCGCGAATCCGCGGGAACAGTTCCCGACCATCGAGGATTCCTTGGGTATGGATGAGCTGACCAGGCTGCTGCACGCCGCCCAGGCCGATGATCGCCTCGCCCTGGCCGGCTTCATCCGCCGCAGCCAACCCGAGGTGTGGCGGCTCTGCGCCTACCTGGTCGGCCGCCATGCCGCTGACGACCTCACCCAGGAGGTCTATCTGCGGGCTTGGACCGCGCTGCCCGGCTGGCGGGCCGAGGCCAGCGCCCGGACCTGGCTGCTGGCGATCGTCCGTCGCGTCTGTGCCCAGGCCATCCGCGACCGCCAGCGCCAGCGCCTCCTCGCCCGTCGGGCGGCCCCGCCATCGCCTACCGATGTCGTTCCCGACCCGGCCGAGTTGGTAGCGCTCGACCAGCTCCTCCAGCACCTGGACCCCGACCGCCGGACCGCGTTCGTGCTCACCCAGCTCCTCGGCCTGTCCTACCTCCAGGCAGCCGAAGTCTGCGGGTGCCCGGTGGGCACCATCCGGTCCCGGGTCGCCCGCGCCCGCGCCGACCTCCTCACCCGGCTCGGAGATGCGGACCTGGGACCACCAGGTCGCTCCCGAGTCCACGACATGGAGCCCTGAGCCCCCCCGTCCGATGTCCAGAGGTTCGCCGGGAAGATCGTTCACACTTGAGGACATGAGACACACGACGCCCGCTGTAGGTTTGGACGCCACGCGCGCCCGGTCTCACCGCCGGCGGGGCTGGCTCGACTGGGCTGGCACCCTCTCACGGGCCGGCCTGGCCGTGGTCTGGATCTGGGCCGGCCTGGCCAAGCTGACCGATCCGAACGGTGCGGTGCTGTCGGTGCGCGCCTACCGGCTGCTGCCCGAGGTCCTGGTCCGCCCGGTCGCCTGGGGGCTGCCGTACCTGGAGCTCGCCCTGGCCGTACTGCTGCTGGCCGGGATCGCCAGCCGGATCGCCGGCGCCGCCTCAGCCGGGCTGCTGGTGGTGTTCATGCTCGGGATCGCCTCGGCCTGGGCCCGTGGCCTCCAGATCGACTGCGGATGCTTCAGCGCCGGTGGCCCGGACGCCTCGGCGGGCACCACCCGCTATCTTGGGGAGCTGCTCCGCGACGGTGGGCTGCTGCTGGTCTGCGCCTACCTGGTCTGGCGGCCCCAGAGCCGCCTGGCCCTGGCGCGCGAGCCCGACCAGAACACCGTCATGGGAGATCGATGAGCAACCGCAGGACAACAACCACACCGAAGACGAGGACGAAGACGACCCGCCCCGGCGCCAAGCCGCCAGCGCGGCGGCAGCGGCGCTCCATCTCCGCCGGCTGGGTGGTCGGCTTCCTGGTGCTGGCCGTGGCGGCGGGCATCGGCATCCAGGCGTTCCGCGACTCCAGCACAGGCGAGCTGGCGGTCCCGGCCCACACCGTTGGCCCCGCCAACGGGGAGGTGCTCGGCCAAGCGTCGGCACCGGTCACCGTCGAGGAGTATGGCGACTTCCAGTGCCCGAACTGCGCCGCCTTCGAGGCGACCGTCGGACCGACAATCCGGCGTCTGGTCGACCAGGGCAAGATCCGCTTCGTCTACCACCCGATGGCGTTCCTCGGGCCGGAATCGGTCGCGGCCGCCAACGCCGCCACCTGCGCCGGCGACCAGGGCAAGTTTTGGCCCTACCACGACCTGCTGTTCACCCAGCAGGCGGCGGAGAACTCCGGCTTCCTCAGCACCGACCAGCTGCTGCGCTTCGGTGAGCAGGTCGGCGCTAGCGACAGCCGCTTCACCGGCTGCGTGAAGGACGACACCTATGTGCCCTGGGTCCACCAGGTCACCGACGAAGCCTCCCAGCGGGGTGTCAACGCCACGCCCACCATCCTCATCAACGGCCGGGTCGAGCCGACCGCCATCACCGTCAAGGGGCTGCTCGCCGCAGTCGCCGCCGCCAGCCGCTGAGGCAGACTCACCCGATCATGCCGCCCGGAATGGCCGCAGATGCGTAGCGTGCGGTGTAGCTACGGATTCCGCCGGTCTGATAGCAAGCCGTACGCTGCATCAGCTCCTGTGGTGCCATTGCAAGGGGCAACAGTTGGCGGCTGGCCAGCCGAGGTGGTGGTGTGGGCGAGCCCGCGGGGTTGACGACGGCCAGGTGCTCTGAACCGGCGGCCAGCCCGCGGAGACCGTCGGGTCCACCATTTTCGTGGAGGCCACGGCGATGGCGGGTCGTACGCCGGGGCGGGGCTGTGCTATCGTCCGCTGCCAGCGCTCGGGTTCCCCCAAAACCGGGCGCCCCGCAGCAGGTTTCTCGATCCGTGCCCCCGACGGAGGCGAGAGGTGCCAAGATCCCGCGTCATCGCGGCCGGTCTGCTCATGGTCGCGCTGGTCATCGGCGTGGCCGTTCCCGGAGGCGCCGACGATCTGGCCACCGCCAAGGCCCG
>Ga0081539_10006839_pt1 | contig 10665 bp, 9 predicted proteins | sample TabmetS4T2R2_FD_71023 | JGI IMG/M metagenome (GOLD analysis project Ga0081539, IMG submission 71023) | Tabebuia heterophylla rhizosphere microbial communities from the University of Puerto Rico - S4T2R2 | ecosystem: Host-associated > Plants > Roots > Rhizosphere ... | reverse complement strand
ACCATTACCACCTCCAGCTCACAACTCAATATCCCAGAGAAGACCAGGTCGAATCTCGGCAGCATTTTGCGCGAGAACCTGCAGAACCCACTCAATGTCTTGTTCCTGCAGCTAATCGTAATCCTGACGTCGGCCAAGCTCATCAGCCGTCTCTCGCTTAAGATCGGTCAACCTCCGGTGATCGGAGAGATGATTGCCGGCATCGTTCTTGGGCCATCCTTGTTGGGGATGGCATTTCCGAAAGCCGTGTCGTTTCTCTTTCCGGCAGCTTCAATGGGATCGCTAAGGTTGTTCAGCCAAACCGGGGTCGTGCTCTTCATGTTCATGGTCGGCATGGAGATGAATGCACAGCAACTCAAGGAGAAGGCGCGAGCGGCCGTGGTCATCAGTCATGCCAGCATCATGGCGCCGTTTTTGCTGGGCGTCGCGATCTCTCTGCTCATCTATCGCCGTTTCGCACCGCCGCATATCTCTTTCGTGTCTTTCGGCCTGTTCATGGGGGTGGCCATGAGCATCACGGCTTTTCCAGTGCTGGCCCGGATCATTGAAGAGCGCGGAATTTCCAATTCATATCTGGGGAGCACGGCCATTGCCTGTGCTGCCGTGGATGATGTCACCGCCTGGTGCATGCTGACTTCGGTAATCGCGATCGTGAACGTGAGCGGTATTGAGAGCTTGGTGCTGACTATCTCTCTGGCCCTCGTTTTTACCGGATTCACCCTCTTCATTCTCAGGCCGCAGCTTAAGCGCATCTTCGATAAGGATTTCGAGTTGGGAAAGAATAACCACGGACTGGTCGTGGGAACTATGATTCTGGCCTTCGGTTGCGCCTACTTCACGGAGATCATTGGTATCCACGCGCTGTTCGGCGCCTTCCTGGCTGGCGTCGCCATGCCGGCGGCGAACGGGGTCCGCTCGTTCTTGAAAGAGAAGATCGGGGCCTTCATCTCTGCGGCCTTACTCCCCCTCTTCTTTGCCTTCACCGGATTGCGTACTCAGATCGCCCTGCTCGACGACTGGCAGAGCTGGTTGGCGTGCCTGGGAATAATTGCCGTGGCAGTTGCCGGAAAGCTGGGCGGCAGCATGATGGCTGCACGCTGGGCCGGGTTGAATTGGTCCGATTCGATCTCGATCGGTGTCCTCATGAACACCCGTGGCCTGATGGAACTGGTCGTGCTCAATATCGGCTATGACCTGGGAATTCTGACGGAGCGTATTTTCGCGATAATGGTTCTCATGGCTCTCGTCACGACCTGTATGACGGGTCCCCTCCTTTCTCTGATCGCACTCTTATCACGGAAGGGCTCGGAGCAAGAACGTCTCGCGACGATCGCATGACGTTTAACGTTGCCGCTCGACGTTACTTGGGGGAGAGGAAAAATTGCACTTCCTTTTTTATCCTCTTGGCGAAAGAATTCTCCATCCATCGCCGCCGTCTTGAGCCTCGAGAACGATTCACCCTGATGCTCTATGCAGATCGTGCGCGTAGTCCCCGAATCGCTCTCAGCGCAGGTTTGCGGAGCCTCACCGTTTGGCCTCGAATCGGTCTTTCCATCTGAGATCAATTAGCATAGACGATCCATTCGAGCCGGCTCAATTAACTCATATAGTGATTGAATGCTTCCGCATCGGCCACATCCGCTGACAGTCCGCCGCCTGGAATCACACAATGGAGATGAGGATAAAATTTCCTGGTCTGTCACGAAGAAGGTAGACCTGATCATCTTTGACCTTCATCCCCTCCAGAATTCGACACGCACTGAGCGTGCGTTTCCGTTCGGTTACGAGGGCGACCCCGGGGGACAATCAAGAAGCAACCCTGAGGTGCAGAAGTCGCAAAACCTCTTCCAGGCCCAAGTCACCATCTGAGTACGGATAGTCAAAGTATGGAACTTTTATCCATTGATTCTCTTGTCCCGGATGGATGTATTTCTCATAGTCGTCAACCAACAGGATTTCCTCTGGCGATGCGCTATCGACAAAGATGAGATTTTTTGTTTCTCCACTCCAGGTGATGTACTCGATGTCAGCAAACCAGTTTGGAGCGTAACCTTCTGTGCTAAGAAGCTGAGCGATGCCGCGGAATCGCTCTTCGTTGACGGAAGTGAAGATCACGATTCTAGGAAAAAGCTTCCGGCAAGCTTCCAGAAAGTCGAAAAGCCCGGGCCGGGCGATTTGGCTTACGGCATTCGAGATTAAGGTTCCTTCGAGGTCAAGAGCTAAAACTTTCACTTTCACCTCTGATTCCAACATCGCAGCGGTAGAATCGAAAAATTCCATACTTTCCTCATCTTCTTCCTGAGAAGACCTGTATACTGTTGTGGTGAAACCCCTGCCGATAAAACGTAGCTACTCGATTACCTTTTCACCTGATGGCACTCTCCTGGCAGCTCTGGCTCGAGATGTAGTTGTCTGGGACCTGGCGTCAGCCCGGAAGAAATTCCGGGTCCATCCGTTAAGTCATCCATCCCACCTCTGCTTCTCTCCGTCTGGAGAACAACTCGCCATCAAGGGAACTTCCGGCCTGATTGTAGTGATCGACTCTCAAACCGGTAAAGAGCTGCACGCTTTCGGCAACATCGAGGATGGTGAGGGCTCCAACCTCAGATATTCTCCATGTGGCGATTACCTGGTCGATGGCTCATGGAACGGGCGGCTCTTCGTGAGACGTGCCGACTCTGGGCGAGTGGAGTTTACAACAGACTTTCCCGGAGAATCGATTACAGATGTTCAATGTGCGAGTGATGAGAGATTGTGGGCGATCTCGCATTCGCCGCGAGCCACGACCTCCAATCTCCCACCGGACTCTGATTACTTCTCGGTATGGAGTTGGCCGTTCAGTACGAGTGCCTACTCGATCTTTCCACGCCGCATTCCCTTCGTGTGGGCTTCTGCGATCAGTCCGGATGGAAGATTGATGATTGTAGTCTGTGGTGCGCCGCCTGACACACTTGCTCTCTACCGCGCTGATGACGGAGCTGAAGTAGCGTCAACCTCATTTGAAGCGGGAGGGACGGGAGCTGTTGTGTGCTGGTCACCGGACGGCCGATTCATAGGGGCGGTGAAGAATCACGGGATCATGATTTATGATTCTTCGGTGTTGAAGCCAGTGAGCAATTTGTCAGTTCCTTATGCCTCAGATATTGTGTTCGCCCCGCAAGGACATTTGTTAGCCGTCGGCTCTTGGGAAGCAGGGTATGTCTTTAATCTCGACGACTTCGACGGGTTACAAGTTCGGGGCGGCCCTCTTTCTCCTTCAACCACCCCTCTTTAGCGACTAAGCGCGCAAACACCGGACCCTGTTCCGGGTTCTCCGTCAGTGCAGTTTCCGCCCACCAGCCAGAAAAGCGAGGCAGAGGCCTCCGCTTCTGCTTTTTCAACCCACAATCCAATCCACAAAGAGATGACTCTCTCACCTCCCCCACGAGCAAGATGATTCCTGCCATAGTGTTTGTCGTTGTACTCTCATTTATTCATCTCTACTAAGAAGGGAGGAGGGAGGGAGGGAAGATTGTCACTCATCTTCCCTCACTCCCTCCTCCTACTCTTCACTCCATTTCGCTTGCCATCACCAGCGAGCGAAATGATGGAGACGCCATCCGCTCCTCTCCGCCCACGCGAAGTCCGTGAGCTTTGAGGGACGCTCCGACCTATTTTTGGGTGGATAATTGCTTCACCAGTGCCCCGATCGCGGCTCGGTCAGCGTTGTTGATGTTTTTATCGGTGACAATTCCACCTCCCTCCTTGACGATTCTTTCCGCAACGGTCTTTCTCTGCGCATCGGTGAGCGGACTTCTGAAGCCGACGTTATCAAAGAAGGTTGGGGGAGTGGGCTTGGGTGCCGGTGGTGTGACGCTCCCCGCGGCAGGAATCTTCGTAATATTTTGCTGGTTCGGTGATTGGGCCCTCAGCACACCCAGGAATTGCCCCTGGGCATCGCGGGGCGCTATTTTCCCCGCTTCTTTGAAGACTTCAACGATCCGTCGCTCGATCGCGCGCTGATCCTGGAGGCTGATCCTGGGATCTAAGATAAGACCCTTTCGATTGAGCACGACTCGCGCCAGCGTGTCGATCTGTCCGGCGTCCAGCGGTTTTGAAAAATCGATCCCGGCGTTGACCTGCCCGCCCTTGGGGGTTGCTTGCTGGGCCGTGGCGACGAGGGCCGCCATTGCCGCCAGCAGTGTTAGTAAAGCGAATCGTTGTGTCTGTCGAATGATAGTTTGAAACATGGATTTCCTTCTCCTTATCTGCATGTTGTTCGGCGCGTCATTGCTCTGTCTCTGTCGCGATGCGTCCACGCGCCTTCGGCGCATCGCAAGACGTGTCATCCTTCTACTGCTTTCATCTCAAACCAGGCGCCGGCCGGATTGATGTCAATCTCGATCTCCGCCTCGCAGGATCATGAATACTTCAAGTGAGTGGTGGCCGTCACCGCATAGATATGTAGGTAGATATTTGCCCGGATCAGCAGTAGCTCCTGCCTGCTCGAGACAAAGATGACGATTCCAGGCTGTCCTGCGGTTTGAGGAGGTGTACTCGCACTACATGCTTACGTAGTCGAGCGCAGGCGTGCGCAAACGTCACAGTGGCTTTGCACATTCCTTGAAGATACTGTACTACTGGAACGCTTGATTATCAGAGTGTCATTAAAATGGCGGCTCTTAAAGATTACTGGAGTATCAAAATTTAGGCAGCCCCCACTGATACTCAAATGGGTACGCACTTTCCTCGAAATCATGAATGAAACGGGACCGCGCCGGCAAAAATGGGAGTTAACGGGAGAAGCCCTGGAGAAATTCCTTTCCGCCCTCGATCCCGACTCACATCGCGCGGGAGAAAAATATGAAACGATCCGCGAGGCGCTGATCAGTTTTTTTGATTGGCAGGGCGGACTATCGCCTGAAGACCTCTGCGATGAAACCCTCAATCGCGTCGTCAGAAAAATCGATGAGGGCGAAGTCGTTCGGAACATCCCCGCGTATTGCCGGGGCGTCGCCCGACTGGTGTTGCTGGAAGATCGCAAAGGGACGGCCGCCCGGCGCGCCGATGTCGAGGAACTCGCCGCCTTGCCCGCGCCCGAGCCCGCGTCCGTCGAAGGCGGCGATGAGCGGAGCGAATGGCTGAAAAACTGCTTGCAGGAGCTGCCGTTGGAAAGCCGTCAACTTGTGCTGCAGTACTACAAAGAAGACAAACGGCAGAACATAGACGCCCGCGCCGCGCTCGCCGCGCGGCTCGGCATCCCGCTCAACGCCTTGCGAAGCCGTATTCAGCGGCTGCGGGACCGGTTGGAACACTGCGTGCGCCGGACGATGCAAAGAAAATTGCTGGAGAAAAAATAATTCGACATGGGCCGACACGAGAAGCCACTTATAAATGAATCACGAGAGGCTGAGTAAAAAGCGCCACCGCCCTGAATTTCTGCCCGGGCGCCAAAGTGGTGTTTTCACACTTTTTACCTTTTCCTTAGAATCGAACAATGGGGACGGAAACCAACAGTCAGACGGGTCTGATGCGCCGCTATCTATTGGGCCTTTTACCGGAGCCTGAACAGGTCGCCCTGGAAGAGCGATTTTTTGAGGACGGCGAAATATTGAGCGAGATGCGCGCCGTCGAACAGGATCTGGTCGATGCCTATGTGCGAGGGCAGCTCGCGCCGGACGAGAAATCCGTCTTCGAAAGCCATTATTTATCGGTTCAGCGCCACGCCGAACGCGTCGCCTTGGCCCGCGACCTGCTGCGTTTGGCCGATGCCGAGCCCGATTTGATGCCGCTCCGGGGCTCGCCTGAAAGCCACGGAACGTTCTGGCAAAAGTGGCTGTCGTTGTTTCAAACGCCGAGGTTTGCGATGAGCGCAGCGCTTGCGATGATGGTGGTGCTGATCGTTTCCGGTCTGCTGCTGTTCCGCGAACGCGCCCGGTGGCGCCAGGAGCTGGCGAAATCGCAGGCCGAGCAGGCTGCGCAGAAAGAGAAGCTGAGGGCATTCGAACAGGAGATCGCGAAAGGCCGCGCCGATGCGGCACAGCTCGCCGCGGAACTCGAACGGCTCCGACAGGAACCGGCGCGGCCGACGGAACCGGCAGCGCCGGCGACGATCTTCTCTTTTCTGCTGCTGACGACCACGCGTGACCGGGTGGAACAGCAGACGCTTCGCCTGGAGCCGAAGACCGCACAAGTTCGATTGCAAATGAAGATCAGGGCTGGCGGGTACCAATCCTATCGGGTCCGCATCGATCCGGTCGATGGCGGGAACACCTGGGAAAGCGCTGCGGTCAGAGCCCAAACGGCGGGCATCACAACGACCCTCTCCGTTCTCGTCCCCGCGCGGAACCTGCCCCCCGGAGATTACAAGCTCGAACTCTCGGGCATCGACGCCAATGGCGCCGCCGAATCCATTGAGAATTATTCCTTCCGCGTTTCCAGACCGTAGAGCATGCGGCCGTCTCTTTCCGACCGGTCGCCGCAATCCACAGCTTCGCGAGGCCCTGCCCTGTCTTTCCCTCATCTCCCCCCAAAATCATCGAAGATTTTTCGACATGCCTTTCCGGATCAAAACCACCTGAGATGTAAGCAATGAATGAGTGGCCAGGAGGGCAGCTCATTGATTGACGTTTTCGGGTGGCGGTTGTTCTAGGCGAACGCCTTCACAACTTCTTCTCGGACTATTTTTAAAGACAAAAGACGGGAAAGGATTTAAGAAATGCGAAACAGAATTTTTTCAACGAGTTTGATCTTCACAATCACGACATTTGCCCTGCTTGGAGCAGCGCCCGTGCTGGGAACCCGTTCAACACACGCCCGAGCGAGATGGCCACAAGCGACGACGTCATTGACTCCTGTCACAACCTGCGGGCAGGTTCTGGATCAGCCCGGCGAGTATCTGCTCACGACAAACCTTGATTGTTCCGGCGGCGAGGGGGATTACAACGGCGTCACGATTACGGCAAGCGATGTCAACTTCCATCTCGCAGGGCACACCATCGCCAGCTCGGACTGCGACACCAATCGCAACATCAGCGGGATCGCCGTCACGGGCGGGCTCACGCATGTGAAGATCGACGGCGGCACCATCATCGGCTTCAATGACGGGATTGTTTTGGCTTCCTCGGACTCCCACGTGAAGGGCATGACCGTGCAAAACGCCTGCGTCTTCGGCATCGTGGTTCAAGGCAGTAACAATGTGGTGCAAACCAATGTCGTGACGGGAAGCGGATCAGATGGGATCATCCTTTCTCCTGCCACCCGGGCGACCATCTCCTCCAATTACAGTTCCGGCAACAAGCGGGCCGGCATTGCAGTCTCTGATTTCGCTGATGACAATACGATCGAAAAGAACGTCGTGAATAACAATGGCGGTACGGGAGAAGGCGCCGGCATCATTGTCTTCAACGGGACAAAGACGATGATCCGCCACAATACGGCCAACAACAACGATTTCGCCGGAATCCGGATCGCTTCCGTCACGAATCCCCAGAACGAAGCCGGGCCACTGACCACCGTCATGGGAAATATGGTCAGCGGGAATGCGAATGTGGGGATCTGGATCCAGGCCAATGCGGCGCCGAGCAGCATCAGCGGAAACACGGTCTTCGGAAACGGCGACACCGATCTGCTGGATGAAGTCTATAGCTGCGGAACCAATAGCTGGCTCAATAACCTCTTCAAGACGGATCTCGCCGGCGGCGTCTCCGACGGCGGCCCCCAAACAGGCTGCATCCGATAGAGAAATATCTCTGCCACACTCGATCGATTCCGTTTTCCATTCCTGACTCTTCACCAATCACTCCAGAGGCGGATTTCTACACCCGGCGGCGCGGCCGGGGCAGAAATCCGCCTCTGTTTTTATTTAATAATCAGTCGATGGGGATAGATCCATTCAAAAATCTTCGACACCGAGCGTATTTTTGAAAAATTTTGCGACATGCCTTCCGGACTCAATCCCACCTGAGATGTAACGGATAAACGGGCTGCATCGGCGGCTCAATACATAAAACGTCTCTTCCAGCTTGGGAGGTACTTCATGCGTACAGGAAAAATTTCAGCAACCTTTCTTCTTTGTCTCCTTCTCTTTTTTGCATTCATTCCCGCCCACGGCGCGCCGCAGGACACCCAGTCTCGCGCGGCCGTGACGACCGATGTCACGATCATCATCGAACAGGAAAAAGTTCGCTTAACGGCCCGGCAGGCGGTCGAGTATCTGCAACTACAGATTTTGGATGCGGCAGGCGAAGTGGTCTTCGACAGCGGTCCGATCCAGGGGAATGAAATTGCCTGGCCATTTCAGAACGGCGCAGGCGAAGCCGTCAAAAGCGGCCTCTACGCTTATCGACTCACCGTGAAAGAGGCAGCAAAAGAGTCGGCCCAGACGCGGCGCGGTCATTTCATTGTGGACCGCGCGAAAGATCGCGACGGCGTCGCCGATAAACTCTGGGTCACCAGCCAGAACGATGGCGGCATCGGCGCCGATCTGACTGTGTCCCGCGATGAAAATCTAACGGTGGCAGGTATTGCCGCAGCGGGGAGCCTCACGATCATAAACAAGGATGGAAACTTTCCTCGCATCGACAAGCAGGACAACGGAAAACAGGCACAGGCCGGCAAAGCGCAGGTCACGGCCCTGATGGCGGGCACGGCCGGAAAGATCGCGAAATTCATGACAGCAACGGATCTCGGAGATTCTTCGATGACCGAAGTCAACGGCAACGTTGGCATCGGAACGACGACTCCTATAACCAAGCTACATGTTCTCTCCGGCACAGCCGACTCGCTTCCTCCACGTTTTCAGTCCACGGGCGCGGCGACTTTCGCCGCCGGCTTGGACTTTTATCATGGAACGAGCGGCAAGGGATATATCGGCGTTCCCGGGACGGCGGCCAGCCTGGCCGCTGGAGAAATGCTGCTCTACGGCGCGGTAGGCGTCAAAACCTCGCTGTGGGCGGGCGGAAAACGAAGCATGACCATTGACGTCAATGGTCATGTTGGCCTGGGGACTTCCGACCCCGTCGGAGAACTTCACATCAGCGGTTACGGGCCGTTTATTACCCTGGAATCGAATCAAAGCGGCGCCCGCCAGACTCATATCCAGAATGCCAACGGCACTCTTGTTTTCAAACCCTATGGTTTTGGAAGTTGCTGCGCGGCGATGGTGATCGAAAGCACGACCGGCAATGTCGGGATCGGCACATCGATGCCGGACCTCTATCGGAAGCTGGATGTCGTCGGCAACGGCGCGACAGCAGCAGGGATCAAGAGCGTCAACGATCGGGCCTTTCTCTCGCTGACGAGCGCCATCAATGGGCAGGTTCGCACCTGGTCGGTTGAGAGCGGCGTATACGGCCAGCAGGATACCTTCGGAATTTATAACTGGCAGACGGGCAAGGCGCTCATGTTGTCCCCCGAAGGCCGCCTTACGGTAAACGAATTGCAGATCACCGGCGGAGCCGACTTCGCCGAGAACTTCGACCTCAGCGGCGCCGCTATGACCGCAGCGGCGCAGCCGGGAATGGTCGTTTCGATTGATCCGGCGGCACCCGGCAAACTGGCGCTCAGCTCGCAAGCTTACGATCGGCGCGTGGCGGGCGTGATCAGCGGCGCGGGCGGAGTCAAGCCCGGAATGATGATGAGCCAGGAAGGCACGCTGGCCTACGGGCAACATCCGGTGGCGCTGAGCGGGCGCGTCTATGTTTGGGTGGATGCCGCGCACGGCGCGATCAAACCCGGCGACCTGCTGACCACCTCGCCCACGCCCGGTCATGCGATGAAGGCCGCCAATCCGGCGAAGGCGCAAGGCGCGATCCTCGGCAAGGCCATGACCGAATTGAAATCGGGCAAGGGGCTGGTCCTCGCACTCGTCACATTGCAATAACGAATGGACAGGGTTTCGGAAGGGAGATGGAGGGGGAATTGCCCGCCATCAACGGCGGTAGACGGCGATTTCACCTCTGCTCCCATCCAGCTTTGATCAACGCGGCCCCGCTTTAAAAAGGGCCGGTTATCCAAGGAGAAAGAGATGAGACAACCGATGATGAAACAAGGCATGTTCTTTGTCACGAAAACCCTGATCCTCAGTCTGCTATTGATGAGTATGAGCCTGACGCGCCCCGCGCCGATGCACGCGCAAGGCAGCTGTCAGGACCTGAACGATCTGATGAACTTCGATTATCGTGATTGGGGAATCGGCACACACCGGGACTGCGCGTTGTATGACCTCCCCTGTCAGGCGCTGAAGGCAAAACAAATTTTGCTTGGAACTCCCATTCAGCTTTGGATTCTGGCGTCGCGAGAGGCCGCACTCAGCGCCGGCGTCAGCCCGATGCCGGAACATATCCGCACGCAACTCGCGCATTTGTATCCGGCCGACCTGCTCGACAGTGTCCGTTACAAAACCGGCAGCGGTTTTATCGGAACCTTGCAGTTTCTACGGGATGAAATGGATGAGAGCGGCGCGATCACGCTCAAGGAAGTAATCGTATTCAGAAACGCATCCGACGCCACCTGCAACGTGCGGCTCTGGGCGCATGAACTCGAGCACGTGCGCCAATACGGGAACATGGGCGTGGATGGTTTCGCGCAGGCTTACGTCGATCAAACCTGCATCTTTCCGGGGGATAATCTGGGGGCAGGCTATAAATCAGGCAAATGCCAATTGGAACGGCGGGCGGATCGGAA
>Ga0081539_10006838_pt1 | contig 10666 bp, 14 predicted proteins | sample TabmetS4T2R2_FD_71023 | JGI IMG/M metagenome (GOLD analysis project Ga0081539, IMG submission 71023) | Tabebuia heterophylla rhizosphere microbial communities from the University of Puerto Rico - S4T2R2 | ecosystem: Host-associated > Plants > Roots > Rhizosphere ... | reverse complement strand
TCTACAGGCTGACCGTGCTGCCGCTGGTGGCGCGCACGGCCAAGGAGCTTTCCGCCTGGCTCGGCCCGGCATTCGGCGAGGAGCTCAGGCTCTGGTACGACGCCGACCAGGTGGAAGGGCTGGTGGCCGAGCGCGAGGCGCTGTGGTCGCGCCTCGGCGCGGCTGGTTTTCTCACGGACGACGAGAAGCGTGAAGCCGTGGGATACCAGCCGCTCGCCGAGGGGGGCGAGGTCGTCGCCGTACAAAGCGCACGCGTGGGCCGAGAGGGGGTGGTCCGCGCAGAATTGGCGGCAGCTGGCGAGACCTGACGCCAGAGCAGGAAACGCGCCTCGAGATCAGCCAATCGCAAATGCAGGCGGCGGTGCAGCGTGTCCGAAAAGTGGAACCACACTGGTCGCCAAGGCCGAGTGCTCACTCGACAGTCGAGGGTCAGATTGCAGCCAATGAAGCCGCGACGCGTGAAGCGGAAGTACGCTATCAGGATCTTCAGCGCGTGGGTTGCGTGCCTGGGCCATACGCGGTGGAATCACAGCCAGCCAGAGGACCCGGGCGAGATTGGATAGCTGAGGAAATTCTTGAAAATAATCGTATTGGAGGAAAGTATGGATGTCACACCTGCGGGACAAAGGAACCGGGGACGAGGAGCGGCAATTTTATATTAGATCATCAACGTTCCTCATCTCTAATCGAACAAAATGAAGAGCAGCTCATTTTCCAACAATGTCTAGGTTACAGCAACCGACAGGGTGGAAACGTAAGGGTATTAAAATACAGGTATTACAATGATTAAAACAATCAAAAAGGCGTTGCAAAATGGGCTTATCTTTGTAGAATATGTTAAAGGAGGACAACCACCCGATCCCGTTACCGACGACAAAATTCAGAATACTTCTTCGTGTATCTCAATCGTCTGCCTTCACGAAATCGATGGGGAAGCGGAATTGATTCTGGGACCCGCCGAAGAAGTAGCACCCGGATTTGACCTTGCCTTCGATGGGACGATCAAGACGCCAAGCAAGGAACTGATGCTTTCCACAGTGCTCGGCGAGTCTTTGTTGAAAATGGCAGTACCAAATGTGACGACACGCATTCGCGTATGGCGGAACCATCCCGAATGGGCAGACAAAGTGGCTGGGGTTGAGGCGAAGTCGGATCTGCCCACCCGAACCCGGCGGCAACGCCCGCCTCAGACAGGATGCATGAAGATGGTCTCGCCTTGCGGCCAGTCCGTCAAAGCCTTCGCGTAGCCGTTATTGGCCGTGGCGTTGAAGGCTTTCTGGAAGCAGAACAGGTTTATTTCGGAGAACATCTCCATTCGATTCGTGGTCGGTCTCTCGACCAGCTTGGCGAATTGCGAAGGCGGGTAGGTGTATTTGACCGGCTCGGCCTTATACTCTTTCTTGATCATCGCCACATCGGCTATCTTGGAGGCGGTATACCACCAGACCATTGCATCCCATATGGTTTTCCAGGTCGTATACGCCAGAATAACATAGTCGGAGGAACGGCGGTTCAGCTTGTCCTTGGCGACGAACGCGGTGAAGAAGTGTCGTTCGACCTGGGCGCGAACAAGATAGTTGTCGGCGCCGGTCAGATAATTCTTGTTCACCAGGAACAGGTTCGAAACATTCGGATGGTCTTCGAACTGATGCGAAAAGCGCGTGTCAGGCGGGCTGTCGCGAATGTCCCTGGGCCGCGTCCCGGCGGTGGGGGGCAGCGTCGTGGAACTGGCTGGGTCGCTGACCGGAAACGGCGCCCTCGCCGGATCGGAGTCGAGGCGGTATTGCGGCGTCGGCTCCGTCACGTCCAGGATCATGCCGCCGTCGCTCCTGTCGAAGCCGGCGTAAACGAACCGCTGGACCGGCTGGTAGAGGAGCTGGATGAAGTTGAATTCCCAATCGGTCGTGGAGTCGCCCCTTTCCGTTATCGCATCGACGCTGGCGCTGAACTTGACCGCACCCGCGCCGGCTCCTTGCACGGTGCGTCCGGCAATGATCGCGCGGCTGCCCTTGGTGAGATGAAGGACGGCGAACGGCCAGCCGCCGCGCGTCGTCAGCTTGATGCCGGGGACGACCCCGGCGTCGGTGAGCGACATCCTTGCTGTTTCGGTGAGGATGATCATGGTCGACTTCCCGCAAGCCCTCGTCAGTCCATTCTTTCATAGGCGAATGCCGCCACGGCCGTGTGCCGGGCGGGCGGGCCTGTCGATACCGGGTGGTTACAAGGGCAGTAGGCAGTAGGCAGTAGGGGTGGTCTTCCCCACTTACTGAATCGGAGCCGTGCTTGCTATCGCTGCGACCCGGCTCTCCGCCCGCGGCTGTTTTCCCCTACTGCCCTACCGCCTTATTGCCCTACTGCCCCTTCTCAACAGGACGATCACGATGAACGACACGCTCTGGCTGTGGCTGGCGAAGCTCGCCGGCGCGGCCGCGGGGTCGGCGATCTCGCTGGCCTACATCCTGCCGTCGGGCCGGCGCGAGGCGGCGATCCGCTTCGCGGTAGGCGTGGCCTGCGGCCTCGTCTTCGGCGGCACCGCCGGCCTCAAGATCGCGACCGAGCTCGGCATCGAGAAATCCATCGGCAATGGCGAGCTGCTGCTGATGGGCTCGGCGACGGCAAGCCTGTGCGCCTGGTGGGCGCTGGGGCTGCTTAGCCAGCTCGTGAGGCACTGGGTGGCGGGGCGTGGGGGAGGGAATAGGGAATAGGCAGTAGGCAGTAGGCGTCAGTTTCCCCGATACCTGACCCCCAGCTCCGACGGTCTATTCCCTACTGCCTACTGCCTCCTTCACCCGGCCGACAACTTTGGAGAAGTCAATGACGGCAAGACGCATTGAGTTTGTCGCGGCGGAAGAGCGCAAGTTCGTCGACCTTGCGCTGGATGAGGTTGACGCGGACGGCACTTTCGCCGGCTATGCGAGCCTGTTCGGCGCGGTCGACCTCGGCCGCGACATCGTCGAGCGCGGCGCCTTCGCCCGCTCGATCAGGTCGCGCGGCGCGTCCGGCATTAGGATGCTCTACCAGCACGATCCCGGCGAGCCGATCGGCCGCTGGACCGAGATCCGCGAAGACGAACGCGGGCTGTTCGTGCGCGGCCGGCTGGCCGAGGGCGTCGGCCGGGCGCGCGAGGTGCTGAACCTGATGAAAAGCGGCGCGCTCGACGGGCTGTCGATCGGCTTTCGCGCCGTGCGCGCCAAGGCCGACGCCCGGACCGGCATCCGCCACATCCATGAGGCCGATCTCTGGGAGATCTCGGTCGTGACCTTTCCCATGCAGCCCGGTGCGCGGGTAGAGCGCGTCAAGGGTTTCGTGCGCGGCACATTGCCGACCACGCGCGAATTCGAACGCTGGCTCACGCGGGATGCGGGGCTGACGCGAGGCGAGGCCAGGGCGGTGATCGCCAAGGGCTATGCCGGCCTGAAACGCGAGCGGGACGCCGCGCGGGAGACCGACCAGGGCCTGGCGGCGATGATCCGCACGGCCGCGAGACTGTTCAACAACTGAGGATTTCAAGGAATGACCATGGAAACGCATGCCGCGCCGGAGACGAAGTCCGCCGCGGGCAACCCCGAAGTCGCCGACGCTTTCGACGAGTTCATGAGCTCATTCGAGAGCTTCAAGTCGGAGAACGATCGCCGGCTGGTCGAAATCGAACGGAAGATGGGCGCCGACGTGCTCACGACCGAGAAGGTCGACCGCATCGGCAGGGCGCTCGACGAGCAGAAGCGGGCGCTGGACAGGCTGGCGCTGAAGAACGCGCGGCCGCCGCTCGGCCGCGAGACCGCGAGCATGCTGCCCAGCGAGCACAAGCAGGCCTTCGAAGCCTATGTGCGCACCGGCGACGAGCGGCTGATCCGCGCGCTCGACGTGAAGGCGATGTCCTACGGCTCCGGCCCGGACGGGGGCTATCTCGTGCCGGCCGAGACGGAAGCCGAGATCGGCCGTCGCTTGAGCGCGCTGTCGCCGATCCGCTCGATCGCGAGCGTCAGGCAGGTATCCAGTGCGGTGCTGAAGAAGCCGTTCTCGGTGGCCGGCCCGGCCACCGGCTGGGTCGCCGAGACCGCGGCCCGCACGCAGACGGCAAGCAACACCCTGGCAGAGCTGCAGTTTCCGACCATGGAGATCTACGCCATGCCGGCCGCGACGGCGACGCTGCTCGAGGATTCGGTGGTGGACCTCGACCAGTGGATCGCCAGCGAGATCGAGGCAGCCTTCGCCGAGCAGGAGGGCGCGGCCTTTGTCATGGGCAACGGCACCAACAAGCCGAAGGGTTTCCTCGACTATACGAAAGTCGCCGAGGCGAGCTGGAGCTGGGGCAGTCTCGGCTATGTCGTCACCGGCGTTTCCGGCGCGCTGCCCACGACCAACCCGTCCGACGTGCTGATCGATACGGTCTACGCGCTGAAGGCGGGTTATCGGCAGAACGCGTCCTGGGTGATGAACCGCAAGACGCAAGCGGCGATCCGCAAGATCAAGGACGCCGACGGCAACTATCTCTGGCAGCCGCCTGCCGCACCCGGGCAGCGTGCGATGCTGATGGGCTTCCCGCTCGTCGAGGCAGAGGACATGCCGAATGCCGCCGCCGATGCGACGCCTATCGCCTTCGGCGACTTCTCGCGCGGCTACCTGGTGGTCGACCGCACCGGCGTGCGCGTGCTGCGCGACCCGTACTCCGCCAAGCCTTACGTGCTGTTCTACACGACCAAGCGCGTCGGCGGCGGGGTGCAGGACTTCGACGCGATCAAGCTGCTGAAATACGGGACGGCTTGATTGCGTCGCGGTCCCGGCTGCTTAGCGCCGCCGGGGCCGCTCCAATTAGCGAATAGCGAATAGCGAATAGGAAATAGCAAGTGGTTGGAGCGGCGGTCGGCGGCCCCTACCCGCTATTCGCTACTCCTTATTCGCTCCATTTGCTCCTTCCCTACATTGAGGACCTTTCATGCCCCTGTTCCGCACCGTGGAGCCGGCCGTCGAGCCGGTGACGCCTAATGAGGCGAAGGCGCATCTGCGCGTCTCGCATGCCAGCGAGGACGAGCTGATCGCCAGCCTGATCCGCGCGGCCCGCGACGAGGTCGAGAGGAGCACGGGCACAGCGCTCATCGACCAGAGCTGGCGGCTGGCCCTCGACCGCTGGCCGAGGAACGGCATCGCCGCGATCATGCGGCACCCGGTGAAGCAGATACTCTCCGTGACCGTGTTCGGTGTGGATGGAGAGGGCTCGCTGATCGATCCGGGCAGTTATTCGCTGGATCACCTGTCGCGGCCGGCCAGGCTGCATTTCGAGGACACGCCGGCGCCGGCGCGCATGCTGAACGGCATCGAGATCGACTTCACGGCCGGCTTCGGCGAGGCGGGAACCGACGTGCCGGACATCTTGAAACGCGCAATCCTGATGCTTGCCGCGCATTGGTATGAGTTCCGCGGCGTCTATGACGCCGGCGACCAGCCGGTCTCCTACCCGCCCGGGTATGAGCGCATGATCTCGGCCCACAGGCTGCGGAGGCTCTGATGGTGCTTAACCTCGATCCGGGCCTGCTGCGCGTGGAACTGGCGCTCCAGGAAGCAAGCCTTACGTCCGACGGCATGGGCGGGCATACCGAGACCTGGACCACGATCGCCACCGTGTTCGCCCGCATCGAGCCGGTCGGAGCCAGAAGCGCATTCGGCGCCGACCAGACTATCGAGACGGTGACGCACAGGATCACGATCAGGCGGCGCGAGGACATCCGAAGCGGCATGCGCTTCGTGAAATATGGCCGCATCTTCGAGATCGCGACCGTGCACGACCCCGACGAGACGGGGCGCTATCTCGTCTGCAACGCGAAAGAGGAGGGACGATGAAGACGACGGTGAGGCTGACGCTCGACGGGCTTGTGCGAGCCTTGCGCATCAAGGCGCATGCTCTGGCGGACGATGCCGAACAGGTTTACCGTCCCAGTCCGCGAATGGAGGCCGATGGAGCGGCCGAAATCTTGACCGGGCCGAAACTCTCGATGGAGCTTGCCGATGACCGCGCCGGCCGCTGAGTTGCAGAAGGCGATCTTCGCGGCCCTTGGCGCCGACCCGGCGCTGACCGGGGTGCTGGGCGCCAACCGCATCTTCGACCGGGCCCCGGCCAACGTCGCCTTCCCGTACATCACCTTCGGCCGCACCAGCGTCTACGACTGGTCGACCGGAACCGAGAAGGGGACGGAGCAGCTCTTCACGCTGCACATCTGGTCCAAGGCCAAAGGCAACAAGGAGGCGCTGGAGATCATGGAGATGGCGCGCTGGGTGCTCGAAGACAAATCGCTGCCGCTCGATACCCATCATCTCGTGAACCTGCGCCTGGAATTCGCCGAGGTCCGTTTCGACGAGGACCAGGCGGTGCATCATGGGTTGCTGAGGTTCAGGGCGGTGACGGAAGAAGGCAGTAGGCAGTAGGGAAGAAGACCCCCACGGCCTGACGTTACACAAGATTCCTACTGCCTATTCTCTACTGCCTACTGCCTCGTTCGCTTAAATCCCCACAATTCAGGAGACCCCAATGGTCGCACAGAAGGGCAAGGACCTTCTGCTCAAGATCGATTCCAACGGTCTTGGCAGCTTCACGACGGTGGCGGGATTGCGCGCCCGGCGCATCGCCTTCAACAGCGAAACGGTGGATGTGACGGACTCCGAGTCCGCCGGACGCTGGCGCGAGCTGCTTGCCGGCAGCGGCGTGCAGCGCGCCGCCATCAGCGGCTCCGGCATCTTCAAGGATGCGGCGTCGGACGCCGACATCAGGACGCGCTACTTCTCCGGCGCGATCGTCGACTGGCAGTTCATCGTGCCGAGCTTCGGCACGATCGAGGGGCCGTTCCAGATCACGTCGCTCGAATATTCGGGTAGCCATGACGGCGAGGTGACCTTCGAGGTCGCGCTGGAATCGGCGGGCAGCATCTCGTTTGCCGCGGCGCCGTGAGAAGCGAATAGCGAATGGGGAGTAGCGAATAGGGAATGGGAATTGGCGAGCATAGGGTTCGTCATTTCCACCCCCGCTTTGCGGCCCCTATTCGCTACTCGCTATTCCCTATTCGCTAGTTACCGGGAGATCCCAATGATCGTGAACAAGCACCGCGGCGAAGTCTCGGCCGTTCTCGACGGCGAACAGCGCCGGCTCTGCCTGACATTGGGCGCGCTGGCCGAACTCGAGGCCGCCTACCATGCGGAAAATCTCAACGTGCTGGTCGAGCGCTTCTCGTCGGGACGGCTTTCCGCGAACGACCTGATCCGAGTGATAGGGGCCGGCCTACGCGGGGCAGGCGACGCCGTCAGCGACGCCGAGGTGGGCGTCATGCAATCGGAAGGCGGCGTGGCGGGCTTCGCGGCAATCGTCGGCGAATTGCTGGTCGCGACCTTCGGCAGCGCCAAGGCCGGCGGAGACGGCCAGCCAAACCCTTGAAAGCCGCAGCGGCGGAGCCGTTTCCATGGCGGGCAGTGATGACCGTCGGGCTTGGCCTGCTGCGGCTTTCGCCGAAGGATTTCTGGTCGATGTCGCCGCGCGAATTCGAGCGGGCGGCGGCAAGCGTGCTGCCCGAGGCCGGGCCGCCGATTGGTCGTGGTGAGCTGGGTGTGTTGATGAAGGCGTATCCGGACTGAAAGCGGAGGAGAATGCCAATCATGGCAGACGAAGCGGGCATCAAAGTCACGGCCGATACCAAGGAAGCAGAGAGGGCCCTTAAAGAGCTTGAGAAGCAGGCGGAGCGCTTCGGCGCTACCCTCACGAGCTCGTTGAAAAGCGCCGTGATCAGCGGCGGCGAACTGGAGGATGTGTTGCGCCGAATCGGGCTCAGCCTCGCCGGGCTTGCCCTGGAGCAGGGCCTGAAACCGCTGCAACCGCTCGTCAGTTCGCTGTTCCTCAACATATTCAAGGGACTCGGTTTGGGCGGAGCGTACGCCAAGGGCGGAGTTCCCGCCGGCCATATCGTGCCGTTCGCGGGGGGCGGCGTGGTTTCGACGCCGACCTACTTCCAGGCGGGACGTTCGCTGGGCGTGATGGGCGAGGCGGGATCAGAGGCGATCCTGCCGCTGCAGCGCGGCGCGGACGGCCGGCTGGGTGTCGCGGCTTCAGGCGGAGCAGGGGCGGTGAACGTTGTCTTCAACGTCACCGCACAGGACGCCGCATCCTTCCGCAAATCCGAGGCGCAGGTGACCGGCATGCTGGCGCGGGCGGTGTCGCGGGGGGCGAGGACACTTTAGGGCAGTAGGCAGTAGGCAGTAGGCAGTAGGGTGGCTGTCGATCCTCCTAAACCTACTGCCTATTCCCTACTGCCTTTTTCGAAGGACAAGGACAGTCGATGGCTGAATTCGCCACCTTCCACGACGTGCAATTCCCGCTGGCGATCTCGTTCGGCGCGACCGGCGGGCCGGAACGGCGCAACGAGATCGTCGAGATGACTTCGGGACGCGAGCGCCGCAATGCCCGCTTCGCGCATTCGAGGCATCGCTACGACGCGGGCACCGGCGTGCGTTCGATCAAGGATCTGCACGAACTGATCGCCTTCTTCGAGGCGCGGCGCGGCTCGCTGCACGGCTTCCGCTTCCGCGACCCGTTCGACATGAAGTCGTGCCGGCCGGAGGACAACCCGACGCCGTTCGACCAGGCGATCGGCGTGGGCGACGGCACGACGCCGCGCTTCGCGCTGACCAAGACCTATGGCAGCGGCCCGGATGCGTACCAGCGGCTGGTCCTGAAGCCGGTGCTTTCCACGCTCAGGGTCGCGGTCAATGCGGTGGAACGGGCGAGCCCGTCGCAGTTCGGTTTCGACGCGGCAACCGGCGAGGTGGTGTTCGTCACCGCGCCGGACAGCGGGCTTTCCGTGACCGCCGGCTTCGAGTTCGACGTGCCTGTGCGCTTCGACACGGACCGGCTGACGGTGAGCCTGTCGACCTTCAATGCCGGGCAGGCGCCGTCGATACCGCTGGTCGAGGTGAGGCCGTGAGTAGGCAGTAGGCAGTAGGCAGTAGGCAGTAGGCAGTAGGCAGTAGGCAGTAGGGGATTGTCTCCCGGCGTACTTCGGCCTGCACTACCGTTCATCGCGTGGCCGCTGCCCCCGACTGCCTACTGCCTATTGCCTTCAATGAGAGGTCCCGCATGAACACCTACCCGCCCGTGCTGCTGGCGCATCTTTCCCAGGAGATCACAAGCGTCTGCCACTGCTGGAAGCTGACGCGCAGCGACGGCGTGGTGCTCGGCTTCACCGACCATAACGCGGCGTTGACCGTTGACGGTATTCTCTACGAGCCGTCTTCCGGTTTCAGCGCAAGCGAGGCGCGCGAGACGCTCGGTCTCGCGGCGAGCACCGTTGACGTCGAGGGGGCGCTGTCGTCCGACCTGCTGAGGGAAGAAGAGATCGCCGCCGGCCTCTACGACGGCGCGAGCGTCGACACGCTGCTGGTCAACTGGCGCAAGCCGGAGGATTTCGCCGCGATCCGCAAGGCGACGATCGGCAGGGTCACGCTTTCGGACAATCGCCTTGTCGCCGAGCTGCAGGGCGCCTTCCAGGTGCTCGACCAGCCGGCCGGCCGCTGCGTGCGGCGGCTTTGCGACGCCGAGCTCGGCGACGGGCGCTGCGGCGTTGCGCTGGCGACCAGTGCGTTTCGCGGCAGCGGGGCGGTCGTCGCCACGGCGGGAGCCGAGCTGATCGAGGTTTCGGGCCTGGGCGGCTTCGAGGACGACTGGTTCTCGGGCGGTGTGGTGAGCTGGACCACGGGCGACAATGCCGGGCGCAAGGCACGCGTGGTGACCCATTCCAAGCGCGGCAGCGAGGTGACGTTTACGCTATGGCCGGGCACGGGCTTTGCGCCGGCCGCGGGCGATACGTTCCAGGTGACGGCGGGCTGCGACAAGAGCTTCGCGACCTGCAAGGCCAAGTTCGACAATGCGGTGAACTTCCGCGGCTTTCCGCACCTGCCGGGCAATGACGCGGCCTACGGCTACGTGACCGACGGCGTCGTGTTCGACGGCGGGCCGGTGGTGGAATGAGGCAGAGCGAGCAGCGAATAGGGAGTAGCGAATAGGGAACGGCCAGTCGCAGGCCCTATTCGCTACTCGCTATTTCGCTATTCGCTGATCGAAGCGAGGTCCCATGACAGATCCCCACCACGACACCGCGGCGCTGGTCGTCGCGGCGGCGAAGGGCTGGCTCGGCACGCCCTATCGCCACCAGGGTTCGCGCAAGGGCGTCGGCTGCGACTGCCTGGGCCTGGTGCGGGGCGTCTGGGCCGAAGTCTACGGCGCGGAGCCGGAGCGGCCCGGACCCTATGCCGCCGACTGGGCCGAAGGCGGTGGGCGTGAGCTGCTGATCGAGGCGGCGCGCAGGCATTGCCTCGAGAAGGGCGAGCGCACGGCTGAGGCCGGCGACCTGATCCTGTTCCGCTGGCGGCCGCACCTGCCGGCAAAACATGCCGGCATCGCGCTTCGGCCGGACCGCTTCATCCACGCCTACCAAGGGCATGGCGTGCTGGTCTCCGCGCTGGTGCCGCAGTGGCGCAAGCGCATCGCCGGGCTGTTCCGGTTTCCTGAGATTTCGACCCGCAACTGAGGTCTTTCATGGCAACAATCCTGCTCCAGGCCGCCGGCGCCTATCTCGGCGGCTTGTTCGGATCGGTCGGCGGGGCGATCGGCACGGCGGCCGGCGCCCTGGCC
>Ga0081539_10006837_pt1 | contig 10666 bp, 4 predicted proteins | sample TabmetS4T2R2_FD_71023 | JGI IMG/M metagenome (GOLD analysis project Ga0081539, IMG submission 71023) | Tabebuia heterophylla rhizosphere microbial communities from the University of Puerto Rico - S4T2R2 | ecosystem: Host-associated > Plants > Roots > Rhizosphere ... | reverse complement strand
TACAAGAACGTGCGCTATCGAGGCATTATCTGCGATAAGTGCGGTGTCGAAGTCACCCGCGCTTCGGTGCACCGCGAGCGTATGGGGCATATTGAACTCGCCGCTCCGGTTGCTCATGTCTGGTATACCCGCCGCGTGCCCAGCCACCTCGGTCTGCTGTTGGACATCAGCCGCCGTAACCTTGACCGTGTGCTCTACTTCGCACAGTACGTAATCACCAATGTGGATGAAGAGGCTCGTCAGAAGGCACTCGCCCGTATCGAGCGCGAACTTTCCCAGAAGGAAAACTCGCTCGGCACGGATATGGAAGACCAGATGAGTTCGATTCGTACGCAGCGCGAAAGTGTGCTGGGCGAATTTGAATCGCAGACGCGCGACATCAACGCTCACTTTGAAGCGGAATTCGAGCGGCTGAGCGAAGACATCATGCGCGACGCCCGCGCGGTTCAGAGCCGTATCGAGGCGCTCATGGGTCAGCCTGCCCCGTCAGACATCGACTTTGCCGGCGCCAACACGGTGATCGTGGCAAAGGGCGAGACCGTCGAGACGAACCACATCACGCGCATCCAGAATATCGTGAACACGCGCCTGGGCGACCTGCAAACTGAGATCGCTGACCTGCGCCGCGCCGAACTGGAACGGCTGAACGAAGAAGCGGAGACCGTCGCGGGCGAAGCATCGTCAAGCCTGACCGGGCAAATGGAAGAACTCGAAGCCCGCATCGCCAACATTCGCCAGAGCGCGGAAAAAGCGCGCCAAGAACTACAAGACCTGAAGGTGCTCCAGTTCCTCTCAGAAACGCGCTACCGCGAACTGAAGCAGAAGTATGGTCAGGTCTTCCAGGCAGATATGGGCGCGGAAGCGTTCTATGAAATCCTGAAGAACGTTGACCTCGACCGCATGGCACCGGAACTGTGGCACGAAGTTCGTACCACCCGTTCCAAGCAGCGTAAGAAGAAGGCGACCAAGCGCCTGCGCGTGGTCGAAAGCCTGCGTAAGAGCAACAACCGCCCGGAGTGGATGATCCTGACGGTTCTGCCTGTCATTCCTCCCGACCTGCGCCCGATGGTGCAGTTGGATGGTGGTCGTTTCGCTACCAGCGACCTGAACGACCTATACCGCCGCGTGATCAACCGCAACAATCGTCTGAAGCATCTGCTTGAACTCGGCGCGCCGGACGTGATCGTGCGCAACGAGAAGCGTATGCTTCAGGAAGCGGTTGACAGCCTGATCGACAACAGCCAGCGCGGAAAGGCGCTGAGCCGTCGCGGTCGCCGCGAACTCAAATCCCTGAGCGATATGCTCAAAGGCAAGAAGGGTCGTTTCCGCCGCAACCTGCTCGGCAAGCGCGTGGATTATTCCGGTCGTTCGGTCATCGTCATTGGTCCAAAGCTCAAGCTGCACCAGTGCGGTCTGCCAAAGACGATGGCGCTCGAACTGTACCGCCCATTCGTCATCAGCCGTCTGGTTCGTTACAACTACGCCAGCAACGTTAAGGGTGCTAAGCGCATTATCGAGCGCGAAAAGCCCGAAGTGTGGGAAGTGTTGGAAGAAGTCATCAAGGAACGCCCTGTCCTGCTGAACCGCGCGCCGACTCTGCACCGCCTCGGTATTCAGGCGTTCGAGCCGCAGTTGGTCGAAGGCAAGGCGATCCAGATTCACCCGCTGGTCTGCTCGGCGTTCAACGCGGACTTCGATGGCGACCAGATGGCGGTTCACGTCCCCCTAAGCGACAAAGCGGTTCAGGAAGCGCGCGAACTGATGTTGAGCACCAAGAACCTGCTCAAGCCTTCCGACGGTCAGCCAGTAGTCGCGCCCGCGAAAGATATGGTGTTGGGTAACTACTACCTGACGATGGACCCGACGGTGGAAATCGTTACGCGAGTTGACCGTGCCGATGACTTCCGCACCACAGCCGCGCTGGAAGATCCGAAGAACAAGGTCGGTATCGCCTTCCGCAGTAATGGTTACTACTACGCCCTCAACCACGACATCCCCGGCTTGGTGATGTTCGAGGACACGATTGAGCGACCCGAAGGCGGACGCCCGAAGGTGGTTGAGTCGGCGATTGATCGAACCATTCGCGCGGTGCTGGATGGTGAAGTCGATGCTATGTTGGCGAACGCTTACGAAATGCGCAAGCTGATCAAGAAGCGTGGGCTGGTCGACCAGCTTGAGCTGTCGAACCTGCACGAGCGTCGGCTGGTCGTGGACATGGACGAGGTCGAATACCTCTACAACCTGGGCGTGGTCGAACTGCATACGCCGATCCTGCTGGGCAACTATTACGACAACCGCGCGCCGCAGGCAGAGCCGGAACCCACCACCGTCGGTCGCGCGATCTTCAATCGCATTCTGCCAGATGAACTGCGCTTCCACCAGGAAACGCTGGATAAGAAGAAGCTGCAAAACCTGGTCTCTGACTCGTACCAGAAGCTCGGTTCCGACCTGACCACCGACATCGTGGACGCCATTAAAGACCTGGGCTTTCTCTACGCGACGGTCTCCGGGACGACCATCGCCGTCACCGACCTGACCATCCCCGACGAGCGCGCGGGTATTCTGGCGGAAGCCGAAGCGGTCGTGGACCGCGCTGAACGCGACTTCCGACGCGGTCTGCTGACTGAAGAGGAACGCTACCAGCGCACAATTGACGTCTGGAACCGCGCGAAGGACACCCTGCAAGACCTGATCCAGCGTACGCTGAATCCCTACGGACCAATTGCGGTGATGGCGATTTCCGGTTCGACCAAAGGCGGTTTCGGTCCCATCACCCAGTTGGCGGGGATGCGCGGTCTGATGGCTGATCCGTCCGGGCGCATCATCGACCTGCCCATCCGCAGCCACTTCCGCGAAGGCTTGACCGCACTAGAATACTTCATCTCCACGCACGGCGCGCGTAAGGGTCTGGCGGACACGGCGCTTCGTACTGCTGACGCGGGTTACCTCACCCGTCGTCTGGTCGACGTGGCGCAGGATATGATCATTAATCGTACCGACTGCGGCACGGAGGGCGGTATCTGGATTCGCCGCTCCGACGACGTGGCGGGCGAAAGCATGTTTGAGCGCGTGATCGGGCGCTGCGCGGCAGCCGACACCTATCACCCGGAGACGAACGAGTTGATCGTGGCGCGCAACGGCATGATCGGCGAAGAGGTTGCCGACAAGATTCAGAACAGCCCCCTGGCGGAAGTTTACGTCCGCAGCCCGCACACCTGCGCGCTGGTTCACGGCATCTGCGCGCTGTGCTACGGTCGTGACCTCGGTCGCGGCGAGATGGTCGAAATCGGTACAGCGGTTGGCATCATCGCCGCGCAGTCGATTGGTGAGCCGGGAACACAGTTGACTCTCCGTACTTTCCACACTGGCGGTACGGCGCAGGCAGCCGGTGACATCACCAGCGGTCTGCCGCGTGTGGAAGAACTGTTTGAAGCCCGCAAGAAGCCGAAAGGCGAAGCGGTTGTCACCGACATCGGCGGCGTGCTGCGGCTTTCGCGTCGTGACGGTGTGCGTATTGCTACCGTGATCGACAGCGAAGTCTTCAGTGAAGAACACGACATTCCCGCTGGCTGGGAAATTCAGGTTGACGACGAAGCGGAAGTCGATGCCGGAACCATGCTGGCGCTCGACGAAGACACCGGCGAGAAGATCGTCGCCAAGATGGCGGGTCGTGTCCACCTCGAAGAAACTAAGAAGAAGCGTACACTTTACCTGCGTTACGAGCGCACGGAGGAGATGGAATACGAAATTCCATCGAGCGCGCGCCTGCTGCCGGATGTGTTCGACGGCGGCACAGTCACTCCGGGTCAGCAGTTGACCGAAGGCTCGAAGAGTCCGCACCGCATCCTGCGTATTCAGGGCGCAGAAGCGACCCAGCTTTACCTGCTGTCGGAAGTGCAGAAGGTCTACCGCTCGCAGGGTGTGAACATCGCCGACAAGCACTTCGAGATCGTCATCCGCAAGATGCTCTCGCGCGTGCAGGTGACCAAGAGCGGCGACAGCGAACTGCTTCCTGGTGAATTGATCGACCGCTTGCAGTTGATCGACATGAACCAGAAGCTGATCGCAGAAGGCAAGGAGCCTGCGGCGGGTGTGCCGATTTTGCTCGGCGTGACCAAAGCGGCACTGACAACCGACAGCTTCCTCTCCGCAGCCAGCTTCCAGCACACGATCCGCGTGCTGGCAGGCGCGGCGATTGAAGGCAAGGAAGATAAGCTGTACGGTCTGAAGGAGAATGTCATCATCGGCAAGCTGATCCCGGCAGGCACGGGCTTCCACACCTATCAGGATCGTGAGCTGGTTGCGCCGGTGACGACGCTCGAAGCGCAGGGCACCTATGACATCGAGTCGTCCGAGGAAATCGAAGACGACAGCACGGAAGACGAGAAGATCAACCTGAACGACTAAATTTCAGGCTGAAGTAAAAGCAAACGGGGCGAGAGTATTTGGCACTCTCGCCCCGTTTTTGTTGCCCCACTTACGCAGTTGGCGAAGCGTGCAGCCCAACCCGGTTGCCTTCGGTGTCGATCAACCAAGCGAAGTGCCCGAACGGATCAATATCTATCTTGGGGCGCAGAATGCGTCCGCCTGCTGCTTCGACCCGGCTGAGAATGGCATCAAGCTGTCCGTCCGCATTCAGGTAAATAATCGAGCCGTCGGCGCTTGGGGCGTATCCCTCGCCCGCGCACACCGCCCCTGTACTTCCGTTACTATCCACCGGGAAAATGCCGTTCATGGTGTTCGAGCCGGGAGATAGTGCCCGCTGTAGTGTCACACCAAGAATCGTCTCGTAGAACTTGACCGCTCGCTCGAAATCGATTGCCGGAATATCGAACCAGTTGATTGCGTTTTGCATCGTCTGCGCTCCTTAGGGGTAATTGCCTGACAATTTCAGGATAGCGCAGCGGCGTGACACCATTATGGCAACAACGAATCAACCACTTAGATTTTTATTGACAGCCGCCTGTGCAGCAGCGACAAGGCGCTCACGGAGCGACTCCGGCGAAAGCACACGGACGTGCGCCCCCCATCCTAACAGCCAACGAAAGATGTCTTCTTCGCGCCGCACGCTCAGCGTCACCAGCCAGCCATCCGGTTGTTCCACCATAGACACTAGGTAGAATGACTGCTCCTCGCGCACCCAACGCCCGACATCGCGGTCAAATAATACTCGGATAGGAACATCACGCGGGGTAAGCACTCGCTCATTCACGTTGAAGCTGGCGGGGCGCTGAAATGACTGACGCAGGACCTCAAGCTGATCGATACGATCCACCCGAAAATTGCGCACATCCTGGCGCAAATGGCAGTAAGCGATCATGTACCACGTATTGTTCACATGAATTAATACATAAGGGTCGGCATCACGGCTGGTTTTCGTCCCACTAACTTCATTCCCCATGCGGGCATGATAGTCGAAATGGATAACTCGTCGCTGAATAATCGCGCGGCGAATACGATGCAACATATCTGGTGTTGTAGAAGCCGTGTTGGCAACAAAACGCAGGCTGCGCTGAAGATAGTCCACATCCTCACGCAGCTGAGGGTCAAGCACCGCTTCAATTTTGCTAACCGCATTGTTTGCCGCCGCGCGATACTCGGCATCGAAGTTCTGCGCCATAAAATCACTACCGAGCAGCAGCATAAGCGCTTCATCGGCGCTAAAGCTGAGTGGCGGAAGGAAATAGCCTTCGACAAGCGAATAGCCCTGCCCAGGCACCGACACAACCGGCACACCCGATTCGGAGAGGGCTTGCATATCTCGGTAGACCGTCCGCTTGCTGATTTCAAAACGCTCGGCAAGGTCTTCAGCGCGCTGCCAGCCCTTCGCCTGGAGTTCCAGCACTATTGCAAGCAGACGGTCAGTGCGGTTCATGGCGTTGCCCCAACGCCTTTGCTAATCGTACCGCTCTAGCATCACATCCGGGCGCACCGCGTCGTGAATCATCCAGTACAGCGGGCGCTCAGTACGGTCGGTCGATTCAAGATCAATCACCCCCGCAGTACCCGGCAGGACGATGCTGTAGGCAATACGCTCATCGGCGTTTTGAATCAGCCCAGCAACCTGCGCAAAGTTCAGGTTCCACAGGAACATCGGTCCCATGAAGGGCATTTGCTGTCCCAACTGGAAGGCGTGTATCGTGTTGTTCGCCTGCGCCCACTTGTCGGTTCGCAGCATCCACTGGCTGTCTGGTTGAGGCTGACCGGGGAAGCCATCCCAGGTTGCCCAGCCGAACTCAGTTGCCCACATCTGCAAATCCGAATGCCCACCGTTGACCATGATCTGACGATAGTCGCGTATATTGTCGGCGAAGAAGAAGTGCGGGTCATCGTCGTAGCCCGCCGTGCCGCAGCAGGTCGCTTCGGGAGGGTTCGCCCAGCTATACGGGTGAATGCCAACCGCAATGTCCCGGTAATTGCCTAGCCCTGCCGCGTACATCTGGTTCAAAAATGTGCGGTCGTCAATTGACCCGGCGCTGTCCCCTGTCGGCGCAAGCCCAGCGGTGACAATCGTTATCGACGGCGAATAGGCGCGAATGGCGATGTACGCCGCATTGAACAATTCCATGTAACCCGCGCCGCTGAACGGCAACTGCCCCTGCCATTCACGCAGGAGGTTCGGCTCGTTCCACACTTCAATGGCATCCACATGCCCGGCGAACTCGTTCAGCATCAGCGTCAGGAAGCGCGCGTATACCTGTGGATCGTCAGGCGGACCGTCCTGCTGCGGGTTCGAGCGCGCCCAGCCCGGCGCTTTGGCGACGCTCAGGAGGATACGATACTGGCGCAGGTGAGCGTCCTGCAAGTAAAGTTTGGTACGGTTGAAGAAGTCGCCTACTTCGTCGGCGTTGTTCGGTTGCATGTCTTTCCAGGGAATCTGGACTTTGATCCAACGCACGCCGAGGTCTGTCAGGCTGCGGTTGTTATCGTCCCATTCCGCTTGCGTGAGATTGATATCGAACTGGACGCCCATCAGTTCCGGGTTCAGTGTCGGCATGTCCGCCGGGGCGATACCTTCATTCTCACTCGGCGGCGTCGCTGCGGTGGGCTGCCCCTCAATCGTCGGCGCAGCAGTCGGTGATGGCTGCCCTTGCACGGTAGGAGACGGCATAGGGGTCGGCGGAACAGTCGTCGCAGGCAGCGTATAGTTCGGTCCAACAATGGGTCCTTGCCAGGTCACGGTTGGGTGCTGCTGGGCAAAATCACTGTTTGCGGGTTGGAGCACCAAATTGGAAACTGCTTGCGCTTCGGCACGAGAAGCGGCAAGCTGTTCTTCGCTTGCCGCTCCCTGCCCTTCATCAATGTCCGCAACCTGCGAGGCGGAGAGAGTCGGCGTGACGAACACCTCAATTGACGCTTGAGGTGCACAAGCCACCAATCCCAGACACAGGAACAGGACGAAGGTGAGTTGGCGTTTCATCGTGAATTTTGTCATGCGCGGAATAGTATCACATCCTTTTTGCCCTGAACATAGGCAGCAGATGAGTCTTTGTGGTATAATAAGAACACTTGTTCAGTTTGACAGCCGCCCTGTTCTTCCCTAGAATGAGGCGCAGCCACCTTTGGAAACGTTACAGGAATTGCGATGACAATAGGTCTTGTCCGGCAGGTGAATATTGGTCAGGAGATGCGGGAAGCGTACCTCGATTACGCGATGAGCGTGATCGTCGCACGCGCCCTGCCTGATGCGCGGGATGGGCTGAAACCCGTCCATCGGCGAATTCTCTACGCAATGTACGACCTGGGGATGCGTTCCGACAGCCCCTACAAGAAGAGCGCGCGTATCGTAGGCGAAGTCTTGGGTAAATATCACCCGCACGGCGACGCTTCCGTATATGAGGCGCTGGTTCGCATGGCGCAGGATTTTTCCATGCGCTACCCGCTGGTTGATGGGCAAGGCAACTTCGGCAGCGTGGACGGCGACGGTGCAGCGGCAATGCGTTACACCGAAGCCCGCATGACGCAGATCGGCGAAGAACTGCTTGTCAACATCAACATGAATACGGTGGACTTCACCGACAACTTCGACGGCACGCTGCAAGAGCCATCGGTGCTGCCGACCAACATCCCGAACCTGCTCGTCAACGGCTCGTCCGGTATCGCCGTCGGCATGTCCACCAACATCCCGCCGCATAATTTGGGCGAAATCTGCGACGCGCTCAATTACATCCTGCAACACTGGGAGCGGCTGGAAGACATCACCGTTGAAGACCTGATGCGCTTCGTCAAGGGACCGGACTTCCCAACTGGCGGGCTGGTCTACCGCCACGCCGGAGCATCCACCGATGGCGAAGACTCGCTGGTCGGCGCGTATGCTACCGGGCGCGGCAAAGTGACGATGCGGGCGAAGCTCCACCTCGAAGATATGGGACGCGGCAAGCAGCGCATCGTCGTTAGCGAACTCCCCTTTCAGACCAACAAAGCCGCGCTGGTTGAGCGTATCGCAACCCTGGCGCGTGATGGCAGGCTGGAAGGCGTTGCCGACCTGCGCGACGAAAGCGACCGCCAGGGTTTGCGCCTGGCGATTGAGCTTCAGCGCGGCGCAGAAGCTGCCCCGGTCATTGAGAAGCTGTTCAAGCTGACGCCGCTGCAAGAGACCTTCAGCATCATCATGCTCGCGCTGGTCAACAACGAACCGCGCGTGCTCAGCCTGAAGCAAGCCCTGAAAATCTACATCGACCACCGCCTCGAAGTCGTGCGGCGTCGCAGCGAATTTGAATTGGCGCGAGCACGGGAACGCGCGCACATCCTGGAGGGTCTGCTCAAGGCGCTCGACGCGCTGGACGAGGTGATCGCCACCATCCGCAAGAGCCGGAATGTCGATACTGCACGCAACAACCTGATGGCGCTGCTCAAAATCACCGAAATTCAGGCGCAGGCGATCCTCGACATGCAGCTTCGGCGGCTGGCGGCGCTGGAACGCAAAAAGATCGAAGATGAATATAAGGAAAAAATCGACCTCATCAAATATCTGGAAGGGCTGCTCAACAGCCCCAAACTCATGCGCGACGTGATCGCCGAGGAAGTCCGCACCATCAAAAGCGCGTACAACGAACCGCGCCGCACGATAATCGTGGACAGCATGGCAACTACCAGCGTCACCACCGAATCCTTGATGCTGCCGCAGGAAGAAACTTGGGTGACGCTCACCGTGACCGACAAAATCGCGCGCAGCTTTGAAACTACGCCGCCGAGAATTACTGCGGACACCAAAGAACCGCCGCGCTTCGTGCTCCAGAGCGACTCGACGCAGATTGTCTACCTCTTCACTACACGCGGCTACTGCGCAACTATCCCGGTACATCAATTGCCACAGGTGCATGACCCGGCAGAGGGCGCGCCTTACCGCGACCTGTGCGGCTTCAAGAATGGCGAACAGATTGCCGCCGTGCTCAGTTTGCACTCAAACGAGGACGAAGGCTTCCTGGTATTCGCCACCAGCGGCGGTGAGGTCAAACGGCTGCGGATGGATGATCTGCCGGGCATGATGGCAAATCCGTTCAAGGTCATGGATCTCGAAGCAGAAGACAGCCTGATCTGGGTGGCGCAAACTACCGGTGAAAACGAAATCATGCTGACCACGTTTGACGGTCAGACTATCCGCTTCAAGGAAAGCGACGTGCGCCCAACCGGCCTCGGTGCAGGCGGGATGCGCGGCATCAAGCTCGGCAGCCAGCGAGATCGCGTGATCAGCGGGGGCATAGCAGACGATACGCTGCACCTATGGACGATCACCGATGATGGGATTGCCAAGAGTTCGCCCATCACTGAATATCCGACACAGGGGCGCGCGGGCAGCGGCGTTGTGACCATGAAGCTACCGAAAGATAGCTTAGGCGTCACCGCAGCGGCGATTATCAGTATGGAAGGCAACGTCATCGTCCTAACCAGCAAGAACCGCTCAAAGACGCTCAAGATGAAGGATACGCCGAGCGGCAGGCGAGACAAGCGAGGCGACTTCGTCATTTCGCTGACCAGCAAGGAAGAAATTACCGGGACCGTCGCCATCTACAAAAATGGCAATGGCAAGCCCAAGAGTGAATAAAAGAGCGCCGCCTGTCCAGATTTAGGACAGGCGGCTTTCGTGAACGGTCTTTGTGGGGCGCAGTGCAAACCCTGTTTGCTTGCTGCGCCCTTTACTGATCCGATTATGTATTGATCTGTGAAGCCAACTGCTGAACGTGCGATGATGGATCAACTTTCAGTTTGTTTCGCAGCGTTTTGACCAACCGGTGATAGACCAGCAGCGCGTCGTCCGGCATTTTCAAGTCGTTGTAGAGCCGCATCACGGCAAAGGCTGAATCTTCGCGCTCTGGTTTGATGTGCGCAGCGCGCAGGTAATAGCTAAGCGCGTTCTGAGGTTCGTTTTTGTTCTCGTAAATTCTCCCCAGAGCAATCATCGCGTCGCAAACCGATTGCTGCAAGGACTCGCGCCGTTCCAGCACCCAATCCGCCTTTAGCGACATGAGATAATCGCCTCGATAAAGCGAAATCGCCTGACGAAGCATAAGGTCGCCGTCCTCCTCGCTTTCGCTGTCCTGAACGAGTTGGTTAAAAAGCGATACATCGTAGCTAAGCTGAATTTGAGGAGAAATGTGGTAAAAGCCAGAGCCGTATAAAGTCAACTCCCTGCCCAACACTTCGCTGATCTTCCGCTTAGTTACGT
>Ga0081539_10006836_pt1 | contig 10667 bp, 9 predicted proteins | sample TabmetS4T2R2_FD_71023 | JGI IMG/M metagenome (GOLD analysis project Ga0081539, IMG submission 71023) | Tabebuia heterophylla rhizosphere microbial communities from the University of Puerto Rico - S4T2R2 | ecosystem: Host-associated > Plants > Roots > Rhizosphere ... | reverse complement strand
CCGCCGCGCAGGCGCCTCCCCGTTGCACGTCTTTCCCGGCGCCGAGGACGGGTGGGGCAACCCGGCGACAGGACCCGTTGCGGTAGCGAACACAAGTGATCTTCGGTGATCTTCGGGGTTAGTTTGCGTTGAGGGATGAGCCGAGGAAGAAATTACGGCCGTCGGCGAATGTGACTTTGTGCCCATTGGCCTTCGCGGTGCCGTCCTTGGACCGGTAACCCTCAATCACGACTTCGGTCCCGAGCGGGAAGTCGCTCTGACGCAGTCCTCGACGCAACAGCGTGTTCGGGGAGCCGGCTTCGACGCCCCAATTCACGACCTTCCCATCCTCGCCCTTGACGTCGATGTAGATCCATCCGTGTGGATTCACCCAATCCATTTTCGTCAAAGTGCCGCGCAGTGTGACCGGCTTGCTCGCATCGAACTCCGCTGTGAATGAGTGATGAGCCCCGACTGGTTCCGCCGACGCGAACACGGCAGCGAGTCCAACCGCAACCAGCAGGCCTTTCATTGTCTCGATCTCCACATCGTTACTTCGTGGGACGCTGCGGACCTGACGACAGCGTCCGCACTTTATAGATCGTACCGGCGCCGACGATGTAGAGAGTCCTGCGATCCGGTCCGCCAAAGGCGAGGTTTTGCGGCTTTCGGATGTTGCCGTTGTCGGCGTTCCACTGAACCGGCATCACGCCGAGCAGTTCCCCGCGCGCGCTGAAGACCTCCACTCCGGCGTTGGTCGCCGCGTACACGCGTCCCTCGCTGTCGACCGCCATGCCGTCGGCGCCATTGTCTTCATCCCACGACGGATCTTTGTGCCCTGGAATCCGGACGCTCTTGTATCTGGCGAAGTTGCGGCGATTGGATATCGTCCCGTCCGCCGCGACATCGAACGCCAGCATATACACGCCGTCCTTGTTGTGGACGTACAGCGTCTTTTCATCGGGACTCAAGACGAGGCCGTTCGGTCGGGGGACTTCGTCGACGATCCTGCTGACGCGCCCGCCCGGAGGCAGATAGTAGACGCCCTGGCTGTCGGTGAAGTACACGCCTCCGCGCTTGTCGAGCGCCATGTCGTTCAGCGCCTCGAACGGCTTGCCCTGGTAGTTGTCCGCGAGCGTGGCCACCTTGTCGGGGGGATACAGCACGCCGACTTTCTCGTTTCCCCGCCCGCGCTGCACCGAGACGAGGCGGCCCCGGAAATCCCAGCCCATGCCATTGGTCTGGTTCGAATTCTCGACGAACGTCGAGACGTTGTCGGAGGAGTCGACCCTGAGGATGCTGTTGGCGCCGCTCACCAGCATGCTGCCGTCCTGCATCGCCACAGGACCTTCGGTTCGTCCGAGCCCGGCCTTGACGAGCTCGATCTTCGTTCCGGCTGCGACGACACCAGGTATCGATGGGGAAGTGAAACTGGCGGGGGGCGGAGGTCCTTCCTGAGGACCGCCACGTTGCGCCAGCGCGGACGTGCTGATCAGCACGCCCACGGCGACGAGGCACGTCCGGGTCATAACGCCGGCAGCATACTCTACCTTCCGCGGAGATCGAACCTGATGTAAGGTAGGCCGGTTCTTCGACCATGATGATGCGGTCCCTTCTCGTGGTTCTGTTTCTGCTGCCGTTCTCTCAACGCGCGCTCTCCCAACAAGCCCCCCCGACGCCTGCTGGTGATCCCGAGAAAGGGAAGGTGCTGTGGCAGCGGACCGAGCACGTCGAGTGCCGGGAGTGTCACGGCGACAACGGTGAAGGCGGCTTCGGGCCAGACCTGGCAGGTCGCAGCCTGACCCGCGCGCAGTTCATCCACGCGGTTCGGAAACCGTGGGGCATCATGCCGGCGTTCGCCGAGTCGCAGATCAGCGACCGTGAGTTGATCGATCTGATGGCGTTCTTCGCCGGCCTGCCGAGCGTTGCCGAGCCGGGACCGTGGAGACGTCAGGTGCCGGCGGGGGCGCCGCGCGGGCTGGCGGTGGCGACCACCACGGGGTGTACTCACTGCCACAATCCCGCGTTCAACAACGGACGCGGCGTGATGGGCGCGATCGATGCGAACTTCGAGTGGTTCAAGGCGATTGTCTACGCGCATCCAGTCGCCTATCCGGCAACCCAGGCCCGCCTCGGCGAGCCGCCGTTCGAGCGCCTGGCGATGGGCAGCTTCTCTCAGTCCCGGTTGCCGGAATCGATGCTGCAGGACATCTGGGCCTACATCGTCGACCTCGGATTTCGCGCCCGGATGCGCGGACAACTCAGTGCCGGCGTACGGTCCGCCAGCGGTGTGGTCTACACACTGAACGTCGAAAACACCGGCGTCGCGCGCATTGGACTGGCGGCCGAGGACGTGACGGTGACGCTCGTCGTGCCGGCCGGGACGACCGTCGTTGCGGCGACCGGAGAGGGGTATGAAGGTGTTCGCCGTGACGAGCAGGCCAAGGCCGATGTGGCCGTCTGGAAAGTGGCGCGCATTGCGCCCAAGGATCGTCAGACGTACACGCTGACGCTATCGCAGGCTGGAACGGCGAAGGACAACGTGCGAGGAACCATACGCTGGATCAAGCCGGCCGTGAAGACCGGTCCGAGCGATTCAGAGAATATCGCCGCCGCACCCCTCGGACCGCCGTCGCAGTAGCCTTCGTGTCAGTGCGTCAGCGCGTACAGGACGATATTCGTCGCCAGCGCATACCCGTCGGGCGAGAACGCGGCGAAGTACTGCGGATCGTCTCCCTCGCGCTCCATCGAGTCGCCGATGTCCGTGTTGTGCGTCATCACCACCATGATCCGGCCATGCGCATCGGCGATGGCGCGGAAGTTCGCGTGGGGACTGTCGGCGCCACGCTCTCTCGGGTCGCTGCCTGGTCCCGCCCACGAGAAGATGCTCGGTATCTGCTTCACGTCGGAGATGGTGAACATCTGATGACGGATCGGATCGGCGGCGGCGACGTCGACAATCGGGAACTCTGGCAGCGCACGCTTGATTTGAGTGCTCCACTGCTCCCATGCACGGGTGCCCCAGAAGTCGTCCACCCAGAGGAAACCACCCTTGAGCAGATACTCCCGTAAGCGCTGCGCTTCCGTTTCCGAGAGCGCGGCCGTGCCGACATCCGTACCGATCACCATCGGACACTCGAACAGCTGATCGTCGGTCAGGCGCACGACCCAGTAATTGAGGTTTCCCGCGCCGTCGCGGCTGACGGGAGCCTTCGTCAATTCCGAGATTCGCGTGAGGAGGTTGATTTCGCCGAACGGATAATCGGTGCTCCAACCGATTCCTCCCGGCTCGAATCGGTCGCTGCGGAACATCCACTTGCAGATGGTGAATCGGCCGTCGCTGAAATCCCTGGGCGGGGTGCGAATGCCGGCGCCGGCTCCTTCGATCACGCCAAACCGCTGCGCCAGCGACACCGCGCCGCTGAACACGATGAGCGCGAGCGCCACCGCTATACCGATACGCGGGCGCGGCATGGATGAATCGTACACTCCCGCGAGCGGCTTACCACGCCGGATTGGTTCGCTGCGGGAACGCCCACTCCTTGCGTTGCTCGTTGTAGATGCGGCGACGGCTGAACAGCCACTGCCCGTTCACCTTGACCAGGCTGTCTTCGTAGTGCCCGTAGCCATCGAACATGCCCCGGCGTTCGGGATTGTTGTTGGAATAGTGAAACCAGTAGGCGCGGCCGACGGCCTTGTTGCCGTCGATTCTGATGGCGATGTTCGAGATGTTGTGACGACCGGTCGCCGGCCATAGACCGGCCGGGACGGGCCCGGCGCCTGGATCCGGCATCCGCGCGACGGTATCGCGGATCGCCTTGCGTCCCTTGATCTCGCCCGAGCCGACGTCGAGGATCCCGTCTTCCGTGAACAGCGTCACGTAGAGATCCGGATCGTGGAAGTCCATGGCGAACAGGTACCGCGCCTGCAGGTTCTCGATTGCCGCTCGATCCTCCGCGTAGCTCGTTTCCGCGGCTCGCGAGGTCATCGAGCTGACCACGAGTGTGCCCGCCATCGCGACCGCGGCGACTCCGGCGAACGATATCAGGTTGCGCACGCTGCCTCCTCGTTGTTGGCCCGCCGAAAGTATAGGGCCCATTGAAGGAATCGCAGGTCTTGTGTCGCGCTCAGCGTGTCGGCGAGGCCGTCAGCGGTCAGTCGGCGTCCCGCAGCCGAGCAGATTGGGGCACGCCAACGTCAACACCTCTGCGGCTGCAGCGGGCAGTCCAACCAGTTTCACATCGCATCCCTGTCCGAGGACGTCAGTGAGGATGGCTTTCGAAATCGCAACCCATCCGCCGGCCGTTCGATAACTGAGAACGCACCTCCCCTCGTGCCGATCGCTCAGGAGCTGCGGGTCGTCGCGGTAATCAGCCGTGCCTGCGGCCACGAGCTGCTTGTCCGACGATCCGATGTACCGGGCGGGAAGGTCCGAAATCAGTGTTGCTTTCGAGTTGGTCTCCGGATCTTCAGGGACGATGAACAGACGCCCGGTCTTGACCGCGGCTTGCGCGTAGACGCGTCGTCGCAGCGCCTCCTCGAGACGAGCGAAGATGTCTTCTGCGAACTGTTGCGGGTAGCCGAACTGGGCTTCCACTTCCCGCGCGAGGTGCGGCAACCTCCGCCAGCCGCTCACCCACGCCAGCTTGTCGCTGTCTCCTCCGACAAAGACATCTTCCAGGCCGAAGTGTGTTGCCGCATCGGGCTGTGAAGCTTTGAGCGCCATGTGTTCGATGAGGTGGGACGAAAATCCATACAGCACTCCATATGGAGAATAGGTGCCGTCGACGGGCCGGAAGTGCTGGCAATCCTCATAGAGGGGTTTCGACACGCGCTCGATCCGCGCTTCGTATTCCTCGAGCAACTGCACATGTCGACGTCCCACAGGCGTATACACGGCGTGTCCATCGGGATCTGTTGCGATGAAGAGGTGCTCGATCATGCTGTAAGCACCTAACAACTCGACACGATTCAGAAACAGTTCTGGATCGGGAGAGATGCCCTGACAGATGGCGTCTGCAAGCTCGAGCCTCTTCGGACTGTCTTCCCTGCGCCACGCCTGTTCATACGCCTCGAGCAGCGGCACGAGCTCCTGAATCAGCAGCGCGAAGTCGAGCGCGTTGGACGTGCGAGTGATGACGACCACGCTCTGCTCATCGAACGGCACTCCCTTCTTCGTGAAGTAGTAGCGAATCTGCGAACGGAGATGCCCGCCGGTCATTCGAACGCCGGCTTTGTGGATCTCGGTGCGGTCCTCTTCGGAAAGGCTCTCGGCGATCTTTTCCGTGATGTCGAAGTAGGCTCCCAAATCATCGGTCGCGGGACTCTGCGCCATCTGGATGAGCCATCGAGCATCCCGCAGGAGCACCGGCTGATCGCCTGGTGTGTCTCTCCAGAGTTGATCGAGCAGGCCTTGCACCGGTGACAGCCGATCGGCGGCAATGCTGGTCCCGTCATCCCATATGCGCATGCTCAATAGCTGGAGACAGCGGATCAGATACAAGTTGAACAGCGTGTGCGCGTAACGGATTCGTCCGTTGCGACCCGGCCAGTGCGTCTGTCGCCACAAATAGAAGACGCGCGTCATCATCTCCGCGGGATCGATCAGGCCGTTATGCAGTCCCGGGAGGTCGCGCGGCTTGAACCCATTTGCCCGATGCGCGTCTTCCAGTTGCCCTCGAAGGCGCGATTGGATTTCGGTCACCCCCGGGAAGAAGCAATCCTCGAAGTGACGAGACAGGACGGAGGCGTCTTGCAGATACTCGATTGGCTTCCGCTGGGCGTTCAGCAGTCCTTGGATTCGCTCGACGATGGCCTCGCGATGGGCCAGAAAGAAACGGAGAAGTTCGACATGTGGCTGAAACGGCACCCGGCCGGAGCTTGCTGAATTCGCGCTCGTCATCGTATTCAGGATACCGATTCGACGCGTCGAGCGTTCGCCGTTACACTCTGTGCCGACCGACTTGCAAGAAGCTCGAGGAACTGAATCATGACGCTCAGACTGAGACCGTTGATTGCGGCCGCTGCGGGACTCGTGGCGGCTTTCGCTGTCACCGCGACCAATCCGCGTTTCGTGGACGCGCAAGGAAAGCAGGCGCCGATCTTCGAGGTCGATCCGTTCTGGCCGAGCCCGCTCCCGAACCACTGGGTCACCGGCTCGACGATCGGCCTGTCGGTAGACGCGCAGGACAACGTGTGGACGATCCACCGGCCCAACACCGTCGAAGACAACTTCAAGGCTGCCGACCTCATGGTGGGCGATGCCCGGGGGCGCGACGACGAGGCGCGACCCGGCGCGGCGACGGCGAGCGGCCCAGCCACTCCGACGCCGATCGGCAAGTGCTGCAAGGTGGCTCCGCCGGTGCTCGTCTACGATCAGGCCGGGAACCTGATCAAGTCATGGGGCGGCCCCGGTCGCGGCTACGACTGGCCCGACAGCAATCACGGCATCACGGTCGATCATCAAGGCAACGTCTGGCTGGCGGGGAACGGCGCGAAGGACACACAGATTCTGAAGTTCGACGGCGCCGGCAAATTCATCTTCCAGATCGGCAAGCACGGCGTGCACAACGGCAGCAACGACGTCGAGAACTTCTGGCAGCCGACGAAGATCTGGGAGGACGTCGCGGCCAACGAGATGTACATCGGCGATGGCTACGGCAACCGTCGCGTCATCGTGCTCGACGTCGCGACCGGCAAGTACAAGCGTCACTGGGGCGCGTACGGCAACAAGCCCAGTGATGAAGCCGTCCCGGCGTACAACCCGAAGAACCCGCCGTCGAAGCAGTTCAACACCGTTCACTGCGCCATCGCGTCGAACGACGGCTTCGTGTACGTCTGCGATCGCGTCAACGATCGCATCCAGGTGTTCCGCAAGGACGGCACCTTCGTCAAGGAAGCGTTCATCGACCGGGACACGTATCGCTCGGGCTCGGTGTGGGACATGACGTTCTCACGCGATTCGCAGCAGACCTATATCTATGCGGCCAACGGCGTCGACCAGAAGGTCAACATCCTGCTTCGCAGCTCGCTCGAGGTGCTCACGGCATTTGGGGACGGCGGGCGCGGTCCCGGACAGTTTTTCGGCGTGCACAATCTGGCGACCGATTCGAAGGGGAACCTCTACGCCACCGAAACCTACACCGGCGCGCGCGTCCAGCGGTTTCTCTTCAAAGGCGTCGGGCCGGTGACGAAGGCCGAGCAGGGAGTGGTCAGGCCGAGAAGCCGCTAGTGGTCCGTCGCGGAGTAACGCAGTGCGAGACCGTATGTCCGGAGGGAAGCCGTGGCAAGTGCTTGGTCGTACCCGGGTGGTCGGCGGCGGAGGCTGAGGTGTGTGGATCAAGGTCGGCTTCCCGGAGCGACATGCGGTCTTGCGCTGCAGCAGCGACGGGACGCGAGACTTTCAGCGCAACGCCGGTTTGACCAACGCAGACGCCGGAATCGGCGGGACCTTCTGGACGACGCCCTTCTCGCGAACGAGACGCTCGATGTCGTCGAGCTCCATCGGCAGGAAGTCGGTGAAGTTCTCGTAGCCCGTGTCGGTGACGACGATGGTGTCCTCGTAGCGGAGGTAGAGGCTTTCCTCGGGCACCCTGAGTTGCGGATCGATTGAAAACACCTGGCCCGGCTCGAGCGCTGCGCTGTTATAGCTGCCCACGTCGTGCACCGCCATGCCGACGGTGTGTGAGAAGACGCCGCCGCCGGTTTCGACGAGCGTGCGCGCCGCCTTTTCGTAGATCGGCTTCGAGAACGTGGTGCGCGCGAAAACGGCTTCCATGGCCTTGGCGGCTTCCTGACGGATCTGCGCCACGGTAACGCCCGGCCGGACCCTGGTCATCACCGCCTTGTGGTACTCGAGGACGAACTGCAGGAGCTCGCGCTGCCATGCGTTGTACTTGCCGTTGACCGGGAACACGCGGCCGATGTCGCTGACGTAGTAGCGGTAGTCGGGCGCGTAATCCATCAGCACCAGGTCGCCGTCCTTCAACGTGGCGGTGTTGCGGAAGTAGTGCATGTTGTTGATGTTCTCGGTCCCGCTGGCGGTGATCGATCGATAGCCCTCGAGTCGCGCATCGTTCGCCTTGAACACGTAGTGCGCGGCGGCATCGAGCTGGTACTCCGTGACGCCGGGCTCGGCGCTGCGCATCGCCTCCATCACGCCGAGTCCCGCGATCTGTGACGCCCGTCGAATCATCGCGATCTCTCGCGGGCTCTTGATGCTGCGCATCTCGTCGAGGATCGGCGTCAGGTTGCGGACCTCTGCGTAGGGATACCGCGTGCGTAAGAGCTCCACGAACCGACGTTGGCGTGTTGGCGCGCCATCCCAGAAATCCGTTGCGCGTGCCGTCTCGGCTGCGACCAGCTCGCCGCGGCTCTGACCGAGATTCTCGGCGGGACTGAACTCCGCATAGATCGGCGTCGATTCGCGTCCGCGCTCCCCGGCGCTGGCGACAACCACCAGCGGCCAGTTGCCGTCGCGCATCTCCGTCACTGCTTTCACAGCGTCCACACCCGCGATCCGCTTGACCAGGTCCACGTCCTCGGCGGAGATCACGCGGCCCTCGGCGGCTTCGAGGCGCGCGTTACGCGGCGGCAGATAGATGGTGACGGATCGAGTACGCCCATCGAGCAGCAGGTACGCGCCCGGCGTTTCGATGCCCGAAAGGTAATAGAAGGTGTTGTGCTGGCGCGGCAGCGTGAAGCCTTCGGTCTGCGACACGCCCTGCACAACGGCGACGGCATTCGCGCCGATCCGATCGAGCACCTTCGCGTGCCGCGCCTTGAATTCGTCGGCAGGGAAGTCGGTCTGGTAGTACTGCGCCGACGCGGTGGCCGGCAGCAGCAGCGTGCAGACGAGAGCGAGCATCCTCATCGACGGTCTCCTTCTCGACGCATGGCGGGATTGTAGTCCCAGGTGCCACTCAGCTTCGGTACCCATCGAGATTGGGTTTTGCGTTGACGTCGCGCGCATCCTGCCTGGATCAGCCGGTTATCCAGGTATAAGAAGAATCGATTGGACCTGCGCATGCCGCCAGTTTCAACTACCGGCGTGTCTCTTGCGCGGAAGCTGCTGCTCGCCGCATCGACGAATGTGTGGCTGCGCGACCATGCGACGAAAACGGCATTCGTGCGTCGCTCGGTGTCGGCGTTCATGCCCGGCGAGCGGCTCGACGATGCGCTGACTGCTGCGCGGGCGCAGCAACAGCTCGGGATCGGGACCATCTTCACGCACCTCGGCGAGAACGTGAGCCAGATCGACGATGCCCGGGCGGTCGCCGATCACTACGTGGCGGTGATGGACGCAGTCCAGGCGGGTCGCCTGAACGCGCATATTGCGGTGAAGCCGACGCACCTCGGGCTCGATATCGACGCCGAACTCGCCCGCGGGCACCTGCGGCAACTGGTCGCCCATGCCGAGGCGACGAGCAACTTCGTCTGGCTGGACATGGAGAGCTCGCCCTACGTGGACCGGACGCTCGACCTGTTTCGTGAGTTGCGCGCGCGATCGCCCCGTGTCGGCGTCGCTCTTCAGGCGTATCTCCATCGAACTGCGGACGACATCGAACGCCTGCTCCCGCTGGGGGCGGCGATACGGCTCGTGAAGGGCGCGTACCTCGAGCCGCCGGACGTGGCTTTTCCGCGCAAGCACGACGTCGACGAGAACTTCTTCACCCTCGGCTGTCGACTGCTGATCGGAGGGGCCGCCGTGCCCGGCAGCCTGCTTCACATCGCGACGCACGACGGGTCGCTCGTGAATCGCCTGCAGATGTTCATCGACGCGCACGGAGTGTCGCGATCGGCCTACGAGTTCGCCATGCTGTACGGCATTCAGCGGCCGCTGCAAACGCGTCTGGTTCAGGCTGGCGCTCCGCTGCGCGTGCTGATCGCGTACGGTCCGCACTGGTTTCCCTGGTACATGCGGCGTCTCGCCGAACGTCCCGCCAACGTCGGCTTCGTTCTCAAGAATCTCGTAGCCCGCTGAGTAAGCGCATTTGGTCAGCAGCCGTTCGGCGCTCGCGCGGATCGGGCACCAATGACAAGGCCGGGTCGAATTGAACCTGCTGCGCTTGGCCAGCGCGCAGCGTGAAGGAAACCTGCGCGCCGCCGCGCCACTTATCGCCATCCAGTCATGGCGGAAGAGTAGCGGCCAAGTCTGGTGCTTCGACCGCAGCGTCTTGGTCGATGCTGTCCCGTCGCGTACTGCAGCGCAAGACCGTATGTCGCTCCGGGAAGCCGACCTTGATCCACACACCTCAGCCTCCGCCGCCGACCATCTGGGTACGACCAAGCACTTGCCACGGCTTCCCTCCGGACATACGGTCTCGCACTGCGTGACTCCGCGACGGACGGCCCAGGACATTCGTCGTAAACGAGTGGATATCGCGAGGCACTTCGCGCAGAGGTCGCGCGACGGCGGTATGGCTGCCGCAGCGCTCCGGTTCGACGCAGCGGAAGAGCCGCCACTCGGCATCGAACCTGAAGGTGGCCCCACGCAAGAACGAACCGACCGCAGACGCATTCCAACCCGCGACCCTGGACGGCAGCGGCGTCTATAGGGATCGATATGGAGGACAGACTCGCGCTACGCTGAGTCCGCACCTTCGCGCCAATCCCTCGTGGGCCGCGGTAGAGCTATGGGCAACGCGTAAGGGCCGACCGAGGACCGCTCGGTGGCCCCTGGAGGCAAG
>Ga0081539_10006835_pt1 | contig 10670 bp, 8 predicted proteins | sample TabmetS4T2R2_FD_71023 | JGI IMG/M metagenome (GOLD analysis project Ga0081539, IMG submission 71023) | Tabebuia heterophylla rhizosphere microbial communities from the University of Puerto Rico - S4T2R2 | ecosystem: Host-associated > Plants > Roots > Rhizosphere ... | reverse complement strand
ATTAAACGCGATCATAGCTAAAAATCGATGTGCTGCGATGGTTACCAGCGAATCCGCAGGTCAGCCTGAAGCTGCGTCTGATTTTGCTGCGAACTCAATCCTACACGCTCGCGGGCGGCGCGCTCGCTCGACACATGCAGCAGCTCGACGATGCCGCTGACATGCGGGACGATCTCGCGCTGCACTGCCAGCGTACCGGCCCAGCCGTGTTCGCTGTCTTCGTCGGTGACGAGGCTGCCCCGCTGGCGCGTGCCGAAGGCCTCGATACGGCCGGCCAGGCCTGTCTTGCCCCAATGATGAGTCAGCAAAGCGAAGGCGGACCGAAAGCGATTGTCGACCCAAATCCCCGCGCCCTCATCGAAGCCCATGCGGGCGCTGCCGGAAATCGCCTGGATCCGAAGCTCAGTGTCGCTGCCCAACTCGGCGATGGCACCGACATGGTTGAAGCGGGTGCGCCAGCCCCATTCCATATCCTGATTGACGGCCTCGGGATCGGCTCGATTGTCATAGCGGAACAGCTCGACGCGGACCGGGATGGGCGGCGACCAGGCGAGCTTCAGATAATAGCCCGGACGCTTGGCGAAGCCGGGGCCGACGTCGAGCAAGGGATGGGTGAAGGGCGGCTGATAATATTCGAATTCTTCCGACAGCGGCGGCAGGGGCTGGCGATGGCCGACGAGCGTCTTGCGGTCATGCAGCGCCCAGCCGCGAAAGGTCAGCAACGTCCCGGCGGTGTCATTGGCGGCGAAGATCGCCGCGCTCGCCGACAACTTGTGTGCGCCGAGCGATGTATCGGCCCTGAGCTCGATCGCCAGCGGGCGCACCTCCTCGCCGATCCAGCTGTTGATCGCGGAAGGGGTGATGGTGTCGGTCACGTGCCAATCCGCGCCGCTGTGCTCGAGCGAGATCGGGCCCCAGATCAGGCCGGCGCGTGCCGACAGCCTAACCGCTCCGCCCTGCACCGGCTTGAAGGAAAGAAAGGCTTCGCTGATACCCAGCTCGGTGCGTTCTCCACCTTGCAACGTGCCGGTGACGGTTCCGCTCAGCGCCCATCCGAAGCGCGGCTGCCAGACGAGATCGACGTTGCCCAGCTGCGGACGAACGCGCCAGTCGCCACGGCTGTCGCCGCCCGAGCGCAGCTTGCCGAAGCCGCCCTGCACCCAGCTTTGTTCGCCATCGACTGCGACCAGCCGGGCATCGCCGGCAATCGACAGGGTTTCGCTGGAGAAGAGGTCGATGCCAGCGGCCTTGGCCGGCATTGGAGCGGCGAGCGCCATGGCAGCGCACCGGTGCGCAAATGCCAACAGGGGCGCACGTCGGCCGCTTCGCATGAAAAACGGCTATCAAAACAAGGTTAACTTATTGCAAAAAATAGGCTGTCCCGGACCGCGATCGACCCATGCATGGTTTGCAGCCTTGTAATTCATTTTTTGAATGAAAGTCCCTCAAATCCTGCTATATTGGGGAACGACAGCCGCTTGCCTGCCCGGCACGGAGCTGTCGCACATGTCATGAGCCTTCCTGACAATACTGCGCCCCGGCGATGAGCCGGGGCGTTTCCTTTTATGCCGTGATCCGCGGTCTAGCCCGAGATCGCCTGATCGTCCGACCTGACCAACTTGATATCGCGATCGGCCGCCCACCTATGAATATCCTCGCGGCGTAGCGCAGTGGCCATCAGTTCGGGAAACTGATCGGGCGTGCAGGCAAAGACAGCAATTCCCAAGGCGGCGACCCGTGCGGCTAGCCTTGAATCGTAGGACGGGTGGCCTGTGTCGGTGAGCGCGAGCAAGGTGATCACATTCACCCCCAATAGAACCAGCCGTCCCAGTCGGTCGACCAGTTCATCCGCATTCCCGCCCTCGTAGAGGTCGGTGATCAGGATCAAATGCGCCTTGGACGGCCGTTCGATCCTCTCCTCGCAATAAGCGACCGCATGATTGATGTCCGTACCGCCGCCCAGCTGCACACCAAACAGGACTTCGACCGGATCGGCGAGCTCTTCGGTCAGATCCACGATCGCCGTGTCAAAACAGACGAGCTTGGTCGCGACGACCGGCAGCGACGCCATCACCGCTGCAAAGATCGACGCGTAGACGACCGACGTCGCCATGGAGCCCGACTGATCAACGCACAGGATGACCTCGTCCAGATCGACGATGCGGCGCTGCTGGCGCATGAATCCGATCAGCCGCTCGGGCACGATAGTGCGATGCTCCGGCTGATAATGGCGCAAATTGGCCTGGATGGTCTTGGGCCAATCAATGTCCGCGAAACGCGGGCGGCTGGTGCGCTTCGAACGGTCGACTGCGCCGCGGATCGCGTCAGCGGAGCGCCGCTCGAGCCGCTCCATCAATTGGGCCACTACTTTATCGATGACGATTCGTGCCGTCTCCTTCGTCTTTTCCGGCATTACGCTGCGCAGCGACACAAGATCGGCGACCAGATTGACGTCGGCTTCGACCGTAGCGAGGAACTCGGGCTCGAGCAGCATCTGCCGCAGGCCCTTGCGTTCGAACGCATCCTTCTGGATAACCTGGACAACCGGGGAGGGAAAGAATTCGCGGATATCGCCCAGCCATTTGGCAACACGCGGCGCCGATCCTCCAAGGCCACCGCGGCCCTTTTTCGGCGCAGCTTCGCCGTCGCCGTACAAAGCGGTAAGAGCCTGGGACATACGAAGATCGCTCTCGGACAGGGCGCTTGCCGTATCTCCGTCGTCCGCGCCGAGCGCCAGCGTCCAGCGTCGACCGCGTTCTTCTTCGTCACTCATTCTGGCGCCCCTTGCGTCAGCAGGTCCAAAATGCGCTGCTCGTGTTGCGGCCACACAGCATCTGCATTGGCGAGCAGGCGGTAGCCTCTTGCGCCTGATGCGCTGCGGCCGTGCACGGCATCCATGAGGCGGCGGCGCTGCATGCGGTCAAGAGCCGCAAAGACGCGGCGGAAGAGCGGCAAATTTGCCGTAAAGGCGTCGGAATCGAGCGCGAGCAGCCACCGATCAACGGCGTCGCGCAGCGGAGCGTCATGGATCAAGCGTTCGGCGACGCCTTCCAGGAAACCCTCGAAAAAACCCGCAGCCTCACCGACCGGCGTTCCGGGCGACAACATGCGCCCAAGCAATTCGGCCGCTGCCTCGGCGTTCAGGAGGTCAGCTTCATAGAGGATCCGCGCTGCCGTACCCGCGACGATCCGGCTAGCCTGCGTATCCTGAAGCAGCTTGCGGAGAGCATCGTGCCATGCCGAGGTTGCGTCCACGTCGAGCTGGGCAAGCTGGATCGCACTTTCGGCGGCGCTAATCTGACTCCGAAGCTCGCCTGCAGCCGCGGTATCCAGGTTGCGTGCAGCATAGGGAAGCGCGAGTGCCGCCTGGATCACGATACGTGGGATCAGGGCAGTCAGATGCTCGACAGTGCCAGCGCGTGCTTCGCCGTACCGGACGATATCGGCCATGGGCGGGAGAGCAGACAGCAGGCTCGCGCAGTCGCTAGTCAGAGCAGCTTTGCGTTCAAGGAGCTCAATGCCCTGCTCGGTCGCGCGCGGCAGATCGGCGATCATTGCACTGCGAACCAGCGCCGCCAACTTGCCGAGGTCATCCTGACGTCGCAGAGTCTCGATCAACCGCTCGGCGGCCGCCTCGGCAAGCGTTGAGCCGTAGATGAGATTTTCTACCAGCCGCACCGCATATTCCGGTTCCCAGCAGAGCAGCCAGTTCTCACGAAATGTGCCACGGCTGCGTCCCGCATCGGTCAGCCTCCCCCATGGCACCTCGAGCGCGTTCAGGCGGTGGAGAAGCGTGGAGCGGGCAAGCCCGCTCTCGCTGCGTAAATCCAAAGTCAGTGGCCGCTCGAGTGCTTCGGGCTTGAGGCGCGTGGCTTTCTGCTGGCGCTGCAAATCTTCGAGCAGCGGGGCGAGCGGCGTCGAGTCCGGGATCGAGCCCACTTTAGAGCCGATCAGCAATTCGGTTGCTATATCATCCCACATCACGCGCTCGCCACCGCACAGACACGCGATCGCGGCCTCGCGAAGCTCCTCGAAACCTGGTGCCGGCCGGTTGCGCAGTGCGGCCAGAGCGACACCGAGCCGCTGGGCTTCGATGACCGAGGCGGTGGAAACAGGATGCCCACGGTCACGCAGCAGAGCGGCGATCCGCGCAAGCCAAAATGTCTCGCGGTAGGTTCCCTCGGGAGTTTCCCAGATATGCGCGAACCATCCCGGCGCAACCACGCCGGCACCATAGCCGCTGCCACGCGCAAGCCGTGGCGACGTCCAGGGGGCCCACGTCGCCTTGATCCTGCTCCGAGATCGGCCCTTCAGCAGCGAGCGGTCCGACGCCAGGCTGTGATGCTCGGCGAGCGCGGGAACGTGCCAAGCACCACACACCACCGCGACCGGTCCCTCGCTGCTCCTGGCCGCGTCGGCGATTCCGATGCGCATATGCGCTTCGCGTGCAGCTTCGCGCCTGGACGCAGAATTCGTTTCGGCGCGCAGCGCCGTCATCGCATCGGCGACCGCGGCGAAAATCTCCCCCGGCGCCGGGTTCTCCTCGATCACATCGGACCACCAGGATTCGCCGTCGTTATAGCCCGCGGCGGTGGCGAGGACGCCAATCGGGTCGCGCGCAATCTGATCTTCTGCGGACGCAACCTCGGCCGCATCTTCATCGTCATCGCAGGTGCCCAGGCGGTCGGCCGCCGGCAAGTCGATGAAGCGCACGTCGGCTCCGTGCCGCACCGCCCAGCACACCGCCTGATATTCGGGCGAATAATCGGCGAACGGAAAGAAGGTGGCCCTGGCCGGCTCATCTTCCGCATAGGTCAACAGCGCGACCGGCGGTGTCATCTCCGGATCCGCCAGCAACGGCAACAGGTGAGAGGCGTCAGCCGGACCCTCGATCAGCACCGTGCTCGGCCGGAGAGCATCCAGGGCTTCCACCAGGCGCCGGGCCGAACCTGGGCCGTGGTGGCGAATGCCAAAGAGAGTAACGGCACCGACCATCGCTCAGATCAGGTCGGTCAGCGACGCATAATAGCCTTCGTATCCCGGCCGCTTCTTCAGCACAGTTTCGAGATACTCGCCGAACACAGCCCGGTCCTGGACGGGATCCTTCACCACCGCTCCGATCATGTTTGCGGCGAGCGTCTCGGGCGTCAGCATGCCCTCATTGAAGAAGGTGGCCTGGCTGATGCCGCCGATCATCACGCCGATCGCTTCGGCGGTGGAAAGCCCGCCCGACGGAGACTTGAGCGCAACCTTGCCATCCTCCGTCGACCCTGACCGGAGTTCGCGAAAGATCGAGACTACTCGCGCCACCTCATCAGCGACATTCTTGGGCGCAGGAAGATCGAGGTTCTGCGCCATCTCGCCAACGCGCTTGACGACTATGGCGACTTCCTCCCGCGCATCGTTTGGAAGGGGTAGCACCACGACATTAAAACGACGCTTGAGTGCCGAAGACAGCTCATTGACCCCCTTGTCGCGATTGTTCGCGGTGGCAATGATGTTGAAGCCACGCGCGGCGTAGACCGCGCTGTTCAGTTCCGGAATCGGCATCATCTTTTCGGAGAGGATCGTGATGAGCGTATCCTGGACATCGCTGCCCATCCGCGTGAGTTCCTCGAAACGGCAGAGACTGCCGCTTTCCATCGCGCGCATGAGGGGCGTCGGTACGAGTGCATCGCGGCTCGGCCCGTGCGCAAGCAGCTGTGCGTAGTTCCAGCCGTAGCGGACCTGGTTCTCGTCGGTTCCGGCTGTGCACTGGATCACGAGGGTGGAGTCGCCGCTGACTGCAGCAGCGAGATGCTCCGACACCCAGCTTTTGGCTGTGCCGGGAACGCCAAGCAGAAGGAGCGCGCGATCGGTAGCAAGCGTGGCGACTGCTGTCTCGATCAGCCGGCGGTCGCCGACATATTTTGGCGTTATGAGGGTGCCGTCGACGGCGGTTCCGCCGAGCAGATAGGTGACCGCCTGGCGAGGCGACATGGCCCAACCGGGCGGGCGATGGCCGCTATCTCCGGCGATGAGTGCCTTGAGCTCGCCCGCATATAATTCTTCTGCGGGCAACCGCAGTTTTTCGGTCATGCTTCCCCTCCATGATCATCCAATGCGGCGTTCAGCCGAAGCAGGTCGAGCCGCGGATCAGCCTCAAGCAGGCCCGACCGGGTCAGCCGCTCGAGCGCCTCACGCGCTCCGGCACGCGAGGCAAGCAGGCCGAGCGCCTCGATCTCCGCAGCTTGCTCATTGGCTCTGCCGGCGTCCTGCGCCAGAGCGCGAAGCAGAGCAGCTCCGGCAGGCACATCGATGGCGCGATCGATCCGGCAGGCCCCGCCCCCCAGCGCCAGCGCGGCTCCGTAATTGCCGCCTCCGCGCAGCACCTGCCGCGCAAGCTCCGCGCGCAACGCCCGGCTCAGGCGAGGGACAAGAGCGAGCAGCACCGGAAGATGATGCGCCGCATGGTCCCCGAGCGCTTCGACAAAGGCGGCGATGGTGGTGTCATCGCCAGACTGCTCTGCCATGGCGGCCATTTCCGCGTCGGCTTGCGAATCGTGGCCCCAGTCCCAGCTGGTCGGGAGCGCGTTCGACGCGAGTCCAAGTGCGCTGGCGAAGGCCGCAAAGTCGACCACAGCGAACAAGGTACGGCGGCGCACCTGCTGGGCCGGCGTCTTGAGCTTGAGCGGCCTGACCGCCTGGCTGCGTCGGAGCAATCCCCTGCCGTACAGCTCGAAAAAAGCGGCGAGCTCGACGGCGTCCTCGCCCGCCATCGCGCCGTGCCCAAGGCGGGCAAGCAGGGATGCCGCCAGGGCTTTCACCTTCGGCGCGCGATCCTGAGCGGCCACGTCCTGCAAGAATGGAATATCGGTTTCGGACAAGCCAGTGGCCAGAAGTCCGATGAGAGACAGGCGCGCTTCGGCACCGAGGCTGGCGAATTTCGCCTGGAGAAGCGTAGCAGCGGCGATGGGATCGCTTCGACGCAGGTCGCCAAAGGCGGCCTTGCGCGCCGCGGGCCAATAATCGTCCCAATTCTCGCTTGTGAGACGCTCTTCGGCATATTGCCTTTCCGGGATGGCCGAACCTGCCGCATTCGCCCAGTCGCACCAGGGTGCATAGACAGAGGGGGCGTCCTCATCGCTGCCTGACGGCATCCAGTCCGCAGGATGCATGGTCCAGCCGCGAGCAGCGAGAAAATCGAGCAGACATTTCCGCTCCTTGACAGTGTGGATCGCCCGACGCGCGAGCGGCCTGAGCGCAACTGGAAGCGCGGGGAGTGCCAACGAAGGCACGTCTGGCAGCGAGCGAACATCGCCCTGAGGCTCGGCAACAACGGCCAGTCCTAGAAAGTGGCCGGCCAGAGCCAGCAGCCGCAGTTCCGCCTCGCCGGAGTCTGGCCCGAGCGCGGACTGCCAGGACATTGGCGCAGTCGCCGCGCCTGGGCCGCCGACGGTCCAGCGCATCAACAGAGGGTCCAGCGCATCGTAGATCGCCTCAGCCATCGATACGTCCCCACGGGCTTTGCGCTGCGAGGATGGCGAGGCGGCCGCCCGACCAAATCGCGGCTGTATTGGTGAGTTCGGTTCCGCGCAACAAACCTTCGGCCTGACCGGCTAAAGGCACAGCGGTTTCGGTAGCAGCCGAACGCCACCAGTTCCGGCCAGCGCGGTCAACCGATATCCGACCGGGCGGCAGCAGCACGGGCACATCCAGTGCCCACGGCTCGGCCAGCAGCGCATTGCTCAGCATGGTGGAAAGATCGGCTTCAGGTTGCGGCCACGGCTCCTCGTTCAACGCCTTTTCGTTTGCCCGCTGCAGCAGAAGGGCTCGAAGCGGCCTGGGCGCCGGAAAGAACGTAAGCTCGGCGGCAAAGCGATCGCCTGCTGTGAACGCGGATGCGCGCCTGCCAGCGCTGGCCGGGAAATAGTCGAGCAGCATAGCAAAGCGGGGCCCCGACACCCCGAGGTTGAGCAGCCAGGTGGTCTGCGAAACCAGGCCGTCGCGCCGAGTCTGCACCTGCTCCCCGAGCACCTCCCAGCACGAGTTCACTCGCAAGGCTTCGGAGCTGGCCAGTACGGCCTCGCGCGTTTCGGTTGTGGCCACCGCACGGCGAAGAGCGGGGTCACGCGGTGACGCCCTGAAGGCGCGGGCTAGCAGGACCAGCTTGCCGAGTTCGACGACGGCACCCACCACGCGATCCCCAGCCGGCAGCGCGAGTAGACGCGAAGGCAGCTCATCGATCCGGCCGGCAAGGGCGGCCGCCTTGCCATCGACCAGCCGTGCCGCAATCCGCCGACACCGTGCCGTAGCGTCATCGACGAACCCGGCAAGACCCATGCGCAACTGGTCGCCGACCCATTGCTCCAGCGCCGCCAGCGATTCCAAAATCGTTCGTTCGGTGGATTCAGCCCGCTTGGCTGCACCAGCCTCGCGGCGCGCGATAGTCTCGGGGTTTTCGGGAGCCTCCGGTTCGGCGAGCCTGGCCGCGGCGAGGTCCTTTGAAACCTCACCCTCTTGTGCGGCAGGCTTCGCCGTCCCAGCGCCCCGCCGCCGTCTTAACCAATCACCAACCCATTCCGGGGTCTCACCAACGGGAAAGGGCACGACCGTCTCAGCATTGATCCACAGCAGGCCCAGGACATGCTTGCACGGGAACTTGCGTGATGGGCAGGTGCATTTGTTGCCGTAATCGCGCAGGTCGGCCATGACCCGATAGGGATTTGCGCCCGAGCCGGCGCACTCACCCCAGATCAATGCACCATCAGTACTGCTCCCAGTGCCGGCCCATTTCGCAGGCTTGGCGAGCCCGGCAGCGGCCTTCAGCGAGGCCTGATCGGTAGCCAGTTGCTCAATGGTCCTGAGATCAACCGCCACCAACCCCGCTCCCCTTTCAGGCTAGCATAAGGGGCAAGCATGACAAGGCAATGGCGCGGCAACCCGATGACTAGCCGAGGATCAGGCGATGGCGCCGGCGGCCTTCAGGCTTTCGATCTTGTCCCATTCGAGGCCGAGCTCCATCAGCACCAGCTCGGTGTGCTCCGAAGCCTGCGGCGCGCGGATGGTCTCGAGAGGCTCGCCGTTGAACTGGATCGGGCCGCGCACGACCCGGTAGGGTCGGCCGTCCGCGCCCTCATATTCGACGATCATGTCGTTGGCGACCGCCTGCTCGTCCTCGATCAGGTCGAGCAGGCTCTGGAACGGCGCCCACTGCCCCTTCATCGATTTGAGGTGGTCGCACCAGTAATCGAACGACTTGGCCGCGATCGCGTCCCTGAACAGATCCTGCGCCGCGGAGGCGTTTTCGATCAGGGCGCGCGGATCGATGAAGCGCGGATCGTCGGCATATTCGCCGAGCCCGAGATGCTCGAAGGTGTCGCGGATGTAGCCGGTGGGGCTGGGCATGCACAGGTTGATCGTCTGTCCATCCGAGGTGAGGTAATTGCCGGTCAGCGGATTGACCGAATAGCTGTCCGCGCTCGGCATCGGATTGCGCTTGATGACGCCCGTTTCCATGCCCTGGGTGATGGCGGCTCCCGACGCCCACCAGGCGGTGCTGAGCAGCGAGACATCCATCTCGACGGCCTCGCCGGTGCGCTCGCGATGGAGCAGCGCGGCGGAGATGCCGCCGGCGATGAACATGGCGCCGATCGAATCGCCGAACGCCGGCATGCCCTGGCCAAGCATTCCGGGCAGCTCCTCGGGCGTCATGGTGTAGCCGATGCCGCTGCGCGTCCAGAAAGCCGTTCCGTCGAATCCGCCCACGCTGCGTTCCGGCCCCTTGTTGCCGTAGGCGCTGCCGCGCGCATAGACGATGTTGGGATTGACGGCGCGGATATGCTCGACGTCGAACTTGTTCTTCTGGCGGACCGACGGAAGATAGTTGGTGAGGAAGACGTCGGCGGTTTTGGCGAGCTCGTAGAGCACCGCCTGCCCTTCCGGCGTGGAGACGTCGAGGCCGACGCTGCGCTTGCCGCGATTGGGATGCTCGATCAGCGGATTGCGGTCCCGCTCGACGGGAACGCCGCCCATGTTGATGAAGCCACGCTGCGTGTCGCCGCGGACCGGATGCTCGATCTTGATCACATCGGCGCCCCAGTCGGCCATAATGCCGCCGGCTGCAGGCACGAATGTGAACTGCGCCACTTCGAGGACCCGGATGCCCTGCATGACCTTCACCATCGCAACTCTCTCCTAAATTCGGGACTCGCGCGGCACTCTACCGCAAATACGGACGGCGCGCGTCGCACAACGGCGCCTGAGTGACAATGGGATTCGTCCGGAGCGTGAACAATCATCGCTGCCACGAAGCTCGGGCAGCGAAACGGCGGGTCAGGCCGCCACGGCTTCCTTCTTGCGGGGAAGCGGCTCGGTCATCGCGCGCGAGGCATCTTCGAAGACGATCAGCACCGTGCAGCCGTGGGGGCCGACCTTGATCGGGCCGTAGCCCGTGCCGCCCTTCACCTGGCGCACATCACCCGTGCGGAATGTCGTCTTGCCGACGGTTTGCTCGCCCTCGACGATATATTCGAAATAATTGGCGGCGTGGGTGTGCGCGCCAACCTCGGCGCCCGGCTCGAAGCGGCTGAGTATCACCATCGGCGCGGCGGGGGTCGCCGCATCGAGCCGGAAGCCGGCCTATTCCACGCCCCGCTCGGGTCCGGGGCGCCATTCCATCTCGGGCGGGA
>Ga0081539_10006834_pt1 | contig 10671 bp, 10 predicted proteins | sample TabmetS4T2R2_FD_71023 | JGI IMG/M metagenome (GOLD analysis project Ga0081539, IMG submission 71023) | Tabebuia heterophylla rhizosphere microbial communities from the University of Puerto Rico - S4T2R2 | ecosystem: Host-associated > Plants > Roots > Rhizosphere ... | reverse complement strand
TGCGGCCGACCCTGCGCCAGCTGGCCGATCCGGCCAACCACGGGTCCATGCCGTTCTCCGCCATCCTGAACCAGGCCGAGGTCGCCGCCCGCAACATCCCCGGCGACCTGACCAGCCCGGTGTTCCGGGTCGACGGGACGCTCGTCTGGGGGTTCACAGCCTGCCTGCTGGTTGGGTTCCTCGACTCCCTCGGCCTCAAGGCCCCGCCCCTCCCCGCCTACTGGGGTCTGCGCCCCTGACCCAAGGAGTTCCCGATGTCCACCCCCGAACCCGACGACCATCCCGAACCGGAACCGCTGGTCCCGCCGGCGGCGACCAGCGGGGCCGGGACGCCGCTGGTGCTGCTGCACGCCTTCCCGCTCGACGGGCGCATGTGGGCGCCCCAGGTCGAGGCCCTGGCCGGCACCTACCAGGTGATCGTCCCCGACCTGCGCGGGTTCGGAGCGGCCAGGGACCAGGCGGTCGAGGAGGCCGGCATGGACCTGCTGGCCGACGACGTGGCCCGGCTGCTGGACGACCGCGGCCTCGACCGGGTGGTGCTGGGCGGGCTGTCACTTGGCGGCTACGTCGCCCTGGCCTTCCTGCGCCGCCACGCCGACCGGGTCAGCGGCCTCATCCTGCTCGACACCAAGGCCACCGCCGACGGCGACCAGGCCAGGAGCGACCGGGCGGCCATGGTCGAGCGGGTCCAGGCCGAGGGCGTCGGCTTCGTGCCCGAGGTGATGCTGCCCAAGCTGCTGGGGGAGACCAGCCGCGAGCACCGGCCCGAGCTGGTCGACAAGGTCGCCGCCCTGATCCGCGAGCAGCCCCCGGAGGCCATCGCCGGCGCCCAGCGGGGCATGGCCGCCCGCTCGGACACCACCGACGTGCTCGCCTCGATCCAGGTCCCGACCCTGGTCATCACCGGCCAGGAGGACGCCGTCACCGGCCCCGAGGTCGGCCGTGACCTCGCCGCCGCCATCCCCGGGGCCCGGTTCCTGCTGGTCGAGGAGGCGGGACACCTCTCCAACCTGGAGCAGCCGGAGATCGTGAACGAAGCCCTGCTGGACTTCCTGGCCCCGCTCTGGATCTGAGCATGCTTGCGCCATGACAACTGGTCCACCCATCTAGTACGCTCGGGCTAGTCGAGGCTCTGGTACCCCCGCCCAGGGCCCAAGCGCGAGGGGGGCAGGGGAGGACCGGCTCCTGCCCCCCTCGCTGTTCACCAGACTGCTTCGGGACCCGCGTGGCCTCAGCCGCGGTGGCCGGTGCCCTCCTCGACCAGCTCGACCAGGACGCCCTGGATGGACTTGGGGTGGAGGAAGGCGATCGTGGTGCCGCCGGAGCCGATGCGGGGTGCCGGCTCGACCACCTCGAACCCTTGGGCGCGGAGGTCGGCCAGGGCGGCGGCGACGTCGGGAACGGCGTACCCGACGTGGTGCACGCCCTCGCCCCGTTTGGCGAGGAAGCGGCCGACCGGGCTGTCGGGGGTGAGGGGGGCGACCAGCTGGACGTAGGCTTCGCCGGCGCGTAGCAGCAGCTCGTGGACGCCCTGGTCCGGGATCACCTCCTCGTGGGTGACCTCCAGGCCCAGCACCCCTTCGTACAGCGCCCGGGCGGCGGCCAGGTCGGTGACGGCGATGCCGACGTGGTCGAGGCGTCCAAGCTGCACGGCAATCCCTTCAGGCATGGGTCGGGGGGGTCCGGGGGGGCGCTTGGTGCCCCTCCGGTGGATCGAGCTCCAGGATCCAGTCGCTGGCCGTGTGGTCCAGCTCCCACCCGGCCGCGGCGGCGGCCCGGTCGGCCGACCCGCCGGCCATGGTGAACAGCCACAGGGGCCGCCCGGCGGGAACCAGGCCCCGGGCCAGCCCCAGGACCCGGCGGCCGACTCCCCGTCCCTGGGCGGCCCGGGACACGGCGAAGTGGCACAACTGGGTGGTGGTGCCGGAGTCGAACAGCAGCAGGACCCCGCTCCCGTCGGCCGTGCGGAAGGGGCGGCTGCGCGGGTCGCGGAACCGCCGCCGGTACGCCTCCTCGCGCCCGGCCGTCTTGTCGCCGGCCCCCCAGGAGTCCCGCCAGGTGTCCAGGTACTCGTCGAAGTCGCCCTCGCCGAGGGGCAGCAGCCCCGGCGCCCCCGACCCGGTGCCGGCGGTCCGCCGGTAGGCCTGGTCCTCGACATGGCGGTAGCCGAGCCCGGCCAGCTCGTCCCCCAGCCCCGGCCGCGACGACGGCGAGGCGAGCACGTGCACGTAGTCCCGCCCCGCCGCCTTGAACGCGGCCGCAGCCCCGGCCGCGTCGTAGGCCAGCCGCACCCCGAACGCCCAGTTGTAGATGAACAGCGGGTCGATCGGGCAGGTCACGACCTTGCCCGCCGCGAGCTGGACCACGCCGCCGCCGCCGATGACCGACAGGTTGAGGTGGTTCTGCTCGCAGGCATGCACGAACCCGAGGCTCACACGGGCCAGCCTACCGTGCCCTCACGAGGGTGGGGCGAAGAACTCCAGGGCGATGCCGTCGGGGTCGCGGAAGCTGACGCCCGAGCCGTAGCTGGCGTCCTTGATGCCGCCGTGGGCGATGCCCAGCTCGTCCAGCCGCCGGGCCCACTTGTCCAGCTCGGCCCGGTCGGCGACGCCGAAGCTGACGTGGTCCAGGCCGGTCCGGTATTCGCTGAAGTCGCCGTCGGGGGCGGGGGTGGTGTGCTGGTGGAGGCCGAACAGGGTGGTGCCGAGCCGGTAGACGGTGTGGTGGAAGTCGGGGTCGGTGTCCTCGTCCAGGACTGGCTTGGTGTCGAACAGGGCTTCGTACCAGGGGACACTGACCGACAGGTCCCGGACGGTCAGCGCGACATGGGTGATCGGCGGGAACTCCATCGAGGGCACGGTCTGCTCCTTGGGCTGCTGGCAAATGGCAAGATCAAGTATCCACGCGCGCCGATCAGGGGGCCATGATCGAGCACCCACGTCTGCTGACCGCGACACCGGAGCCGCCGGGCCTTCAAGCGGGCCAACGGGCAGTCCCCGAGCCACTGGCGCAGCGCCAGGGCGGCTGACCCCGGGCGGTAGACTCGGAGCCAGCGCAGGCGAAGGGGGAACAGGCATGTTCGAGCGGACCCAGCCGGTCATCTGTGCCGGGGCGAGGACGCCCATCGGGCGGTTCGGCGGGGCGCTGGCCTCGCTGCCCGCGGTCGAGCTGGGCGGGCGGGCGATCGCGGCCGCCCTGAAGCGGGCCGGGACCGACCCGGCGGCGGTCGAGTACGTGGTCATGGGCCACGTCCTCCAGGCCGGACAGGGCCAGATCACCGCCAGGCAGGCCGCCGTCCGGGGCGGGATCCCCATGACCGTGCCCGCCCTGACGGTCAACAAGGTCTGCCTGTCAGGACTGAACGCCATCGCCACCGCCGCCCAGTACGTTGAGCTCGGCCAGGCCGGGCTGCTGGTCGCCGGGGGGATGGAGTCGATGAGCGGCACCCCCTACGTGGTCCCCAAGGCCCGCTTCGGGGCCCGCATGGGCGACGCCGAGCTGGTCGACGCCATGGTCCACGACGGGCTGTGGGACGCCTTCGACGACGCCCACATGGGTTGGCTGTCGGACGAGACCAACCGGCGCCTCGGGATCGACCGGGAGGCCCAGGACGAGTGGTCGGCCCGTTCCCACGAGCGGGCTGCCGAGGCGACCAAGAACGGCGTGCTGGCCTCCGAGATCGCCCCGGTGGTCGTCGCCCAGCGCAAGGGCGAGGTCACCGTCGAGGAGGACGAGGGCATCCGGCCCGGCACCACCGCCGAGGCCCTCGGCAGGCTGCGCCCGGCGTTCTCGCCCGACGGGACCATCACCGCCGGCAACGCCTCCCAGATCTCGGACGGGGCGGCGGCGGTGGTGGTCACCTCACGGGAGCGGGCGGCCACCGACGGCCTGCCGGTGCTCGCCTCGATCGTGGCCTACGGGACCGTGGCCGGGCCCGACACCAGCCTCCACTCCCAGCCGTCGCGGGCCATCGCCGACGCCTGCCGCCGGGCCGGGATCGCCCCCACCGACCTGGACCTGGTCGAGATCAACGAGGCCTTCGCGGCCGTCGCCCTGCGCTCGACCCGCGAGCTGGAGCTCGACGAGGAGATCGTCAACGTCAACGGCGGCGCGGTCGCCCTCGGCCACCCGATCGGGGCCAGCGGCGCCCGGCTGGTGCTCACCCTGGCCATGGAGCTGCGCCGCCGCGGCGGCGGGCTGGGCGCGGCCGCCCTGTGCGGCGGCGGCGGCCAGGGCGACGCCCTGCTCGTCCGGGTCGAAGGGTGAACCTTCAAGAGCTGCTGGAACGGCTGAAGGACGGCGACAAGCGGGCCGTGGCCCGGCTGATCTCCTGGGTCGAGGATGGCGACCGCGACCAGTTGCGGGAGGCCGCCGAGGCCCTCAACCCGGCCGCCGGGCGGGCCCAGGTGATCGGGCTCACCGGGTCGCCCGGGGTCGGCAAGTCGACCCTGGCCGGCGCCCTGGTCGCCGCCTACCGCGAGCAGGGACTGACCGTGGGCGTGCTGGCCGTGGACCCCTCCTCGCCGTTCACCGGCGGGGCCCTGCTCGGTGACCGGGTGCGGATGCAGGCCCACGCCCTGGACGAGGGGGTCTACATCCGCTCCATGGCCACCCGCGGCCACCTGGGCGGCCTGGCCTGGGCGACCCCGCAGGCGGTGCGGGTCCTGGACGCCGCCGGCTGCGACGTGGTGCTCGTCGAGACCGTCGGGGTCGGCCAGGCCGAGGTCGAGGTGGCCGCCCTGGCCGACACCACCCTGGTCGCCCTGGCCCCCGGGTTCGGCGACGCCGTCCAGGTCGCCAAGGCGGGCATCCTCGAGGTCGCCGACGTCTTCGTGGTCAACAAGGCCGACCGCGACGGTGCCCAGATGGTCGCCCGCGACCTGCGCCAGATGCTGCACCTCGGCGAGGCCCGCCCCTGGCAGGTCCCGGTGGTCCTGACCGTCGCCGAACGCGGCGACGGCGTCGGGGAGCTGGTCGAGGCCATCGCCGCCCACCGCCGGCATCTCGAGTCCGGCGGCGAGCTGGACCGCCGCCGACGCCTCCGCGCTGCCCGCGAGATCGAGGAGGTCGCCCTGGCCGACCTCCGCACCGAGCTCGGCGAGCTCGGCCACGGCGAGGCCCTGGACACCCTGGCCGAGCAGGTCGCCGCCGGCAAGCTGGGCCCCTACAGCGCCGCCGACCAGCTCCTGGCCGGGGTGCATCGCCGCGACGGCGGCTGAGATAGGCTGCGCCCCCGGACAACCAGGAGGTCGTGCATGCGCGCACCAGCGTGGGTGGCGCTCCTCGTCGTGGCGGCCGCCCTGGTCGCCGTTCCCGCCGGCGGGCCGGCCGAGGCCCAGCCGGTGACCGTCCCCAGCCCCGACTTCGACAACGACGGCTTCGGCGACCTGGCCGTGGGCGCGCCCGGCGAAGACGTCGGCGGGGCGGCCGGGGCCGGGGCGGTGGCCGTGCTCTACGGTTCGGCCGGTGGCCTCGGCTCCGACGGCCGGGTCCTCACCCAGGGCAGCAGCGGGGTGCCCGGCATGTCCGAGCGGTCCGACCGGTTCGGGGCCGCCCTGGTCGCCGGCCGGTTCAACGGCGACGGCTACGACGACCTTGCCGTCGGCGTCCCAGGCGAGGACGTCGGCAGCGACGGTGACGCCGGGGCGGTGGTGCTGCTCTTCGGGTCGGCCACCGGCCTCGGGGCCGGCGGGGGCCGGGTCATCACCCAGGCCAACCCCGAGCCCGGCGACCGGTTCGGGTTCTCGCTGGCCACCGGCGAGCTCACCGACGCCGACCAGCTGATCGTCGGCGCCCCCGGGGAGGACGTCCGGAGCGTGGCCGACGCCGGCGCGGTCAGCGTGGTCAGCAACCCCGGCGCCGACCCCACCCAGGCGCTCCTGTTCCAGGGGGCGGCCGGGATCGTGGGAACGGCCGAGCCCGGCGACGGCTTCGGTTCGGCCCTGGCCGTCGGGGACTTCAACTCGTCGGACGGCATCGACTCGCTGGCCGTTGGCGCCCCGGGCGAGGACGTCGGTGGCGTCCGCGACGCCGGGGTGGTCAACGTCCGCTATGCGCCCGGGTTCGGCGGGCCGGTCGGGCTGCGCCAGCTCACCCAGGACCGCCCCGAGACCGGTGACCGCTTCGGGACGTCGCTGGCCCAGGGCAGCGTCGCGCCGGGCGGCTACGCCGACCTCGCCGTCGGCGCCCCCGGGGAGACGGTGGCCGGCCGCGCCGGGGCGGGGGCGGTCAGCCTCGTCCTGGCCGGTGAGGACGGGTTCTCCGCCGCCGGCGCCCGGCTGTTCCATCAGGGTGCCGCCGGGGTCCCCGGCGTTGCCGAGACCGGTGACGGGTTCGGGACGGCGGTCGCCGTCGGGTCCTTCCGCGACGGCGGCAACGCCCTGGCCGTGGGGGTCCCGGGCGAGGACGTAGGAACCGCCGGCGACGCCGGGGTGGTGGATGTGCTCTATAACTCCGGAACCGGCCTCGACGGCGGCCCCCGCCAGCAGCTCACGCAGGCCGACGCCGCCGGCGCGGTCGAGCCCGCCGACGGGTTCGGTGCGGCCCTCTCGGGCCCGTTCCTCCACGAGTCCGACGTCCTCGAGGACCTCGGCATCGGCGCCCCCGGAGAACGGGTTGGCGGCGCCGCCGGCGCGGGCGCGGTCAGCGTGCTCTTCAGCACCGGCCCGGATGGCCTCGGCGGCGCGGGCAGCCAGTTCCTCTACCAGGGCACCGGCGGCCTCGGGGGCGCGGCCGAAGCCGGCGACGGGTTCGCCGCCGCCCTCGCCACCAGCCGCGGCTGAGCAGCCGGGCCGGCTCAGCCGCCGGGTCCGGGCTGCATCGTCGCGGCCCGCCGGCCGGCCTCGGCGGGTGAGAGGACCTCGCCCCCCACCACGACCGCGGCCAGCGCCTCCAGGCTCACGACCTCGAACCCGGCCCCACCCAGGCGCCCGAACACGTCGGCCGGGACGAGCTTGACCGCCGTCGCGACCACCAGCGTCGGCACCCGTTCGGCCAGCTCCCGGGTCCCATCGGCGTTGAGCAGCGCCTCCGGCCCGATCGCGTCCGCCCCCACCACCCCCACCACCCCCACCACATCCCGGCCCGGGGCGGTCGACGCCCGGGCCAGGACGCGGTCGACCAGGGAGCTGTGGGAGACGGTGGCCACGCGGCCGGGGCCATCCCCGAGGTGGTCGAGGAGCCAGGCGGTGGCGGCCTCCACGGCCGCGTCGGCGTCGGTGGCCAGGCGGCGGCGCAGCTCGGCCAGGGCCGACGCCGGGTCGGGGCCGCGGGCGGCGCTGGCCAGGTGCCAGATGGGGGCCATGGCGGGCTGGCCGGCCTCCAGGACCGTCACCGCCTCCGCCAGCAGGGCCGGGTCTCCGGCGACCGCGAGCAGGCCGTCGACGGCGGTGGCGGCCACCTCGAGGGCGCCCCCGATGCGATCGCCGGCGGCGGCCAGGACGGCCGGGGGCAGGCGTCGGGCCTCCATGATCGCGATAGGCTACGCCCGGCACCATCCCAGCGCCCCCCAAGCGCCCGATCCACGGAGCTCGTAGTGAGCAGACGCCTCCTGGTCATCCTCATCGCCCTCGGCGTGCTCGCCACCGGCTTGGGCGTGGCCGGCGGCCTGCTGCTGGCCCACGAACCCGGCGGTGAGCCGGCCGTGGCCGGGCCGACGACCATCCCCGAGACCACCGGCCCCACGACCACCGAGCCGGCCTCCTCCACCTCCTCGACCGGGTCCTCGACCACGACCAGCACCACCGGCGGCCTCAGCGTCCAGGCCCGCGTCGTCCAGCGCCTGGAGGACGGGGTGGTGGTCCGCTACGACGCCCCAGTCCCCATCGCGGCCACGCTGGCCTGGGGGTTCGGCGGCGCCAGCGGCCACGAGCTGCGGTTCCCCGGGCCGGCCACCCAGGGCACCCTCAAGCTGGTCCTGGCCCTCACGACCAGGCAGGTCTCGATGCGGGTGACCGGGCAGGCGGCCGACGGCCGCACCGGCACCAGCGGCACCCTGGTCGCCCGGCGCCTCGTGCGGCGGGTCGTGCTCGAGGTCCGGTCCCTGACCCTGGACATCCCGACCGGCACCGGCGGGATCGCCACCGGCTTCCGCGGCACGACCTACCGGCCGATCGGGCCCGGGCAGCCGGGGCCGACCGCCTCCTCCGGGCCGTACGCCTTCCCCTCGTCCGTCCTCGCCGCCGGTGAGCGCTCGGGTCCGCTCGCCCTGCGGTTCTTCTCCCAGGTCCCGCCCGGCCCGACCCAGACCCGGGTCGTCAACCTGGCCGTCAGCTTCCCCACCTCCGGCGAGGTCACTCGCAACCGCGACGTCACCGCCCTCGGGATCACCGCCCACCTGCGCCTCCGGGTCACGGTGACGGTGACGTGAGCGTCACCGGGGAGGGGCGCTACGCCCTGCGGCTGGACGAGGGCGAGGTCGAGCGCTACCGGATGATGGCCGAGCAGGCCCGGGCGGCCGAGGCCGACCTGTGGGAGCTGGCCGGCATCCGGCCGGGGGCGCGGGTGGCCGACGTGGGCTGCGGGCCCGGGGCGGTGCTGCCGGCGCTGTCCGCGGCCGTCGGGCCTGGCGGCCGGGTCCAGGCCGTCGACGCCGACCCGGGGGCCGTGGCCGCGGCCCGGGCCCTGGCCGACGCCGCCGGCCTGGAGAACGTGGAGGTCACCGAGGGCCGGGCCGACCACACCGGCCTGGAGCCCGGCTCGCTGGACGTGGCCATGCTGCGCCACGTGCTCGCCCACAACGGCGGCGCCGAGGACGCGATCGTCGCCCACCTGGCCACCCTGGTCCGGCCGGGTGGGTGCGTGTACCTGGTCGACGTCGACGGGACGGCCATCCGGCTCCTCCCCGAGCATGCCGACCTGACCGACCTCGACGAGCGCTTTGCGGCCTTCCGGGCGGCCCGGGGCGACGACAACCGGGCCGGCCTGCGGCTGGCCGACCGCCTGGCCCGGGCCGGCCTTGAAGTGGTCGAGTTCCGCGGCCGCTACACGATCGCCGAGCCGCCCCCTGGCGTCCGCCCGCCGTCCTGGGCGGCCAGGGAGGCGATGGTCACCGCCGGGGTGGCCACCGAGGACGACGTCCGCCGCTGGGACCGGGCGTTCCAGCAGGCCCAGGCGTCGCCGCTCCGCCCGACCATCTTCGCCCCCATCTTCACCGCCGTCGGCCGCCGCCCCTCCTGACCAGGCGCCTACAATCGGGGAGATCAGCCCGGCCGACAGGAGGCCACCGTGCCCGACAACGACGCCGTGACCGGGGCCGACGCGCCCGAGGCGCTCCGCGCCCTGCGCCGGCGGTGGGAGGAGCGGTACGCGGCCGGCGGAGCGCGCGAGGCCGACTTCACCACCCTCTCCGGTGAGGAGGTCGCCCCCCTCTACGACCCCCTCGACCACCCCGACCGGGACGTCGCCGCCTCGATCGGCGTCCCCGGCCTGTACCCGTTCACCCGCGGCGTCTACCCGTCGATGTACCGGGGCCGGCCCTGGACGATCCGGCAGTTCTCCGGATTCGGCAACGCGCGGGAGACCAACGAGCGCTACAAGTACCTGATCGGCCAGGGCGGCGGCGGCCTCTCGGTCGCCTTCGACATGCCGACCCTCATGGGCCGCGACTCCGACGACCCACGCTCGCTCGGCGAGGTCGGCCACTGCGGGGTGGCGGTCGACTCGGTGGCCGACATGGAGGTGCTGTTCGACGGCCTGCCCCTGGACGAGCTGACCACCTCGATGACCATCTCCGGTCCGGCGCCGATGCTGTTCGCCATGTACCTGGTGGCCGCCGAACGCCAGGGGGCGAGCACCGCCAAGCTCGACGGCACCCTCCAGACCGACATCTTCAAGGAGTACATCGCCCAGAAGGAGTGGCTGTTCCCACCCGAGCCGCACCTGCGCCTGATCGGGGACCTGTTCGAGTTCTGCGCCACCGAGGTCCCCAAGTACCACCCGGTGTCGGTCTCCGGCTACCACATCCGCGAGGCCGGGTCGACGGCCGCCCAGGAGCTGGCCTTCACCCTGGCCGACGGGTTCGCCTACGTCGAGCTCGGCCAGCGCCGCGGCCTGGACGTTGACACCCTCGGCCCCCAGATGTCGTTCTTCTTCGACGCCCACGTCGACTTCTTCGAGGAGATCGGCAAGTTCCGGGCGGCCAGGCGCATCTGGGCGCGCTGGCTGCGCGACCGCTACGGCGCCACCAGCGACAAGGCCATGCAGCTGCGCTTCCACACCCAGACCGCCGGGGTGTCGCTGACCGCCCAGCAGCCGGGCAACAACGTCGTCCGGACCGCCATCGAGGCCCTGTCCGCGGTCCTCGGGGGCACCCAGTCGCTGCACACCAACGCCCTCGACGAGGTGTTCGCCCTGCCCACCGAGCGGGCGGCGGCGATCGCGCTCCGTACCCAGCAGGTGATCGCCGACGAGACCGGGGTCGCCAACGTCATCGACCCTCTTGGCGGCTCCTGGTACGTGGAGCACATGACCGACCTGATGGAGCGGCGGGCCGAGGAGATCTTCGCCCGGATCGACGCCTTCGGCGAGGGCCGGATGCTGGAGGGTGTGCTGGCCGGGATCGAGCGGGGCTGGTTCCAGCAGCAGATGGCCGACGCCGCCTTCCGCTACCAGCAGCAGCTGGAGAAGGGCGAGAAGGTGATCGTCGGGGTCAACAAGTACGTCACCGACGAC
>Ga0081539_10006833_pt1 | contig 10672 bp, 6 predicted proteins | sample TabmetS4T2R2_FD_71023 | JGI IMG/M metagenome (GOLD analysis project Ga0081539, IMG submission 71023) | Tabebuia heterophylla rhizosphere microbial communities from the University of Puerto Rico - S4T2R2 | ecosystem: Host-associated > Plants > Roots > Rhizosphere ... | reverse complement strand
AGAGCCGCCGTCTTCCGGCCGATCATGTCGAAGTAGAGCTCGACCGACAGGCTCTCGTCGTGCTCGCTCGTCCAGATGTCGATGTACTGGCCCTCGCAAAGAGCGACGCACGTCTCGTCGTAGAGGCGCATCAATCGCAGGACCTTCGCATCCGGAAAACCAAGGTCGGTCAGTCGATGGAGGGCGACACGGCTCAGCGAGAACAGCATGTCGCCGGCGTTGATCGCCTGGGGTACGCCATGGATCGACCACAGCGTCGGGCGATGGCGCCGCTCACGATCGCCGTCCTCGATGTCGTCGTGGACGAGGCTGAAGTTGTGACCGAGCTCGACCGCGGCTGCGCCAGGCAAAGCGGGCCGGTAGTCGCCGGCGATCGACGCATAGGCCAGGAGACCGAGCAGCGGCCGCATCCGCTTGCCGCTCGGCGCATCGGGCCCATCGAGCCCGAGGTGGTAGCGGGCCATCTCGTAGACCCCGGCCGTGGATGGATCGCTGGCCGAGACAAGGCGCAGGATTTCGGCCTCGATGTCCGCGACCATCGCCCGTAGATCGAGATCCGACGAGACGGCCGTCATGCCCGGAGTGTACCGTCGACCGGCCAAACGTGCGCAGACGAAGTAGCCTGTTGACGCTGCGTGCGCGGACAGGAGGTGTGAATGTTCGGCGCTCCCCCCTGGAGCTGCGCCGAACATCCACGGCGAGAGTTGCAAAGGAACCGACGCCGGCACGGGGGACGCAACCGTACCGGCGCCTAGCCCGGATTCGCAGCTGTGCGGCGTTTGGATCACTGGATCGCAAGGAATTTCGCGAAGTGGTTCCCGAACGCACCGGTCCACCCATCCCGGAACAGCTGGTGCTACTTTCCGCTCGTGCCGATCCCGCGTCGCTACACGACCGAAGCCATCGTCCTGTCGCGCTTCGATCTCGGCGAGGCAGACCGAGTCCTGACGCTCATCACGCCGGGCATCGGCAAGCTCAAGGCCATCGCCAAGGGCATTCGGCGGCCGACGTCGCGGATCGGCGGCAGCCTCGAACCGTTCGCCGAGCTGAGCGTTGCGCTCGCCCGAGGTCGGACGTTCGACGTCGTGACCGAGGTTCGCGTAGGCCACGCCTGGCTCACGCTCCGCGACTCGCTCGAGTCGGCCGCGACGGCATGGTATCTCGCCGAGCTCGCGGATCGGTCCCTCGAAGAACGACATGCCGCCGAACCACTGTACCTGCTGCTGCGGCGCGCATACGAGCTGCTCGATGCAGGGATGGCTCCCGGTCGGGTCGCCCGTTGGTACGAGATGCACCTCGCCGATGAGCTCGGCGTCCGCCCCGAGCTGGATCGCTGTGTCGAATGCGATCGGGTCCTCGAGGCCGAGGAGTCCTTCCGATGGGTGCCGCCGCTCGGTGGCGTCCTCTGCCAGCGCTGTCCCGGCCCGCCGGCGGCACGGACCAGCCTCTCCCTCGAGGCACTGAAATTGCTCAAGGCTTATCAGCGGCTCGACGTCGAGGCCCTGGCCGCTCTGCGCCAGTTGTCCTCCGTCGAAGCCGAGGTCGAGAGCGCGATGCGGGACTTCCTTCGCTACACGCTCGAACGCGACGCACGCTCGCTGGCCTTCCTGGACGAGGTCCGGGCGCCCCACTGAGGCTCGTCTGACCTGGACCACGCAGCCCCGCCGGTCGGGTGGATCGTGAGATCGTCGCACCCACCACTGCCCAATCGTCAGGTTGATCGCGGCGGTCCGGCCGGTTAATCTCGCTGCCGGACCGTCACGAGCGTTGAGGGGGTCATGCCGACGTCGAGCGGCTCGCTGGCCACGTCAGGCTGGCATCCACGGATCGAGCGATCAGCCCGAGCCGGATTCGCGCTTCATTTCGGAGTCGCCGTCCCATGAGGGTCGGGGTCGCCGCCCGTCGCGTCTCCCTGCTCCTTGCCCTCATGATCGGCCTGTCGGCCTCGATCCCCGTCGCACACCCGTCACTTGGCCAACGCGCCAACGCGTCTGCGTCAGAAACCCCAACGCCCACGTTGAACGGCGTCGAACTGAGCATCGCCCGCCCAGGCGAGGCGGCAACCACGGCCCCAGCCGCCCCTGTCCGGGATGATGCCGTCGAGTTGCGGGACGGCTGTCTCGGGTCGGGCAACGCGCTTGCCAACGCGGCGGATCTTCTCCGCAACCGCTACAAGCTCGGATCTCGGCCGGCCGTCACCCTGCCAGCCAACCCGACTTGGTCCGAAGATCCATTCCACGACAAGAACTGGGAGTTCAACTACCACTCCCTGCGCTTCATCCTCGACCTCGAACAGGCCTGGGCGACGACCGGCGACACGGCCTACAAGGACCGCGCCCTCTACCTGCTGCGTGATTGGTACATCGACAACCCGCGGTCCGATCCGCCGTCGGACTTCTCCTGGGACGATCACGCGACGGCCTGGCGGGCGATGGTCTACGCCTGCACGGCGGAGCTGTTCGGGACGCCGACCTGGCTGATCAACGCCCTCGACCTCCACGGACGGACCCTTGCCTCGAGCTCGTTCTACGTCTATCACGGCAACCACGCCCTGAATCAGGCGATCGGCCTTCTCGAGGTGGGAGCGGTCCGCCAGCGCGCGGATTGGCGGAAGCTCGCGGCCGATCGGATCAACAAGCTCGTCGTCGAGAGCGTGACGACCTCGGGTGTCTCGGTCGAGCAGTCGATCGGATACCAGTGGTACAACTACGCCCGCTACGTCTACGCGCGAACCCGACTGGGCGAGACCGGCGGACATGTGTCGACCGTCTTCTCGCGGATCGACCTGATGCCGACTTTCCTCGGCTACGCGACGCTGCCGAACAAGCAGTACGAGCTCATCGGCGATACGGGTAGCACGACGTCGCATGCCATCCCGGGCACGATCGCCCAGTTCGCGGCGACCGGCGGATTGCTCGGGCCCCATCCTGGTGCAACCCTCCGGATCTATGGTGCCGGCTACGCGTTCGGGCGGACAGGCTGGGGCGACACGCGGCCGTACGGGGACGAGATCGCTTTCTCGCTGAAGTTCGGGCCCGGCAGGCAGTTCCACGGACACGCCGATGGGGGCGCACTCAATCTCTATGGCTACGGTCGGCGCCTGATCGTCGGGACCGGGACGTACACCTATAGCAGCAGTCCGTACCGGAACTACTTCCTGGGGCGCCATTCCCAGAACGTCGTCGACGTCACCGGCGCGGCGTTCGACCCGAGTGCGACGACCTCCTTCAAGTTCTCGACGCGGACGAGCCGCGCCTATGCGCTGTCGGTCCGCGTCAACGGCTACAAGGGTGTCAGCGACACGCGGACGATCGTCTTCTCGCGTCGCCTCGGTTACATGGTCGTCGAGGACCGGCTCTCGTCACTCACGAGCCACGATTACACCCAGATGTGGCATCTCTTTCCCGGTGCCAAGCCGGCGATCACGGGGGCAACGGTCCGAACGATGGCGACCGGCGGGAGTCTGGTGATCAAGCAGCTCGGCATCGCGCCGAAGATCTCGGCGGTGACGGGCCGGACAAACCCGATCCAGGGCTGGCGGACCCTCAAGTACGGCTCGAAGGTTGCGGCACCAGCACTCCTGTCCCGACGCACCGGCAGGAGCGTCCGGTTCATCACCCTGCTTGTCCCGATCCCGACCCCGGGCACGAGCGTCAAGGTGCTCTCGAGTCGGATCACCTCGACGGGCTTCTCGATCGTCGTATCGGTCGGTGGCAAGCGCGAGCGCGTGACCCTCGACGGATCTTCGGTCAGCATCGTCACGGTGTCGTAGGCAAACCGTCCCGTCGTCATTGGCTCGCGCCGATTGGCGCTTCTGAGGAGCCGCTCGAACGCGCCTCGTGCGAGAATGGCGCCTCCCTCGGCGCCGCCGAGCGGCAGCCCTGCGACCGTCCCTTCCACGGCCGGCGCTCACGGAGGTCCCAGTGGCCCAGTCCCAAACCGTCGCTCCGAACGACGTCGCGCCCAGCGTCGCCAACCTCGACACGATCGTCTCGCTCGCGAAGCGTCGCGGCTTCGTCTTTCCATCGAGCGAGATCTACGGCGGCATCAACGCCGTCTGGGACTACGGGCCGCTCGGGGTCGAGCTGAAGAACAACGTCAAGCGCGCCTGGTGGCGGGCGATGGTCCAGGAGCGCGACGACATCGTCGGGCTCGATGCCGGGATCCTCATGCACCCCCAGGTCTGGGTCACGTCGGGCCACGTCGCCGAATTCAGCGACCCGCTGGTCGAATGCGGAACCTGCAAGCGCCGCTACAGGGTCGACGAGCTGCCGGGAGCCGAGGACCTTTCGCCGGCCGAGGCGAGCGACCCGGGTGTCATCGAGCGCCTCGGCCTGAAGTGTCCCAACGACGGGGGACCGCTGACCCCGCCACGTCGATTCAACCTCATGCTCAAGACATTCCTCGGGCCGGTCGAGGAGGAAGCAGCCGTCGTCTACCTCCGCCCTGAGACCGCGCAGGGCATCTACGTCAACTTCCGGAACGTCCGCGAGACGTCGCGCAAGAAGATCCCGTTCGGCATCGCCCAGGTCGGCAAGGCGTTCCGCAACGAGATCAGCCCCGGCAACTTCGTCTTCCGGATGCGGGAATTCGAGCAGATGGAGATGCAGTACTTCGTTCGCCCGGACGAGGCGGCCAGCCAGTTCGAAGCGTGGCTGCCCCGCCGGCGCGCCTGGTACGAGCAATACGGCGTGAACCCAAACCGGCTGCGGACCCGTGAACACCGCCCCGACGAGCTCGCCCATTACGCGAAGAAGGCGGTCGACGTCGAATACCGCTTCCCGTTCGGCTGGAAGGAGCTCGAGGGTGTCCACAACCGCGGCGACTGGGACCTCGGCCGCCACCAGGAAGCATCGGGCGAGAACCTCGAGTATTTCGATCCCGCGACCGAAGAGCACTACATCCCCTGGATCGTCGAGACCTCGGCGGGCGCCGACCGGGCGGCCTTCACGTTCCTCATCGACGCCTACCGCGAGGAGGAGGTCCGCGGCGAGAAGCGCGTCGTACTCGCCTTCCACCCAGAGCTCGCCCCGTACAAGGTCGCGGTGCTGCCGCTTCTCAAGAAGCGACCGGAGATCGTCGAGCTCTGCCAGCGCATCCTGGCCGACCTGAAGCGCGACATCATGGCCGTCTACGACGACACAGCCGCGATCGGCAAGCTCTACCGGCGTCAGGACGAGATCGGCACACCCTGGTGCGTGACAGTCGACGTCGAATCGCTCGAGGACAACGCGGTGACGGTGCGCGATCGGGACGCGATGACCCAGGAGCGGATCCCGGTCGAGGGCGTCAAGCGGGCAATCCACGATCGGCTCGGGGCCGCCCGAGCGTCGACCGACAGGGCTTCCTGAAGTGGCCGTCGACGATCGGACACGAGCGGCGGCCGAGGACGTCGCCGCCAGGGTCGACGACTGGCTGGCACTGCTCGAGGAACCACAGCGCCGGCAGGCAATGCACCCGTTCGAAGGCGACGAGCGGCGGGTATGGGCCTACACGCCTGGACACCGCCAGGGACTCGCCCTCGGCGACATGAGGCCCGATCAGCGTCGTGCGGCAGACGCGATCCTGGGCGCCGCCCTCAGCGCGCGTGGTGCCGGCGAGACCCGGGCGGTCATGGCCCTGGAGGCGATCCTCGGCGAGATCGAACGGGGCGACGGTCGCGGGGGCTGGCTGCGCCGCGACCCCGACCTCTACTGGTTCGCCGTCTTCGGTGAACCCGGCGGGCGCGAGGCGTGGTCATGGCGCGTCGGCGGGCATCATGTGGCGATTCACATCACGGTCGCTGGTGGTCGGATCGCGAGCGCGACACCGTCGTTCCTCGGGGCCAACCCCGCGGTCGTGCCGAGCGGTCCTCACCGGGGCGCTCGGACCCTGCCCGGAGAGGAGGATCTGGCCCGCGAGCTGCTGCGGAGCCTTCGCGCCGATCAGCGCCGGACGGCCATCGTCGACGACCGCGCCCCGGCCGACATCCTCAGCAGCAACAGCTCGCGCGTGGACATCGGCTCGATCCCGGTCGGGATCCGGCACGACGACCTGGATGGCGGCCAGCGCGAGGCCCTAGAGCGGCTCATTTGCCACTATGTCAGTCGCGTCCGCGAGGAGGTGGCAGAAGCAGCCTGGGAGCGGATCGTGGCCAGGGGGCTCGGATCGGTGACGTTCGCCTGGGCGGGCCCCGACGAGCCTGGCCGCGGCCACTACTACGCGGTGCGCGGGGGTAGCTTCCTCATCGAGTACGACAACACCCAGAACGGCGCCAACCACATCCACGCGGTCTGGCGCGACGCGGAAGGTGACTGGGGCGACGATGTCCTCGCCCGTCACGTGGCCACCGATCATCGAGGTCACTAGTCGCGTCGGCGATAAGTCACGGTGAATTGGGGCTCGTCACCATGGGTCCGTGGACGACAGCCGCATCGGTCGAGCCCTTCGCGAGCTGCGTCGGCGCAGGCGCCTTCGCCAAATCGATGTCGCTGCCTCCGCGAGGGTCTCGCAGGCCACCATTTCTCTCATCGAACGGGGTCACGTCAGCCGTCTCTCCCTGGCGACCGTGAGGGAGGTGTTCGCTGCGGTGGAGGCCGGCTTCGAGTCGAACGTTATCTGGCGCGGCGGCGGTCTGGATCGGCTCCTCGATGAGCGTCACGTCGGGCTGGTGTCGGCAACGCTCACGATGCTGCGGCGCCTCGGCTGGGAGGTCGCAGTCGAAGTCACCTACTCGGTCTACGGAGAGCGAGGGTCGATCGATATCCTCGCTTTCAACGCCGCCCTGCGGATCGCCCTGGTCATCGAGGTCAAGACCGAACTGACTTCGGTGGAACAGCTCGGCCGCAAGCTTCACGAGAAAGTGCGCCTCGTACGAACCCGCTTGTGTCTCGAACGATTTGGTTGGAAGCCGGTGGCACTGGGACGGCTGGTGATCCTGCCCGCCACAGATACTGCGCGCCGCAATGTGGCGCAGAACGATGCAGTCCTCGAGACCCTGTTTCCAGCGCGGGGTCGAGATGTCCGCTCGTGGCTTCGGAAGCCAGTTGGGGACATTGCCGGCCTCCTGTTTGTCGCATCTACGAACGGTCGTAGTGTTACGGCCCGTTTGCCGGAACCAACTCGGGTTCGGAAGCCCCCCGCCACGGCGACCTGAGCGTGACGTGGGCTTACGAGCCGGCGAAAACCCTGACCGGGTCGCTCGTCAGGCCCGTAAGAGCATGGTCATTCGTATCTGCGTTCGAATCGCCCCTGCGCCACCGATAACAGGGTCGTCGTAGCTTCGACCGACGATCGCCGGGAGTGCCTGTCCGACACTATTCGTCCGAGGCGACCGTCCCAGGTGCCGCTCCGGCCGGCGCCTTGCCCTTCGGCCAGTAGAGCTCCTTCTTGACCTGTTCCGGCGGGAAGTCGCGGCCGAGAAGCGTCTCCTCCGCGGACAGGATCATGTCCGGGTTGCCGCAGATGTAGGCGATCGTGTTCGAGGCATTGAGACCCAGCTCCTCGCAGACCGGCCCGACGATCGACTCGACCCGGCCCGTTCGGCCGGACCAGCCGCCGTTCGACGGATCGCTCGGCCGCGAGATCGTCGGGATGTAGGTCACCGGATACTCGCCGCTCGACTCCCAGCCCTCGAGCAGGTCGCGATACCCGAGATCGACCACGTACGAGCAGCCGTTGAGGAACACGGCTTTGCGCGGCCGGCCCTCCCGAAGCGTCGATCGCATCATCGAGATGAACGGCGCGTTGCCAGTGCCGGAGCTGATGAAGAGATGCGTCCGATCGTCGTCCGGCTCGAGCATGAACTTGCCCTTCGGCCCGATCATCCGCATCCGGTGCCCAACCGGCAGCTGCCACAGGAGCGGCGTGAACTGGCCGCCGTTCACGAGCCGGACGTACATCTCGTAGCCGACATCGCCGGCCGCGGCAGGATCCGAGGCGACCGAGTACGGCCGCTGCACGATCCTCTCGCCGGCGAAGATCCCGATCGTCATGTACTGGCCGGTCTCGAACGGCGTCGGCTCGCCATCGAAGCGCACCCAGAAATAGGCGAGTGACTCGTGCTGATCCTCGCGTCGAACGAGGGACGCGTTGTAACGCTCGTCGTCCGCGACAATCGGCCGGTCGGCCGTTTCCAGCTCCGTCATTTCCCGCGAATGGTAGCGTCCACCACCACGCGGATCGTCGCGAAAGGGCCCGATCCCGCTTGCGGTTCAGCGGCCCTGGAGCGCCGGGCCATGGGCCGTTCCCGTTTCGCAACCGAGACTGAACCGGGCCCGACGCTACAATCGATCGGCACGAAGACGACCTGACCGCAGGCGGCCGCCGTCCGGGCTGGGCCCGACCCGCCTGCCGATTGCCCCCAAGGAGCCCCAATGGCCGACACCCTCGCTCCCGCCGCCGAGCGCACGCATCGCGCCGCCAAGCGCTACATCTTTGCCTGGGGTGGCGGCCAGGCCGAGGGCAACGCCCAGATGCGCGACCTCCTTGGTGGCAAGGGCGCGGGTCTCGCCGAGATGACGAACGCCGGCCTGCCCGTGCCGGCCGGTTTCACGATCACGACCGAGGCCTGTAACGACTACTTCGCGGCCGGGGAGAAGCTCCCGGACGGCCTCTGGGACGACGTTCTCGAGGCGGTCAAGGAAGTCGAACGCGAAACCGGCAAGGGTTTCGGCGATGCAGCCAACCCGCTCCTCGTGAGTGTCCGCTCAGGCGCGAAGTTCTCGATGCCGGGCATGATGGACACCGTCCTCAATCTCGGCCTCAACGAGCAGACGCTCCACGGCCTTATCGCGCTGACCGACAACGAGCGGTTCGGCTGGGACGCCTATCGACGCTTCATCCAGATGTTCGGGCGGATCGTCATGGACATCGATGGCGACCGTTTCGAGCACGCCCTCGACGCCGCCAAGAAGACGGCCGGCGCGGATGCCGACACCGACCTCACGGCCGCCGACCTGCAGAAGCTGACGACCGAATTCAAGGACATCGTGCGGCAGGACACGGGCCGTGACTTCCCGTCCGATCCGTACGACCAGCTCGACCTCGCGATCAAGGCAGTGTTCGCGTCATGGTTCGGTCGCCGCGCCCGCGACTACCGGGCGTTCAACAAGATCCCCGACGATCTCGGCACAGCGGTCAATGTCGTGACGATGGTCTTCGGCAACATGGGCAACGACTCGGGGACCGGCGTGGCCTTCACCCGCGACCCGAACACCGGCGAGAAGAAGCTCTTCGGCGAGTACCTGACCAACGCCCAGGGTGAGGACGTCGTCGCCGGCATCCGCACGCCGCAGCCGATCAGCGACATGGCCCGCGACCTGCCCGACGCGTACGGCGAGTTCCAGACGATCGCCGATCGTCTCGAGCGCCACTACAAGGACGTCCAGGACCTCGAGTTCACGATCGAGCGGGGCCGCCTGTTCATGCTCCAGACCCGGAGCGCGAAGCGAACCGCCGCGGCCGCGGTGAAGATCGCCGCCGACATGGTCGACGAGGGGATCATCGACCGCCGAACGGCCCTGACCCGGATCGAGCCCGCGCACGTCGATCAGCTCCTCCGGGACACCTTCGACCCGAAAGCGCTCCAGGGCGCCACCAAGATCGTCAACGGCCTGAACGCCTCACCTGGCGCGGCGGTCGGCCGGGCGGTCTTCGATGCCGACGACGCCGTCGAATGGGTCAATCGTGGCGAGAAGGTCATCCTCGTCCGGATCGAGACGTCGCCGGACGACTTCCACGGCATGGCCGTCGCCCAGGGCATCATCACGGCCCGCGGCGGCGCGACATCGCACGCGGCCGTAGTCGCCCGCCAGATCGGCAAGCCGTGCGTCGCCGGATCCGCCGACCTCATCGTCGATTACGGCGGCAAGCAGGCCCACTGCAACGTGACCGGCACGGAGTTCAAGGAAGGCGACTGGGTCAGCCTCGACGGCACCAGTGGAGCCTTGTACCTCGGCTCACTGCCAACGGTCTCGGCCCGCTTCGAGGACCAGCCCGAGCTCCAGAAGATCCTCGGCTGGGCCGACGAGACGCGCCGGCTCGGAGTGTGGACGAACGCCGACAAGCCCGAAGAGGCCGCCCAGGCCCGCGGTTATGGCGCACAGGGCATCGGCCTCTGCCGAACCGAGCACATGTTCCGGGAAGGGGAGCGCCTCGACATCGTGCGCGGCGCGATCCTCATCGCGCACCAGGCGACGCGGGCCAAGGCGAAGCGCGATAGCGGCGCCGAGCTCGCGGTCGAAGAGCGGGACGTCATCGACCGCTTCGACATGGCGATGGCCGAGCTCGAGAAGCTCCAGCAGGGCGACTTCGAGGGCATCTTCAAGGCGATGGACGGCCTGCCGGTCGTCATCCGCCTCATCGACCCGCCGCTCCACGAGTTCCTGCCGAACCTCGAGGAGCAGCTCGTCAAGGTCACCAAGGCCGGCGACAGCGCCTCGGCCGAGGATCGCCGCCTTCTCTCCACGATCCAGGCGATGCACGAGCAGAACCCGATGCTCGGGCTGCGCGGTTGCCGCCTGGGCCTCGTGATCCCCGATTTCGTCAAGATCCAGACCCGGGCGATCCTCAACGCCCAGATCGCCGTCAAGAAGGCCGGCGGCCGGCCGATCGCCAAGATCATGATCCCGCTCGTCGGCCACGTGAACGAGCTCGCCGAGACGAAGCGCCTCCTCGAGAGCGAGGCAAAAGC
>Ga0081539_10006832_pt1 | contig 10676 bp, 5 predicted proteins | sample TabmetS4T2R2_FD_71023 | JGI IMG/M metagenome (GOLD analysis project Ga0081539, IMG submission 71023) | Tabebuia heterophylla rhizosphere microbial communities from the University of Puerto Rico - S4T2R2 | ecosystem: Host-associated > Plants > Roots > Rhizosphere ... | reverse complement strand
GCTCTGGGGTCCGACCCGGGGTCAGACCCGGGGTCTGACCCCTGATCTGTCCCCCTACCTGACCCCTGATCTGACCCCGTTCTGGGCGGCGGGGAGTCCGGCTGAGGCGGCGAAGCGCGTCGATGACGTGGTGCGCTCGGGCGCGGGGTTCGATGATGTTTACCGGCAGCTGCGCGAGGGCCGCACCTACACGGCGCGGCCGGGCGGGATTATTCGCGCGAAGCATGTGACGCCGAACGGCGTCGAGCACCACTACATCCTCAACGTCCCTGACGGCTACGACCCCTCGCGCCGCTACCCGGCGCGGATTCACCTGCACGGCGGCGTGATGATGCGCCAGAGCAACGTGCCGCCGGCGACCGCGGCGGGCATCGGCGCGCTGGCCGGCGACGAACCGCAGATCTACATCGTGCCGTTCTCGTGGGACGCGGCCCCGTGGTGGACCGACGATCAGCTCCTCAATCTGCGCGAGATTCTCGACACGGTGAAGCGCGGCTACAACGTCGACGAGAACCGCGTCGTCGTGTCCGGCGTCTCGGACGGCGGCACGGGCGCCTACTACATCGCGATGCGCGACTCGACCGCGTATGCGGCCTTTCTGCCGCTGAACGGATTCTGGGCGGTCCTCGCCAACCGCGATCTCCGGATCGACAGCCCGCTGTTCCCGAACAACCTCCGCAACAAGCCGTTCTTCATCGTCAACGGCGAGCGCGATCCGCTGTATCCGACGAAGGTCGTTACGCCGGCGGTCGAGCACTACAAAGGCATCGGCGTGACGCTCGAGTACCTGCCGCAGGAAGGCGCGGGGCACAACACGCAGTGGTGGCCGCGTGTGAAGGAGCGGTTCGACGGCTTCGCGCGCGCCCACGCCCGCGCGCCGCTGCCTGACGCGCTCACCTGGGAGACCGCCAACACGATGGCGTTCAACCGGGCGCATTGGCTCGTCATCGACCGTCTGGGCAAGGCACCCGGCGAGCCGGCGCTTGATGATCCCAACCTGGTGCCGGCGCCGCCGCGGCTCCAGTTCGGCGTGCGCAGCATGGGCAATCGGATTCAGCAGGTGGTGCCGGGATCGAACGCCGAGACGATCGGCTTGCGAGCCGGCGACGGCATCGTGCGCGTGAACGACGAGCCCGCGCGCGTGCGGATCGATCTGGAGGAGGTCTTCTCGCGGCTGACGCCGGGTGATCCGATCGCCATCCTCGTCGCGCGCGACAACGCGCCGCTGGAGCTCGCAGGCACGTATCAGCCGACGCAGGTCGTCGACCCGCCGGCACCACTCTTCGATCGAGACGGGTCGTCAGGACGCGTGGATCTGGTACGGCAGGGCAACACCGTGACCGCGCGAACACACGGCGTCACCGCCTTCACGCTCTTGATTTCGCCCGAGCAGTTCGACTTCGCCAAGCCCATCACCGTCGTCGCCAACGGCAAGACCGTCTTCAATCGCCGCGTCGAGAAGAACGTTCGCACGCTAATGAAATGGGCCGCCGCCGACAACGATCGAACGATGCTTTTCGGCGCCGAGATCAAGATCACGGTGCCAGGCACGTGACATTGCCCCCAACCGGTTGGGGCCTCGCGCTAGCACCCTCCAATCCCTAGATCGCCGCGTCAAAACTCGGTGCCAGGCTCCTTACAAGTGCCGTGACGAGCGAGTCGGTGCCAGGCCCGTTACAAGTCGGATCCGCGAAATTTGGGGCCAGGCCCCGTGACAAGTCAGCGTTTGATGACGGCGACGCCCCAGGGACGCTGGCCCGCGGGGATCTTCTTCGTCACCGCCTTGGTCGCGACGTCGATGACCGACACGTCGTTCGACGGCCCGTTCGCCGTATAGAGCGTCTTGCCATCGGGCAGGAGCGCGATCCCCCACGGCCGCTGGCCGACGTCGAGCGAGCCGATCGGCGCGCCCTTGACCGGATCGACGAAGAACACGTGGCCGAACGAGCCGGTCGACACATAGACGGCCGAGCCGTCCGGCGCGACAGTGATGCCCATCGGCCGCGACTTCGGCGTGTGCCCCTCGCCCTTCAGCTCGAGCAGCCGCTGGAACTTGTGCTTCTGCGCGTCGATGACGGCAATCGCGCCGTCGTTCTCGAGCGTGACGTAGGCGCGCGAGCTGTCCGGCAGGAAGCCGATCGAGCGCGGCCGGTGCCCGACCGGAATGCGTGCGACCATTTTGCTCGCCGCCGTGTCGATGACGAACACCGCTCCATCGTCTTCGCTGGTGACGTAGACGAACTTGCCGTCCGGCCGAATCGTGACGCCCTCCGGCTCCTCGCCAGTCTTGACCGTGCCGACGACGTTCCCTGACGCCACGTCGACGATGCTGACCTGGGCGGCGTCTTCGTTGGCGACGTACATCCGCGTGCCGTCTTCGCTGATCGCGAGCTGCTCGGGGTCGTTGCCGGCGCGGATGACGCGCTTGACCTTGTAGGTGTCGGCGTCGATCTCGCCGATGCCGTCGGCCGTGCGGTCGGGCGGCGGCAGCGTCTTCGGGTCGACGCCCGGCCCGGCGTTCGGCGAGCCGCTGAGCGCCACGTACAGCGACTTGCCGTCCGGCGCCGCCTTGATGCCGCGCGGCCGCTTGCCGAGCGGCGCGGTCGCAATCACCGTCTGCGTGGCGGCGTCGATGACCGTGAGATCGCCGGACGCTTCGTTGGTGACGTAGACGCGCAGCGCCGGCGGGGGAGCGGGCACGGGCGCGGGAGCCGGTGCCTGGGCCGGCGCCGGCGCTTCGCGGTTACACGCGAGTGACAAAACGAGGGGAAGAAATGCCAGCGATGTATTCCTCAGACGCATGACAGGGATGATAGCGCAGCACGCCAGCATCATGCGAAAAACTGATGTATCACATTTGCAAGTTCTATTTTACTTATCGAAGGAGCGCTGCCATAAACGTAGGCCATGCAGCACGACGCGTGCGGCGTTGGATTCGTGGCCCGGCTCGGCAGCGCGGCGAGCCGTGACGTCGTGCGCCACGGTCTGACGGCGCTGACCCGCCTCGCGCACCGCGGTGCGCCGGCTTCGCTCGGCGCGGTCGACGGCTGCGGCGTCCTGACCGACATTCCGTGGACGCTCCTCGCCGCCTCGCAAGGCGGCCGGCTGCCCTCCGGACGAGCCCGCGCGCTCGGCATGTTCTTCGTGCACCCCGACGATCGGACCGCCGCCGCGTCGCTCGTCGAGCGCGAGCTGACGGCCGCGCGCGGGGTGCTCGTCTGGCGCGCCGTGCCGACCGATCGGCACGCGGTGCTGCGGGCGCAGCGCAGCTCGACGCCGCGCGTCCTGCAGGCCGTCATGGCGTTCGCGGAGGCGCGGCGCGGCACCGACGAAGCGCTCTTCGAGCTGCGCCGCCGCATTCAGCGCGCGGCCCGCCGCGCCAGTCTCCGGCTGTCGGTGAGCTCGTTCTCGAAAACGACCGTGGTCTACAAGGCGCTCGTGCCGCCCGAGGCGCTCGAGCAGTTCTACCCGGACCTGGCCGACGATCGGTTCACGTCGCGCTTCGCGGTGTTTCATCAGCGCTACAGCACCAACACGTCGGCCGACTGGGCGCTCGCGCAGCCGTTCCGCCTGCTCGCGCACAACGGCGAGATCAACACGATCGCCGGCAACCGGGCGTGGATGCAGGCGCGCGCGCTCGACGACACGTCGATCGGCGGCGACAGCGTCTACGGGGGCGACTCGCCCGTGTCCACCGACGGTTCTGATTCGGCGTCGCTCGACGATGCGGTGGATCTGCTGCGGCAGCAGGGCTACAGCATCGCGCACGCGCTGTCGCGGCTGATCCCGCCGGCGTGGGAGCGCGATCGCGATCTGGCGCCGGACGTCCGCGCCTTCCACCAGTTTCAGGCGCTCCTCAGCGAGCCCTGGGACGGGCCGTCGGCGCTCGCCTTCGGCGACGGCCGCTTCGTCGGCGCCGCCATGGATCGCAACGGCTTCCGTCCCGCCCGCGTCGTCCGCACCGCGGACGGCCTGATTGCCGTCGCGTCGGAGACCGGGATTCTCTCGGCGCTCGAGCACGAGATCGTCGACCGGGATCGTCTCGGCCCCGGCGACATGCTGATGGTCGACCTCGATCGCGCGGTCGTCATGGGCACGAACGAGATCCGGCGGCGCCTGGCTTTCCGCCGGCGCTACCGGCGGATGGTCGACGACACCGTGCGCGAGCTCGCGCAGGCGGTGAACCTCGAGTCCACATCGTTCGCGGAAATCGAGCGGTCGGCGAACGAGCTGGCGAGGACGCAGGGCGCCTTCGGCTGCTCGCGCGAGGAGATCGAGCTGATCCTCAAGCCGATGGCCGTCGAAGCGCACGAGGCGGTCGGATCGATGGGCGACGATACGCCTCCCGCCGTGCTCTCGTCGCGGTCGCGCCTGTTCACCGACTTCTTCCGCCAGCGCTTCGCGCAGGTGACGAACCCCCCAGTGGATCCGTACCGGGAATCGGCAGTCATGTCCCTGACGACGTTCCTCGGCGCGCAGGGCAGCTACATCGACGAGTCGGCGCGGCGTCCGGTGCGGATCGAGCTGCGCTCGCCGATCCTGACGCGAGGGCAGCTCGCGCAGTTGGCGTCCGCGACGGTGCTCGAGCCGGTCACGATCGATACCCGATTCAAGGCGGCCGGCGGCGCGCGCGCGTTCGAGGATCGGCTGACGGCCATTGCGGCCGAAGCCTGCGCCGCCGTCGAGCGCGGCAGCGCGCTGCTCCTGCTCTCGGACCGCGCGGGCGCCGGCGTGGACGGTGCGCACGCGCCCCTGCCGTCGCTGCTCGCCACGGCCGCGATTCACGCTGCGCTGATTGCCCGCGGTCTCCGTCTGCGCGCCAGCCTCGTCGTCGACATGGGCGACGCTCGCGACGCGCACCAGCTCGCGACGCTCTTCGCCTTCGGCGCGTCGGCGGCATGTCCGTGGCTCGGCTACGAAACCATCGAGGCCATCGCGCCGCTCGACGAGACCGGCTGCGAGCGGCCGTCGGCGCGCTATCGGCTGGCGCTGGAGCGCGGACTGCTCACCATCATGTCGAAGATGGGCGTCTGCACGTTCAGCGGCTATTGCGGCGCGCAGCTGTTCGAGATCCTCGGCCTCGACGCGGCGGTGGCGGCCCGCTATTTCCCGGGCGCGCCGTGCCCGATTGGCGGCATCGGGCTGGCCGAGGTGGCGGCGGGCGTCATCGAGCGCCACGCGCGCGCTTTCGGCAGGAACTTCTCGGCGCTCGAGTATCCCGGGCTGCACGGCTACCGGCGCGACGGCGAGTATCACGCGACCAATCCGCTCGTCGTGCGCTCGCTGCAGCAGGCGCGCGACGCCGCGCTGGCGGCGAGTGAAGGCGCGGACGGCTCCAAGTACGAAACGTTCAAGGCGCACGTGCACAACCGTCCGCCGATGGCGGTCCGCGACCTCCTCGAGTTCTCGACCGGTCGGCGGCGCGGCGAACCGACCGCGCTCGCTCGTGTCGAGTCCGAGGACGCCATCTGCGCGCGTTTCTTCGCGTCGGCGATGTCGGTCGGCGCGCTGTCGCCGGAAGCGCACCGCACCATCGCGCGGGCGATGAACATGCTCGGCGCCCGCAGCAACAGCGGCGAGGGCGGGGAAGAGCCGGATCGTTTCGGCAGCGCCGACGGCAGCCGCACGCGCCAGGTCGCGTCGGCGCGCTTTGGCGTGACGCCGGCCTACCTGCGCAGCGCCGACGAGCTCCAGATCAAGATCGCCCAGGGCTCGAAGCCGGGCGAAGGCGGCCAGCTGCCGGCGCTGAAGGTCGTCCCGCACATCGCGCGTCTGCGGCACGCGCGCCCCGGCACCACGTTGATCTCGCCGCCCGTGCACCACGACATCTACAGCATCGAAGATCTCGCGCAGCTGATCTTCGACCTGCGCACGTTCCATCCGGCCGCCCGGATCAACGTCAAGCTGGTGGCTTCGTCCGGTGTCGGCATCATCGCGGCGGGCGTCGCCAAGGCTGGCGCGGACGCCATTCAGATCAGCGGTCACGACGGAGGCACGGGCGCCTCGCCGCGCGCGTCGATCAAGCATGCCGGGCTGCCATGGGAAATCGGCCTGTCCGAGGCGCACCGCACGCTGATCGCCGCCGGACTCCGGCAGCGCGTCGTGCTGCAGACCGACGGCGGCCTGAAGACCGGCCGCGACGTCGCGATGGCGGCGGCGCTCGGCGCGGACGAGTACGGCTTCGGCACCGCGGCGCTCGTGGCGATCGGCTGTGTGATGGCGCGTCAGTGTCACGCCAATACGTGCCCGGTCGGGATCGCCACGCAGCGCGAAGATCTGCGGATCGCGTTCGACGGCACGGCGGCAATGCTGGTGGGCTATCTCCGCCTCGTCGCCGGCGAAGTACGGCAGATTCTCGCGTCGCTCGGCCTGCAGAGCGTCGACGATCTCGTGGGCCGAACGGATCTCCTGCGCCGCCGCGCCGACGTCAAGTCGCCACTGGACTTGAGCCGAATCCTCGCCAAGCCGCCGGAGCGCGAAGGCTTCAGCCGAGCGAACGATGGCGCGGCGCAGGTGCGCTCGGCTAAAGCCTTCGCGCTCCAGCAAAAAGACGATCTGGCGACGCCGCGCGCCGTCTCCGGCACGATCTCCAATACCGATCGCGCGTTCGGCGCGGCGGTCGCCGGCGCCATCGCCGCGCGCCACGGCGACGCCGGTCTCCCCGACGGCTCCGTCGTCATGACGATGTCGGGGCATGCCGGCCAGAGCTTCGGCGCGTTCGCCCTGCCCGGCATGCGGCTGACGCTGATGGGCGACGCGAACGACGGTCTGGGCAAGGGGATGCACGGCGGCGAGATCGTCGTCGCGGCGCCGCCGCGCGAGCGCGGCCGGCCCGAACAGGTGCTGGCGGGCAACGCCGCGCTCTACGGCGCGACCGGTGGGCGCGTGTTCATCGCCGGGCGCGCCGGCGAGCGCTTCGCCATCCGCAACAGCGGCGCGACCGCGGTCGTCGAAGGCGTCGGCGATCACGCCTGTGAGTACATGACCGGCGGCACCGTGGTCGTGCTCGACAGCTTCGGCCGCAACTTCGCGGCCGGCATGACCGGCGGCGTCGCCTACGTCCGCGATCGCAAGCTCTCGCTGGTGTCGCGGACCGATCCGCGGCAGCTCGCGGTCGAGGCGCTCGACGCGGCCGATCTGAAGATCGTCCGCCACCTGCTCGAGACGCACGAACGGCTGACCGGCAGCCGGCTGGCGCGCAACATCCTGCGAAACGATCCGGAGCTGACGACGTTCAAGCGCGTATCGTCTCGGAGTATGATCGCCGCCCTCGGAGAGCAGCCGTGCACCTCACGCCCAGAGAAGTCGACAAGCTCTTCATCTTCACCGCAGGGGAGCTGGCGCGACAGCGCCGCGCTCGCGGTCTGAAGCTCAATCATCCCGAAGCGGTCGCGCTGATCACGTCGGCCATCCTCGAGCTGATTCGCGATGGCCGGACCGTCGCCGAGATCATGAGCATCGGGCCGACGATTCTGCCGGCCGACGCGGTGATGGACGGCGTCGCGTCGATGATTCCCGAAATCCAGGTCGAGGGCACGTTTCCCGACGGCACGAAGCTCGTGACCGTTCACCAGCCGATCCGATGATTCCCGGCGAGTACTTCCTCGCGAGCGAGGCGATCGAGCTGAACGCCGGCCGCCGGACGGTGCGCCTGCGGGTCGGCAACCGCGGCGATCGGCCGATTCAGATCGGATCGCACTTTCATTTCTTCGAGGTGAATCGCGCGCTCGAGTTCGATCGGGACGCGTCGTTCGGCATGCGGCTGAACATCGCGGCAGGGACCGCCGTGCGCTTCGAGCCGGGCGACGCGAAGGAGATCGAGCTGGTCGCCATCGGCGGCACGCGCCAGGTGTATGGGTTGAACGGCCTCGTCAATGGTCCATTAAATAAGCCGCGCTGATGAAGATCCCGCGCGCGACCTACGCCGACCACTACGGACCGACCATCGGCGATCGCATCCGCCTGGCCGACACCGATCTCATCGTCGAGATCGAACACGACGCCACATGCTACGGAGACGAGGCGAAGTTCGGCGGCGGCAAGGTCATTCGCGACGGCATGGGGCAGTCGCCGACCGCGAGCCGCGACTCGGGCTCGCCCGATCTCGTCATCACCAACGTCGTGATCATCGACGCGAGCGGCATCCGCAAAGCCGACGTCGGCATCCGCGACGGGCGGATCGCGGCGATCGGGAAATCCGGCAATCCGGGAGTGATGGACGGCGTCAGCACCGGCCTCGAGATCAGCGCGTCGACGGAGGTGCTCGCCGGCGAGGGACACATCCTGACGGCCGGCGCGATCGACACGCACGTTCATTTCATCTCGCCGAACCAGATCCCCGACGCGTTCTATTCGGGCATCACGACGCTCGTCGGCGGCGGCACCGGGCCGGCGACCGGCACCAAGGCGACGACCTGCACGCCTGGCGCATGGAACATCCGGCGCATGTACGAAGCCGTCGAGGCGTTTCCGCTGAATTTCGGCTTTCTCGGCAAAGGGAACTCGTCGCGTCCCGAGGCGCTGCGCGAGCAGATCCGGGCCGGCGCGCTCGGACTGAAGCTGCACGAAGACTGGGGCACGACCCCGGCGGCCATCGATCAGTGCCTGACGGTGGCCGACGAGCTCGACGTGCAGGTCGCGATTCACACCGACACGCTCAACGAAGCCGGCTTCGTCGAGGACACGATCGCCGCCTTCAAAGGCCGGACGATTCACACGTATCACACCGAAGGCGCCGGCGGCGGCCACGCGCCGGACATCATCCGCTTGTGCGGCGAAGCCAACGTCCTGCCATCGTCGACGAACCCGACGATGCCGTTCACGCGCAACACGCTGGACGAGCATCTCGACATGCTGATGGTGTGCCATCACCTGTCGCCCGGCATTCCGGAGGACGTGGCGTTCGCGGACTCGCGGATTCGTCCGGAGACGATCGCCGCGGAAGACGTCCTGCACGACATCGGGGCGTTCAGCATGATGTCGTCCGACTCGCAGGCGATGGGGCGCATCGGCGAGGTGATCTGCCGCACCTGGCAGACGGCGGACAAGATGAAGCGCCAGCGCGGCCCGCTGCCAGGCGAAAAGTCCGGCAGCGACAACCTGCGCGTGCGGCGTTACATCGCCAAGTACACGATCAACCCGGCGATCGCGCACGGCATTGCGCCGCACGTCGGATCGATTGAAGTGGGGAAGCTCGCGGATCTCGTGCTGTGGAAGCCGGCGTTCTTCGGCGTGAAGCCGGAGCTGATCATCAAGGGTGGGTTCATCGCCGGCGCGATGATGGGGGATGGCAACGCGTCGATTCCGACGCCGCAGCCGGTGATCGCGCGCGGCATGTTCGGCGCGTACGGTGGAGCGCTCGCCTCGTGCAGCGTCAACTTCGTCAGCCAGGCGGGGATCGACAGCGGCGCCGTTGCCGGCCTGGCGCGGCGCGCCGAAGCCGTGCGCGGCTGCCGGCGTCTGGGCAAGAAGGATTTGGTCTTGAACGATGCGCTGCCGAAAGTTGAGGTCGATCCCGAGACCTACGAAGTGCGCGCGGACGGCGAGCTGATGACCTGCGAGCCCGCTGACGTCCTCCCGCTCGCGCAGCGGTATTTTCTCTTTTGAAACGCTCGGCTAAAGCCCCGCGAGGTGACTGTGATCGTTGTAGAGCGGGTCTATCGTGACGATCCGCCGCATGCGTCGGGCTACGGCCGCGACACGGTGACGCTTGGCTGGGAAGATCGCACGTACGTGCACGGCCGACGGCGCACCGACGGCGGCGTCGAGTTCGGCACGTCGCTGCCGCGCGGCACGGTGCTGCGCGCCGGCGATCATTTCCTGCTCGACGAGCTGCGCCTCGTCGTGGCGATCGTCGAACGGCCGGAGCCGGTCTTCGTCGTCGAGCCGCGCACGCCGCGCGAGTGGGCGCTGTTCGCGTATCAGATCGGCAACCGTCATCAGCCCGTGATGGTCGCCGACGAGGGGTTGCTGATTCCCGACACGCCGGGAGTGGAGCGGTTACTGCAGCAGTACCAGATGCCGTATCGGCGAGAGGTGCGGCCGTTCACGCCGGTGGCGGGGACGTCGGGGCACCATCACTAGACTCAGCCACGAAAACACGAAAAGTATGCTCGCGCTCCTCCACCTCTGCGACAGTCTCTTCCCCCTCGGGAGCTTCGCGTACTCCGACGGGCTGGAGACGGCGACGTCGAATGGCGCCGTGCGCGACGTGCGGACGCTCGAGGAATGGGCGGACGCGGTGCTCGATGAAGTGTTCGTGAAGCTCGACGGACCAGGGGTCTCGATGGCGTGGACGCTGATTGCGAAGCACCAGTGGGACGCGCTGGCCGTGCTGGACGAAGAGATCGTCGCGCTGCGGCCTTCGTCGAGCGGCAGGCGCTCAATCGCGGCGATGGGGCAGCGCCTGGCGTCGACGTGGCGAGCGCTGCATCCGCACGCGCTTCTCGACGCGCTCGCTGCGCAGCCCGCGCTCGTGCCGACGTTGCCGGTCGCGTTCGCGGCCGCGTGCGTGACGTCCGACGTCGATCGCGTGCGGGCGCTCGAAGCGTTCGCCTACACGCGCCTCGCGGCGACGATGTCGGCGGCGATGCGCCTCGCGCCGATCGGGCAGAGCGAGGCGCACGGCCTGCTGGCGCGCATGCTCGAGCGCGTCCCCGCCGCGGCGGCGCGCGTCG
>Ga0081539_10006831_pt1 | contig 10680 bp, 6 predicted proteins | sample TabmetS4T2R2_FD_71023 | JGI IMG/M metagenome (GOLD analysis project Ga0081539, IMG submission 71023) | Tabebuia heterophylla rhizosphere microbial communities from the University of Puerto Rico - S4T2R2 | ecosystem: Host-associated > Plants > Roots > Rhizosphere ... | reverse complement strand
CCATGAGGGTCAAAGCACGCGAGTAAGAGACGTTTCTGGGGTTTTTCTGAGAGTGTTTTGGGGAGGGCTGACACCAGGTGAAGATAAGAAGGCATGGCGTTGGCTGGCAGGGCCTGGCGGCAGGCCGCGAAAATGCTGGTGGGATCGAACTGCGTGCAGTCAGTCGGGACCACGGCGGCCACAATGTCCTGCTCGCCGGGAGCACCGGAGCACGCTGGCACGCCATAGACACACACGTCGGTCACGGCTGGATGCTCGGCTAAGACACGGGCAATCGCATCGGGATTGATAAACTCACCGTTACGGCGTATGGCCTCCCCCTGACGATAGCGGAAGAATAAATAACCCTCAGGGTCGCGGTGCACCATATCACCGCTGTGTAGCCACCCGGCACGTGTTTTGTGGGCGCTGGCTGCTGGATGACGCCAGTAGTCCACGGTCGCGGAGGCCCCTATGGGGCGAAACAGCAGCTCGCCCACAGTGCCTGGCGGGCAATCCTGGCTGTCGGCATCGACCACACGTACGTCATAGCCTGGGCTCAGGCGCCCAAAGGAGCCAATGGGCCCCGCACCAATGGGTTTATAGACGAAACCTCCCTCAACGGTCCCATACCATTCGAGAATGCGTACCTGAAAGCGCTGCTCAAAGGCGGCCCAGATGGCGGCCGGCATCCCGGCACTGGTGACCAGGCGTACCGGATTAGCGCTATCGTTGGGACGCACGGGTTCGCTGTAAATGGCTGTGGCCATGCCACCGAGCACAGAAAAGACCGTGACGCCATAGGTCCTGGTGAGGTCCCACAGATGTTGCTTGGTGAAGCGGCGCGTGAAGACGGCTTCGATCCCCTGCCCTAGCGCCCCCATGAGCGTGACGGCCTGCGCATTACCATGGGCGAGCGACAGACCGGTATATAAGCGGTCGTCAGGACGATAGCCAAAGATCAACTTGCCCAACGCTCTGAACTCCAGCATGCGCCGGTTGTCGAGCAGCACCCCCCGCGGCGACCCGGTGCTCCCCGAAGTGTACATGATCTCCAAGGCCTGGCGCGCCTCGCCCGCTATATGTGACAGGTGGACATCTGGTCCCTCCAGACAGGCATTGAGGCAGTCCCAACTCTCGTGGGTGTCCTGCAGGGCTCCCTCTTCTCCTGTGCGCAGCACGTAGACAACGCGCAGATCTGGGAGCTGAGGCAGCACGGATTGCACCTGCGGCAGAGCATAGTCGGCGATGAGCAACCCACGACACTCGGCATGCGCGAGCTGCGCACGCAACGCTTCCCCGCGCGCACGGGGATCGACAGGCACGCACACAGCACCCAGCAGAGACGCCGCCACCAGGGCATAGACAAACTCGGGATGATTGCGCATCATCACGGCAAACGTCGTACCACGCCTGAGGCCACGGTGGCGCAAAGTGACCGCCAGCTTCTGGGCTTTGCTGGCAAGCGTCCCGTAGGTGACGACTTCGTCAGGGCGCCCCATCTGGACAAATCTGAGTACAACAGCGTCTGGAAAGCGTTCAGCCTTGCTCTGGGTGAGCTGGCCTAAAGTCTGGGGAGTCGTAGGGGTAGTCATACAAGAAAGCTGCCACTCTGATCTACATCCCTGCGACGTAGATCAGAGTAACAGTCGAGAGCAACGTTACAGGTTGAACTGCGGTGCAGAGTAGTTTTTGTCTTTCTTGTAGACTTGTAACCGGCCCCGCTGGCAATCGGCAACAATGATAAAATCCTGCCCCTGATCATACGCCACAGCCGTGGGATAGCAGAAATTCCACTCGCGCTCTAAGCTCTTCACCCGGCGGCGCATCTTCATCATATCGGGGTTGGCATCGAGGGCTTGCTGTCCCCACTTGGACATCACCTGGGCGTCCCCGACCAGGGAGGTGAGCAGATCACCTTCAGAGTTATAAATGCGCAGCTTATGGTTGGCCCAATCGCACACATAGATATCCCCTTCCGCATCGGTGGCGACATTGGTGGGATGGTTCAGTGCACGCTGGCCTTCACCCTTAATTTCCATTAAAAACGCCCCATTCTTGGTCAACTTCTGGACCCGATGGTTCTTCCAGTCGGCCACGAAGAGGTCGTCATTGCCGTCAATGTGAATGCCCCACGGCATGTTGAACTCCACCGGGCCAGAGCCATACTTGCCACAGCTCGCCAGGAATTGGCCATCTTTGTTGAACACCTGGATGCGGTGATTGCGGCTGTCGACCACGTAGAGGTTGTCATCCCGGTCGCAGGCTAGACCAGCAGGCCCATCGAGCTGTCCCGGAGCCGACCCAGCAGTACCCCAGACGCGCACGAAATTACCCTCTGGGTCAAACACCGAAATACGGTTCAGCCAATCATCGGAAACGTAGGCATTGCCCTGCTTATCCAAGGCCACTGAGTTCAGCCACATGCCCTGCCCCGGGCTGGTGCCGCGGCGGCAGAATTCCCCCTGGATCGTTTCGGCGCCCGGCGCCCCAATAGTCACCTTCGAGACCCGTGAGCCCTGGTTGCCCTCGCCACCCCGGTTGACCACGTAGGCGAGGCCTTGCGAGGCCAGAGCAATCGAACAGGGGTACGCAAAACCGTTGCCGGCGGCCGCATTACGGCCGACGGAATGACTCCAATCGTAGACCCGCCCTTCTACTACTGTCGTAAGCATCTTTAGACTCCCTCATGCTTATGGCTACCGTTGCCTGCGAGCGCATACTCCTGTCCTGCTGGTCTGTGCGCCGCACCGCACGCACAGACCATACTCTGCAGGCATTACGCCGATGACTTCAGCACTACACGGCGCCTAGTTTCCGACGAAGGAGAGTTTCTCAAACGTCCCGTTGACGATCGGCTTGGCGTCGAGTTTCAGCCAGTCTTCGAGGATGGTGGTATAGACGCCGCGGAAGTCGACGTTGGGCACCAGGTCACCCTGCGACAGATCCTCGGCCTTCATCGACGGAAACTCGCTGTACTGGCCGCCCTTCACGGGGTCACCGATGGCAAAGCACACGCCCCCAGCACCGTGGTCGGTCCCAGAGCCGTTGTCATGCACGCGGCGGCCAAACTCCGTGAACAGGAACATGAGTACGTTGTCTGCCGCATTATGCTCGCGCAGATCGGTAAAGAAGGCCTCGATCGCCCCCGACACCTCTTCCCAGAGCTTCGCATGCTCACCGAGCTGGCTGGCATGCGTATCGAAGCTGCCATGATCCAGATAGAAAATCCGCGTCCCCAGGTTCGCCAGGTGCACCTGCGCCACACCGCGCAGCTTCTGGGCTACCTTGCTGCCAGGATAGGTCACTGTGGAGCTGTACTTCTGCGGAGCAGACTTCAGGATATCAGCACCCGCCAAGGAATCAATACCGGTGGTGCCAAGGTAATCCATCACCGAGCCGAGGCCAATGGCCGGAGCATAGGCATTCTTGAAGCGCTCCAGCACTTTGGCGCGTTGCTCACCCTGGATACCAGGCAGCATGCCGTAGGTTTCCAGCGAGCCGCTGACGCAGGCCACGGGGACACCTGGCAGCGACATGGCGCGGAACATGCTCGGGCCAAAGCTCACACCGGTGACTACATTTTCCTTGCGCGGGTCAAACTCACGGAGCGTGCGGCCGAGCCAGCCCTCCGTGCCCACGATGTTTGGCTCACAGGTGTGCCAGATGTCCATGGAGCGGAAATGCGAGCGCGGCGAGTTGGCATAGCCAACGCCGTGGATGACGGCCATCTTGCCCTCATCATAGACCTTCTTCAGTGGGGCCATGCTGGGATTGAAGCCCACCTTGTCATCCAGCGCAATGACCTTGTCTTCGGGAATGTTCACCGCCGGGCGGTTGTCCCAATACAGCGAGTTGGCATACGGAATGACCGTGTTCATGTAATCATTCCCACCGCTCAACTGCAGCACTACCAGAACGGGGTCTTTCGCCATGATTATGTCTCCTCTCCCATGAGGGGTTCGCTAGTTAAATTGATACTCACGCGTGGCCACGACCAGTTGCAGCATCTGCCCCACACGCTCCTCGGCTTGGGCGGCGTTGGACCAATCCAACTGGCCACCCTCGCGGGCATACGTCAGCAACTCCTGACGGCTCTGCTCCCCAATTTCCAGGGGTCCCATCAGATCAAGCGCCGTGTCCACGAACTGCTCCGGCGAGATCGTGCCGCGCGCCTTAATACGGTTGATCATGAAGCGCACGCCTGGCCGATTGGTGTTCCCCACCATATCAGCCGCAAAGTTGATCCGGCTCATGAGCGAACCGCTGTTGATCCACTCTCTGCCGGTATGCCAGCCTTCCACGCTGGGCGGATTGAGGAGGTCCTGCCCCATGTAGGTGGGCTGCATGGCGATGTCGGCGCCGTAGCCCGGACGCGGAATTTCCTCACCACCGACCAGGCGCAGCGTGTGGACCACCAGCTCCGCCGGGCTCTTGATCTTGTTGAAGCGGGCGTTCTTAAAGAAGTCCGAGGTGAAGATCGTGCGCAGCACGGCACGCATCTCAAAGCTGGACTCTCTGAAAGATTTCACCATGGCCGCGAGCGCCTGTGGATCCTGGGGTGGTTCGATCTTCCAGCTCGGCACCTGCGGCTCATCGGCCACGAAGAAGTTGTACAGATGCCGGCAAATGAAAGCATGGCAGGCGGGCTGCTGCACAATAATGTCGATGATGTCTTCACCGTTGAAGTTGCCCTTGTGGCCCAAGAACTCCTTCTCAGTGTCATCGTGGTCTTCGGCATTGTACTCAAACTCCCACGGGAAGCGGCCGTATGGCAGGCGCGGGATCTTGGCGGCAATGCCCCAGCCGGTGAAGGCCCGGGACGCTTCGCGCACGTCTTTTTCCGTGTAGTTGCCCTGCCCCATGCTGAACAGTTCCAGGAGCTCCCGCCCCCAGTTCTCATTCACGGCGCGCTTGTGGTTTTCCTGATTGTCCAGCCAGAAAATCATGGCCGGGTTCTTGGCCAGCGCCACCAGCAGCTCGCGATAGTTCCCCATGCCTTGCGCACGGAACATCTCGATCTGCGCGAGCATCTGGTCATAGTTATCGACCTTCGAGTTCCCGGTGGCAAACACGTGGTGCCAGAAGAGGACCATCTTCTCTTCCAGGGGGCGTTGCGTGTTCACCAGGTGGAACATCCAGTTCACGTTGCCCATCGGGGGCTGCCCGCCCGGCAGCAAAGCCGCCGGCTGGTAGCGCAGCAGCACATTGTAATCCGCCGGTTCACTCTCTTCAGGGTGCAAGAGCTCCTCGACTGTGGCGTTGTACCCCTTGGCAGCACGCATCTCCAACTCTTCGCGAGATGCACCGAAGCCGGCACGGCGCATCAGGTGCGCTATCAAACCAATGTCATGACTATCTGCCATCGCCTCTACCTCCTCACGACGTGAAACGTGTCCCGTGCGTCACCTACGAGACTGTGGCCGAACCAGGATGATCGACATGGCATGTCGAAGCCACTAACACATTGTGGACGTATACAGGGTTGCACTTCCAGGAGTCAGCCATGCCCATAGAGCATATGCCGAGCGCTGACCTGCCTCTCCTTCCTACCCCACCCTGCCTGGGGCTTCCTGGCAGGCCCGACAGATGACCTCATACTCAAAGCGTATGCCCGTCACCATCAGACCATTCGATAAATACCCCGGAGGGACTGGGAGCTGAACCTGATCACGGTCAACATCAAAGATGGCCCCACACAGACGACACACAGCGTGGTCATGGTCCTGGGGTGTGCCGTCAACGCGTAGACGATCCCCCGGGCCACTCACGCGGCGGCACAGGCCCGTACGGATGAAGACATCCAGGGTTTGGTAGATCGTCGACAGCGATAAGGACGGATGATCTTGCCGGAGCGTCTCGTAGAGTTGCTCCGCAGTGGGATGGCCGTGGTCCCGTTCGAGGGCGGAGAGAATCACCATTCGTGGACCGGTTGCCTTGAGTCCTGCTCGATGCAGTCGCGCCACTCTTTCGGACATGGATCGGTACTCCTCCTGAATCGGAATCATTCCGAACTCGGAATTCGTTCGTAATCATAATGACACTAATGTACCCCTGTCAAGAGGGAGATCTGGGCCACACGCAAAGTTTTTCGCGCGTGGCGTGTCTGAGTCTGTTGCATCGTGGCCCGAGCTTGCCTATGATCCTACAGCGGCGTGTGACACGCCGTTAGGCGTACTGGTCCACCGATGCAACAAGGAGCGCGGACTGCATGGCCAGATCTCGTCCTCCAGGCAGTGTCACAGAGCTGGTAGCGCATGTGCGAGAGATCTACGCCTCGCGCATTACAGGTGAGGCGACCCTGCCAGCCCGGCCTGGCATGTATAGTGAACTGCCGACTGACCTGGACGCCCGTCTGCGCGTGGCGCTGCAACAGCGCGGCCTGACGCAGCTCTATAGCCATCAGCACGCGGCCTGGGAGGCGGTGCGGGCTGGGCAGCATACGGTGATTGTCACACCGACAGCGTCCGGCAAAACGTTGTGTTATAACCTCCCAGTGTTGCAGTCTATCCTCCGAGATAGCGTGAAAGCGCTCTACCTGTTTCCGACGAAAGCACTGTCACAGGACCAGGTGGCCGAACTGTTGGAACTCAACCGCACCGCGGACCTCGGGGTGCGGACCTATACCTTTGATGGGGATACTCCCTCGGATGCTCGACGCGCTGTGCGGCTGCACGGTGATATTGTGGTCTCCAACCCCGACATGCTGCACCAGGGCATTTTGCCACATCATACGCGCTGGGCGCAGTTCTTCGACCGGCTCCGTTACGTCGTCATTGATGAAATGCACACCTACCGTGGCGTGTTCGGTGCGCACGTGGCCAACGTCATCCGGCGCCTGTGGCGCGTCTGCCGCTTCTACGGGGCAGCGCCGGTGTTTATCCTGTGCTCAGCCACCATTGCCAATCCGGTGGAACTGGCCAGGCAGCTCATCGGCGCTGAGGTCACGGCGATTACGGAAAGTGGCGCACCCCAGGGGGAAAAGCACCTGCTGTTGTGGAACCCGCCGGTGATCAATGCTGAGCTCGGCATGCGGGCGTCCGCACGTTCACAGACGACGCGGCTGGCGCGGCTGGCCGTCGAGGCCGGCTGTAAGACGATTGTCTTTGCCCAGAGTCGTCTGATGGTCGAAGTGCTCACGAAATATCTGAAGGATGTCTTTGACCGTGATCCACGGCATCGGGCCCGCATCGCTGCCTACCGGGGCGGCTATATTCCCACCCAACGGCGCGACACGGAAACAAAAATGCGGGCCGGAGATCTGGAGTGCATTGTGACCACCTCGGCGCTGGAGCTTGGCATCGATATCGGGGCGCTGGATATCTGCCTCCTCAATGGCTATCCCGGCACCATTGCCGGTACCTGGCAACGCCTGGGGCGAGCCGGCCGACGCAATCGCCCGGCCCTGGGAGTCCTGATTGCCACCAGTTCGCCGCTCGATCAGTACATTGTGCGTCACCCAGAGTTTTTTCTCGGGGCCTCGCCAGAACACGCCCGCATCGATCCAGATCAACTGCTCATTCTGGTCGATCACGTGCGCTGCGCCGCTTTCGAGCTGCCGTTTATGGATGGCGAGCGGTTTGGCAACGACAACCTGGCGGAAATTCTGGCGTACCTGGAAGCGGAGCAGGTGCTGCACCACGAAGGCCAGCAGTGGCACTGGATGGCAGACAGCTATCCGGCGAACAGTGTCAGCTTGCGCTCCGTGGCTGAGGGCAATTTTGTGGTGGTCGATACGACGGACGGGCGTCAACAGGTGCTGGCTGAGGTCGATTACAGCAGCGCCGCCATGACCCTGTATGAAGGAGCCATTTATCTCGTGCAAGCCGAGCCCTGGCAAGTCGAAAAGCTCGATTGGGAAGGGAGAAAGGCGTTTGTGCGGAAAACGCGCGCCGATTACTACACCGACGCGATTGATTACACCAAGTTAAAAATTCTCGATCAGTTTGAGGCGGAGCAGACCCCTACGGCCAGTTATGCGCGCGGGGAAGTGCACCTGGTGCGACGCATCGCCGGCTATATGAAGATCCGCTATTACACGCATGAAAACGTCGGTTTCGGGCAAATTACTCTGCCGGACTATGAGATGCATACCACGGCAGTCTGGTGGCAGGTCGAAGCGGCCGCCCTGCACCGGGTGTTTGCGCAGCCCTGGCGCGCCCTCGATGGCTTTTTAGGCGCCGCCTATGCCATGCACTACGTGGCCGCGTTGCTGACCATGTCAGAGCTGCGTGACCTGGGGCGCGCGGTGGGTAACAGTGACGCGACCTGGTTTGCCACGGTCGGTATAGAGCGGCGTGGACAGCCGCAGGTGTTCGGCACCAACGGCATCGAGCCCCAGGACATCCGCCACTTCCAGCCGACTGTCTTTCTCTACGACAACTATCCGGGCGGGATTGGCCTCTCCACGCTGCTGTACGATCGGCGTCGTGAGGTCGTCCAGCAGGCGTATGCCCTGGTGACTGCCTGCGCCTGCCTCTACGGGTGTCCGGCCTGCGTCGGCCCCATCCTGGCGGCCGGCGAGTCAGACGGCCCGACACCCAAAGAGGCGGCATGCCTGGTGCTAGCACTCCTGACAGGAGAGAGGAGCGATGGAGCTTAGACAACGTCTGACGCTCTTGCGGTGCCAGAGCGGTGCCCCCCAGACCACGGCAGCACCGCCCACGTTCCACCCGCCAGACTCTGTCGAAGAGCGCCTGCAACGCCTACGTGGGGCGTCTGCAGGAGGTACGCCCCGCCCCAGTCGCGACGAGCCCATTGCCGAGCTCCTCCAGGGGCAGCGCGTGGCCGAGGGACTGATCGTGATTGAGCGGCGCATACCGCTATCGCATCAGCATGGCCAGGGCCCTCTCACCCCTATTACTACCTTGCAGCACCCCAGGCCGCCGGTAGGCCAGGCTCTCCCCGCAGAGCAGCTCGTGTTTCTGGACACCGAAACCACCGGCCTGGCGGGTGGTACTGGCACCGTGGCTTTTTTACTGGGTGTAGGACGCATTGATGGCGATGAGCTACACCTGCGGCAGTTCTTTCTGACTGGCTTTCGTGGCGAAGCGGCGCTGCTCCAGGAAGCGGCAGCCTGGACTGCAGGACGACCTTATCTGGTAACATTTAATGGGAAAAGCTTCGATGTGCCCTTGCTGACGACGCGCTATCGTCTGGCACGTTTGCCTGACCCGTTTGCCGCGCTGCACCACGTCGATTTGTTCCACCCGACCCGCCGGGCCTTTAGTAGCCAATGGCCTGATTGCCGCTTACAAACTGCTGAGAAGCGTTTACTGGGCTTTCAGCGGGTGCACGACTTGCCGGCCCATCTCGTGCCTGAGACCTGGTTTGCCTTCGTGCGACGCGGTGCCACGCACCGACTCCCCGATCTGCTGGCGCACAATCGCTGGGATCTTGTGTCGCTCGTGGCCTTACTGCCAGCCCTCGCGGAGGCCTTTAGCATGCCAGCGGAAAGGGGTGCCGATGTGGTGGCCATTGCGCGGTACTGGCGTATGCGGGGTGACGAGGGCACTGCGCTCGCCCATCTGCAGGCGCACGAGCGCCAGCTCGATACCACTGGCTTACTTGATCTGGCCCTGCTGTACAAGCGCCGTCAGCTCTGGGACCTCGCTGTGTCGATCTGGCAGCGTCTCGCCGAGCGTCAGTGCGTGTCCGCCATCGAGCACCTGGCAAAGTATTACGAGCATGTACGCCGCGACTATCACGCCGCCCTTGCTCTGACCCACCAGCTCCAGGCTCTCGAACAACGCAATACCGCGCACCTTCAGCGCGTGCATCGTCTCGTCGCGAAAATGCAAGTGAGGGAAAGGCCATAGGGACCAAGCCATAAACCCTGAAATTGCTCAGTAAAAGCCTATTGAGGCACACCGCCCGATTGTTGCATATCACAAGCATCGGACCAGCGCTCGAGAGCTGGATACATTTCCGCTTCGGTGATGAGCTCTGCGTAGGCGCCCAGCTTCTTTCTGTAGAGGTAACGATAGTACGCCGGCAGGGGATGTGCAGCCCCTTCGTGAAAGGCTCTGAACTGCCTGTCTCCGCGTAACAGTGCTCGGATGTGATGCATCTTGGTGAGCAGCATACGCATGGCGAAGGTGCGAAAGGCTTGTAACATTTTCAGCCGGTATAGCCGCGTGCTCCACACTCTTTGCCCAAGCATCTTTGATGACACTAGAACAGAGTACAGCTCGATCATCCTGTCGTAGTACTCCAGGGGATGGTAATTTCTCAACTGCGTCACGAGATAAGGTAAGTAATAGAAGCTGAACGGCATACACTTCAAGATGCGGTCTTCAGCAAGATAGCTGTCGTACAGGGGCGTCCCTCCATAGGGCACCGGGATAAATACCATAGGCCACACGAAAGGCAGCCGGCGCATGAACTCCATCGTCAACTCGAAGGGTTCCGCCCCGGCATCGCTGTCCGTTCCCAGGACGAAGTTTGCTCCCACGTAGGGGACGTATTGATATAGCTCTTCAAAGTGCGTAACCACCCGCTCCAACTTGCTGCGGCCGATCACAGACCCAACGCCAGCTTTGTTCGAATAGTTGACCCACGATTCGACCCCCGGGCCAACGTACACGCATTTGGTTTGCTTCAGGCGATTGAGGCGTTGTTGCCCGCGCATGATCGAGAGCGATATAGAGATGGCGTAAGGGTTGCGCGCATGTTCTGGGATGGTCTCAAGGACATCAAGTA
>Ga0081539_10006830_pt1 | contig 10681 bp, 10 predicted proteins | sample TabmetS4T2R2_FD_71023 | JGI IMG/M metagenome (GOLD analysis project Ga0081539, IMG submission 71023) | Tabebuia heterophylla rhizosphere microbial communities from the University of Puerto Rico - S4T2R2 | ecosystem: Host-associated > Plants > Roots > Rhizosphere ... | reverse complement strand
CGGGGCCGCCTCGAGGCGGCCCAAAGCAGAGCTGCAGGTGATTCCGCCGATTTCGGAAGCAGACGATGACCCCGAGGTGCGCTGGCGGCAGGCGCAGGAGGGCAGCGACCCGTTCGACTGGCGCCACGTGATGACGCTCGCAGTAATCGTGGCGCTGGTGCTGTCCGTCGTGTTCCTGCAATTGAATGTCGGCCTCGCCGCCCTTGCCGGTGCGGTTCTTCTCACGCTGGTTCGCGCAGCGGATGAACGCAAGGCGGTCGCCGCCATGCCGTGGCAGGTCATCATGATGGTGAGCGGCATCACCGTGCTCGTCGCGCTGCTCGAGAAGAGCGGGGGCATGGATCTGTTCACGCAATTCCTGGCGCGCTTTACGACGCCCGCGACGTCGACAGCGGTTGCCGCGTTCTTCACCGGCATCGTGTCGATCTACAGCAGTACCACTGGAGTGGTGCTGCCGGCGTTGTTGCCGACGATCCCCGGCCTGATTCAGCACGTCGGCGGCGGCGATCCCATGGCACTGCTGTCGTCGATGACCGTCGGCGGTCATCTCGTGGATGTCTCGCCGCTCTCGACGCTGGGCGCGTTGTGTCTGGCCGCCGCGCCCGCCGGCACCGACACGCGTCGCCTGTTCAATCAGCTGCTGGTGTGGGGCGCGTCGATGGCGTTTGTCGGCGCGGCCGTCTCCTGGGTGTTGTTCGGGTTGCTCTGACGCGCCTCGAGGGCAATGAACAGCTGTGCGGGCCCGGAACGCCATCGCGAGTTCCTTGGCTGGTCGCGAGGCGCGTCGCCGCATATAGTTGCACCGTGCAGTCTGTTCGCGCCGTCCTTGAACGGGAACCGCGAATCGCTTACGCGCTGCAGTTCGGGTCCGGTGCCCGCGGCAGCTCGCACGCGATGAGCGATGTCGATGTCGCGGTGGGGCTGCGGCAGGGAGCGGCATTCTCGCCGCTCGATATCGGTGCCCTCGTTGCCGACATCGAGGGCGTCGTGCGTCGACGCGTCGACCTCGTCCTTCTCGACGAAGCGCCCCCGGCGCTGGCCTACCGGGTGTTTCGCGATGGCATCGTACTGTTCGAGCGGGATCACCGGGCACTGGCAGAACGCAAGGCGCGGGCGATCCTCGACTATCTCGATTTCCGGCCGATCGAACAGATCGCCGTTCGCGGCGTGCTCGCCGCTGCCGCCGGTGGTCGATAGAACAGTCCTCGCTGCCAAGATTGCCGCGATTCAGGACGCGGTCGCCCGCATCGCCTTCATGCTGCCGGCCGAGGCGGGGGCGTTCGTCGAAGACCGAACCGTCCGTGAGGTGGTAACGCTCAACCTGCTCGTTGCGGTTCAGGAGACGATTGCGCTGGCTACACACTGGATCGCCGACGAAGGATGGGACGTGCCGCACACGCAAGGTGACGTGTTCACGATTCTCGCCACACGCGACGTGATTGATTCCGAGCTGGCAGCTCGACTCCGTTCCGCGGCCGGGCTGCGCAACTTGATCGCACATCGATATGGCGCCATCGACTACCACCGCCTGTTCAGCATCGCAGCGAAGGATACCGGCGATCTGACTCGCTTCTGCCAGCAGCTGGCGCGGCGAGCTGGGGTATGACCGCGTTCTCGCGACCCGCCGTCATCGCCTCCGACGGGGTCTTCACCTACGACGACCTCGATCTCGCGTCGCGTAGAGTGGCGGGAGCGTTGCTCGACGGTCGAGCGGATCTCGATCAGGATCGCGTCGCGTTCCTCGTCCCGCCGACTTTTGCCTACGTCGCCGTGCAGCGCGGCATCTGGCGTGCCGGCGGTGTGGCGGTCGCCCTGGCGATCTCGCATCCGCCTGCCGAGCTCGAATATGTGATCCGCGACTCGGGAGCGCAGACCCTCGTCGCCGACCCGGCCTTCGCGGACGTGGCTGCGGCGGTTGCACGCGCGACAGGCGCGCGCTGTCTGCTGACGACCGACGCACTGAAGGCGCCGCCGCTGGAATCGACGCCGCACATCGGGTCGCCGCGTCGCGCGATGATCGTCTATACCAGCGGCACGACCGGTCGCCCGAAAGGCGCCGTATCGACGCATGCCAATGTCGGGGCCCAGATCGCGTCGCTGGTCAGCGCGTGGGGGTGGACGCCGGCCGATCATCTGCTGCACGTGCTCCCGCTCCATCACGTGCACGGCATCATCAACGGCCTGGGATGTGCGCTCGCGGTGCACGCCACGTGCGAGATGCTGCCGTCGTTCGATGCCGAAACGGTGTGGCAGCGCCTGTCATCGGGCGACGTCACGATCTTTACCGCGGTTCCCACCATCTACCATCGCCTGATTGCGTCATGGGATGCCGCATCCCCCGAGGTACAGCGAGCGCGCTCGGAAGGCGTGCGGCGTCTGCGCCTGATGATGTCGGGATCGGCGGCCTTGCCGGTCCAGACGCTCGAGCGCTGGCGCGAGATCAGCGGCCACACCCTCCTCGAGCGATACGGCATGACAGAGATCGGCATGGCGCTGTCGAATTCTCTGCACGGCGAACGTCGGCCCGGATTCGTCGGTGAGCCGCTGCCGGGCGTCGAGGTCCGCCTCGTCGATGAACGTGGAGCGCCGGCAGCCGATGGCGCACCCGGCGAGCTCGAAGTGCGCGGCCCGACGGTGTTCCTCGAGTACTGGAACCGCCCGCAGGAGACGAAAGCGGCGTTTCGCGACGGCTGGTTCCGCACCGGCGACGTCGCCGTCGTCGAGGACGGAGCCTATCGTCTGCTCGGCCGAACCAGCGTCGACATCATCAAGACCGGCGGATACAAGGTGTCCGCGCTGGAGATCGAGGAAGTCCTGCGCACGCATCCCGCCGTCGCGGAGTGCGCGGTCGTCGGCCTGGACGACGGCGATTGGGGCGAGCGGGTCGCGGCCGCCGTGGAACTGCAGGACGGTGCGGTCCTGTCGCTGGACGAACTGCAGCAGTGGGCGAAAGCGGTGCTGGCGCCGTACAAGGTGCCGCGCGCGCTCACAACCGTCACCGCACTGCCGCGCAACGCGATGGGCAAGGTCGTGAAGCCCGACGTCGCCAACCTGTTCGCAGCGAGTCCGAAGTCCTGATGCGGCTCGTGGCGTTGAGCGTGGTGTTCGTCGTGCCCGGGTGCGCCACGACACTCGCTGCGTATTCACGGCGGATGTCGCGCGCCCGGTGTTGTTTCCCGCGACAGATCGCGTTACGCTGCGCCCATGAACGGCTACGCCGGACCCGACCAGGCCCGGCCCACCTCGTTCGTCGCCAGGGTTCCGCGGTTCGCGTTGATCCTGGCGACGCTCGTGTTGATGGCGGGCGCTGCCTTTGCGCAGCGCGGAGGCTTCTTTTACAGGGAAGGCAGTATTCCGCCGCGTTATGCACCCGAGCACATGCCGGACGCGTCGTTCATCTTCTGCCGCGTCGCGTACCGCAGCGTGCGAATGGAACCTTCCGGCATCGGCTGGCGCACGGATTATCCGTACGCGGAAATCAACTTCATGACGCGCCTCTCTGAACTGACGAAGACCCGCGTCAGCCGCGATCCCGATCGCGAACCGACCCATTACGTCGTCCGATTGACCGACGACACGCTGTTCAACTGCCCGTTCGTGATGGCCTCCGACGTGGGCACGATCGGTCTCGACGACGACGAGATCGAGAGCCTGAGAACGTACTTGCTGAAAGGCGGGTTCTTCTGGGTCGACGACTTCTGGGGCACGCCGGCGTGGAACCAGTGGGCGAGCCAGATCTCGCGTGTGCTTCCGCCGTCCGAGTATCCGATCGAGGACGTTGTCCCCGGCGATCCGATGCTGCGGACGATGTTCGAGCTGCACAAGATCCCGCAGATTACGAACATCCAGTTCTGGCGCCGCGTCGGCGGCCAGACCACTTCAGAGCGCGGCGAGGACAGCGCACAGGCCGAACTGCGCGTCATCCGCGACAAGCACGGGCGTGTGATGGTAGTGATGACGCACAACACCGACGTGGCCGACTCGTGGGAGCGCGAGGGTGAGGATCCCGCGTTCTTCTATCAGTTCTCGCCTGACGGATACGCGCTCGGGATCGACGTATTGCTGCACGCGATGACGCACTGATACGGGCCGCCTGAAGGCGGGCCCTACGCACATCCATGCGACGCACGAAAGCTGTCTGACCCATGCGACCCACCAAAGCCACATCGCGCTTCAGTCGCTTTGCAAAGTGGACGGCGCATGCGACCGGGCGGCCGGCGACCTTTCTCATCGCGACCTGCGTGATCGTCGTCTGGGCGGTTACCGGTCCGATCTTTCATTTCAGTGACACGTGGCAGCTCGTGATCAACACGAGCACGACGATCGTGACGTTCCTGATGGTGTTCCTGATCCAGAGCACGCAGAACCGCGACTCGGAGGCCATTCAGGTGAAGCTGGACGAGATCATTCGCGCCATCGGCAACGCAAACAACCAGGTCCTCGACATGGAGGAGCTGGAGGAAGAAGACCTCGACAAGATCAAGGCGACGTACGTTGAGATGGCGCGGAAGGCGCGCAGCTCGCGCAAGAGATGACGCCGATCACCGGCCGGTGATCGGACCCATATCCGTCCCTGGCCACCATCCGCACGACCCGCCAGCCGTCGGGGATGTCGAAGAACAGATGATCGAGGATGAGCCGATCACGGAAGGTCGGTGCGAATGGCGGGCCAGGCGTGTCGGGGAATCGCGCCGCCAGCCTACGCCACGCAGGCTCGTTCGGCCCGAGCCAGGTGTTGAAGTCGCCGCCGACGATGACAGCACCATCTCCCGGAATCGCGCGTAGCAGGGCGTCGGCTTGGCGCGCCCGTGCGCTCTCGCTGAACAGACCGCCACGCCGCCAGCTCACGCGGTTCTCGAAGTGGGCATCGACCACGAGAATGCGGGTGGCGTAGACGTCGATTGCTGCCGAAGCTGCCGCGCGCGGCTGCCGTTCGCGGGGCAGATCGATCACGGACGGCATCATCAGCGGCCGGCTCGACACAATCGCATTGCCGCTCATCCCGCGTGAGGTCCGTCGGATCGGACTGAAGAACGCAGCGAGGTTGTCGCTGTTGGCGAATGCAGCGACGTCGTGCGCGCCCCCGTCGATCGCCTCCTGGAGCAGCAGCACGAACTCATGGACGGGAACGCCGGCGGCGGTGCCGCTCCGCAAGTCCGCGATCAGCCCCGGCAGATCGCCGCGGCCTTCATGCATGTTCCAGGTGATGACACCGAGGAGAACGGGACTCTGAGGATCGACGGTCGGAAGACGGATGGTGCACGCCGCAAGTAACGTGACAAGGATCGCCCCGGCCAGATTTCGCGGACCATGAAGGTCCGCGCCGCATCGGTTCGCCGCGGCCCTCAGGCGGCCCGCTTGCGCCAGAACAGATACCCGGGCACGCCGGTGAGGATGATGATCAGCCCGGGCCATGTGGTCGCCGTCTGGTACGTGAAGAGCACGACCAGCAGCGCTGCCGCGCACACGATGTAGAGCGCCGGAATCACCGGGTAGCCGAAGGCCTTGTACGGCCGCGACGCGTTCGGCTGTGTCGCCCGCAACCGGAACAGGCCGGCGATCGTGAGGATATAGAAGATCAGCGCCGACGAGATCACGTAGGTCAGCAGGTCGCCGTACAGGTTCCCGTACGCGCCAGTGGTCGTGTTGTAGGTCCGCGGCAGGATCAGGAACGCCGCCCAGATGCCTTGCACGATGAGCGCCCACTGCGGCACCTTGTGTTCATTCAGCGTTCCAACGCGCTTGAAGAACATCGCATCGCGCGCCATCGCGTAGTACGTGCGCGCTCCTGCGAGAATCAGGCCGTTGTTGCAGCCGAAGGTCGAGATCATGATGCACACGGCCATCAAACCGGCGCCCAGGCCCGGGAAGATCGCCTCGAGTGTCGCCGTGGCGACGCGGTCCGACGGCGCATGCTGGATCGCGTCGAACGGCAGCGTGACGAGATACGCGATGTTGGCCAGCAGGTAGAGCGAGATCACGATCCCGGTGCCGAACGCCAGGGCCAGCGGAATGTTGCGGCGCGGTTCTTTCACTTCGCCGGCCGTGAACGTGATGTTGTTCCAGGCGTCGGCCGAGAAGAGCGATCCGACCTGCGCGATCGCCAGCGCGACGAACATCCCGAACGTCGTCGTCGCGTCGAGGCCCGGCGCCAGCTGGACGCCGCCGCGTGGCGTCCACAGATCGCCGAAGTTTGCGCCGACGGCGTCGGCGTTCCATCCGAGAATCAGCCCGACGGCGATGAGTGCGAGCAGCGCGCCGCCTTTGGTCGTCGTGAAGACGTTCTGAATCAGCTTGCCCCAGTCGAGGCCGCGCGTGTTCGTCCACGTGAGCAGCGCCACGAGCGCGATGCCGAGCAGCTGCACGGTCGAGAGCGACAACGCGTAGCCGGCGGTCACATGGATCGGCGCGACGATGTAGCGATCTTCGGCGATGGCGGGGATCAGATAGCCGGTGTAGCGTGCGAAACCGACCGCCACCGCCGCGATCGTTCCCGTCTGAATCACCAGCAGCAGCGTCCAGCCGTACAGGAACCCCCACAGCGGGGAAAACGCCTCACGCAGATAGACGTACTGGCCTCCGGCGCGCGGCATCATCGCGGCCAGCTCGCCGTACGAGAGTGCAGCGGTCACCGTGAGCAGACCGGTGACGACCCACGCCGTCAGCAGCAGGCCGGGGCTCGCCGTCTGCCTCGCCATCTCCGCCGACACGATGAAGATGCCCGACCCGATCATCGAGCCGACCACGACCATCGTCGAGGCATACAAACCGAGGCCGCGCTTGAACTCGGTGTCGAGCTGCGTGGCCTGTGCGTGAGTCTCAGTGACCATCGATTCAGGATCCTGACGCGTCGAGGTAGGGGATGGTCTGCGGTCCTTGCGGAAGGACGCACAGGGTGGCGTCGCGGCCGGCGCGATCGAGTGCCTCGCGCACCGACGCGACCACGTCATTGGTTGGACAGAGGTGCGCCGCACGCAACTGGTCTGGCGCCAGACCGCTGGTTTTTACGTACACGGTCGCCTTGAGCTGAATCTGCGCCTGAATCTGGACCTGCCATTGATCCGGCGCCGAATAGTCGGGCGTGTTGATCATGGCGAGGAGCGCCGCGGGATTGGGTTGCGAGGCGAGCACGGCGCCGTAGCTCCCGTGATTGGGGAGTCCGTCGCGACACTCGGCCGCACAGACAATCGCTCCGCCGGTCTTCACGATCTTCGCGGCGGCCGACATGCCCTTCACCGCCTGATAGAGATTTTGATCGAGCGGATATCCCGAGTTGGTCGTGAGGACGACGTCGAACGGCGACGGGACGGCGCGCATGGCCGTCCGTTTGGCGTGAGCACAGGCGACGCGATGTTCCGCCAGCAGATTGCCGGCGAAAGCGGCCGTGATCTTCTGCTCGCGGTTCAAGGTCACATCGAGGGCGAAATGCGGCGGCGCCATCCGCGAGATCTCGCGGACGTCGTCGTGGATCGGGTTGCCTTCGGTCACGCCCCACGTCGCATTCGGGTGTCCGATGCGCCGCGCATCGTGCAGCGTCATCACGGTGTCGAGGCCCGCGAGCCCTGGCGCGACCATCTTGGGGCCGCCGCTGAAGCCGGCGAAGAAGTGCGGTTCGACGAAGCCAGTCGTGATGCGGAGATCAGCCTGCAGCCATTCGCGATTGAGAAGGACGCGCACGCCGGTTGTCGTCGTGCCGACGTAATCAAGCGACTGCGGGTTGCGACTGTCGTGGTTGATCACGCGACAGCGCTGAACGATGTCGCAACCGAGCATGCGTTCGAGCTCGTCCGGCGTGTTGACGCGATGCGTGCCCGTCGCGATGAGGATGGTGACCTCCTCGGGCCGGATGTCGGGCATCTCGGCGAAGAGCGCCTCGAGCATTTCGCGGCGCGGCTGCGCGCGTGTGATATCGCAGACGGAGACTGACACCCGTCGCTTGCCGCGAGCGATCTCGCCGAGCGACGCGGAATCAATTGGTGACCTGATCGCCGCACGCAGCGTGGCGTGATGGTCGGGAACCGCGGGCCGCGCGACTGGCTCGATGACCGTGACCCGCTCGTCGGGAAGTTCGACGTCGAGTCCCTCTGTCCCGTAATCGAGGCGAATCTTCACCGCCGCCGAGTGTACCATCTGAAAATGGGCACTCGCCTGTGACCGAAGAAATCATTTCTGAGTTTCGAGCGATTTGCGGCGTCCAGGCCGTCCTGAACGATCCCGTTCAGCTCCTCGCCTACGAGTGCGACGGCCTGCCGGCGCTCCGCGAAACGCCGGCGCTCGTCGTGTTGCCGGGATCGGCTGAGGAAGTCCAACAGGTGGTCCGCGTGTGCGCGCGCGAAGGCCTTCCGTTTGTCGCACGCGGACACGGGACTGGTCTCTCAGGTGGCGCACTGCCCGTGGCGGGCGGCGTCGTCATCAGCCTGGCGCGGATGAATCGCGTGCTCCAGATCGATCTGCCCAACCGGCAGGTGACGATCGAGCCCGGCGTGACGAACCTGGAGATCACCCGTCGGGTCGCGCCGCACGGCTATTACTACGCTCCCGATCCGTCCAGCCAGCAGGTCTGCTCGATCGGTGGCAATGTCGCCGAAAACTCCGGCGGCGCACACTGCTTGAAGTACGGCTTCACCGTTCACCACGTGCTCGCCGTCGATATGGTGCTTCCCAACGGCGACCTCGTGCAGATCGGCAGTCCCACGGCCGACGCGCCAGGGCCGGACCTTCTCAGCCTCGTGATCGGTTCGGAAGGCACGCTGGGAATCGTGACCAGGATCACCGTTCGGATCCTGCGCAAGCCGGAAACGGTGCAGACGCTGCTCGCCGCGTACGATTCGATCCGCGAAGCGGGCGCCGCAGTGTCCGACATCATCTCCGCCGGGATCGTTCCTGCCGCCGTCGAGATGATGGACGCGCTGGCGATCCGCGCATCCGAAGCGGCGGTGCACCCGAACTTTCCACCGGCCGACACGATCCTGATCGTCGAGCTCGATGGTCCGGCGGCGGAGGTCCACGAGCTGTTCGTGACCGTCGAGCGGATCTGCCGGCAAGCGGGTGCGACGACGGTGGAGATCGCGGCGGACGCGGAGCAGCGGCTGCGGATCTGGAAGGGGAGGAAAGCGGCGTTTGCGGCGATGGGTCGCGTGTCGCCGAACTATTACGTGCAGGACGGCGTGGTGCCGCGGACGAAGCTGCCCGACGTGCTCGAACGCATCCGCGAGCTGTCGGAGCGATGCGGGCTGCCGATCGGCAACGTCTTTCATGCGGGCGATGGCAACCTGCACCCGCTGATCTGCTACGACGAGAAGATTCCCGGCCAGGCGCAGCTCGCCGAGGAGGTCGCCGGCGAGATTCTCGGCTACTGCGTGGAGTTTGGCGGATCGATCACCGGCGAGCACGGCGTCGGCGCCGACAAGAAGCAGTTCATGGCGCAGATGTTCAGCGCCGACGATCTCGACATCATGCAGCGCGTGCGGGACGCGTTCGATCCGCAGCACCTGTGCAATCCGGGCAAGGTGCTGCCGACACCGCGCCTCTGTGGCGAAGTGCCCGGCCCGTATCGGCAGCATCCCGTCGAGGCCGCTGGTCTCGCGGAGCGCCTGTAGTCAATCGCATGGCAACAGCTGCCGCCGTACACGAGCCCGACACGCCGGAAAAGCTCGCCGCCGCGCTCGCCGAGGCATCGCGTGCGCGGCAGTCCACCCTCATCAGCGGCGCCGGGACAAAGTTGGAGTGGGGCAGCGCGGGTGGTCAGGTCAATCGCATCATCAAGACCTCGCGACTGAACCGCATCGTCGCGCACCGCCACGGTGATCTGACTGCAACCATTCAAGCCGGCGCCCTGCTCGTCACAGTCAATCGCCAGCTCGCCGTGCGCGGGCAGTGGCTGCCGATCGACACGGCCTTCGACGATGCGACCATCGGCGGGATTGTCGCGACCAACGATTCGGGCCCGCTGCGCCATCGCTTCGGCACGCCGCGCGACCTGTTGATCGGCGTCACACTGGCGCTCACCGACGGCCGGATCATCAAGGCGGGCGGTCACGTGGTGAAGAACGTGGCCGGATACGATCTCGGTCGCATGATGAGCGGATCGTTCGGGACGCTGGCGGCGATTGTCGACGCCACGTTCAAGCTGCTGCCCGTTCCGGCTGCGTCACGAACGGTCGTCGCGCAGTTCGGCGATGCGGCAGCGCTGGCGCAAGCCGTCGCGCGTCTCACCGATACCGATCTCGAGCCGCTCGCCTTCGACATCCATGTGATCGTCCCGCGGGGCGAGTATTGGCTCCTGATTCGCTTCGCCACCAGTCCCGCGGCAACGGAAGCGCAGGTCACCGCGGCGCGCTCGCTCCTCAGTGCGGCATCGTCGGGGGTTGTGAGCGTCGCCGATGAAGACAGACTGTGGCGGGATCACTCGCAGGACATCTGGAAGCCGGCGGGGGCCGTGGTTCGTCTCAGCTGGTTGCCGGCGTCGCTCGAGCGAGTCCTGTCGGTTGTTCAGCACGTCGCGGCGGCCACGGGCGCATCGCCGGCCACCAGCGCGATCATCGCTGCCCGGAAACCGGCCGCCGGCGCGAACCGGCTGGTCGGGTAGCGGGCCACGATCTTTCGGAACAGCTCGCGGGCGCGAGGATCGGCCCGGTCGTCGGTCGCGAGATCACCCAGCAGGAACAGCGCGGTCGAAGCT
>Ga0081539_10006829_pt1 | contig 10683 bp, 11 predicted proteins | sample TabmetS4T2R2_FD_71023 | JGI IMG/M metagenome (GOLD analysis project Ga0081539, IMG submission 71023) | Tabebuia heterophylla rhizosphere microbial communities from the University of Puerto Rico - S4T2R2 | ecosystem: Host-associated > Plants > Roots > Rhizosphere ... | reverse complement strand
GTACAACCAAAGCGCGCTTGCCGATCTGCGGGTCGCGCGTCTAGCGTCGGCGGCGATGCGCTCCAAACTCGTCGTCTGGTACAACACCAAATGCCCGGTCTGCGACGGCGGGATCAACTGGCAGCGCAATCGCCTCGTGCGCGCGGCCCGCGCCGGCGCCATCGAGTTCCGCGACATCAATCTCGAGCCCGATGCGCTCACCCGCTTCGGCACCGGGATCGAAGAGGTGCGCCGCCGGCTGCATGCGGTCGACGCCGAAGGGCGGCTCTTTATCGGTGCCGACTGCGCGACCGAGATCTGGCTGCGCACGCCGGGCGACGCGTGGCTCGGCCGACTGGCGGGCCTGCCGATCGTGCGCCAGCTTGCCCGTTTCACGTACGATCGCTTCGCCGATCTTCTCTATGCCTGGAACCGCCGCAAAGGCCATTGGTAGACCCGCGTCCCTTCTTTGTCGCCGTTCTATCTATCGCTGCGGCGCAATCCGGATCTCCAGTCCCATGGCGTGAACGACCTTGAGCACGGCACCGAAAGACGGGTTGCCGTCCTTGGCCAGCGCCTTATAGAGACCGGCTCTGGTCATCCCGGTCTTTTCGGCCAAGTCGCTGATACCTTTGGAGCGGGCAATGTCTCCCAGGGCAGAGGCAATGAAGGCGGGATCGTCGCCACCTTCCTCCAGGCAGGCGTTGAGGTAGAGGGCGACGTCCTTCTCGCTCTTGAGGTAGTTTGCGGGGTCGAACTTCCTCAGTTTCGGGGCCTTTCTCTTCGCCATGATCACTCCAATTGCCTCGCAATTTCGATGGCTTTGATGATGTCGGCAGACCGGGTCCGCTTCGTGCCGGCGGCCAGGATGATGATGAGACGATCACCTCGTCGGCAGAAGTAGACGCGATAGCCCGGACCGTGGTCGATGCGCATCTCGGCAATGCCACCGCCCACCGACTTCCAGTCCCCGAGGTTGCCCATCGAGGCCCGCTTCAGCCGGGCAAGGATGCGAGCCTTCGCCATGCCATCCTTGAGCACACCCAGCCACCGCTGAAAACCTTCGGTTTCAACGATCTCGATCACGGACGCATTGTAAACTGAAGTTGACGGGCTGTCAACTACAGTTGACGGAAGGCGCTGGCTTCAGCCGAAGTCCACGCTCGAGAGTGCGCGATCCAGCGTTTCAACGATCCGATCGCACTCGGCGCGCGTGATCACCAGCGGCGGCGACATGGTGATGGTGTTGCCGTAGCGCCGCCCGCCGACCGACCGGCCGACCAGCAGGCCGTTGTCGCGGCAGAATTCGTGGACGGCGGTGATGGCCTTGGCGTCGACCGGCTCCTTGGTGGTGCGGTCCTTGACCAGCTCGACGCCGATCAGCAGGCCCTTGCCGCGGACGTCGCCCACGACCTTGTGCTTCTTCATCAGGGTGCGCAGCCCGTCCTGCAGATAGGCGCCCACGTCGGCCGCACGCTCGGCGAGCTTCTCGGCTTCCAGGATCTCGATGTTGCGCACGGCGACCGCGGCCGAGACCGGGTGACCGCCGTAGGTGTTGACCTGTCCGACCTGGCGGTTGTCCGCCACCTCGCCGTAGAAGCTGTCGAACACGCTGTTCTTCACCACGGTCGCGGCGATCGGCAGGTAGGCGCTGGAAATGCCCTTGGCGATCGCCACGATGTCGGGCGCCACGTCATAGTGCTGGTGGGCGAACATCTTGCCGGTGCGGCCGAAGCCGTTGATCACCTCGTCGACGTGCAGAAGGATGCCGTACTTGCGGCAGAGCTTCTCGACCTCGGGCAGGTACTCGTCGGGCGGCACGGCGACGCCGACGCCGCTCATGATCGGCTCGACCAGCACTTCGGCGACCGTCTCGGGGCCTTCGCCCAAAATGGTCGTCTCCATGTTCTTCACGCAGGCCATGCCGCAGCTCGGATAGTCGAGGCCGAGCGGGCAGCGATAGCAATAGGGATGGGCGACGTGCACGAAGTCGCCCGAGTACGGCTCGAACTTCGCCTTGCGCTCGCCCATGCCGCCGGCGTCCAGGGTCGCCATCGTGGTGCCGTGATAGGAGAAGTAGCGGCTGATCGTCTTGAAGCGATAGTGTCCGGGATGCTCATGCTTCATGTACTGGCGGGCGATCTTGAAGCCGGCCTCGTTCGCCTCGGAGCCCGAGTTGACGAAGTAGGTGTGATAGCCGCCGCCCATCAGCTCGCTGATCTTCTCGGCCAGCGCCGCGGCCGGCACGTTCATCGCGGTATGCGGGAAATACGCGAGCTGCCGCAGCTGCTCCGCCGCCACATTGGCCAACTCGGCGCGGCCGTAGCCGATGTTGACGCACCACAGCCCGGCCATGGCGTCGAGATAAGCGGTGCCGTCGGCATCGTAGATCGTCGAGCCTTCCGCGCCCGTCACCACGATCTGCTTGGCCTCCAGCGCCTTGTGCTGGACGATGGGATGCAGGACGTTCTCCAGGTCCTGCTTCACGACGGCCTGGCGGATGGCGGGATCGGGCTCGTTGGTGAGTGACATCGCGGGCCTCTTGGCTTCGAGGGACGGGCAGCAACCAAGAGACGATATAGACGCGCTGCGTCTTGTCCAACCTCCGCCGGGAATACCTGACGCGCGCGGCGCTAGAACGCCTTGTTCGCCTGCGGCCGGTGCCTGTTGGCGAGCTTGAAGCCCGACCGCTCTGCCTTGCGCGGCTCGCGCACCCAGATCTCGCGGTTGGGATGAAGCCCGCCGCCGCGCGTGGCGGGCACGGCGGTGGTGCGGGCGCGGTGGAGCAGGCGGGTGTCCGCCGTGCCGCAGTTGGGATGGATGCCGCCATTGCCGGCGACGACCTTCTCCCAGGCCGCCTTGCGCCTGGCGAGCACGGCCGGGTCGGAAAGCGCCGGGCAGTTCAGCTCGTTGGTGTTGAGGTCGACCACGATCTCGTCGCCGCTCTCGATGAAGGCGATCGGGCCGCCGAGCGCCGCTTCGGGGCCGACATGGCCGATCACCAGGCCGACCGATCCGCCCGAGAAACGGGCATCCGTCATCAGGCCGACGACGATGCCTCGTTCGCGGCACAACGCGGTGATGCGCGAGGTCGGATCGAGCATCTCCGGCATGCCGGGCGCGCCGCTCGGCCCCTCGTAGCGCACGATCACCATGTCGTGGTTCTGGAATTGGCCGGGCGCCTTGTCGAGCGCGTCGAGCAGGCCTTGCTCGCCCTCGAAGATGCGGGCCTTGCCGCGGAAGATGTTGTTCTCCAAGCCGCCCTCGACGCCCGCGAGCTTGAGGATGGCAGAGAAATCCGGCGACAGGTTGCCGCCCAGCACGCGGAGCCCACCCGTCGGCTTGTAAGGCTTGTCGACGCTGTAGATCACCGTGCCGTCGGCGCGCGCGGGCCCGAGCCGCTTGACCTGGGCCGCCAGCGTCTCGCCGGTGCAGGTCATGACGTCGCCGTTCAGCAGGCCCGCGTCCAAAAACTCAGCGACGATCACCTGGATGCCGCCAACGCGGTCGATGTCGACCATGGAATACTTGCCGTAGGGCCGCGCGTCGGTCAGCACGGGCACGACGTGCTGCGAGAGGTAGTTGAACTCCTCCGGCGTGATGATGTCCTTCCAGAAGTCGGCATAGCCCGCGGCGCGGGCGATCTCGGGCGCGTGCAGGGTGACGTTGGTCGAGCCGCCGATCGCCATCGCCACGATGGTGGCGTTGCGCAGCGAATCGCGCACGACGATGTCGCGCGGCCTGAGGTCCTTGGCCATCAGGTTCTCGAGATGGCCGACCAGCTCCTTGGGGAACTCCTTCAGCCGGCGCGGATCGTCGGACGGCGGCGCCACCATGTGCAGTGGCTCCATGCCGACCACGCCGATGAAGGTCTGCATGGTGTTGTAGGTGAAGATGCCGCCGCAGCTGCCGATGCCGGGGCAGGCATGACAGGCGATGCGGTGGCGATACTCGGCGTCGGGATGGCCGGCGACCTGGTAGGCGCTCACGAGGTCGATCGTCTCGCCGGTCTTGGGGTCGGTGCCGGGATGGATCGAGCCGTCCGACAGGATGATGGCCGGCCGATTGTGCTCGAGCAGGGCGGCGAGCGTGCCGACCGGCGGCTTGTCGCAGGCGACGACGGCGATGGTGCCGACCAGCCCGGTGGCGCTGAGATGCTCGCACAGCGCATCGTGCGTGACCTCGCGGCCGATCAGCGAGTAGCGCATCTCGCGCGTGCCGTTGCGGATGCCGTCGGACGTGGCGATGGTGTACTCGGGCTGGACCAGGCGCAGCTTGAGCTGGCCCTGGCCCGAGCCGATGCGGCCCCTGAGCTCGTCATGGATGGCGTCGACCTTGGACATGACGCCGAGGTAGCACTGGCTGTCGCCCTTGGTGCCGACGACGCCGACCGACGGCTCGTGGATCAGGTCGGGATCGGTGCCGAGCGCACGGGCGACGCCGATCGACTGCGAGCTGCGGCCGGGATGGCGGTCGATGAGGACGGTGCGCGAGGTCATGGGCATTGGCCTTTGGCATGGTGAGGCTGAGGTTTGGGCCGCGAAAATGCGTCAGCCGGCCCCTGCCTGCAACCGATCACTGGCTGGCTTGCCATGCCTGGCTCATTGTGCAAAAGTAAAGAAATACTTTACATTTGCACAGTAGGGCATTGCCTTTGGACGGAATGATCCCGCGACGGTTGGCCGGCCGCCTTGGCGAGCTGTTGGGCCACTATCCGGCGGTCGGGCTGCTGGGGCCGCGTCAGGTCGGCAAGACCACGCTCGCCCTGGACACCGCCGCGAGCCGGGCGGCAGTCTATCTCGACCTCGAATTGCCGACCGACCGCGCCCGGCTGGCTGACGCTGACGCATACTTCTCCGATCATGCCGACGAGCTGGTCGTCCTCGACGAGGTCCATCGCAAACCGGATCTCTTCCAGACCCTCCGCGGCGTGATCGATCGTGGCCGGCGCAGCGGCCGCAAGGCCGGCCGCTTCCTGCTGCTGGGCTCGGCCGGCATTGACCTCCTGAAGCAGTCCGGTGAGTCGCTGGCCGGTCGCATCGCCTATCTCGAGCTGGCGCCGCTCGACGCCTTGGAAGTGCCGCCCGACGATCTCGACCGGCTGTGGGTGCGCGGCGGCTTCCCGTCGAGCTTCCTGGCCGACAGCGATGCGCTCAGCCTGCGCTGGCGGCAGGACTTCATACGCACCTATCTCGAGCGTGACATCCCGCAGCTTGGCCCGCGTATCCCGGCCGAGACGCTGCGCCGCTTCTGGACCATGCTCGCCCACAATCAGGCCGAGCTGCTGAACGCCGCGAGCCTTGCGCGCGCGCTCGGCGTGAGCGGCGTCACGGTCGCGAGCTACCTCGATCTCATGGTCGACCTGCTGCTGGTGCGTCGTCTGCCGGCGTGGCACCGCAACCAGGGCAAGCGGCTCGTCCGATCGCCCAAGATCCATGTCCGCGACACCGGCCTCGTCCACGCCCTGCTCGGCCTGCGCGACAAGGAGGACCTGCTCGGTCATCCCGTCGCCGGCCGCACCTGGGAAACGCTGGTGATCGAGACTTTGATCGCTGTGGCGCCCGAAGGCACCGAGGCGAGCTTCTACCGGACGGCAACGGGGCAGGAGATCGATCTCCTCCTCATGCTACCCGGCCGGCGGCTGTGGGCGATCGAGATCAAGCGCAGCTCGGCACCGACGACAGAGAAGGGCTTCCATGCCGCTTGCGCCGACCTCAGGCCGCAACGGCGGTTCGTGGTCTATCCAGGGGTCGAGCGGTTCCCAGTGGCTGACAAGACGATGGCCGTCGGCCTGCCGGCACTCGCTGCCGAACTGCAAGCGGCGCGCTGAACGTCGCCCAAGATCATTTCGTTCGCAGGATCTTGTCTATCGCCTTTCCCTTGGCCAGCTCGTCGATCAGTTTGTCCAGGTAGCGGATTTCCCGCATGGTCGGCTCCTCGATATCCTCCACGCGGACACCGCACACCACGCCTTTGATCAAGGTTCGCGAAGGGTTGGGCTTGGGGGCCTTTGCAAAGAATGTTTCGAAGTCGGTCTGCTTTTCCAGCTGTGCTTCCAGCCCCTTCTGACGGTAGCCCGTCAGCCAGGAGATGATCTGGTCGACCTCTGCTTTGGTGCGGCCTTTCTTCTCTGCTTTCGCGACGTAATGCGGGTAGACCGCCGCGAAGCTCGTTGTGTAGATCCGGTGCTTTGCCACGGCGGGCGCCGCCTACGCCGAAGCCTGCATGAAGTTCTTGAGCCGCTTGCCGATGATCTGCTCCGCCTCGCTCATGATGCGGTCGACAAGCTCCTTCACCGTGGGCACGTCGCGGATCAGGCCCGCCACCATGCCGCACGACCAGGCGCCGGCATCCATCTCGCCGCCCTTCATGATGCGCGGATAGACGCCCGCGACCTCGGGCAGGATGTCCTCGAACCTGAGCTTGGCGCCCAGCGCCTTCTCCTTCTCGAGCAGCCGGTCGACCGCGGCGTTCTTCAGCACGCGCTCGGTATTGCGCAACGGCCGCATGACCAGCCGCGTGTCGAGCTCGCTCGCCGCCACCAGCGCCTGCTTCACGTGCTCGTGGATCGGCGCCTCCTTGGTCGCCATGAAGCGCGTGCCCATGTTCATGCCGTCGGCGCCGAGCGACAGGGCGGCGACCAGGGAGCGGCCGTCGGCCATGCCGCCGGAGGCGACGAAGGGGATTTTGAGCTCCTCGGCCGCGCGCGGCAGCAGGATGAAGTTCGGCACGTCGTCTTCGCCGGGATGGCCGCCGCATTCGAAGCCGTCGACGCTGACGGCGTCGCAGCCGATTGACTCCGCCTTCAGCGAATGGCGCACCGAGGTGCATTTGTGGATCACCTTGATGCCGGCTTCCTTGAGCGACGGCAGCCACTTCTGCGGATTGTTGCCGGCCGTCTCGACGATCTTCACGCCGCCCTCGATGATCGACTTGATGTAGCCCGGATAGTCGGGCGGCGTGACCGACGGCAGGAAGGTGAGGTTGACGCCGAACGGCTTGTCGGTCATCTCGCGGCAGCGCTTGATCTCCCTGGCGAGATTCTCCGGATTGCCCTGGGTCAGGCCGGTGATGATGCCGAGCCCGCCGGCATTCGACACCGCCGCTGCCATCTCGGCGAAGCCCACGAAATGCATGCCGCCCTGGATGATGGGATGCTCGACGCCAAAGAGTTCCGTGATTCTGGTCTTCATCGATCGGTCACCTCGTGTCGACGAGCCTATGTGTGCGAGCCGGGCTTGTCGCCGGAATATTGGTTGGCGCGCAGGGCGTCCTGGTAGGCGGGCCGCGCGGCGATGCAGGCGACGTAGTCGCGGCAGATCGGCGGCACCGGCACGCCGTAGTTGACCGCCCAGCCGAGGCAGGTCGTGAGCAGCATGTCGGCGCTGGTGAAGCGATCGCCGACGAGATAGGGCCGGCCGTCGCCGAGCGCCTGGACGACGTGGCGCAGCTGGGTCTCGAAGTACCGGCTGGCGCTTTCGACGGCGGCGGGCGCCTCGCCGTAGATGTGCTTGAGGTCGCGGTGGCGGCGCATGACGTAGAGGCTGGTCGCGTCGAGCTCCATGGCGATGTGGAAGCACCATTCCAGCCACGTCGCGCGCAGCCTGGCGTCGGTTGGGACCAGCCGGTTGTCGTCGGTGCCGTAGGTGTCGGAGAGATAGGCGATGATGGCCGGACTCTCGGCGATGGTGAAGTCGCCGTCCTGCAGCACCGGGATCTTCTGGCGCGGATTGAGGCGCGTGAATTCTGGCGTCTTGGTCTCGCCGGTGCGCGGCTGGATGGGATGCGCCACGTAGTCGAGCGACAGCTCGTGCAGCGCCCAGACCGCGCGCAGGGTGCGGCTGGTGGTGGCTCCCCACAGATGCAGCATGTCACCACCTCTCGATCGACGTGCGCAGGTCGAGCTCGTGGGTCCAGCCGTGGGCCGGCTGGACGTGCAGGGTCCAGTAGGCTTCGGCGATCGCCTTGGTCTGGATCAGGGTATTGGCTGGCAGCGAATCGACCTTGTCGCCGATGCGCGCGCGCAGGCGCTTGCGGATGGCCTCGCTGTCGACGCCGCCGTCGATCAGCAGATGGGCGACATGGATGTTCTTCGGCCCGAGCTCGCGCGCCATCGACTGCGCCACGGCGCGCAGGCCGAACTTCGCCGAGGCGAAGGCGGCAAAGCCCGCGCCGCCGCGCACGCTCGCGGTGGCGCCGGTGAACAGGATGGTGCCGTGGCCGCGCGGCACCATGTGACGCGCCGCCTCGCGGCCGCTGAGGAAGCCGCCATAGCAGGCGAGCTCCCAGGACTTGCGGAACAACGTCGCGGTCGTCTCGACGAGCGGCGTGTTGACGTTCGAGCCGGCGTTGTAGAGGCAGACGTCGATCGGCCCGACGTCACGCTCGACCCTGGCGAACAGCTCCTGCACCGCTGCCTCCCGGCGGGCATCGACGCTGAAGGCCTGCGGCGTGCCGCCGCTGGCTGCGACCTCGTCGATCAGCGCCTGCGCCTTGGCGGCGTCGCGCCGCGCCACGCAGACTTTTAGTCCGCCGGCGGCGAAGCGTCGGGCAACGGCGGCGCCGATGGCGTCGCCGGCACCGACGAGCAGGGCGACCGGCCTGCTATCCGTCATATGCGCTTCCCCCTGGTCGGTCTTTGTTAGTGTGAAAAAAGCACTAACAAGTCTCGACTCGTTCGCCGCGACTCGCAAGCTCTTTCCTATTGATGTGCGCGAGAAGTCCTGATCGAACGCCGTTGTTTTCTGTCGCCGGCCGGCGCGTCGGCGGGCAGGTGACGCGGGCTCGCCGCGCCGGGCCCGCGATGGACGTGGACCTGCCTGGGGCTGAGCGGCTCGCCGCATTCCGAGCAGATCATCACCGGATCGAAGGTCTTGCCGCAGCTCGCATGCTGGTGCAGCAGCGGGCGGCCCTTCTTGCCGGCCATGTGGACGTCGCCCCAATGCACGATGGCCATGACGATGGGGTAAAGATCGAGCCCCTTCTGGGTCAGGCGGTACTCGTAGCGCAGGGGCCGCTCCTGGTAGGGCACCTTGGCCAGCACGAAGTCCTTCACGAGCTTGCGCAGCCGACTGGCCAGGATCGGCCGCGTCACGCCCAAGCGCGCCTGGAACTCCTCGAAGCGGCGCACGCGCAGGAAGCAGTCGCGCAGGATCAGCAGGGTCCAGCGGTCGCCGATGACCGACACCGTGCGCGCCACCGAGCACGCTTCGTTCTCCAGCTTGTTCCAGCGCATGGTTGAGCTTAACGCAGGTTCATAAAGAAAACCAAGTCGATCGCCTGGGATTAGTTTTGGTCGCCACATCATGACGTCGTCGACGTTGTGAGGTCGCCGGTCTGCCGTCAGGATACGCGCTGAACCGAAACGGGAGACAGCGCATGGCAGGTCCGTTGGCGGGGGTGCGGGTCATCGACCTCACCAGCGTGGTGTCGGGGCCGTTCGCCACGATGTTCCTGGCCGACCAGGGCGCCGACGTGATCAAGGTCGAGCCGCCGGGCGGCGACATCACGCGGCGCAGCCGCCAGTCGGTCGATCCGACCGGCCAGTTCTCCGCCCTGTTCATATCGACCAACCGCGGCAAGCGCTCGCTGTCGATCGACCTCAAGCAGCCCGAGGGCCTGGAGATCCTGAAGAAGCTGATCGCGCGCTCCGACGTGCTGGTGCAGAACTTCCGGCCGCAGGTCATGGAGCGGCTGGGCCTCGGCGAGCCGGCCATGCGCGCGCTCAACCCGCGCCTGATCTACGTCTCGATCAGCGGCGCCGGCGACAGCGGGCCGTACGCCGAGAAGCGCATCTACGATCCGATCATCCAGGGCCTCTCGGGCTTCGCCGACGTGCAGTCCAATGCGGAGACCGGGCGCCCGCAGATGATCCGGACCATCGTGGCCGACAAGACAACCTCGGTCTTCACCGCCCAGGCGGTCGCATCGGCCCTCTACGCGCGGGAAAAGACGGGCGTGGGCCAGCACATCAAGGTGGCGATGCTCGACACCATGATCTCCTATCTCTGGCCGGAAGCCATGATGCAGTACACGGTGGTCGGACAGGAGGCCGTGGCGAACGACCCCAAGGCGCGGCCCGACCTGATCTTCAAGACGCTCGACGGCTACATGACCGCCGGCACGATCTCGGACTCCGAATGGCAAGGCTTCTGCCGCGCCGTCGAGCAGCCCGCGCTGATCGAGGACAAGAGGTTCAACACGCCGGCCGCGCGCACGGCCAACGCCGCCGAGCGCATCACCCTGATGGGCGACATCCTCGCCAGGCGCACCACGGCCGACTGGCTGAAACGCCTCGACGAGGCCGACGTGCCGTGCGCACCGGTGCTGCGCCGCGGCGAGGTGATGGCCAACGAGCAGGTCGTGGCGCGCGGCCTGATCGCCGAGTTCGACCATCCCGGCATCGGCCGCGTGCGCCAGGCCAGGCCGGCGGCGGAGTTTTCAGGCACGCCGGCCCGCCCGCCCTCGGCAGCACCGGGCATCGGTGCGCACGGCGCCGAGATCCTCGCCGAGCTCGGCTACGCTCGGGCGGACATCGACCGCCTGGCCGAGAGCAAGGTCGTGCGGCTGCCGAAATAGGCTTCCCTCCCCTCTGACTCAGGCTCCTCTCCCCCGCTAGGGGGAGAGGTTGGGTGAGGGGGAAGCGCACGTCGTTGTGCCCGCCCCCCCCCCCCCCCCCCCCCCCCGCGGGGGGGGGGGAGAAGA
>Ga0081539_10006828_pt1 | contig 10686 bp, 9 predicted proteins | sample TabmetS4T2R2_FD_71023 | JGI IMG/M metagenome (GOLD analysis project Ga0081539, IMG submission 71023) | Tabebuia heterophylla rhizosphere microbial communities from the University of Puerto Rico - S4T2R2 | ecosystem: Host-associated > Plants > Roots > Rhizosphere ... | reverse complement strand
GGGGGGGGGGGAAACCCTGCAATCGCTTCGTTCGCTGCCTGCCCCCTCCCTGTCCCTCCCCCGCAAGCGGGGAGGGGACGATGTGGCACGCTCCGTCGCATCTCTCACGACGAGCTTCAACATCACTGGAATGCGCTTTGGCGGACGGATGGCCGCGGGCGGTTGCCGGGAGCCGCATTCGGCCTTATGTCAATGGCTGACTATCTTGCGATGGAACGCCGATGCCCGAGACCGTCGCCTACCGCACGCCGCGCCCGCTGGTCCTGGCCCTCGCCGGGGCTGTGGGCGTCATTTTTGCGGGAACGGCAGCGCTGTGGGCGCACTATGGAACGGCGGTGTTCTACGAGATGATTCTCACGGGCTTGGCCTTCTGTTTCTGATGCGGACGAGTGACCGATGAAGGCGGCAACGTCGCGCGTGCTTCTGGTCCTGTCGGCGTTCCTCGCCGGGCTCGTGGTTTTCTTCACCGTCATTCTGATTGTCACCGGGCGCAATCCGGCGCCGGTCATGAGCGCCGCGGCCAATATCGGCGGCCCGTTTCGGCTGATCGACCAGGACGGCAAGCCGATTACCGACCAGGACCTCAAGGGGCGCCCGTTCCTGGTGTTCTTCGGTTTCACCCATTGCCCGGACGTCTGCCCGACCGCACTGTTCGAGGTATCGGAGATCTTGCGCAAGCTCGGCCCGGACGCGGAGCGCACGCGCGCGCTGTTCGTCACCGTCGATCCGGAGCGCGACACGCCGGAGAAGCTCAAGGACTATCTCTCGAGCTTCGATCCGCATGTGATCGGGGCGACCGGCGACGCCGCCGCCATTGCCGCGGTCGCCAAGGGCTATCGGGTCTACAGCAAGAAGGTCCCGCTCGACGGCGGCGGCTACACCATGGACCACACGGCGATCGTCTATCTGATGGACAAGCAAGGCCGCTTCGTCGCTCCGTTCAACCTCAAGCGGACGCCGGAGGCTGCCGCCGCCGATCTGCGGCGCTATCTGTGAGCACTGCCGCGTGGCCATGAACCGGAAAGATCGCCGCGCCGCGGCCAAACAGGGCAAGGGGCGCGCGCCGACCGGAGGAATTGGCGACGGCGGCGAAATATTCGCGACCGCGGTCCGCCATCATCAGGCCGGGCAGTTGCTGGAGGCCGAGCGGCTTTATCGTCAGATCGTGGCGATCGACCCGCGGCACCTCGGCGCGCTGCATTACCTCAGCATCGTCGCGCTGCAGACCAACCGCCCCGCCGTGGCGGTCGAGGTCCTCGGCCGCGCGCTCGCGGTGAACGAGCAAGAGCCGCAATTCAACTACAACATGGCGTTCGCCTTGCAGCAGCTGCGCCGGCTCGACGAGTCCGCGGCGCACTACCGCCGCGCGACCGTGCTCAAGCCGGACTATATCGAGGCGCACGGCAACCTCGGCAATCTGCTGAAGGAGCAGGGCAAGCTCGCGGAAGCCATAGCGTGCTACGAACGCGTGCTCTCCCTCAACGCCAGTCCCGAGGCCCACTACAACCTCGCGAACGTGTTCGCCCAGCAAGGCCGTCCGGTCGAGGCCGCCGAGCATTACCGCCGCGCCCTCGCGCTCAAGCCCGATTTCCCCGGCGCCCTCAACAATCTCGCCAATGCCCTCGTTGCCCAGGGGAAGTCCGACGAGGCCGTGAGCTATTTCCAGCGGGCGCTGGCGATCGAGCCGAATTTCGTCGAAGGTCAGGTCAATTTCGGCAACGTGCTGGCCGGACAAGGACGACTGGCCGAGGCCGAAGCGCAGCTGCGGCGCGCACTCGCCGTCAACGACGGTTTTCCCCTGGCGCACAGCAATCTCGGCAACGTCCTGCTGGCGCAAGGCCGCACGGACGAGGCGTTGGCGCATCTCCAGCGCGCCGTCACACTCAACCCCGACCTCGCCGACGCCCAGAACAATCTCGGGATCGCGCTTGCCGCACAACGCAGGTTCGACGAGGCCGGTGCGTGCTTCGAGCAGACGCTGCGGCTGCGGCCCGACCACATCGATGCCTACAACAATCTGGCGCGCGTGTTCTGGGCCAAGGGCCTCGCCGACCAGGCCCTGGGCGTGCTGCGGCACGCGCTTTCGGTCAGGGAGACCCGCGAGACCAAGAAGCTGTTCGTGCAATGCGCGCGCAGCTTCGGCTTTGCGCCGGACGTCGAGGACTTCCGCAACCTCGTCGTGCGCGCCTTGACCGAGCCCTGGTGCCAGACGAGCGACATCGCCAGCATCGCTACCGCGCTGGTCACGCGCGACGCCACGATCAGGCCCTATATCGAGCGGGCGGTGCACGCCTGGCCGAACCGACCGTCGGAGCAGGACCTGCTCGGGCCGACCGGCCTCGCAGAATTGTCGCAGCACAAACTGTTTCGAGCGCTGCTCGAATGTGCGCCCGTCAGCAACATCGAGCTCGAGCGATTTTTGACCGCCGCGCGCTCTGCCCTGCTCGCGCGGGCCACCGCTGAGCGCTCCGACGTCGACGAGAATGTCTTGGGATTCTGCAGCGCGCTGGCGCAGCAGTGCTTCCTCAACGAATACGTCTTCGCGCAGACCGACGACGAGGCGGAGCAAGCGCAGAGCTTGCGTGACCAGTTGGTGCGCGCGATCCAGTTGACCGACACGATTCCGGAGCTTTCGCTCGCGGTGGTGGCCACCTACTTCCCGCTCGTCTCGCTGCCGATGGCCGGCACGCTGTTGGAGCGATCCTGGTCCGCTCCGGTGACGGAGCTCCTCGTCCAGCAGGTGCAGGAGCCGCTCCAAGAGCAGCAACTGCGCGCGACGATGCCCGCGCTCACGCCGATCGAGGACCGCGTGTCACAGCTCGTGCGGCAGCAGTACGAGGAAAATCCCTATCCGCGCTGGGTGAAGATCGATCCGGGCACCCGCACCGGCACCGTCGATCAATATCTGCGTAGCCTGTTTCCATCCGCCGAATTCCGCCCGCTCGGGAAGGCGACGGATATCGATGTCCTCATCGCCGGTTGCGGCACCGGCCAGCACGCGATCGGCACCGCACAGCGCATCCAGGGCGCGCGCGTACTCGCGATCGATCTGAGCCTCGCCAGTCTCGGCTACGCCAAGCGCAAGACGCTGGCGGTCGGCGTGGGTAACATCGAGTTTGCGCAGGCCGACATTCTCAATTTGCCTGGCATCGGCCGCACCTTCGACATCATCGAGTCGAGCGGCGTCTTGCACCACATGGGCGACCCGTTTGCGGGATGGCGTGCGCTGCTGTCGCTGCTGCGGCCCGGCGGATTCATGGCGGTCGGGCTCTACAGCGAGCGCGCCCGCGCCGACCTTGCCACGGCGCGCGCCTTCATCGCCGGGCGCGGCTATCAATCGACCGCCGAGGATATCCGCCGCTGCCGGCAGGAGCTGCTGCAGTTCGGAGACGCCGCCATGTCCGGGCGGCTTCTGAACTCGGTCGACTTCTTCACCACCAGCGAGACCCGCGACATGCTGTTCCATGTGCAGGAGCATCGCATGACGCTGCCGCAAATCGGCGCGTTCCTGGCGGAGAGCGATCTCACCTTCGTCGGCTTCGAGCTCGATACCGCGGTTAACAGCCGATACCAGGCGCGCTTCCCCGCCGACCGCACGATGACCGATCTCGATTGCTGGCACACCTTCGAGACCGAGAACCCGACGACCTTCGCGAGCATGTACCAGTTCTGGGTGCAGAAGAACGCCGGCTAGACTAGCCAGCCGAAGTACTGGTCACGTCCAGATCACTGTTGCGTCCACCAGATACATATGGAAACCGCGCAACGGCGGCTCGGACGTTCTTGAGTTGTGCGCCATGATCGCCCCACTGAACGATGACCTCGTTGCCGAGCTGCGCCGCCGAGATGTCGATGCAGCCAAGCGAAAGAAACTCCCGAAAGCCGGAGCTGTAAATGGTCCCTGAGGAATAGCCAATCTCCTTCGCGCCCATCAACACGTGATCCGCGTGTGCCATCGGCCACCGCTGCGGCGCATAGGGAAGATCGATCGTCTTATAGCTGGGGCCGGGACGCATCAAGGACGCGAACGTGTCCAGTACGTCTTCTCCGTTCCAGCGCAGCGTGACCGTCGTACGCCGTGGACTCGCGGTCTCTGCGGCCAGGGCCTCTCGTCCAACGAAGTCGTGATCGAACCTGGCCATGTTGTGCCATCTCACTTCGACCGGCGTGCGCATGCGGGCTCGCGTATCAGTCGGGTCGACCGAGCCCGACACGACGAACATCTTTGTCATCCTCTCCAATCGGACCGGCGCAGGAGCCGCGCCGACGAAGGTCCACGAATGCTGCGGGAATCCGCCTTCGACGTGATTGACGAGATACGTACCCCATCCAAGCCGTTCGATGCCGAACGCCTGGCCAGCTTGATACACCGCATCGTAGATCGCAGGGCCTTCTTCGATCGGGCCATGCAACTCATAGGCGAGGCCGCCGGTCATGCCGATGCGCCCGATCTCGGTCTTGAGCCCATTGATGTGGGTGTCGCGAAAGCGTAGGAACCGAACGTCGCGAAGGTTCTCGCCCGTCGCCTTTTCTAAGACTTGCAGCGACGTTGGGCCCGCGATCTGGAACAAGTACTTCTCCAATCGCTTGACCTCGACGTCGAAGGGCGCCGCGGTGTCCAAGTATATTCCGGGTGGCCCGCCTGCGAATGACTCGAAATGGTCTTCGGCCTTCCGTTCGACGATACCGTGCGCGGCAATTAGCCCGTCTTCGGTGCACATCACCGCGTGCTTCATGCTGCCTATCGGAAACGTCTCCAAGCTATTTATGACAATGCTCTGGAGATATTTCTTCGCTTCCGGGCCGCGAATGGAGATGGGGCCGTTTCCGGACAAGCCGCCGTGGATGTAGCACCCGGTTCGCCACGACAGACTCTCCTTCCGCCAACCGCCGAATTCCCACGCCCGGAGGATGGGGAGCCCCGGCCATCGGTCGTAGGCGACGTACAACACGCGGTCGCGATAGAAGGGATGCCCCAATCGGGCGGTGAAGTTTCCGTCCATCTCTATCTCCCGGCCATCGTCGTTTTCATCGCCTGCAGCGAGGCCTGCGGTAAAGATTGGAGATCGGCGCGCCTGTTGTCCTTTTTGTATGGCGCGGGCGCCACAGTCGCCTTGATGTGCTTTTGAACGCTGCCGGGATTGCCCCAAACGACCGTCACTTCCGTGCCGGGTTCGCCGCATTCGATGTCGATTACGCAGAGCGACAGCATTTTCTTGAAGTAGTAGCTGTAGCCGCGCGACGAGGATATGCCGACAGTCCTACCGTTCCTGAGTACCTTATCCATGTACATGAAGCCTCGCTGATCACGCGGCATTTCCATGAACTGATAGGTCACGTCATGGAACAGCGAGGCGAAGACGTCCGACACGTCATCTGGGTCCCAGACAAGCGTACGTATGACTCGTTTGGGGCTCCCGACTTCGTGTTCGAGAGCCTCGCGACCGATAAATTCGTGGTCGAATTTAACACTCTTTCCCCATCCCAGTTCGACCGGGCTTCGGTACCACGCGCGGATGTCGTCCGCCTCGAAGCTGCCCGCGATATTGAATGTGCTTGAAGCCGCCGGCATTGCTGCCGAGAATTCACGCCGGTAGTCCGCCATGTCGTCATCGAAGATGGCCGGGCAATAGTCGACAATGATCGTGGGGAAACACGCCTCCAAGTGGTTGATGAAGACGGCGCGGCCGCCAAGGCGCCGTATGCCGAAGTCGCGGCCCGCCTCCAATATCGCATCGTAGATCTCTTGGGAGAACTTGGTGGAGCCCTGCAATTCGAAGCCGATCTCGCCCGCCATTCCCTGACGAAGCGCGAGCACTTCATGCCCGCGGATGCGGATCTTGCCGGAGTGCATGAATTTGACGTCGCGCAGACTCTGGCCGGCGGCCTTTTCCACGACGTGGATGGCGTTGGGACCCGAGACTTGGAAGTTGAACCAATCCTCGGGTTCGGAAACGGCATCGTATCGCCCATGCCGCAGGTTGTAGTCCGCCCAAAAGCAGCCGCGTCCGAACAGCATCAGTTCTTCAGGACCAAGGCGGCTCAGGATGCCTTCATGGATGACCTTGCCGTCCCCGTTGCAGTGGATCACATGCTTGGATTGACAGAGGTCGAACTTCGCGAAGCTGTTCACCGAAATGTCGGAGAACAGCTTGATGACGTCCGGACCCTTGAATCGCCGCTCCCACAAGAACGACCAGTCACCGATGTAGCAGGTCTCCTTCCAGGAATTCGTCTCATCGATCCAGTCTGTATATTCGGGAAGGCCCCACCGCACAGTGAAATACCCGGGTGGGGTCGTACGCATCTGATTGACGTCTACACTCATCGCTTTTGTCCGATCCGTTGTCGTTTGGGTTACTTTTTTTACCGCATGCGTTCGTCACGCCACTCCCAGCGAGGCTTCGAGCGAGTGCCGCTCCCGGTTGAACGCGAGCCGGTCGCCCTCCCAGAGAATGCATCCCTTCTCGATGACGTAATGGCGGTCGCCAATCTCAGCGAGTTTCTTGACGTGCTTATCGATGATCAGGATCGACTGTCCGCGTTCGCGCAATACACCGAGGCATCGCCACACTTCCTGGCGCATCAACGGTGAAAGCCCTTCGGTCGCTTCGTCCAGAATCAGCAGTTTCGGGTTCATCATCAGCGCGCGGCCGATAGCGAGCAGTTGCTGCTCGCCACCCGACAGCTGATTACCAAGATTGGTCTTGCGCCGGGCCAGCTGCGGGAAGAGATCGTACACACCTTCGACCGACCAATTGACATCGCCCGCGCGTGAACGAGCCGTCGCAAGGAGATTCTCTTCCACGGTAAGATTGTCGCAAACGCATCGGCCTTCTGGCACCAAGCCGATGCCCCGTCGCGCGATTCGGAAAGGGGCCAGGCCTGCGAGGTTGGTACCGCCAAAACTGATGGCGCCCTCGGTGAACGGTATCATGCCGAGAATCGCACGGACCGTCGTACTTTTTCCCATGCCGTTCCTGCCGAGCAGCGTCACAAACTCCCCTGGCTTCACGGTTAGCGACACCCCGAACAGGACCGCCGTGCCCTGATATCCTGCGCTGAGGTTGCGTACCTCAAGCATCGTCGTCCCCAAGGTAACTTGCCCGCACTTGCTCGTTTCGACGCACTTGGTCGGGAGTATCGGTTGCGATTTCGCGCCCATTGACGAGAACCGTGACGCGATCCGCGAGCGCGAATACGGTCGGCATATCGTGTTCGATGAGCAGAACGGTCCTGCTTCCCTTGATGGACGCAATCAGGTTCTTGACACGGATTGCGTCATCCGAGGCCATGCCGGCCGTCGGTTCGTCGAGCAGCAGCAGTGGAGGGGATCCGGCAAGCGCCACCGCAAGTTCAAGTTGGCGCTGCTCCCCGTGCGCCAGGTGGCTGACAATGATGTCGGCTCGCTCGGCAAGGCCGACAAATTCGACCAGCTCGGCGGCCGCTCTTGTTGATAGGGCGTCCCCGCGGGCGGATGCGAACGCCGAACGCTTGCGGCCATCAAGCGCCTGGACGGCCAGCCTAACGTTATCCAGAGCCGAAAAATCGCGCAGAAGCGAAGTTATTTGGAACGTTCGGGAGATGCCCAGCCTGCGGCGTGCCGGCATCGACATCGCGTTCAACGACCGGCCGTTGAACACAATCTCACCAGAGTCCGAACGAAGCTCGCCGGAAATCTGGGCTATGAGAGATGTCTTTCCCGCGCCATTGGGACCGATGATCGCACGCAATTCATTCGGTTCGATGGCCAGCGAAAGCCCGTCAGTGACTGTAACCTTCCCGTAGGACTTTCTGACGTCTCGCAGTTCAAGCATGGCGTTGCTTGGCAGACGCAGGGGCGGGGGGGAGCGACCCAATCACTCCTTGCTTGGCGAACAGGATCGCCAGGATCAGGAATGGGCCGAAGAACAGCATCCAATGCTCGCTATATTCCGGCAGGAAGCTTTCGAGCCATAGGTAGGCAATGGCGCCGAACACCGGGCCATAAAGCGTGCCGATGCCTCCGAGAAGCACCATGATGATGAAGTCGCCGGACCGGCTCCAATGCATCAACGAAACGCTGACGAAGGATTCGTGCGTTGCAAACAGCGCTCCTGCAAAGCCAGCCAATGCGCCTGCTACGACGAAGCAGATTAGACGATAGATATAGGTCTCGTAACCGAGCGCGCGCATGCGGGGTTCGTTATCGCGGCAGCCTTGCACCACCATACCGAAGTGCGAGTTGGTCAATCGGCTGCATAACAGAACGACTCCGCCTAGAATGGCCAGCACCAAGTAGTAGAAGACCATTCTGTTGCCGAGATCGATCATTCCCAACAGCTGCCGGTTTGCGACAAACCGCAATCCATCGTCGCCGCCGATGTTCTTCAAACCGACGAAGATGAAGTAAACCAACTGGGCAAACGCGAGCGTGATCATGATAAAATAGACGCCGGATGTTCTGAGGCTGATGGCGCCCACAGCCAAAGCGACCAGAGCGGAGACCAGCGCGCCCGCGCACCAGGTAACCAGAGGCTCGGACACCCACGCCGGCCACTGTTGCGTCGCTATGGCCACGTGCGCCAAGCCGACCGTATAGGCTCCTAATCCGAAGTAGGCTGCATGTCCGAACGAGACCATGCCGCCGTATCCGAGTATCAAATCCAGGCTCACCGCGGCGATTGCGAAGATCAGAAAGCGTCTGAAGTCCACCGTGAGAAACGACATCCCCAGCGCATTGGACACAATGGGTAGGAGCAGGAGCAGCACCGCAAGAATGAGGAGCACCGCAGGCCGCTGAAGCCGAATCCCTCTAGCCATCCGACGTCCTCACTCCGAAAAGTCCTTGCGGCCGGAAGTAGAGGACAAGGATCATGAGCACGTAGATCGCCGCTTCGCCGAATGCGGCCGGAAGGGCGACCAGCCCCGGAAGGAGGCGACCGACCGTATCGACTACTCCGACGGCCAACGCGGCGACGAATGCCCCCAACACCGAACCTAATCCCCCGATGACCAGGACCACGAACGATTTGATCAACAATGGCTCGCCGATACCGGCTTCAATCGAATATAGAGGTGCCGTAAGCGCGCCAGCCAAAGCAGCCAAACCGGCGCCAGCGACAAAGACGGCCGTGGAAAGCGAATTGGTATCCACGCCAAGCGCAGGCATGACGAAGGGCTGGCTTGCCACCGCGCGCACGAGTATGCCCGCACGGGTTCTCGCGACCGTCCACCAGATCGCAGCTGCCGTCGTCAATCCGACGCAAACCAGAACGATCCGATAGACCGGCAGCGTTGCTCCTCCTCCGACATGAACCGAGCCTGAAAGCAAGGGCGGGACGCTCGCAAAGAGGGACACGGGGCCCCAGACGAACCGCACGAATTCATTGAAAAAAATGATCAGACCAAAGGTAGCGATCACCTGATCAAGATGTGAACGGTGGTAGAAGAACCTGATCACCCCCCTTTCGAGGATGAACGCCGCAACCATCGTCACGAACACCGCGCCTGCGACCGCGGCCGCAAAGTTTTGAGACTTCGCCAGGAACGTGGCGCAGAGGAATGCGCCGAGCATGTAAAGGGACCCGTGAGCCAGGTTCAGGAAGTTCATGATCCCAAAGACCAGCGTAAGGCCGGCGGAAATCAAAAACAGGGTCAGCCCCAACTGCAGGCCGTTCAGCAGTTGCTCCAGGAGCAGCGACATAGAGGTTGCCCAACCAAAGACCGGAACTCGGGCGGCAGCCGTCTCAATTGATCTTGCATTGGTTCGCGTACGGGTCGGTATAGCCACTTACAATCTTTTCACGGGTGGCAAGTCCGACCTTTCCGTCCGGAAGCTTGATAGCTTCGATCAGGTAGTAGTCCTGGATCACGAACTGGTTATGATTGAATTTGAAGTTTCCGCGGAGAGACTTGAAATCTGCGCGACGAAGTGCGTCGATCACTGCGTTACGGTCTTCGATGCGGCCGTCGACGGCCCGGACCGCGCTCGCGATCAGCATGGCAGTGTCGTAGGACTTTGCAGCGTAGATAGAAGGCGTGTAGCCGAATTTTGTTTCGAAGTCGGCGACGAACTTCTTGCTTTCGGCACTTGGGAAATCGGTGGCCCACTCGTTGGCTCCCAGCGCACCGACGACGGATTCGCCAATCGCCGGCGCCGTGACGCCGTCGACCGTATAGACCGAGTACAGAGGAATCTGCCCCATCAGGCCCGCTTGAAACCACTGCTTGATGAAATTGATGCCGTTGGAGCCGGGCATGAAGGCAAAGACTGCGGCGGGTCTAGCCGCGCGGATCTGGCTGAGTTCCGCGGCGTAATCGTTTTGTATCGCTTGCGTGTACGTTTCCGAGACAATCTTGCCGCTATAGCCCCGCTTGAATCCTTCGAGCATGTCCCGTCCCGCCTGATAATTGGGAGCGACGATAAATACGTTGTCTATCCTCTTCTGCTTGAGATAGCGGCCCATTGCCTCCGCCGCGCCATCGTTTTGGTGACCAGCGCCGAAGAAGTACGGATTGCACTTGGGGCCAGCAAGTTCCGAGGGCCCCGCATTTGCGCCGACCACTATTACTTTCGCATTGATCGCCGTGTCCAAAGCGCTGAGCAGAACGTTGGAAAAATTAAAGCCGGCGAGGAAATCGATCTTGTCCCGTTCTACCATGCGCGCGACGACGGACTTGCTGACGTCGGGCTTAAGTTGGTCG
>Ga0081539_10006827_pt1 | contig 10687 bp, 7 predicted proteins | sample TabmetS4T2R2_FD_71023 | JGI IMG/M metagenome (GOLD analysis project Ga0081539, IMG submission 71023) | Tabebuia heterophylla rhizosphere microbial communities from the University of Puerto Rico - S4T2R2 | ecosystem: Host-associated > Plants > Roots > Rhizosphere ... | reverse complement strand
CGAGGATCTGCGCCAGGACATTCTCGATGACCTCACCGAGGGCGAGTATGAATCGATCGGCAACCTGCCGCCGCTTCCCGAAGAAAAGTTCATGGAAGACCTGATGCGGGTCACCGAATATCAGGCGGACGAGGATCTTGCGAACATCCTGATCGGCCAGTCGCGCGATGCGATGCGCTGGATGCGCAAGCACAAGGTGCGCTTCATCCCAATGTTCGGTCGCCAGTCGTTCAAGATCGAGGGCAAGCATCACTTCTATGGCGGCGTGAACATCGAATCCGTCGGCGGTGGCTTCGGCCTGGTCGACATGCTTCTCGAAGCAGCCGCTCGCATGGGCATCACCGTGCGCTACGAAACGGCGCTGCGCGATTTGATCGAGGACAGGACCGGCCGCGTGATCGGGGTCCGCGTCAAGGGACCGGAGGGTTACGAGGAGATCCATGCCAAGGCGGTGATCCTCGCCTGCGGCGGCTTCCAGGCGAACCCGGAAATGCGTGTCCGCTATTTCGGCGCCGGCTGGGAACTCTGCCGCGTGCGCGGCACCCGCCACAATACCGGCGACGGCATCAACGCCGCCCTCAAGATCGGCGCCCAGCCGTTTGGCGGCTGGTCAACCTGTCACGCCGTGCAATGGGACATCAGCGCGCCGCCGTTCGGCGATCGCGTGATCCTCGATAATTTCCAGAAGCACAGCTATCCGATCGGCATCGTCGTCAACATGAACGGCGAGCGCTTCATCGACGAGGGCGCCGACTATCGCAACCACACCTATGCCAAATATGGCCGCGAGGTGATGAAGCAACCGCAGCGCGCCGCGGTCCAGATCTTCGATGCCAAGACCATCGACATGGTGCGCGATGAATACCGTATTCGGCAGGTGACCAAGGCCACGGCGGACACGATCGAGGGACTCGCCGAACAACTCGACATCGATGTCGAAGGCCTCAAGAAGACGATCGAGGAATTCAACGCCGCCTGTCAGCCCGGCGAATATAATCCGTCCATCCTCGACGGGGTCGGCACCAAGGGCATAACCCCGCCCAAATCCAACTGGGCACTGCCGATCGATAAGCCGCCCTACACCGGCTTCGTCGTCACCTGCGGCATCACGTTCACCTTCGGCGGCCTGAAGATCAACACCGACGCCCAGGTGCTTGACCTCGTCGACAAGCCGATACCGGGCCTCTACGCTGCCGGCGAACTGGTGGGCGGGCTTTTCTACCAGAATTATCCGGGTGGAACCGGCTTGCTCAACGGCACTGTGTTCGGCCGCCTGGCGGGCAAGAATGCGGGACAGGGCGCCGTCGCATAAGTGAGGGAACACGGGCATGAGCAGTGTGCTCGACCGGAAAGTGCAGCCCCAGTCGCTCGTCGATGTCGTCGCCGAAAGGATCGAGGCGGCCATCATCAGCGGTCAGCTGGAGCCGGGTAGCCGGCTGAGCGAGCAAGGCCTGGCGGCCTCGCTGGGCGTGAGCCGCGGCCCGCTGCGCGAGGCCATCCGCCGGCTCGAGGGCCGCAAGCTGCTCGAGCGCACGCCCAATATCGGCGTTCGCGTCGCCGCGCTCAGCCTCAAGGACTTGAATGACGTCCTCCAGGTGCGCGAAGCACTCGAAGGCATGGCCTGCCGCCTCGCGGCTCAGAATATGACCGGCGCCGAGATCGCTGAGCTCAAGAGCCTGCTTGGCAAACATGAGCAGCAGAAGAGCGTACGCGAGGGGAAGGGCTATTATCAGGAATCGAAGGATTTCGATTTCCACTTCCGCATCGTCACCGGCAGCCGCAATGAGCGGCTGGCGCAGATCCTGCTCGGCGATCTCTATTATTTGCTGCGCGTCTACCGTTACAAATCCTCCACCAAGCCCGGGCGCGCAATGGAGGCGCTGAAGGAGCATAAGGCAATCGTCGCTGCCCTGGAGCAGCACGATCCGGATGCGGCCGAGCGGGCGATGCGCGAACATTTGCACAACGCGCGCCGTTATGTTGAAGAGCAGCTTGCGACCGAGCCGTTGCGAACTGCACCTCCGGCGGGCAGGAAACGGCGGCTGGAGTAGCTGGTCCAAACTCCGTTCGCCCTGAGCTTGTCGAAGGGCCTTTCTTCTGTTCTTTGTGACGAGACAAAAGAAACGGCTTCGACAGGCTCGGCCCGAACGGTGTTCAATTGCCACATAGGAGTCCGAGATTATGGAATCTTCCGATCTCGCCGCCGCCGAAGCCGGCATCCGCCAGCTGCATGCCGCCTACACGGACGCGGTCTGGCGCCAGGATTTCGATGCCTTTGCCGATTGCTTCACCGAAGAGGGTGAGTGGCGCATCTCCGGCCGCGTCTTTCGTGGGCGCGCCGAAATCCGCGACAATATCGAGCGCATTCTGTCCAATTTCATCCGTGTGCTGATCAGCTTCCGCACGCCCAGCCTGCAGGTCGGGCAGGGGGTGGCGACCGGGCGCACCTATATCGACGAGCGCTGCGCCTGGAAGAACGGCACCACCAACATCTCGGTGGGCCGGTACTACGAGCGCTTCGCCGAGGATGGCGATCGCTGGCGCTTCGACTGGCGCCTGTTCGAGCTCCATTATCGTGGCCCGCCCGATTTCACCGGCACCTTCTTCGAGCATCCGGATTACGGACCTCCGCCCGCCATGCCTCCGCTCGATGCGAATACCGAGGATATGGCCTCCAGGCGCTGGGGTCTGCCGCCCGCCTGAGAATGCTCGTGCGCACAGCGATGGTCTTGTGCTATTTTGGTTCATAAACAGAACCAGCTAGTCGCGAGTCGACTCGGAGAGGGAGCAGGCAATGGCGCAACAGACGACCGACGATTCGACCCGACAGCAGCTCCGGGCCCGTATTGTTCGCTCGACCTGTCTGGTTTCGCTCCTGGGCGGAATTCTGGCGATCGGCGCGGCGCCCGACACGCCGACCTCCCAGGCTGTCGCTCAGCAGACCAGCAGCCGCCCGCTTACTCCGCCGGCCAATGGCGTGATGGGCTTCGTGGTCTGGAGCTTCGTGAATTCCGTCATCCAGGGCAAGGATGCCTGCCCTGAGGGAACGGCGCGGCAAAATCGCGAGATTTTCCTCAGCAGCCTCCCGCCCGAAGAGAGCGAACGGCTGAAGAAAAAGGAGAATGAGGCGGAATTCAACCAGCGTTGGCGCGCATCGCTGATGCATCCGGACGGCTCGAACATCTGCGCTCAATATGCCCAGTTTCCCGAACGGCCGCTCGTGCGGACCGTGCAAAGCAAATTCGCCTGGGGCCTCAATCTCGATGGCGACGATGGCGATGGGTCGAGGAATCCGGAGGGATGCAAGCACGAGAATTTCGTCACGCCCGATGGTCAGCAGGGGATCGACAATCAATCCTATCGCGCCTTGGGCTGCACGCTTTCCTGGCGCGGTGTGGACGGAGTCGCGGGCGACATCCTGCGCGGCTTTCGGGACCATCAGGCCTCGGGCGAATACACCCAGGTGCTGCTGTTGCGGGGCGTCGACAGCCTGGTCAATGACCCGGACGTCGAGGTGATCTATGGCAATACGCCGGACCGGCCCGTCGTCGATGGTACGGGCAAGTTCATCTGGAATGCGAGCTTCACGATCAGCAACGAGGCTCCCCGCGAGCGTAACGTCCTTAAGGGCAGGATCGTCAATGGCGTGCTGACGACAGAGCCCCAGCTGATCAAGCTGACGCAAACCTGGGGGCAGAGCGCACAGCGCGATCTGCGGGGCATCCGCAGCCGCTGGACCTTGTACAAGGGCCGCTTGCGCCTGACTTTCCAGCCCGACGGCACGCTCAAGGGCATCGTCGGCGGCTATCAGCCGCTTGATGAACCCATCAAGGCCTATCTGCTCGGTGGTCTCGGCTCGGCGATGGTGGCCGGAGAGGATTGCGCGGGCGACTACAACACACTCAAGAAGCTCGCCGACGGCATGCGCGATCCCAAGACGGGCGCATGCACCGCCATCTCGAGCGGACTCGAGCTGGAAGCGGTGCCGGCCTTCGTCAACGATGTTCCGTCCAAGCGGACGATGGCGCAAAGATGAACGGCTAGGCCGGATTGCGTTCGAGCAGCCGGTCGAGATGGAGGCCAAAGTCCCGCCTCAACCAATGTTTGAGAAACACGGTATACACGTGCAGGCAATTGCGTGCAGGATCGCATGCGACGGGCAGAAACATCGGATCGAACGGTCCCGATGCGTTCACTACCTCGGGCAGCCTGAAGAGGATGATCTCCGGAAAGGCGAGCACGCGCGCCACGCCCATTGCGGCCATGTGCAGTGTCAGGTGGAACTCCAGCTCCTCCACTGTGATCAGCGGCCCGCCATGCTCGTGATATTCGCGTACGAACAGCGCCATCATCTCAGCGAAATGATGATCCCAGACCTCATGATGCGCAGCGCTCAGCCCTCCCCATAACACGGCGCCGAAGGTCAGCTGGCCGACCCGCCCCCAATCGATGAAACCGCACTGCAGTGCCTTTGCCGCATCCCGATAGAAGAGGCAGTTATCGATGTGCGCATTCCAGTGGCAGAGCGCGATAAGGTCGCGATTGCCGGTCAGATACTTGCGGATCGTCGCTTCATGCGCGCGGATGCGAAAGGCGTCGCGCTCCATCCGAGCCATGAATTCCGGCGAGCGGACCTCGGCCGGCAGCAACTGCGGGCAGCGCCGTGCGAAATCGAAGCAACGATCGAGTTCCGCGTGCAGCTCGTCGTCGCTGTAGCGGATCGGATCGCTCGATCCGGTATCCGGATCGAACGGGAAGCGCTGCTCGATGTCGGGCAGGAGCCGGCTCGCCTTGTGCGCGGCGGCCAGCCTGGCGAGCGCCGTCACCTGCGCACGATAATGCCCCACCGGGTCATCCAGCGTCTGATGATCGAGGCATTTGCGCCGATGCGGCTCGATACCGCGCTCGCCGAAGAAGATACGCTCGGTGATCACGATGCCGGTGCTGCTCTCGGCGTGAATGTCGGCGAAATAAGCGGTGGGCACGCGGATCGGGAATCCGGGCAGTCGGGTGATCGGCTCGAACTTGGCTTCGCCGAGCATCTCGGTGCGTTGCCAGTCGCGCCGTGCATCGGTGAAGTCGCGGGAGAATTTGACGAACAGCTCGGTGTGAAGGCCGGCTTCCTCGCGTTCATAGGTGACGGTCAGGAACAGTTTGTGGCCGGTGCTTCCTCCCGGACAAGGGTCCAGCCGGTCGATCCGCACGATCCGGTTGTCCGGCGCGATCGAGCCGAACGTGCGAAAGGCTTCGGTCAGGAAATCGGCGCCGGCTGCGCGAAAGGAATCGGGATGCGCGGGGATGGACAGACCCGTTGCATCCCCACGCACGAAATCGAACGGGGGAGAGTTGTTCTGGTCGGCCATCTATTGGGCGGGAGGTCCGTTCGGAATCAGCGACTGCACGATCGAGCCGTCGAGTGCCTCGTAGTCGAAATAGCCGATCGTCGAGTAAAGCTCGGCACGCGTCTGCATGCGCGAGACAATGCTTTCCGCCCCGCCCGTGTCGCGCAGCGCGGCGTACAGCTCCTCATGGGCCTTGGCCGCCACGCGCAGCGCGCTGACCGGCCAGATCACCATCTTGTAGCCGAGCTGCTCGAACTGGCTTGCGGTCATGAACGGCGTCTTGCCGAACTCCGTCATGTTGGCAAGCAGCGGCACCTTCACCTCGGCCGAAAAGCGCGCGAAGGCCTCCGCATCGTTCAGCGCCTCGGGAAAGATCGCATCCGCACCGGCCTCGACGTAAAGCTTCGCGCGGGCGATCGCGCCTTCCAGGCCTTCCCGCTCCAGCGCGTCGGTGCGGGCAATGATATACAGGTGCCGCCGCGCCTTGCGCGCAGCCGCGACCTTGGCCGCCATATCCTGCGCAACGGCAAGCTTCTTGTCGCTCAAATGTCCACATTTCTTCGGCAGCAGCTGGTCCTCGATCTGCACCGCTGCGGCGCCCGCCTCTTCGAAGGAGCGCACCATGTGCATCACATTCAATGCCTCGCCGAAGCCCGTATCGCCGTCGACCAGGATCGGCAGCCCCGACACGCGGGCCATCTGGCTGATGAAAAAGCAGACATCGTTGACGGTGATGATGCCGAGGTCCGGTAGCCCCATCGACGCGGACATCGCCGCACCCGACAGATACAGCGCCTCGAAGCCCGCCTGCTTCGCCTGCAGCGCGGACAGTCCATTATAGGCGCCGGGCATTTGCACGATGCCGGGTCGGCTTATCAGCTGTCGGAAGCGCTCGCCGGCGGGCGTGTCGGGGAGGTTCTCGGCAACAAGATAGGTCATGGGCTGGGCTGCCTGGCTGGAAATTGCGCAAGGGTTCCTGTGTCGAGCGGAGGCCAAACTGTCAACAGTTGACCATTTGGGCGGCAATGCTACGGAGCGCCGCATGTCGGGAGACCATAAAGCGACGGATGCTCAGGCCGCGCCTGCCGCGCGGGCAATCGCGGAGTTCGCGGCGTCGCTGCGCCTCGATGAGGTGCCCGCGGCGGTTCTCGAACGGGCCAAGCTGCACATCCTCGATGCCCTGGGCTTGGGGCTTGCCTCGAATGCCTATGATTATGGCCGTCAGAGTGTCGAAGGGATTGCCGCCATGGCCCCCCCGGGGCGCTGTTCGGTGATCGGACGTCCCGAGCGGCTGGAGATGCGCGATGCGGCGCTTGCGAACGGCATATTGATTCACGGTCTCGACTTCGACGACACGCATCTCGCCAGCATCATCCATCCGACCTGCACCGCTCTGCCCTGCGCGCTGGCGCTGGGGGAATCGTTGGAGACGAACGGCGCGGACCTGCTCGCCGCCTTTCTGGCTGGTGCCGAGCTCGGCATTCGCATCGGCGCCGCGGTCAAGGGCGCGTTCCATCATGTCGGCTATCATGCCACCGGCCTCGTGTCGCATTTCTCCTCGGCCGTGACCGCAGGTAAATTGCTCGGCCTGGATGCAGACCGGATCGTCGCCGCCCAGGGCATCGTCGGCAGCACCGCCTCCGGCATCCAGGTCTTTCTGGAAGAAGGCGCCTGGACCAAGCGCTTTCACCCCGGCTGGGGCGCCACTGCGGGCATCACCGCCGCTTTTCTCGCCAGACAAGGCTTCAAGGGCCCGTCGCGTCCCTACGAAGGCAAGTTCGGACTATTCGACACCCACCTTCAGGCGGAAGCAGGACATGTCGATCTCGGCGCATTGACCGATGGTCTAGGTTCGACCTGGCGGTTCGGTGAGACAGCGCTGAAACCCTATCCGGTCTGTCACTTCATTCATGGCTGTGCCGATGCCGCGATCGAACTGCATGATGAAATCGCCGGCGCAGACATCATCGCCGTCGACGCCTTCCTGCCCGAGCCCACCCTGCACATCATCGCCGAGCCGCCGGATGCCAAGGAGCGGCCCACCACCGACTATGAGGCGAAATTCAGCGCCCAGTTCGTGGTGGCCCACTGCCTGCTGCGCGGCCGTTTTGGGCTTCCCGACCTGCAACCACAGGCGCTTGCCGACAGCCAGGTCCGCGCACTTGCGCTGAAGGTCAAATGCCACGCCGATCCGGACAGTGCCTTTCCGACCTATTTTTCGGGCGGAGTCGCGGTGCGGCTCGCCGACGGCCGTGACCTCAAGCGCCACGTCCGCGTCAACAGCGGAGCAGGGGAACGCGCGATGAGCGCCGATGCGGTCGCCGCCAAGTTTCTCGCTTCGGCCAGCATGACGATCCCGGCCTCGCAAGCCGAAGCAATAGGCGACGCCGTCCTGAACCTGGAAAAGACTTCGACGACGGAGCTGATGGCCCTGCTACGGCGCGCGGTATAAGGCCTTAACATCAGTCTCCGTTCGTCCTGAGGAGGGACCGAGCTTGGCGAGGGCCCGTCTCGAAGGACCTGGCCATGAGCGAAAAAACGCCCTTCGATACGCCGCTTCGCCAGGCTCAGCGGCTACTCAGGACGAACGATTTATGAAATCACAATTCTGTCTGGCCATCCCTATCCCGCCACGCCTCCATAGCGCATCCGCTCGACGCCTCGAGTCGTGCGACCCAGCAGCAGGTTCCCGTCACCATCGGTGGTGATCTTGTGCACCGTGGCGGTGAGGTCCGCTCCTTCCGAGTTCGGCGCCATGAACGAGCCGACGATTTCCCAGGCGGCGAGATCGACGATCCACAGCCTGCTGTTGCTGCCGTCGTTGATGATCATGAAGGAGCCGTCCGGGGTGAAGGCGATGTTGAAGGTCGAGCCGAACGGACATTCGACCTTGAGCTCGATCTCGCGCACGAACCGCGGCTCGGCGCGTCCTATCGCGTCGAACACCTGGATTCGGCAGTTCATCCGGTCGCAGATGTAGAGCAGCCCGTCCGGCCCGCGGCTCACCGCATGCACGGGATTGTTGAAGCTCTCCGGCGTGCCGATCCGAAAAGGCGGGGCCTTTCCATAGGCTCCCCACGAACGCAGGAATGCGCCGGTATCCGAGTTGAACGCGACCACGCGGTGGTTGGCATAGCCGTCGGTGATGTACACTTCGCGCCGCTCGAGATCGTGCCAGGCATCGGTCGGACAGCCGAGCAGCGTCGTGCTTTCATCGCCGCCGGTTTGTCCGAACCGGCCGATTCGCAGCAGCAATTCGCCGCCGCGGGTGAAGCGCTGCACGGCATGGTCGTAAGCCGAGGCGCCGAACACCCATAAGGTATCCTCGCCGTCGAACGCGATCGTCTCTTCCTGCTTGGGCCATTGCGGCAGCCCATCGACGGGTGGCAAATGATCCGGTCCACCCCAGGCCTGGATGAAATTCCCGTTCGCATCGAACTCCACTACCGGCGGCAGCCGCGCAGCCGGATCGTCGGTCGATCCGGGCGGCCCCCATTCCATATTGGCGGCAATGTGCAGCACCCAGATATGGCCGTCTGGACTGACCTGGACACCCGTCACGGCGCCCAATGTGCGCCCGGGCGGCAGGCTTATCGGCGGCGTCGTGTCGCCATCAAAGCGCGGCAGCGACCGCTGGTCCAAGGTCATCTCTCCGGTTCCTTATCGTCTCGTTCTTCACTCAAAATAGACATCCGCCATGCACTTCGGCGCATCGGGCTCGCCAATGGAGCGCGCAAACATCTGGCCTTCATAAGCGGCCGTTGCGAACGGACGCACGGCAAGCGCATCGCCGATCACAAACAATTGCGCGACCTTGCCTTCGAGCGCCTTGCCCAGATCGTTCACCGGCAGGCGGCCGGTGGCCAGTACGACGGCGTCGACATCGCTGATGGTGCGCTCTGCTTCGCTGAACACGTCATAAGCGACCACTTCACGGTCGCCGATGCTGCGGACATACGTAGCCGTCGAGAAGGTCACGCCAGTTTCCTTGAGCCTTTGCATTACGAAACGGCCTTCCTGCGAATCCGCGACCCGCGCCGAAATGGGCGAGAAGTTCGGCGTCACATAGTCGACCTGCGCCCCGCCGCGCGCCAGCACCTCGGCCACGCCTGTACTGCCATGGGTGCCCTCGCAGTCGAGCAGCACGACCTTGCCGGTCGGGCGGACGCCGTGCAGCAATATGTCCTCGGGCCGATACACGAAGGCGCGCTCGTGCCCCGGAATGTCGACGTCCATGAAGAAGCTGCGGCCCTCTGCGCTCCAGCGCGCACCGGTGGCGATCAGCACCGCATCGGACCGCTCTGCTAGCACCGCCTCGGCTGACGCCTCTGTTCCCAGCCGCACCGCAACACCCAGCCGCTCCAACTCGCGCTCCCACCAGTCGATGCTTTTGGCGAAGACCTCACGCCCGGGCAGGCTCGCCCAGAGCTCCAGGCCGCCGCCGAGCGCCTCGCGCGCCTCGAACAATATCACCTCATGGCCCTTGAGTGCGGCCACCCGCGCCGCCTCGAGTCCGGCCGGACCGCCGCCAACCACAATAACCTTCGACCGCCGCGCAGCAGGCGCGAATGTGTCCACCCCCCAATTCCGCTCGCGGTAGCTCGCCGGATTGATCGAACAGCCCTGCGCACCATCGCCCAGGCAGGAAAGGCACCAGTTGCAGGCGATGCAGGTGCGGCTGCGCTCCTCCATGCCGTTGCGCGCATTCCTGACCAGCTCGGGTTCGGCGATCAGCGCGCGTGCGGCGCCGACCATGTCGCACACGCCCGCCGCAATCGCCGCATCCGCATCGGTAAGCGAAGTGATACGTCCCAACACGCTGATGACCGGCAGGTCGCACGCCGCGCCGCGCAGCGCCTCCACATAAGGGCGATAGACCTGCGGCTCGACGAACACGGGCGGCATGCCGAGGTACAATTGGTTGGGCTCCATCGCCACGTCGAGATCGACGAAGTCGATCAGGCCGGACTGGCAGACCCGCTTCAATACTTCGTAGGATTCCGCGGTGTCGTAGCCGCCTTTCTGCAGCTCGTCGCAATTGAGCCGCATGCCCACGGCCATCCCGGCGCCCGCTGCCTCGCGCACCGTCTCGAGCGTCTCCACCAGGAAGCGCATGCGGTTGTCGAGGCTGCCGCCATATTCGTCCGTGCGCCGGTTGTAATAAGGCGACAGGAACTGCTCGATCAGGCCGGCGTGCGAGGCATGGATCTCGAAGCCGTCCACGCCCGCCTCGCGCAGATGCGCCACCGACTGGCGATGGACTTCGCGCATCCGCCGGATCTCGTCCTTGGTCATCTCATGGGTGGAGACGGTCCGGTCGGAAACGCCGAATTGCGAAGCCGAAG
>Ga0081539_10006826_pt1 | contig 10688 bp, 5 predicted proteins | sample TabmetS4T2R2_FD_71023 | JGI IMG/M metagenome (GOLD analysis project Ga0081539, IMG submission 71023) | Tabebuia heterophylla rhizosphere microbial communities from the University of Puerto Rico - S4T2R2 | ecosystem: Host-associated > Plants > Roots > Rhizosphere ... | reverse complement strand
GCCGAGGTAGTAGAAGCTGGAGCCGCCGCCCGGGGTGGTGTAGGGAGTAACCGGCCCGGTCTGCACGCCTGCGCCACTGGAGCCGAGGCGCAGGGCGGTCAGCATGCCGGCGGTGTTGACCTTGGGCAGGACGACGGCAAACGGGTTGCCGGGCAGATCGACATCGAACGCGCCGCTTTGTCCGGGCGTAGCGCCGGTGGTGAGGAGATTCGCCGGTATGCCCGTCGGGTACGCGACACCCATGCCCGACGAGACCGGTCCGGGTCCGCCGCTCAACGTGACCGCGACGGGCGGCCCGCCCACCATGCCGGTCGTCGTGCCGTAGCTGATGGGCGAGTCGAAGCGTATGACGCCCTCGAGCACCGACTTGGCGCCGGTCGAGGTGACTTGGTTATCGCCGGTGATGTAGAGCACGCCGCTCCCAGTCTTGACGGTCGGGATCCCCAGGAGCGTCACGGGATCGATGTCAAAGAGTGCCGGCCCTGCCAACCCGGGCGCGCCAACCGTGACGGTCACCTTTTGCTCCTCGAGACGGTTCAGGCTCGTCAGTCGCACGCCGCCGGCGTAGCCGTCGAAGCGGCGGCCGTTGCGCACGTCGACCGTTCGGGAGCCGGCCGGGATGGCTGCGGAGTTGGCCAGCTTGAGCGCCGGCGTCGAGAAGCTGTAGCCGTCGTCCGCCGTGACACTGATCGATGCCGGCCCGCCCGGCGCCGTCGGGCTATCGATCGCGATGGGACCCAGAGCGTGGACGATGCCGGGCAGGTAAGGCGGCAGCGGGCTGGCTGTGTAGTTGTGATCGGCGCGGATCCTGCCGGACGACGCCATGACCGGATTGGAAACGACCTCACCGGCGGCCGCGTCGGAAAGGATGTCCAAGTCGCCGCCGTCGAGATGGATCATGCCGGCGCCGGTCCGCCCGGAATCGAGGAGCCGCGCGGCAGTGAACGAGTTGATGAAAATCTCGCCGGCGAACCCGGCATTGGGGTCGTCGAAGTACACGCTGCGCGAGTCCACGGAACCTGCGGGCGCCGTCAGGGTGATGGGCCCGGCGCCGCCGACCGGGCCGGCCAGTCGCAGCCTGCCGCTGGTGAGGGACGTGAACGCGATGGTGGTCGGCCCGTTGAGGCTCAGGCCGGCGCGAATGGTGTTGCCGTCGGAAAAGTAGGACGATCCGTACGTACTGCCGACGGAATCGGCAACCTTGATGCTCGTGCCCGCGGGCAAATCGAACGCCCCGCCGTGCAGGTCATAGCTGACCCATCGTGCAAACTCGATGCTCACGTGGGAGTGAACTGCGGCCTGGAGATCGACCGCACCGTCGCCGCATTCGCTGAAGAACAGCGAATCCGCGGCGACGGGCAACGTGTCTCCACCCCAGTTCAGACCGGGCACGGGTCCCGGCGCGACCCACGTGCGGCTGGCGACCAGAGAGACTTCACCGCCGTCGAACACCCCGCTGGCCAGGGACGCGCGCAGCGGTGCCAGCGCCAGCAGCGCCGCGGCCCCCAGCGCGCCTGAGGGACGCGCGGCGACCAGTCGCTTTGGTCGTGCGGGAGCCGTGTCGTCGGATTGCGCCTTTGCCGTGGAACGATCGCCCGCGACGCACCGCGTCGCCCGAGAGGTGCGCGTCTTCATTTGCTGCCCTCCGAAGTGCCCCCCTTCCAGAGAATGCTGGTCCGACGGGAAATCCTAAGGGGGCGCCGCCGGGGAGCAAGATAAGATTAGGTGAAGCTGCTCGCAGGGTGACTCGCAATGGCTGCGGCAATCGAACTGAACCGATTCAGCATACGATCGAGCTCGGTTTTGTCGTTGACGACGGCGCGAGCCGTTCGATATCGTTTCAATCGGAATGCTGAACCGTTTAACTGACCGGGAGCACGGCCTCCCGACGGGCCGCCGACTACCCCGACGCCGCCGCGTGCTCGTGCTCGCCTCCGCGACTCTTGCCGCCGCCTCGTCGGCCTTCCCGCCCCGGTCGTGCCTTGCCGAGAAGATGCAGGTCGGCTTCCTCTGGCACATGCACCAGCCGATCTACTACCCCGGCGAGTCGATCACCCAGACCGACGCCGACCACCGCTTCAGCTACTCCGTCACCGACATCCACAACCAGCGCTTCGGCCCGTACACCACCTGGCCGCGCGACGCGATCCAATCTGGACTCGCTTTGCCCAATTTGGGCGCGCAGGTTTCGTTCTCCGGCACGCTGATCGAGAACCTCAACAACCTCCAGGCCGCCGGTGTGAACGGCGGGATGTGGAACAACTGGAAGGCAGGCTACCAGCAGGCGCGCGGCTGGAACACGGCCGAAGGCAACCCGCGACTCGATCTGATCGGATTCAGTTACGACCACGCGCTCATGCCGCTGCTGGACGTGCGCGACATGCGCATCCAGATCCAAATGCACAAGGCGATCGTGCAGCAGCAATTCGGCAGCAACGTGCCGTACTCGACGGGATTCTTCCCCGCCGAGACCGCGTTCTCGGAGCGCATGATCCCGGCGCTGGTCGCGGAAGGTTTCCAGTACTCGCTCGTCGACAACATCCATTTCGACCGCGCGACGAAAAACTATCCGCACACGAACTCGTCCGGCCTGTTCGCGCCGAACAAGGCCGACCAGATCAACCCTGATCCGGCCGCCAGCGGCGGCGCGTGGATCCAACTCAACAACGTCTGGGCCCCGAGCAAGGTGAGCGCGCCGTTCTCGTATCGTCCGCACAACGTGCAATACGTCGATCCGAACACGGGCGCGACGTCAAAGATCGTCGCAGTGCCCGCAGCTCGATACGAAGGCAACGAGGACGGTCGCGGCGGGTTCGGCGCGCTCCAGTACCAAACCGTGATGGACCAGTACCGCCAGTACAACACCGATCCGTCACACCCGATGTACGTGATGCTCCATCACGACGGCGACAACTACGGCGGCGGCTCCGACTCGTACTACCACTCGAACTTCACCAACATGGTGAACTGGGCCAACGGCAACGCGAACTACAACGTGACGACCGTCGCCGATTACCTGAAAAAGTTCCCCGTCGCGTCGAACGACGTGATCCACGTCGAGAACGGCTCGTGGGCCGGCGCTGACAACGGTGACCCGGAGTTCAAGAAGTGGCTCGGCGATCCGAACGCCAGCGGCTGGAGTCCCGACCGCAACAGTTGGGCCGTCCTCACCGCGGCGAAGAACCGGGTGTACACGGCCGAGGACATCACGCCGATCACCAATGTCAACAACGTCATCAACGGCACCGGCAACGCCACCGAAAAGGCCTGGCACTACCTCTCACAGGGCATGGCGTCGGACCACTGGTACTGGGACGGCACCGAAGTGTGGGACAGCAATGTCACGCGTGCCAGCAACCTGGCGGTGCAGCAGGCGAACCAGGTCATTAACGGGTTCGCCGGCGTCGAGCACACGGCGCCCAGCGTCTTCGTCCCCCAGCGCGACAGCTACAACCCCGGCGCCTACGAGTTCGGCTCCACGCCCGAACCGAGCGACTTCAGGGTCTGGACCTACGCGTACGACGTCAGCGGCCTGACGAGCGTCACGCTCAAGTGGCGCGCCGATGTCGACGGTGAGAACCCGCTCTCGTCCACGCAGAACGAAACCTACGCCGGCGGCAGCGAGGTCGGCGCCTGGCAGAGCGCTTCGATGACGTCGAGCGACGTGACGCCGCCTGCGAACATCCTGGCGGCGCAGTACCGCGCGCTCCAGTACAGCGCGATGATCACCGGCCAGACGAGCAAGCTGATCGACTACTACGTCGAAGCGGTCGATGCGAAAGGCAACGTCACCAAGACCGACATCCAGCACGTGTGGGTCGGCCCCGCGAGCACGCCGAACCCGGATCCCAGCGGCTTCACGATGGACGGCGTGCGCGATGCGGACACGACCGAGATCGCCGCGAACAACGGCATGCACCTCTACTTCGGTCGCAAGGGCACGAAGATGTACCTCGCGACCAACGACGCCGGCGAGGGTTCGGACCACTTCATCCTCGTCGCCAAGAACCCCGGCGCGATGCGCGCCGCCCCGTGGGCCAAGGCCGGGCAGGTCGCGCAGTGGGACGCGTTTCTCGCCGACGAGAACGACAACAACTACTCGGGCTGGTTCGACGCCGCCGGCGCAAATCAATCCGCCACCGGCACGAACGGCGGCGTGCTCGAGGGCACGCTCGACCTCGTCGGCGAGTTCGGCTACGTCCCGTCCGAGCTCTACCTCGCCGTCGCGATCTACAGCAGCCCCGACGGCGGCGCGCTCGTCTCCACGCACCAGATCGCGCCCACGCTTGACTCCGACGGCAACGTGCAGCCCGGCGAGTTCTTCCGCTACCAGATCGCGCAGGGATGGGTCGGCGTCGGCACGAACAACAACTGGAGCACGCCGGTCAATTGGACCGACGCCAGCGTCCCGAACTCCGTCGGCGCGACCGCCCGCCTCGGCGATTTCATTACCGCGCCCGGCACCGTCACGCTCGACGCGCCGGTGACGGTCGGGAAGCTGACGTTCGACAACACGTTCGGTTACACGATCTCCGGCATCAACGCGCTGACGATCGACGTCGCCAGCGGCTCGGGGACGATCTCGGTCGTCAAAGGCAATCACTCGATCGCCGCGCCGGTGGTACTGAATGACGACGTGGTGGTGGACGTGCAGCGAGCGCAGGACAAGTTGACGATTTCGAACCTCCAGCCGACGACCGGCGCGATCACCAAACAAGGCCCCGGCGCGCTGGAGGTCAATCGTCTCCGCGCCGGCGCGCTCTCCATCACCTCCGGCACGGTGACGATCTCCTCCAGCGGCGGCGGCGGCGGCGGCGCCGGTTCGCTGGGGCTGCTGTCGGTGTCTCCAGGTGCCACACTCGACCTCACCGACAACGACCTGCTCCTCACCTCCACGCCCAAGTCCTCCGTCGAGTCGCACGTCTCGTCCAAGCGCCTGACCACTTCGCTCGCGACCCCGACCAGCGCCACGGGCCTGGGCGTCCTCGGCGGCAACGAGTACCTCGCCCTGGGAACCGCCAGCTTCGACGGCGTCGCCGTCGCGCCGAGCGACGTCTTGATCAAATACACCTACTACGGCGACGCCAACTTCGACGGGCGGGTGACGTTCGATGACTATGTGAAGATCGATACCGGTTTCAACACTCACCTCACCGGGTGGTTGAACGGAGATTTCAATTATTCGGGCGCGGTGAACTTCGATGACTACGTCTTGATCGACATCGCGTTCAACCAGCAGAACGGGACACTGTCGCGCGCGGTTGACTGGATCAGCGGGGACGATCGATCTGGATCCGGTCGCACAGCGACCGGCGTGTCGGAGGTGATCGCGCACCTTGAGCGGTTCGGGGCGGGATACAGTCAAGCCTTCCTCGCGGCGGTGCCGGAACCTTCCGCGGTTGTCGCCCTCGCTCCGATTGGTCTGCTCCCTCGTCGCGTGCGGCGACGGTCGTGACATCGACCACCGTTGAATCAGCCGACTCGCTGTCCGAAATTTGACGAGGGGTCCGAGAGGCCCTACTTGGCGGAACTCGCGTCGCACAGCGTCGAGTGTCCCATGTCATCGCCCAGCGTCAGGAACCCGTCGAGGTTGGCTTCGCGCGAATGAGTCGCGCAACCCGTCGCGGCGAACGCGACGACGATCAGGACGATGCTCCACACCCAGCAGTTGGTTTTCCGGTTGCTCATGACTTACCTGTGCTCCCGTTAGTAAGACACGCTCGGATACGCCATCCTGCCGGGACGGCCCTCAAGAGGGCCGTCCCGGCGCCCGGATCAACGACTTACGACGCGTCGGCGATCGCGAAGTGGCGGAACAAGCCCCAGGCTTCGCTCGTGGTCAGGTAGACGTAGCCGTCCTGGTTGCCGTCGCGGGTGTTCGGGTCGTTGTCGATGCCCCAGGGGTTCCGCACGACGAGGTACGTCGCGCCGTCGTCGCCGCGCTCCACGCCCACGACCGTGTACGCGTGGCCGGCCACGAGCACGCCGTTCTCCGGCAGGTCGCCGTACGTCCCGGCCGTCACCGACATGCCGTTGCCGATCGCCGTCTCGATCGAGTCCATCATCGTGCCGACGGTGACGTCGTTCGTGTCGACGTCCAGGCCGTCGTGACCCATCGCTTTGGCGACGTCGATGCTGAACCCGCCCTGGTCGAGCGACGCGTTGTCGCCGTCGTTGTGCGCGAAGCACCAGGCCTTCTCCATGATCCCGACCCAGACGCTGTCGTCGGCGCCGAAGCCGGCGTACGCGAGCTCGCCCGAATCGTTCACCGGCAGCTCGCCGTCCACGCGGTAGAACGTCGGGGCGCCGTAGTCGTCCACGAACTGCACCGCGAACGTACCGTCGCCGAGGTCCACGACCGATTGGCGGATGATGTTGGGGTTCACCTGCGCGAACGAGCCGACTTGAGCCAGGAAGTAGCAGTCGCCCAGCGCGCCCTGGTTCACGTCGTCCAGCGTCGGGCCGTCGGCGCTGAAGAGGTAGTGGCTGCCGAAATCCTGGTAGACCGTGCCGTCGCCGCTGATCAGGTCCGGGTCGAGCAGGTCTTGGCCGTTGAGCTCCTTCGAGACCGAGTAGCCGAACTCCGGTTCGAACGAAGCAACTCGGTGCACGGCGTGGTTGTCGAGCTCGTCGCTCGAAGCGTCGAGGATGCGCTCGTTGTACGAGTCGTCGGCCCAGAACGAGTCGAAGCCGTTGCCGCCCTGCACGCTGTCGCGGTCGCCGCCGCCGATCGAGACGATCACGTCGTCGCCGTTGCCGCCGCTGAGCCGGTCGTTGCCCGCGCCGCCGTAGAGGTTGTCGTCGCCGTTCGAGCCGTCGATGACGTCGTTACCGGCGTCGCCCCATTCCCAGTCGTTGCCGCCCATGCCCACCAGGCGGTCGTTGCCCGCGCCGCCGATGAGCTGGTCGTCGCCGTCGGCGCCGACGAGGAGGTCGTTCCCGTTCCCACCGGACAGCGTTACCGGCAGGTCGTCGGCCGAGCGCACGATCACTTGATCGTTGCCGTTCTTCGCGCTCACCTGAATCCCGTCGAAGTGGCCCGTGTACTGCTTGCGCCACGAGCCGTTCTGCACGACGAACCGGCTGCCGGACTGCACGACGATGATCTGGTCGTCCTTGGCCGTGCCGGTGATCGCGAGCACGTTATCGATGACCTTCACGCCCAGCGGACCGCCGGCGAAGAGCTTGCGGTCTTCCAGATGCTGGAGGTCGAAGGCGTTGAGCGACCCGTGCGACGTGCGGGACGCGCGCGGCCGGTTCGACGAGATGGCGCGCACGGCGGACGCGAGGGCGAGCTTGGAAGCGGCACGGGGGCGGGACGACGCTGCGAGCATGGTCAGCTCCTTAAAAGTGGGAAGAAGGATCGCGGCCATTGATTAGTTATTACTTACTAATTTATGAAGCGTATGCGTCGCCTTCCGGTGGACAAGATTTCCGTCGAGCCCGTGTTTGACCGCTGGTTTGCCGGACCGGCGCAGGCGCGCACGCGAATGACTCGCCGGGGCGTCCGGCAGCGACACTTAGTTAGTGAATACTTTCAAGACTCTACTCGCCACCCGCTCGACCCGAGAAATACAACTCGACCGGTGGATTATAAGGCAATGACGAATCATAACCACATATGGATATAAGGTTTAAGAATATTGTCCGTCGCTTGGCTCGCGGTCCGCTTACCACCGGTTCGGTGTTGACCCTCGCGCGGGGGGTCACGAGAATCGTGGTGCGAACGAACAACCGGTAGATCCTCACCCCTTTCGCGTCATGCTGCCGCGGAAAGCTGGCGCCCGGCGGGTTTTGCGCAAGCGTTATCGGCCACACCGCGGTACAGTGGCCGGGCCATGAAGACGTTGCGGTTCCTCCCGCTGGCCTTCCTTTGCGGCGCACACGGCTTTGCCCTGTTCGCGCCGTACTTGGCCGCCTTCCTCGCCGTCGCCCACTACGCCCGCCGCCGCAGCGCTCGCGGCGTCAGTCGCGTCTGATGTGGCCAACCCCCGCGTCCTCGCTCCGATCCCTGAAAAGTGGGACATTTTGAGGTTGGGTCAGGGTCACGCGATCAGACAGACGTTCTTGGGTTCGTTTTGCCCATCAGGATCCAACGCCGTCTCCACTACTTGATAAGGCGGGCGCTTTTGGCTTCGTTTTGCGCATCTGAAAGTCGGTGGCTGCGCGCGCCCGGGACTACTCCGCGGTGGCTTCGTTTTTTGCATTCGTATCCTCGCGGCGCACCGCTCGTTCGATGCCTCCTTTCAGAGCAAGACACGCGGGTCGCTTCCCGACGCAGCGGGTATCGCTCCAATCTATCGGTGGCGCTGCGCGCCGGAGGCCCCCGGCGCGCAGCGCGTCCTTGATGGCGTCACGCCAATACGATTTTCGCACGGATTTTGCCTCTGCGAAGCGCTGCGCGCCCGGCGCCTCAAGCGCGCAGCGCCCACGGGAAACCGCTCGTTCAGCCTCGAAATCCTGAACGCGCACGCCGTCGCTGGCCGATCCGATTTCGGTGAGCACCATCGAATCGCTCGAACCCCGCCGCCTGCTCGCGACCACCCCGGCGCCGTCCGTGACGAAGCTGGCGGTGATGAACCTCGACACCGGCGAGCGGGTCGCGTGGCTGAAGAACCGGACGGTAATCAACCTCGCGACGCTGGCGACGCGGAACCTGAACGTGCGGGCGTGGACGACTGCGGGAGCGGAGAGCGTGAAGCTGACCCTCGACGGACGCCCGCCGTATGTCGATAACGCGACACCGTATTCGATGGCGGGGGATCGGCGGATACTGACGAAGCGGGGCGAGCACGAGTTGGTCGTCAGCGCCTACTCGGAAGACGCCGCGACCGGTGATTCGGACGACGCGATGCGCGTGCGGTTCAGCGTCGTGAACATTCCGACGGCGCCGAACCCGACGCCGCCGGCGTTGGAGGGAAACTGGAACCTCGCGTTCGCCGACGAGTTTGACGATGCCGGCGCGCCCGACGCGAGCGTCTGGGCCGATAAGTTCTGGTGGGGCGGGAACGTTTACGACAACACCGACGAGTTCGAAGCGTACGACCGCGGTGCCGCGACGATTTCGAACGGCGTCCTGAACATCACTGCGACGAAACAGTCCTCGCCGGGAACCGACGGACACTCGTACCCGTATCGCTCCGCGCTGCTCACCACTGGCGGCATCGACGGACAAGCCGCGCCGGGTTTCACGTTCACCTACGGTTACGCCGAGGCGCGCATCAAGATCCCGAAAGGTCAAGGGATCTGGCCGGCGTTCTGGATGCTGCCGGCGTCGCACCACGACGGCAACGGCGAGATCGACGTGATGGAAGTGATCGGCAGCTCGCCCGACACGCAGGAAATGCACTACCACGTGCACGGCGAATCGCACGGCCAAGCGTGGCGCTCGGGGACCGACCTGTCGGCGGGTTATCACACCTTCGCCGTCGATTGGCAGCCCGGGAAGCTTGCGTTCTACGTCGACGGCGTCGAACGCTGGCGCTACGCGGCCGGCGACGTGATCGCCGAGCCGATGTACCTGATGCTGAACCTCGCCGTAGGCGGCGACTGGCCCGGCCCGCCGGACGCGAGCACGGTCTTCCCCGCGACGATGAGCGTGGACTACGTGCGGGTGTGGCAGCGCGTATAATTCTGCATTTTCGGCATCTTCGGCATCTTTGAGCTTGACTCAAACGGGGGGACTGGTAGCGTCCATCGATCCGCCGACCGCGTTCTACTCGCAAGAGTGCGAGAGTTCCGTAGAAGGGGTTACTATGCCTGTACGGCGCGCGAGTTTCCGGCTCAACCTTATCACCGGTGTAGGCCCGGCAATTGCCGTTGCGGTTGCTTGGGTCGCATCCTCGCCCGCCGCGATGAGCGGTTCACTAGCCCGAAGCTTTTTCGGTGGGGATCCGGGCGACTGTTGCACCGACTGCAACGCCAAAGAGAACGCGGGAACGTGTCCGCCGACGTGCGCCGCCGGGACGTACAGCAAGATCCAAGACATAGCAGGCTCCTTCAACGTCATACAGAACAAGGCGGGAAGCACGGCGTGTGGCCCTGGGTGCAACCAGCACGATGAAGAGAGAAGCAGGGTAGTTTGTCCAGCACAACCCATTGATGTCCCGGGCGATCCGGAGCTGCCCGCCAATCCTGTTCCTCCGGGAGATTGACCCTCGCGCAGGCCGACCTGTCCCATGTTGTTGCGAGTGGCCGAACCTTGTCGCTGCCAACCGGGGCGATTCACCATTCGGTCGCTCTCGCTCGTTGCTACCTTGTTGACATCGATTGTCGCGCGACCACTCGTGAGCATCGGTGCTCAGACGACGCAGATTGTCGCCGACTACGAGGCAAACAGCTCGGCATACACCAACTGTGTAATCGTCTACGAGGCGAAGACCACGGTGACAGAGCCGACGGGCACGAGGTTCCACTTTCAATCTCGCTCGGAGTATCGGCGACGGGGTGAGTACGCGCAAGTGATCCAGGCCGAGTTCAAAGGCGATGCGCCACTTCCACCGGGACCACCCGAAATCGAGGATTGGTCGCGCATGTACAGTCTTTCGAACAGCGTTGTCCGCCCCGACGGCCTTCTGGTTTACGGACGATACGACCAGTACACTACCGATCGCGCCGGCGTCTGGGAGGCGCCGCCGTGGGGGGAGTCGATGCGACTGGACATGCCCGGAGCTGATTTGGTCGGGTCG
>Ga0081539_10006825_pt1 | contig 10689 bp, 9 predicted proteins | sample TabmetS4T2R2_FD_71023 | JGI IMG/M metagenome (GOLD analysis project Ga0081539, IMG submission 71023) | Tabebuia heterophylla rhizosphere microbial communities from the University of Puerto Rico - S4T2R2 | ecosystem: Host-associated > Plants > Roots > Rhizosphere ... | reverse complement strand
CCCGGCGGGCGGGAGCCACTTCACGCCCCGATGACGGGGCAGGTCGAGCAGCACGCCCCGCCCGACGACCCCGCCCGACGCCGCGATCGCGTCGATGCCCAAGGAGGTCCCGCCCTTCGACGTGAGGACTTCGAGCGCCGGCTTGCCGTTGTAAGTCAGGCCGTTGTAGGAGATGTGGTTTAGCGCGTCGACGTGGGTATGGCAGTCGCCGTGGGCCGCCATCCCGAGGAAGTCGAGACCGAAGCGCAGCCCGCCCGAGCCGATGTCGATGTCGTGGCCGTGGCTGACGAAATGAATGGCCGGGTTCGGGTTATCGGGTCCGGCGGCAGTGTTGATCGGGATCTCCATCGACACGCGACGACCGGTTCGCACGAGGGCGACAGCCTCGCGCACGCGATCCGGCGTGATCAGGTTCAACGTCCCCAGCTGGTCGTCCGGACCCCAGCGGCCCCAGTTCTTCACCGATTCGAAGATCCGCTCGAACTCGGCAACGCTGACCTTGCCGGACGCCTCGATGGTCACGCCCTCACTCCTTCCTCGAACGCCGGGGCCCGCCGGCCCGGTTCGCCGGGCCGATCGGGATGCCCTTCTGCGGGCCGCAGCTCGGGCCAACGCTCGAGGGCGACGTGCAGCTCCGGGCTCGTGATCCGCGTCACCGAGAGCGGCTCGCCACGAGCCGTCGCCTCGAGTGCCGCGCGAAGGGCGCGCGTCCCCGCGAGCGCACCGTCCGGGTGGCCGTGGATCGCGCCGCCGGCCGCCAACGCCCAATCGATCCCGAGATCTGTTACGAGCCTGGGCACGATCCCGGCATGCATCCCCGCGCCGGGTGTCGGCAGGGCCCGCCGGAGGCCGTGCAGCGGCTCGGTCATTGCCCGGGCAACACGCAGATGCGTGGACCGGCCGAACGCGAGCGTCCCGTACGGGCTTGGATAGACCAGGACGTCCGCGCCCGCGAGGCGCGGCAGCTTTGCCAGGACGAGATGCGAACTGAGCCCGCTCCACGGGGAGGCGGTCATCGCCCCGGAGAACGCGAGGTGGCCCATGATCGGGACCGCGATGGCGGGATCGTCGGCGAGCATCGACAGCGCCGCCGTGCCGACCGTCAGGTGATCGACCAGCAGCGCCGACGCGCCCGCCTCGATGGCCCGATAGGCGTTCTGGACGAGGCGATCGGGCCGATCGGTGATGTTCACGAAGTAGAGCGTCCGGTGACCGGTCTCCTCGAACGCTTCCTGAGCGGCCCGCTCATGGAGCCGGACCCGATCGACGATCGAGCTCCACGGATGATTGACGACCTTCTCGTCGTCCTTGACCGCGTCCGCACCGCCGAGCGCGGCTTGGCGGAAGACCTCGGCGCTCTCCGCCGGGCTGAGACCCACGGACGGCTTGATTAGGCCGACAAGGAGCGGGCGATCGACTGTCCCGACGAGCTCGCGGATGCCTTCGATCCCGAACTTGGGCCCCTTGAATCCCGCGACGAACGATTCGGGCAGTTCGATGTCGAGCAGCCGCAGCTCACCGATCGAGGCGCACTCGCCGAAGACGGTCGCGAGCAGGAGCGGGATCTGTCCGCCGAGGTTGTGGCTCGGGTAGGCGATCTGGAAGACCCATGTCCGGAACTCGTGCGGGCCCGGCTCTGCAGCCTCGTCGTCCGGCACCTCGGACAGCGAGACGACGCGCGCGCCGTGTCGCTCGCGAACCGCGCTCGTCTCGCCGGCAAGCTCCGTCCACGTGCCGGTCGACTGCATCTCGGCGATGAGGCGAACCCGCGCGTCGATATCGACGCCGGCACTCGCGCGATGCAGGTATGTCGCAACGACGACGTCGCTGCCCGCGACCGTCTCTGGAAGCGCGAAGCCCGACGGCTCGGTCACCGGACTGCCCCGGTCTTCCGGGATTCGAGCTCCGCCAGGAGCCCGCCGTGGAGCGGGCCGCGCGGCAGGATCGGCCAGATGTCGACAACCCGGTCGTCCTCCACGACGTGATACGCATCGAAGTAGTTGACCGCGAAGGGCGTGTAGCCGAGATGGAAGTCGACGACGTCGCCGACCTTCAGCGGGCTGTCGCCGTCGATCTCGTACGTCGCGTGCTCTTCGTCGAAGCGGTACGGCTTGAGCCCTTCGTGACCGACGATCCTGGGGTACGCCGGGATATTGCCGACGTCCGCCGCGCCGAAGGTCTTCTTGCCGAGGTTGAGGACGACTCGGTCCTTGCGCCGGCTGATGACCGTGACAACCGCCGACGTGGCCTTCCGGAAGCGCGGCTCCATGAGGTAGTGGTAGTCGTCCATCGCCGCGTATGAGCCGAGTTGGAGCTCCGTGATCCGCGGGTTCGAGCCAGTCCAGAACGCGGTTGCCGTGCCGGCCGCCGACAGGATCGGGCAGGCGATGCCGGCAGCCTCGAGGACGTCGGCGACGCCGACAAAGTAATCCATGGCCGCAGCCTGCTTCTGGTGGCGACGCTCCTCGTCCAGCTCCAGCGAGCAATGGCCTTCGTAGCCGGACAGGCCGTCCATCCGCAGGCCGGGCAGCTCCGTGACCCGCCGGGCGACGGTCAGCGCCTCCTCCGGCGAGTCGACCCCGGATCGGTGCATACCGGTGTCGACCTCGACAAGCACGCCGATCGTCGTTCCGGCCGCGACTGCCGCCTCGGAGAGGGCTTCCGCGTCGCCCGGATCATCGACATTGACGAGGACGTTCGCCTCGCCGGCCAGGAGCGCGGCAGCCCGGCGCTTGGCCGGATCGACGAGCTGGTTCGCGACGAGCACGTCCTCGGCGCCGGCGCGGACCATGACGATCGCCTCCCAGATCGTCGCCGCGCAGATGCCGAACGCGCCATGCTCGAGCTGGAGACGGGCAATGTGCGGGCTCTTGTGGTTCTTAACGTGGCCGCGGAGGCGGGCGTTGAGCTCGGGCAGGCGCGACTGCATGTATCGCAGGTTGCCCAGGAGGATGTCGCGGTCGACGACGAGCGCGGGCGTGACGACCTCGTGCCGGCCGCGACCGATCGCATCGCCATACAGATCAAGAACGCGGTCGTGGGCTTCGGTGATGAGCGGTGCCGGGTCGCGCATTGGTCCCGCTCCGCCTTACTCGCCGCGCTCGAGCATGTCGAGTAGCCACCGGGACTCCGGCCCGCGCGGCAGCACCGGCCAGACATCGACGACCCGCCCGGCCTCGAGGACGTGGTAGGCCTCGAAATAGCTGATCGCGAAGGGCGTGTAGTTGCAGAGGATCTCGACGGTATCGCCAGTGGTCAGCCGTACGTCGGGCCCGGCGAGGAATATCGAGTGCTCCTCGTCGAAGCGGTACGGCTCCAGGTCGAGCCCTTTCAGGACGCCGTGCGATGCACCGACCGTCTTGCTGCCGGCGTCCAGGACGACGCGGTCCTCTCGCCGGCTGACGACCGTCGCCCCCACCGTCACGGCCCAGCCGAAGCGCGGATCGAGCTGGCGGTGGTGGCCGTCCATCGTCGCGTAGGAGCCGGGCTGGATCTCGGTCACGCCGGGGTAGCGCGACGTCACCTCCCAGGTCCCGGTGCCGGCCGCCGAGACGATGCGGCACGGCAGGTCTTCCTGTGCCAGGCGGTCGGCGATCCCGGTCAGCGTCGCCATCGCCGTGGCGGCCATGTCGTGGCGCTTCGACCGGTCGAACTCGAGCGAGCAGTGGCCTTCGTAGCCCGTCAGCCCGACGAATTCGAGGCCGCGGGCGTCGTCGATGGCGCGGGCCAGGGTGATCGCTTCCTCCGCCGACGCGACACCGGCGCGATGCATGCCTTCATCGACGTCGATGAAGACGCCGATCGTGCTGTCGGCCTCGACGGCGGCGCGAGACAACGCGTCGACCTGGGCGACGTCATCGACGGCCGTCTTCACTTCGGCCTCGCGGGCGAGGAGCGCCAGAGCACGGGTCTTCTCGCGCCCAACGACCTCGTTGATGACAAACACGTCCTCGATGCCCGCGCGGGCCATGACGATGGCCTCCCAGACTGTCGCGCAGCCCACGCCGATTGCGCCGTGCTCTACCTGGAGACGGGCGACATGGGGACTCTTGTGGACCTTCACATGAGCCCGCAACGTCGTCTCGACGGCCGACATGCCGGCGGCCATGAGCTCGAGGTTGGCCCGCACGATCCCCAGGTCGAGCAGCAGGACGGGTGTCGAGAGCTCTTCGCGGGTCCGCCCGATATCCGGGGCGTACAGCTCGCGGACCCGCTCGTGGGCATCGGTCACGAGCCGGGCCGGTGGATTCAGCGTGACGGCGCGGTGGAGCGTTGCCATCGGCCGCCTACTGCGAGCTGCCACGGGCGCTGACCGGCCAGCGATCGACGAGCTGCCCGCCTCGCGCGACCCAGACCTGGTCGTGGAGGTTGAACGTCGTCCTGATCTGACCCGGCGCGAGGTCGAGGGCGTCGCCAAGCTTCGGGAACGGATCCGGATGGTCGATCGTCGCGTGCTCATCGCTGATCGCGATTCGCTCGGCTGTGAAGCCGATCGGCACCGGCGGACCGTACTCCATGCCGACGACACGCCGGCCGATGTCGAGGACGACCCGATCCGGGTGGCGGCTGATGACCGTTCCGCGGATCGCGACCGCGCACTGGAACGGCGATTGCGGCCCGACGATCTCGGGTTCCATGAGGGCGTACACGCCGGCCTGGAGTTCGGTGATGGCAGGATCCGCGATCGCTTCCGCGAGCGTCGAGGTTCCGGCCGCCGACACGACGGGGACCGGAAAGCCCGCCGCATCGAGGGCGTCGCGGACCTCGCGCAGGGCGGCGTAGGCCTCGACGATCCTCGCGGCGCGATCGCCTTCGGAGGGGCGCAGCCGGCCCTCGTAGCCCATGATCCCACGAAGTCGCAGGTGCGGTGCTCGTTCGACGACCGCGGCCAGGGCGATCGCCGCCTCGGGCGAGTCGACCCCGCAGCGATGCAGGAGGATGTCGACGTCGATGAGGACATCGATCGTCGCGCCCGTTCGGGCGGCTTCGGCGGCCAGCAGTTCGACGGGCTCAGGCGCGTCCGCCGCCACGGCGACGCGGGCGCGATCGGCGAGCGCCACGAGCCTGGCGATCTTCCGTGGATCGACGATCTCGTTAGCGAGGAGTACGTCGTCGATGCCGGCGGCAACCATCGCCTCCGCCTCGCCGACGGTGGCACACGTGACGCCGACGGCGGATCCGCCGAGCTGGCGTCGCGCCAGTTCGGGCGTGCGATGGGTCTTGACGTGCGGGCGGACCGTCGTGCCCGTGCCCTGGAGCATCGCCTCCATCGCTGCGACGTTCGCCTCGAAGATGTCGAGGTCGACGACGAGCGCGGGCGTCGACAGCAGGAGCGCCGGCGCGTCAGATGGCCTGGCGATCGTCGCCATCAGACCGGCACCGGCGCTTCGACCGGTCGCAACTGCTGCCGGACGCCGTCGTACAGCTCGCCGCGGGCGATATCCGGCTCGAAGCGCCGGGCAACCGTCACCAGGTCCGCGACAGCCGCGGAAACCGACGGGTAGAGGCCCGCCCCGACGCCGGCCAGGATCGCCGCGCCGAAAGCACCGGGCTCGTCCTGGGCCACGACCTCGACGGGGACGCCCGTGACGTCGGCGATGAGCTGCATGAGCCAGGCGTTCTTAGACCCGCCACCGGTCGCCCTGACGAGTCGCGCGCCGATACCGCGGCGGCGGAGTTGCTCGAGGCTGTTCGCGAAGTCACAGGCGATTGCCTCGAGGAGGGCCCTCACGATGTCGACGGCCGAAGCGGCCAGGGTCACGCCGCGGAACGTTCCGCCGAAGCCAGCCGTGGCCTTGACATGGGGTAGTGGCGTAAAGGCCGCATCGGCGTAGACATGGCCTGGCTCCGGTCCGGCCTTGGCCAGGCCCAATTCGAGATCGGCGATCGACAGGCCGGTCAGGTTGCGCGCCCAGTTGACGACGGCCATGCCGTTCGGGTTCGTCACAAGCAGCCCGAAGCCGGTCGGTCCGGGATGCGGATAGATACCGATCCCGTCGTGGACAAGCTCTTCCGGCCAGCCCGGCTCGACCGGCATGTTGAACGAGTTCCAGGTCCCGACCGCGAGCGAGACGACGCCCGGATCGATGGCGGCCGAGCCAACGGAAGCCGCGTACGTGTCGAAGGCACCCGTCACGATCTGCGCATCGGCGGGCAGCCCGAGGTCCGCGGCGGCCTGCGGCAGGATGAGCCCGATCGGCGTCCCGTTCGGCTGGATCTCCGACAGCCAATCCGGATCGATGCCGATTTCGGCGATCCGCTCCTCCGACCAGCTCGCCGTCGCAACGTCGTACGTCGCCCACGTGCCAGCGTCGCTCCAATCGATGACCGGCTTGCCGCTCAGCTGGAGCGAGTAGAACTCGTGCCAATTCATGAACCAGCGCGTCCGGGCGACGGTGTCCGGATCCGTGCGTCGCCACCAGAGCGCCCGGTTGATCGGGTCCATCCGGCGCGGGACGTGACCCGCCAGTCGCTGCCACTCCTCCGGCGAACGGCGGGCCGCGGTCTCCGCGGCAACGTCGTCGCCGCGCGTGTCGGCGGTCATCAGGCAGTGCCCGATCGGCGTCCCATCGGCCGCCACCGGGAAGACCTCGCGGCCCGACGAACTGAACGAGATCGCGACGACCGGATCGGCGGCGACGGCCGGATTCGATGCCACCTCGCGCACAGCCGCACGGAACGCCTCGTGATGTAGCGACACGTCGACTTCGCACAGACCCGGGCCTGGTCGGAGGTCCGGCACCTCTCGATGGGCGTGTGCCAGCGCGGTTCCGTCGTGCGCGTAGGCGCCGACCTTGATCGCGCTCGTGCCGAGGTCGATGCCGACGAGGCTCACTCGATGCCCGAGACGTCCTCACCGGGCTCGCCGATGATCCCAATGGTCGAGAAGATCGGCGTCTCGGTCTCATCGGGAACGACGATCCGGAGCAGCGTGCCGGCGGCGGGTGCCTCGACGTCGAGGTTGACCTTCTCGGTCTCGATCTGGACGATCGCCTCGCCCTTCGCGACCTGCTCGCCCTCGGCTTTCAGCCACTGCTTCACGATCCCGGTCTCGAGGTCCTGGCCCGCCTGCGGCATGATCACCTTCGTTGCCAAGTCGCGCTCCTATAGCTCTGCGTTGACGATGAAACCGGCGTCTACCAGAAGCGTCGCCGAGGTGACGTAGCTCGCGTCCTCCGAGAGCAGGAAGGCGATCGTGGCGGCCATCTCCTCGGGCTGACCGGGCCGTCCGATCGCGATCCGTTCCTCGTAGTACTTGACCGCTGCCGGGTCGTCGAACATCGGCTTCGACATGTTCGTGTCGATCCAGCCGGGCTCGATCGCGTTGACGCGGATGCCGTGCTTGCCGACGACCGCGCCGAAGGCCTTCGCCCACATCGAGATGCCGCCCTTCGTCGCGCAGTAGGCTGACTGGAACGGCGAACCGACATGGGCCGAGATCGAGCTCGTGCAGACGATGGCGCCGCCGTGGCCCTCCTTGATCATTTGCTTGGCGCCCTCGGTCGTCACCAGCCAGGTGCCGCGGAGATTCGTCTCGGACAGGTTGTCCCAGTCCTCGATCGATGTCTTGTCCCATTCCATGAAGGGGTTGATGCCGGCATTCGAGACGACGTAATCGAGGCGGCCGCCACGCCGGGCGGTCTCCTGGACCATGTCGACGACCTGCTGGGTGTTGCGCATGTCGGCCACGACCGGGAAACCCTCGCCGCCGGCGTCTCTGATCTTCTGAAGGGTCACGGAAGGGTCGCCGTCGGGCTTCTGGTTAACGGCGACGACCGCGCCTTCGGCCGCGAGCCGGACCGCCGTCGCCTGGCCGATGCCGTTGGTCGCCCCGGTGACGAGGGCGACCTTCCCGACGAATCTCTTCTCCACGTTCCCGACTCCTTCAGGTTGCGGCCGTCAGTGATCGCGGCGCGACTGCGTCCGGATAGAGTCGCTCGACCCGGCTCGCAAAGGCTTCGATCTCGTCGGCGCCGACAAGCGCGCCCATTTCGAGGTCGTAGGTGCGGGCATCCCCGGGTTCGAGGGTGATGAGCTCGCCGCGTTCGCGGGCGTCCCACCGTCCGGCGTCGCGGTTCGTGCTCGCCTCGATGGCGACGACGTAGTGATCCTCGCCGGGCATGCGCCATGTCGTCTGATGTGGCAGCTGGCTCTTGTTAAAGAGCTGGTAGACACCCATCCCGATGCGGTGGTTCGCCATGCCCACGGGGACCGTCCCGTCGGGCTCCGTCACGACGTCGTGCTCGAAGCAGCGCTCCGTCAGGTCGGGTGTCGGGCCGTCGATCCAGCGATAGTCGCCGGCCGGCATCGGATCCGTGGGGACACCCGGTCCTGGCACGAGCAGCTGGGCGCCTTCGTCGACGATCGGAAAGCCGACATTGCAGTGGTACAGGAGCATGTGCGTCGACTTCGTGTGGGCCGTGTTCACGACCTCATCGTGGATCCGGAACCACGACTCGCCGAGGCGCGCCTCGACTCTCCGCTTGAGCGTCAGGTTCTCACCGAATACCGCCGCCTGCTGGACGACGCCCTCGGCCCACAGCACGCACTCGTTGTCGTCGATCCACTGCTCGCCGTAGCCGGTCAGACGGGCCGGCAGCGTCCAGATCCTGCCCATGAGCCCATACGTTTCCGTCGGCTTCAGGTGCGGCTGGTTGAACTGGTCGGCGCTGTCAACGCCACCGAGAAGCGTGTGGTCCAGGCCGGCTGTCGATACGAGACCACCCGGAAAGCTCCGGAACCAGCCGAGTCCTTCGGGCTCCGAATACCACGGTCCGACGAAGCCGGGCGGGGAGATCCACGCCAGCGGCACGCCGTTCATGGCGCTGTGGCCGATGTCGAAGGCCCGATCGACGACAACGTCGAAAGTGAAGCCAGTACCCGTCCGGAACTCGAGGAGTCGCACGCCGCGCTCCACGCCGTCGCCAGCCGTCACGAGGCGGACGCCGGCGACCTGCTCCAGCCGGCCGACACGCCGAAGAAGCTGACTCCTGTCGATCCTGGATCCGAAGAGTGCCGGCACCGTGTCTGTTGCCTCTCGATCGCGGCGGCGCGTGTCAGCCGGGAGGGGTCTGCGGGCTTGATGCCGTGGCCCCGGACCTCAGCCCGGGGCCACGGATCGCGTCGGCTGCGAGATCGTCAGCTCAGACGGATTCGCCGATCGACGCGCCTGCCTTCACCAGCCATTCCTCCTCGCCTCGTGAGCGGAGCACGAGCAAGAGGACCACACCGATCAGGAACCAGCCGCCGACGACAAGTGGCCCGAGGTTGAACGGGTCCGCGGGGAACGGATCGAAGAAGCCGCGGTAGACGGCATAGATGAGGATGACCGACGAGACGAGCGGAAACACTGCGTGGAGGAGCCAGTTGAACTCCGATCGCCGCTCGTTCCAGTAGAAGCGGTATACGGCGACGTTCGCCAGGATGTATACGACGGTCACAGCCAGGACCAGCACGATGCCGGTCGCGAAAAAGAAGCCGGTCTCGGAGCCCCATACGGCGCCGACGAAGATCCCCGCCACGAGATTGAGGACCATCTGCACGAGGATCGCATTCGTCGGGGTCTTGTGAACCGGGTGGACCTGGCCCAGGGCCTTCGGAAAGGACCCGCTGCGGGCCATGCTGTACCACATCCGCGTTCCGACGTTCGCACAGGCGATGCACACGGCGGCAACGCTGTTGAGGAAGGCGAAGAGGATGATGATCCAGGCATCGCCCCAGACGCGATGAGCGAGGGCCAGGGCCGGCAGCTCTTCCGAGTTGGCCACGGCGTCGGCGTCATTTCCGAAGCCCGAGATCACGCCCCAGAACACGATCACCAGGAACGACCCGATCAGGATGATCGACAACAGGACGGAGAGGGGGACGTTCCGCTTGGGGTCTGATGTCTCCTCCGCAAGCGGCGCCGATGCCTCCCAGCCCGTGAGGCCCTGAACCGTCAGGACCACCGCGAGCAGGAACGTGCCGCCTGCGGGGATGAGCGCCGGATTGAACACGTCGAGCGTTGGGCCGGAGCTGCCCGGCGGCGGAACGAGGAACCCGAAGAGCGCCAGCCCGAAGACGATCAACATCTCAAGGCCGCCGGTGATCACCATGAATCGCGTGGAAGGCTTGATCCCCTCCCACTGGAGATAGGCGGTCATCGGGGCAAAGACCAGGATCGAAGCCAGCCAGAGCCACGGCAGATCGATGTTCCAGTTCGCCTTCAGTTCCTCCGAGAGGATGAAGCCGAAAAAGCCGGCGAGTGGTCCGCCGACGAGCGGCGAATAGAGGATGTACATCCAGGACGACAGGAAACCGGCGCGGGGGTGGATGCCGCGGCTGATGTACGTGTAGTAGCCGCCAGCGGATGGCATGTGCTTGGCGAGCTGGGCGAGGGTGCTGCCCAGCATGAGGACAATCAGGAAACCAATGAAATAGGCGAGTGGTGCGGTTAGTCCTGCGAGGCTGACGATGAATGCCGTGAAGAAGAATCCAGCGATGGCAGGTGCGATATGCGTGATCGCCTGCATCGTCGCCCCGAGCAGCCCGATCGCGTTTTCCTCGAGATCGGTCTGGAGTCCTCGCGGCGCAGCGGCTTCGGTCGTTGCCATATCTACTCCTTCACCGTGAGCACGGTGTCCTCCCGTTCGAGCCCCCAGGGAATTGCGGCCACCCGGTCGGGTCGCCAAAGGGCGTTGGGACTGCCTG
>Ga0081539_10006824_pt1 | contig 10691 bp, 6 predicted proteins | sample TabmetS4T2R2_FD_71023 | JGI IMG/M metagenome (GOLD analysis project Ga0081539, IMG submission 71023) | Tabebuia heterophylla rhizosphere microbial communities from the University of Puerto Rico - S4T2R2 | ecosystem: Host-associated > Plants > Roots > Rhizosphere ... | reverse complement strand
TCTCATTCTTAACGACAAGATCAATTTCCTGAGTACCGTAGACTTTGACCGTCAGTGCTTTACCCGGAACGTGCTCCAGATACTCAGGCGTCCAAGTCGCATTCCACTGTTGTTCACGTTGGGTTTGCAGGATTTTTTGCTCAGTTAGATACTGCGCAAACTTCTTCGCTTGCCCGGGAACCATCAATTTGAGCGCCCCTTCGATGTCTTTGGAGCGCGTTCGTTGATCCACGCGGTAGAGATATTCGAGGAACGCCTTTACCACGTAGTCCATATCCGCGATTTGAAGCTTGTCTTTCTCAAGCCTAACGGCTTCAGTGGCGCCGAACTCGCGATCATTAATCATCACGGTTCGACCCGATGACATGTCGACGACAATCCGATCGGGTCGCTGGATCGATTTGTAGACGACACCAAGAATCGCGATGGTTGTGACAAGCAGGCAAACAATGATAATTCGGGCTTGACGACGTATAGTGCGAACGTCTGCCGGATCGCGATAACAGATCACAGGGCCGAATGGTTGTTGATCGTCAACGTCACGTATGCTGTCCTGACTCGCTGTCACCGACGGCAACTGCATTACATCCGCGCTCATAAAATCTCTCCCTGGCTTACCGAGAACTATTCTTTCTTCATTCGCCGAGTTTGCTCTCGGCGCTGTCTACAAGCAGCGTGCCATTTAGAAAATGATGTGAGGTCGCGCAGTGGTGATCACGAAAGTTGTAAAAGGCAACAGGGCAAACGTATGTATTTCCCGACATCTTGCTACTGAACCTCGATGAAGAACCACTTCCCTCTCTCACGTAAGAGCGAGCTAGGATGAACTTTAGTAAGAGTCACGTCGATGGTGAAATCGCGAGTTGTGGTGAGACCCACATTGGTCTTCGATCTACTTAATGACGTGGTGGTTACTAGCCCTCTGCCACGAAGTAAGTCGATCGCTAAGCGCACATAATTCTGCGTCTCACGGTACGGAGGAATGCCACCTGTAACCGACCTTCCAGCATTGATAACTTTGCCGTTCGACAACCGCAGGACACGTCCATTTCTGAAAGCCTCAACTGTGCCTTCACCTGCGTTGTAGGCCGCAAAAGCGAGATCAATCCTTCCATCAAATTTGCGCAATAAATCGCGGAAATATTGAGCTGCGGCATCAATGGCTGTCTTTGGATCGTGTGGATTTTTGAGCGCGTATCGAGCGGCAGTTTCTGGCATGAATTGCATTGGACCACGCGCGCCTTTCGGGCTGATTGCATTCAGTCGAAAACGCGATTCGAGATGGCACAAGACGCGAAGAATTCGTGGATCGATTCCGTAGCGCCTGGCTGAGTCAACAAAGTAAGGCTCGAGGCTCTGAGCTCTTTGTTGGATTGAGTAATCCGTCGTTTGTTGCGCGTTGATGCTGATGCCAACAAGTAACAGTAACACCAGTGCATGGACCAATTTCTTAATCATGATCGAATGGCCGGCAATCAATGGACCAACTGAGTGGCACAAGAATTGACAAGAGCACTGCCGTAAATCAACTAATCGCACCTCCGAATACGTAAGGTGCGGAAGCGAAATTCAATTGGACTGTTGGAAGGAGAAGTCAGAAATGAACTATCTGATTCAAACGATAAATGCGCCGGCTCTCAGTAGTTCCTGTGCAGCGAGGATTGGACGTCGCCTTGTGTCGATCGGTTTTGGCTTGAAAGCCGGCCACGGACTCGTCGCAGTAATACTCAGCATTATGCTTGGTGTCGTGTCGGTTTCGGCACAGACACCGTCAGGTCAGTTTTTTAATGGTGACAGCGCGCAACTCGGCAACAGTTTGCGTTCTGTGACCTTCTTCCTCGCAGCGGGAATGATCATTGCTGGAATCATCTTCGTCGCTGTTGGAATCATCACGTCAGGTCTACGCGAATCACTCTCAACGTGGAAATTCATTACCGGCGCAGCGTGCTTTGCCTTTGGTGGCATTTGCGCGGCGGTCTACGCCTTCAGCCAGGGCGAAAGTGTGCCACTCGACAATCAATTCTGACTTTGAGTTAAGGAGCCGAAGATGCGAGCACGCCCTATCAGATCAAACATCTACTTACCTGTGGTGCGCTTTGGTGTTGCTGACAGCGACTGGTTCTCGGTCTTGCTGATTTCATGCATTTGCTATCTCGCACCTGTGCCTTTCGGGATCACCCTGTTGTATGTCCCGTTGCAGATGTGGACTTGGTTGCTGGCTACTGCCGGCGCAATCGCTTTCTTCAACTACATACGGATCGGACGCAAACCTTATTGGCTTCAGCATCAGCTTAAGGCTTTGTTTTCCCACCATCGCCAATATCGGTTTATTCCGAATAGCAGGAAATCCAGGTTCGATCGTCCATGGATTACCGACCACCATGATGACGGGCGCTCCCCTCCACGAACGTCAGTAACAATCAGTGTGCTTTTACTTCAACACAACAACAGCGTGCAGGAGGCTTGTGAAGAACTATGGAACGACGTGTGGGCTACGACGAATTAACGGTTGCAGAAGAATTCGGTCGCATGACGCGACGCTTGCGACAACCGCACGGAACAAGGCGAGATGCTTCGATTGTCGGACTTTACATGGATGCATTGCGACATAAGGACGGTTCTTTGACCGTGGCTTATGACGTCGGTATGTCCAGCTCCATGTTTTCTGATGATCAACTTGTCGATATTCGTTATGACGATTTGGCAAGAATGCTGGCCTTTGATAAGCCGTCTGGCACGTTGGTCCAGTTCAGGTATTCGACCACTCCCGATCCAGGTCATGCAATCAACAGCGTGATCGCGTCGCGTGCGCGTGCCGGAAACCATGTATTAGCTGGCTTGCTGCAAGCTTCAAATCTTGACTGGCTTCGTACGTCGGGCAAACTCCAGCCCTTTCGTAGAAGCGTCCTAACAATGTGGGCACGAGTGCCGCCAAAACAGCGTGGCAACTCTACGATTGACGCACTCGCTAATTTCAAAGGGGCACTACTACTCGAGAAGCAAAAGCATGGTGTTCTGCATGTTGCCCAAAACGTTTTCAGCATCTACTCACGCACAGCAGACGATTCAGTTGTGAGAAACACGTTGGAAGACGAAGCGCTCGCTTACCAACGTGCAAATACCATTTGTCGCCAAATCGAAAACTCATCGCCTCTGACTCTTCGGCGTTTCAGTCGACAGGAATTGTGGGAAGCCGTCTTCTTTGGTCATTGTCAGAATTCGCTTTCCGCTCCCATCTTGCCTGAACGACCTGGCTGCGATCTGCGCTCTTATCTGTGTGCTGAAACGATTGAAGGTGACTTGAACTACTTGTTGCACGGGCAATACCCCGTTGCCATTGTGTCGATGTTTACACCGCCGAATGAATCTGTAACGGCGGATGCACTACGCGGATTAATAGGACGGCGGGATTTCAACAGCAGGCACACGATCGTCACGGAATATCTCTTCCCGGAGCAAAGGAAAGAAACTAAACGTCTCGACCGACGCATCAGGCAGGTCAAACGCACCTTCACGAAGCGCGACAATCCTGAGGGTGCTGCGGCGCTTCGAAGTCTGCGTGCCGTGCGCGATGAGGTTGCCGGCGCACGTGAATCGCTTTTGCCAACTCGCTTCTACGTCATCTTGTACGGCGACCGTGCAACAAACCTCGCGGAGTTGAAGCGGTCGTTGAATGCATTGGATGAACAGTGCGAACGCGTCATCGCTGCGATTCGACAGATACCCGGAGCCAATGCTGACCGTGAAGAACCGGAGGCACTCCGTGCTCTCTATCCGACTGCGATTGCTGGAGAGCTCAGTCCAAAACTAACCGGACGTGAGCTAACGGAGATTTGCAATTCAGTAGTCGCTCTGACCCCAACTGAAGATTCATGGGCGGGAGCTGATCATCCGCATACTGTTGTGTCGACAGTGACCGGCCGCTTAATCGGCATCGATCTCTTTGATCGAAATCGAATTCCTTCTCCTCTCATTCATATCATTGCTGCCCCTCGAGGCGGGAAATCAATCCTGATGGCGCAGTTCGCCTGCGACATATTGGCAAGCCTACGCGACGCCAGCGTAAATGCGATAGACATTGGCGAAACGTTGTTGCCGCTGGTAACGGTGCTCGGTGGTCGTTACATCAGACCTCGACCTCACGAGGTGCGCGCGATCAACATCTGGTCCTACGCGGATTTGAAAGACGGCGAAATGCCTGACGATACACAAAAGGCATTGGTCGTCGGCGATTTGAAGATGCTGGCGCGTGTGAAGGATGACGACAAAACAGCAGAAGACATTATCAGCGCCGTTGTCTCACAGGTTTACGAGAACATCGTCTCGCAAAATGGACCAGGGCGGCCCTTGTTTGAGCCAACTCTGTCGCATTTTGTCGCACAACTCCGAACGTATCCCTTTGACTCCGAGATAGTGCGCGAACGTCGTGAAACACTTGTCCTGGCTCTCAGCAATTACATCGGACATCCCTGGTTAGACGCGCCAACACATCCCGACTATGAACAGAAATCGCCGTTCGATGTTTATGAGCTCGGGTCATTGAAGGACTTTCCGCAGGACATCAAACAGTCGCTCGCCTATCGCATTGCCGCCCATGTCGCGCGTTGTATTGGTCGTCGTCGACAAGACGGCACTCGTGCTCCTACAGCCAATTTGTTCGATGAAATGTGGGAGATCAAAGAGGAATATCCATTCATCTTCAGAGTGCTCCAGCATGCCGGCCGTAAGGGACCAAAAGAAAACTCGATCACGATCCTCGCCACTCATGCCTTCGAAGATATTGAAGACGTGGTCTCGCTCTCAAAGACCGGCAACGTTCTCTTTATCGGCAAACAACTAGGTGACTACTCGAAGATCGTGGCCCACGCGAAGCTCTCCGCAAACGGTGCCGACGCCATCGGCCATATCAAAACCGCGCCCGGCAGGTTTTCACAATTCGTCATGGTCATCGGAACTGGCCCGGACCAGATAGTCGAAATAGTTCAGCATGAGCTTGGTCCATTAATGCTTTGGATCCTCACGACAAACGCCGACGAAAGGAATGCGCGGAGTCTGGTCTCCACGTACCACCCCGAATGGTCAGAGATACAAGTGAATAGTTGGCTGGCTCAGCGGTATCCGCGCGGCCTAACCGCAGTTGGCTTACGTGAAATAGATGAGACGTTGCTACAAGCCGCGGCTTAACTCCGATAACAGTTTCAGACCGTTAGCTCAAGAAAGGAATTGGAAATGAAGAAGCTCGTCAGGTGCCTTTTGCTCGGTGTGCTCATCGGTGACTTCATGTTGCCGCCAACCGTACACGCTCAGTGGACTGTCTTCGATCCTGCTCAATACTCGCTGCAAATCGAGCGACAGATTGAAGAAGCCAATCGTTGGCTGGAGCGCGTCAAACAGTACTCCGAACAAATCAATAAACTCGCTCAGCAACTCAGCACGATGAAAGGGATATTAGGCGAGGCCGAGAAGCTCGTGCTGCACAATGCGAATCTAACGCGCACGATGGCCCAGCTCGGGCAAACAGTGCGCGACGTGTTCGCGCTTAAACGCGCGATGGAGACGATGGTGATCTCGCGTCTCAACATGATCAAGTCGATCAAGACGCGTCTCATGACAGGTATCTTCGACCCGGAGGCCGATCTGCGGGATTTCGAGGACTACTTGCGCAATTCGATCGGGCGAACATCACAGAACAAGATTGCGACAATGAATCGCATTGCGATGTTCGATGCGACCCTGGCCCGTCTGTACCACGATCTGCAAACTGCGCAAGCCAGACAGGCCGGTGCGGCGCAACAACTAAAGCAAGCTAAAGACAAGCTTGATGCTGAACTTGCGAAACCATCGCCAGACCAGTGTGCTAGCTGCATTTCCGATCTGAAGATGGAGATCGCTTCGTGCGAAAAGATGATTGCTGATCTGGACACGCAGATCACGAATTTATCAACGCAAATCGAAGACAGAGTGAAGCTGTATAACCTCACGATGGAAGAGCGTGTAAGGATTGCGAATCGAGTACGCGCGACTGATGAAGCGTGGAAGAGTTTGAACATCGTTAAGGACGACGTCTTCCAGAAGATCGAAAACGGCGGCATGCCCTCACAGCCGAAGTAGAAGTTTGGAGTCTGCTCATGAGTTTAAAGCGATCATTGCCGCTTGCCGTTTTACTAACAGCGTTTCTTGTGCCTGTTGTTGTCCAGGCACAAGCGCCTACGCCAGCGCCGTCTCCAGTCCGATCTTTGTCTGACAACATTTCGGCGCTCTCGCAGCGTGCCGCCGGGCTCTTGCCGTATTTCGATAACGAGATCGTTTCGAAGCTCATCGGTTGGTTCGAGCTATTGGCCTGGGTACTTGGTAATTGCCTGGCCGGCTTCGCGATGCTGCGTGTGATTCGCGAAGACAATGGCGAAGGTTCGGGTCTTTACTGGTGGTTTGGCAGGCTGGCTGTATTCTTCATGCTCTCAGGAACCAGCCTGGCGATTATCAATACGATGAGCGCCATCGGGTATGAAATCGCAAACGGTAAGGAGACTCGACAGAGATCCATTCTCCATGAACTCTATTTGGCGCAACGCGACACCTTTAACGACTCATATGCAAAGTTTCAGCAGAACATGTTTACCGTGAAGGTCGACGGCCGCGAGACCGCGATCGAACCGGTGCCGCTCGGGAATGGAGCTGTGTTGGGGATCCTCGTCGATACGGACAGCACGATTCAGAATTTCGATCAGAAGGTCGACGTTTCACAGTGGAACCTCTCCACAATGATGACCTGGCTTAACTTCGAGCGCGCCCTAATCGAATTCGGGGATCTGATCTTAGTGCTCCTCGGCGCCGCCCTGACTATGGCGCTGAAGCTCGCCATGCCTTTCATGCTCGCCGGCATTGTCGATAAACACATTGCCAGCAAAACGACTTACCCATTCTTCTATGGGGTCATCGCCATAACCTTGGTGTGGCCGTCAGTATCCAAAATCATTCGAATTGTGGCCTATATGTGGGGAAACGTCGCCATGGCTGTAGGTGACAGCAGTCCTTTATATATATGGGACCCCGAAACGATGCGCGCGATCACAGATCCCTTGGCTCAACCACAGTACACGATCGCGTTAGCGGTATTTGCAATGGGCCTTGGTGCGCTCTGCCTCTACGGAACTCCGTTCATTTCGCTGTATTTCTTATCTGGTCGCATTTATGAGTCGGTAGCTACTGTCGTCTCGAGTTGGATGGGAGCGATGGTTGGGACTGGCATTGAGAAGTACAGCGCCGAAGCCGCAGCTTCAGTCACGCGCCAAGCTGAGACTACACAGTACAACGCCGGCTACCAGGCTGATGTGACTCGATCCGCCGGACAATTGCAGGCAGGAAACATGCGCGCAACTGGGCAACGCGCCTCGCAGATGGCCGCGATTCAAGCAGCATTAACCAGTCAGACAGCAGCAACATTAGGAGCCGCGACAACACAACGAATGATCATTCAGGCGGCCGCAGGATTTCAGAAGACACAAGTCGGCGCGGAAGTGTCTCGCAGTATTCGTGAAACAAACATCTCTCGCGATCAACAAGTTGGCACGTTCGGCGCAGCCGCGGATAAAGAGAAAACAATGGCCGCGGCGGAATCCCATGCCGCAAAGAATGACGCCTGGGGTCGTAATCTGGCCGAGGCCGTTCCTCCTGAAATTCCGATCCTCCGTCCAGTGCTGAGCGGTGGTTTTCAGAACGTCGCAATCGGCAATCGCAATCGCGGCGTGAACCAGAGTGCGGATACCTACCGAGATGGTGTCACCAACCTTCAAAACAATGCTACATCACAATCTATATCGAGCAGTCAGCAATACGAGTCCGACATGAAAGTCGCGATTGACCAGCAGGCGCAATCGCAGATTGCAGGAGTAGACACCGGTGCAGGTCAAGCGATCGGCGGGTACCAGCGAGGCGCTGCACAAGCTCGCGGTGGTGTGGGCCAGAACTATCAGCTAGAACTCGGTGCCAACCGGGAAATTTACAGCAGTCAGGTCGATGCCGCCGGACAGATCCGCAGCGCCGGTCTGGAAGCGGCGAAACTACGACAAGCTGCCGCAGTAATTGCTGCAGTTGGCCGCGAGATTTCAAGGGAGGTAGGACAAGGAATGCGCATACGATTCTAGATCGATCTAAGAGAAATAGATCTACGAAACATTTTGTTAGAGTCCCTTATCCGCTGTTGACATTCCCGTATAAACTGAAATAGCCTTCGGTCGCGAAAACAACTAGCTTCTCGCAAGCTCTCGGATTACGGCTAAACGTTTCCCACCCAAAGCGATCATTGCCGCATGAGCGCAGCAAACCAACTCATCTGGTGGCATACGTTAGAGCCAATGTCGTGAAAATACATTGACTTCTTCGCCGTATAGGGGTGATTGCGACTCTACATACGGTAATAATACCTTCACGTGCGCGGACCATTCGCGTTCCGGTCAGGTCCTTCAAACTGCGCTTTGTTATTAAAATCGTAAGGAGCAAGCGAATATGTCGAACCAAGGTGACGGTCCCGCTTCTGACGCCCTTGAAGTCTTCATCTCCTATTCCCACAAAGATGAAAAGATGCGCGACCAGTTAGAACAGCATCTTGCGATTCTAAAACGTCAGGGTGTGATCCGTAATTGGTATGATCGGCGGATTAGCGCAGGTGAGGAATGGGCAGAACAGATTGACGCTCACATGAATTCTGCCAATGTGATTCTTTTGCTCATAAGTGCCCACTTCCTAGCATCAGATTATTGTTATGACATCGAAATGAACCGCGCAATGGAGCGGCACGCCTCGGGAGATGCGAGAGTTATACCGGTCATCCTACGACCATGTGATTGGCACAAAGCTCCGTTTGGCAAGTTGCAAGCGTTACCACGAGACGCAAAGCCAGTTTCGACTTGGACCGATCGTGATGAAGCCTTTCTAAATATTGCGGAAGCTATACGCAGAGTGGCTAACGAGCCGCAGAAAAGTGCGAGATCAAATCCTCCAAAAGAAGACAGGCTTGATGCCGAAGATCGCTCCCCGTCACCGCTTCAGCTTAACAGCGCCATAAAGATCTTGTTTCTTTCAGCAAATCCGACAAACACCATACCGTTACGGTTGGACGAAGAAGCCAGAGAGATTGAAGAGGGTTTGAGGCGTGCCTTACAGCGAGAGCACTTCAGATTTGAAAAACGGCCTGCTGTGCGCATACGAGATCTGAGTAGAGCGATCTTAGACGTCGGTCCGCAGATTGTGCATTTCAGTGGTCATGGTGCAGTTGAAGGGCTCGTGTTGGAAGGCTCCAATGGAAACTCGCAGGTTGTAAGCGGGGACGCCCTGTCTGCTCTGTTTCAGCTGTTCTTAGATCATATTCAATGTGTTCTGCTAAATGCTTGCTATTCGGCACATCAAGCAGCAGCCATCGGCCAGCACATTCCTTATGTGATTGGCATGAGTAAAGAAATAGGAGACCGAGCTGCTATTGAATTTGCGGTAGGGTTTTATGATGCACTGGGTGCTGGTCGTTCGATTGAGGACGCCTATAAGTTCGGGTGTGTTGCTGTTCGCTTACAGGGCATCCCAGAGCATTTAACACCAGTTCTGCACAAAAAAGGGGCAATCACAGAGTCCGCGAACGTGGGAACCGTCGACAATTTAAAATCAATACGTCCACGTCAAGAAGAGGCAGCTCAAGTTAAAGAGAAGCCACAAAAAGTATTCATCTCTTATAAGCGAGACGCGCAACCTGATGAATACGTACTTAACCTCCTCAAACAACGATTACTCGCAGAACAATACGAGGTTTTTATCGATAGACACCTAATGGTGGGTGCCGAGTGGCTGGAAAGCATCGAGCATCAGATAAGTATTGCAGATGCGATCATTCCATTGCTTTCAACAGTTGCGGTTTCAAGTGAAATGCTAACGTATGAAGTGCAATTTGCGCACAAGATTGCCCAACAAAATGGTGGTAAACCTCGCCTGCTACCTGTTCGGATAAACTTCGAAGGCGAACTTCCAAAGACTCTCGCTCAACTCTTAGCGTCGAAACAATATACATTGTGGCAAAGTCCACATGACGACGAGAACTTAGTTAACGAATTGCTTAAGACTCTGAAGACTCCACCTCCGCCTCCTCTGATTCCTGATATGAGGCCGCCGGGTGGCGTGGTTCCACTGGACGCTGAATACTATATCGCCAGGACAACAGACAAATCATTCAACGATGCTCTGGCTCGGAAAGATGTAATCGTGTTGGTAAAAGGGTCGCGTCAGATGGGTAAAACATCCCTCCTTGTTCGTAAGTTACGCGACGCCGCGGCGCAAGGTGACAGTGTAGTACACACTGATTTGCAATCCTTCGACAAAGCAGATATGGAGTCGCACAACAGCTTCTTCCTCAAGCTCGGAAGAACGATTTGTGAAGAACTGGATTTGCAAATTCCACCTGATAAAACCTGGCAACCAAACTTAGGGCCTAACGATAATTTTGAAACATATCTGCGCCGCGAAGTAATGGAGAACATATCAGGACGATTAGTATGGGGCCTCGATGAGGTCGACAGGCTGTTTTCTTATGATTATAGAAATGATGTCTTTGGCCTGTTTCGGTCTTGGTTTAATCAGAAAGAAAATCCCAAACGTCCTTGGAAACGACTGACACTGGCTATCATCTATGCAACGGAACCAGCTCTTTT
>Ga0081539_10006823_pt1 | contig 10691 bp, 9 predicted proteins | sample TabmetS4T2R2_FD_71023 | JGI IMG/M metagenome (GOLD analysis project Ga0081539, IMG submission 71023) | Tabebuia heterophylla rhizosphere microbial communities from the University of Puerto Rico - S4T2R2 | ecosystem: Host-associated > Plants > Roots > Rhizosphere ... | reverse complement strand
CGGCCATTCGCTTCTACGTCGAGAAGAAGATCCCGAAGACGGCCGTACCGAAATCGAGTCGGCTTCCCGCGGAGATCGACGGCGTCCCGACCGATGTCATCGAGACCGGGCGGTTCTATGCGCAGCAGGCAGTGCCGATCGCGCAGCGCCGACTGCGGCCGGCCAAGGGCGGATGCTCGGTGGGATTCGAGGGTGTCGGATTCGTCATGGCAGGCACGTTGGGGTGTCTGGTCACCGATGGTGTGAACCGGTTCATCCTCAGCAACAACCATGTGGTTGCGAACGAGAACGCGCTCCCGCTCGGAAGTCCGATCTTTCAGCCAGGCCTCCTCGACAACGGGGTCGCTCCCGGGGACCGCATCGCGCGTCTGTCGAAGTTCGTCCGGATCAAAAAGCTTCCCTTCAACAACAAGGTGGACGCGGCCATAGCGGCGCTCGACGCGAACAACCTCGCCACGGCAACGATTCTGCCCAAAGTGGGGAAGCTTTCGTCGACTGCGCCGGTGCAGGCCGCGGAAGAGATGAAGGTGCACAAGCACGGCCGGACGACAGGCTATACGCGCGGCCGTATCGTCGACATCGCCGCCGACGTGAACGTCACGTACGACTTCGGAACGGCGAGGTTCGTGGACCAGATGATCATCGTCGGCGACGCCGGCTCGTTTTCCAATTCCGGCGACTCGGGTTCACTGATCGTCCAGCGGGTCACGAATCAGGCCACAGGTCTGCTGTTTGCCGGCTCGGCGTCGCACACCATCGCCAACCACATCCAGGACGTGCTCGCTGCGCTTGGCGTGACGCTCGTAATCTGAGACTATCGAGGATGCCAGGCGGGCCTCACCGTCCGCCGGCGCTGTTACCCATGACGGATCGTGAGACGCTTCGTGACGTGAAGCGAAAGCTGTCGGACACCCTGCTCAACGAACAGGGTGTGAGCGGTGTCGGTTTGCGCGGCGAAAGCATCGTCGTCTATCTCGAGACTGGCGATGATGCGACGCGAAAGAAGGTCGAGCGGACCGCGCGCGCGCTGGCACCAGAAGCAACGGTGCGTCTCGAAGTCAGCGGCCGTTTTTCGAAGCAGTAGCGCGCCGCTGTCCTCAGCAGCGGTGCCGCGTAGCCATTCAGCCACCAGCTACCCGTCGACGAGCGGCGCCACTGCCGAGTACACGTCCTGCGCAACGGCATCGCGATCGCGATTCGCATCGAGGTGCAGCCACGCGGGTCCGACTTGTCGCAGGTAGCTGTCGCGGACCCGCCCGAGCAACCCGAGATCACGTTCGTAGGCGTCGCGATCGACCGTCTTGCGTCGCGCCGACGTCTCGGGTGCGATGTCGAGCAGCAGCGTCAGGTCCGGCTGCGGCAAATACCGCTGCACGTCGCGCAGCCACGCACCATCCAATCCTTGCGCCTCGCCGTATGCCACGCTCGATGCAAGATACCGGTCGCAGATGAGCACCGTCCCGTCGCCGCGCTCGCGCTCGATCTCCGGCTTCCACTCGTAACGATTGGCGACGTAGAGCAACTGCATCACGTCCGCCGGATACTGCCGGCCGCCGCGCAGCGCACGACCGATCTCTTCACCGATGGACGTCGTGTAATCGGGAAACGAGAGGAGACGGACCCGCCGGCCCGCCGCGGTCAACCGATCGCGAAGCCGCTCCGCCTGCGTCTGCTTTCCGCTCTGATCCAGCCCCTCGAAGGCGATGAGTCTGCCGGTCATGATTCGAGCGCCAGCACGTCGTCGAGCGTCTGGCGGCGACGAATCACGCGCCACATGCCGTCCTCGACGAGGACCTCCGGCGCGAGCAGACGACGGTTGTAGTTGGAGGCCATCACCGCGCCGTAGGCGCCGGTATCGAGCACGGCGACGAGATCGTCGACCTCCAGACGCGGAAGCATCCGATCGCGGCCGAACACGTCGCTGCTCTCGCAGATCGGCCCGACGATGTCCCAGCAGGCCTCGTCGCCGGACCGTGGCGTGACCGGAACGATGCGATGAAACGAGCCATACAACGCCGGGCGCATCAACTCGGTCATGCCGGCGTCGAGCACGGCGAACTGGCGGCCGTCGGGATAACGCTTGGTGTCCACGACGCGCGCGACGAGCGCGCCCGAGTGTCCAACGATCGCGCGCCCCGGTTCGAGAACCACGGGGATGCCGGCGCGGCGCAACTCGGGCAGCACCGCATCCGCGTATTCGCGCGCCGTGATCATCGGCCGTCCCTCGTAGGCGATGCCGAGGCCACCCCCGAGATCGACGTGCTCGAGCGCGAACCCGTCATCACGAAGCGCGATGGCAAGCGAGACGAGCGCTCGTGCCGCGCGGCGAAGCGGTTCTGCCGTCGTGATCTGTGACCCGATGTGAATGTGGACGCCGACGAACCGCAGCCCGGCGATCGCGCGGCGCTCGCGATAGATGCCGAGCGCCTCCTCCAAGGGCACGCCGAACTTGTTCGTCTTCAAACCGGTGGAGATGTTCGCGTGCGTACGGGCGTCGATGTCAGGGTTGACACGGAGCGCGACGCGTGCCACTCGTCCTTGCCCACGGGCGACCGCCGCGATGCGATCGAGCTCGCCGGGCGATTCGGCGTTGATGGTTCCAACCTCCGAGGCGATCGCACTCTCGAGCTCTTCGCGCGTCTTGCCGACGCCGGTGAACACGATCTCGGTGGGCAGGAAACCCGCGCGGCGGGCCACGTCGACTTCCCCGCCGGAGTTGGCGTCGGCTCGACTGCCGAGCGATTTCAACAGCCGCGCGATCGCCAGCGTCGAGTTTGCCTTCAGCGCGTAATGGATGGCATGTGAATAGCCGACGAACGCCTCGTCGATGGCCGCGTACGCGTCGCGAATCGCTCGCGCGCTGTACACGTACACAGGCGTGCCGACCTCGTCGGCGATCGCGCGCACGCTGACGCCGTCACACGCAAGACCGTGATCTGTGGGCTGAAACGGCAGATGCACTAGCTGGTTGGTGGATGGTGGTTGCTGGATGTGGACACGGCGTGCGCACAACGCGCGGCGAACCACCAACGACCATCCAGCCGCATGGTATCATGCGCAACATTCCCGACACGCAGCCTCTCGCGACAGACGACCTCATCGAACGCTGCCTGAATGGCGATCAAGCCGCGTGGGAGGCGATCGTCCGCCTGCACTGGCGCAAGGTGTTCAACATCGCGTACAAGTTCGTCGGCCGCCACGATCTCGCGGAAGATCTCACGCAGGACGTCTTCCTCAAGCTGTTCAAGTCGCTCGACACCTTCGACCGCCGCGCCAATTTCCAGACGTGGCTGATCAGCGTCAGCCGCAACCTGTGCATCGATCACTACCGCAGCGTGCGCAAGGAGCGCGAGACCGTGAACCGCGACATCGATCCGTCGGAGCTCTCGCCGGCGGCGCCGGACAAGAGCGCCTATGCGCTGCTCGAACAGCGCGACCGCGTACAGATGCTGCGCGAAGCGCTCGACAAGCTGCCGCCGACGCTGCGCACGGCGGTCATGCTGCGCGACATCCAGGAGCTCAGTTATCAGGAGATCGCCACGCAGCTGAAACTGCCCGAGGGGACGGTGAAGTCGCGCATCAACCGCGGCCGCACGGAACTCGCGCGTCAGATTCAGCGTCTGCGTGAACAGCAGGACGAGATACCCAGAACGGGAGTGTCAGGATGAATCTGACGACCGACCGCCAGCAAGACGTGTCCGTGGTCCGCATCAACGAAACGCGCCTCATGTACCCAATCCTGTCGGAGTTTGCCAGCTCGATCTCGGCGCTGATCACCAGCGCGGGGGGCAAGGTGGTGCTCGACCTGGCGAACGTCACCTACGTCGACAGCGCCACCATCGGCTGTCTGATGGATTTGTACCGGCAGGCCACGGCGGCGGGCGGCGGCCTCAAGCTCGCGGGCGTGCAGAAGCGCGTCGAGACGATGCTCTCGATGACGGGCGCGCAGAACTTCCTCGAAATCCACCCGGATGAAGCGTCGGCGCTTCGCAGCTTCGGCGTGTAGGCCACGACTATGCGCACCATCAAGACGACCACCGGCGCCGACATCACGCTCGACGGCGATCTGCTCGCCATCATGGAAACGCTGTATCGAGAGGTGACGGCCAAGCGCGACCTCGACCGCTCGTTCGAGGACATGATTCGCGAAATCACGCACCTGATCGAGCAGATGGACGAAGGCGAGCGGAAAGCCTACCTGCTCGAAAGCCTGTTTCTGAATACGGTGAAGTACGAGAACGACAAGCTCGACGCGTATATGCGCAAGCTCACCAAGTAGGCAGCAGGCCCTCGGCCGGCGCCGGCAGCGGCGCCTCGGTTGGCAGCGGCGGGGATTCCACGAGCGTCCACGCGTCCGCTTCCTCTCGCACCTGCGCGGCAAACGCGGTGTGCAGCGCATGTCCGCCACGATGCGCGACCAGGTGACCGATCACCGGATATCCGACCAGCGCCATGTCGCCGATCACATCCAGAATCTTGTGGCGCACGCACTCGTCGTCGAACCGCAGACCGCTGTTGAGCACGCCCGTATCGCCGATGACCACGGCGTTCTCCAGCGAGCCGCCGAGCGCCAGCCCCTGCCGACGCAGCATCTCGACTTCCTTGAGGAAGGTGAACGTGCGTGCCGGGGCGATGTCCTCGGCGAACGATTGCGGCGTGATGCGCATCGTGCGCGACTGATGTCGCAGCAGCGGATGATCGAACGCGATGCTGTAGGTGACCTTGAAGTGATCCGACGGATACAGCGCAATCCGCTTGTCGCCGCGCGACAACGACATCGGGCGGAGGACTTTGAGATAGCGTCGCCGTGCGCCAAGCTCTCTGACGCCCGCTTCCTGAATCAGATAGATGAACGGCGCCGCGCTGCCGTCCATGATCGGCACTTCGGGCGAATTCAGTTCGACGACGACGTTGTCGATCCCGAGGCTGACGAGCGCGGCAAGCAGATGTTCGACGGTGTCGACGCGGACGGCGTCACGGGTCAGGCCGGTGGCGTAGTGAATGCCGCCGACGTGCTGCACCGTCGCGGGAAGCTCGAGCCCGCCCAGGTCGGAACGGCGGAACCAGATGCCGGAATCAGCGGAAGCAGGCTTGAGTGAGAGTGTGACCTTCCTGCCGGAGTGGAGGCCGATCCCCGCGCAGGAGATCGAGCGGCGAACTGTCCGTTGTGCGTGCATCAGGCTCTCGGCAACTGGGCGGGACCTCCCGGTCAGGAAGCAATGATAATGCCGATCTTCTCTGATAGCGCGCAGTCGTTCTAAATGCCTGCCGGTTCGTGGTTTGCCCCGTGTGCGCCGCACCATGCCGGCGTGCGTAGCGCCAAAGTGTGGCACCTCGGCCACGCGGGAGCCGACGCCATTGTGGCGAAATTACCACGCGAGCGATCGCACGGGGCGTTCGGATCGTTCGGCTCGTTCGCGTTCGTCGAAATGGGAGTTCGAACGCTTCGAACGTGCCGAACGTACTAAACGCGTTAGGCTGCGGTGCCCAGCGCCGATCGCAGAAACTTGCCCGTCGCCGACTTCGGGTTGCTCGCCACTTCCTCGGGCGAGCCGGTGGCGATGACTCGCCCGCCCGCGGCGCCGCCTTCCGGACCGAGATCAATCAGGTAATCCGCGCACCTGATGACATCCAGGTTGTGTTCGATCACGACGACGGTATTGCCCTGATCGACGAGCTTGTTGAGGACGTCCAGCAGCTTGCGCGTATCTTCGAAGTGCAGCCCTGTGGTCGGCTCGTCGAGGATGTAGAGCGTGCGACCGGTGCTGCGCCGTGACAGCTCGCGCGCCAGCTTCACACGTTGCGCCTCTCCTCCGCTCAGCGTCGTCGCCGACTGCCCGAGCTCGATGTAACCGAGGCCGACGTCCTGCAGCGTCCGCAGTTTGTTGGCCAGCGGCGGGAAGTTCTCGAGCAGCGGCAGCGCCTGATCGACGGTGAGGTCGAGCACCTCGGCGATCGACTTGCCGCGGTACTGGATCTCCAGTGTCTCGCGGTTGTAGCGCCGTCCCTTGCACTGCTCGCACGTGACGTAGACGTCGGGCAGGAAGTGCATCTCGATCGCGATCACGCCGTCGCCCTGGCAGGCTTCGCAGCGGCCGCCCTTGACGTTGAATGAAAACCGCCCCGGCTTGAAGCCGCGCGCCTTGGCCTCCGGCATCATCGCGAACAACTCGCGGATGAACGTGAACATCCCGGTGTAGGTGGCCGGATTCGATCGCGGCGTGCGTCCGATCGGCGACTGATCGATCTCGATCACTTTGTCGATCAGCTCGGTGCCGTCAATCCGATCGTGCACGCCCGGATCGGCCGCGGCCTTGTAGATCGTCTTGGCGAGCGAGCGGTACAGGATGTCGTTGACCAGCGTCGATTTCCCCGACCCGCTCACTCCGGTCACCGCCGTCAGCGTGCCCAGCGGAATGGCGACGTCGATGTTCTTCAGATTGTTCTCGCGCGCGCCACGGATGATGATCTCGCCGCGCAACGACGGCCGGCGCACGCGAGGCGTCGGAATCGAACGCTCGCCACGCAGATAGGCACCCGTCATCGATCCGTTGCCATTCTGAACAGGCGACGCCGAGGCGGCGTTCAGCAACTCCGAGGGATGGCCCTGGAAGATCACGTGGCCGCCGTGCTCACCGGCGCCGGGCCCAAGGTCGATCACGTAGTCGGCCGTGCGGATGGTCTCTTCGTCGTGCTCGACGACGATGACGGTGTTGCCGAGATCGCGGAGCCGTGTGAGCGTGGCGAGCAGCTTGCGGTTGTCGCGCTGGTGCAACCCGATCGACGGCTCGTCGAGCACGTACAGCACACCCGTCAGGTTGGCACCGATCTGCGTTGCCAGGCGAATGCGCTGCCCTTCGCCGCCCGAGAGCGTCGCGGCACTGCGGTTGAGCGTGAGATAGCCCACACCGACTTCGTGGAGGAAGCGCAGGCGATCGCGAATCTCACGCAGCACACGTGCAGCGATCAGCTCCTCGCGCTCGGACAGATCGAACGTGTCGAAGACCTCCAGCGCCTCGCTGATGGGCAGGTTCACGTACTCGGCGATGCCATGCCCTTTGACGGTGACGGCCAGACTCTGCGGCTTCAAACGGTGGCCCCGGCAGGTCGGACACTCGCGCAGCGTGCGATACGGCTCGAGGTCCTCCTGCACGGTCCACGACCCTTCCTCGTACCGCCGTCGCAGATTCGGAATGACGCCCTCGAATCCGCGGCCGAACGGATCGTCGTCTCCGGCGGCGCGCCGCCGCGCACGTGGCAGCTCGAACTCTGCTTCGCCCTCTTCTTCGACGTCGGCCGGTTCGTGCACGGCGTCCTTCGGGACAGCCTTCGCCGATTTCGCCGCCGCGGACGGCCCCTCGAGAATCAGCTCGCGATGCTTCTTCGGCAGCTTGCCGAATGGTGCGTCCGGGTCGATGCCGTAGGTCTTGGCGATGGTCGTGATCGCCTCTTTCACCAGCTTGCGGTCGCCCCTGGCCCACGGCGCGATGGCGCCACCCAGCAGCGACCGGGTTTCGTCGGGCACCACCAGGCGCGGTTCGAAGTCGTAGGTCGCACCGAGTCCCTGACAGTCGGGACATGCCCCGTGCGGGGAGTTGAACGAGAACGCCCGCGGCGTCATCTCGGGCATCGAGATACCGCACACGACGCACGCCAGGCGTCGCGAGAACAACTGATCGCCGCCTTCGAACGTATTGACGATGACGATGTCCTCGGCCAGCGCCAGCGCGGTCTCGAGCGATTCGGACAGCCGCCGCTCGATACCCGACTTGACGATCAGCCGATCGACGACGACGTCGATGTTGTGGTTGCGCCGGCGATCGAGCTTGATGTCGTCGTCCAGCGAGCGGAACTGTCCGTCGATGCGGGCTTTGCTGAAGCCGCGCTGGCGCAGCGCCTGCAGCTCCTTCTTGAATTCGCCCTTGCGGCCGCGGACGACCGGCGCCAGCACGTTGATCCGGGCGTCGGTCGGATAGAGCATCACCAGGTCGAGGATCCGCTCGAGCGACTGCGACGAGATCTCACGGCCGCAGTTGTAGCAGTGGGGTGTGCCGATGTTGGCGAAGAGCAGCCGCAGATAGTCGTAGATCTCGGTGACCGTGCCGACTGTCGAGCGCGGGTTGGATCCGGTCGTTTTCTGCTCGATTGATATCGCCGGCGAGAGCCCTTCGATCAGATCGACGTCTGGCTTCTCCATCTGCTCGAGAAACTGACGGGCATAGGCGGACAGCGACTCGACGTAGCGGCGCTGTCCTTCCGCGTAGATCGTGTCGAACGCGAGCGACGACTTGCCCGATCCGGACAGGCCGGTGATCACCACCAGCTGGTCGCGTGGCAGATCGACGTCGATGTTCTTGAGGTTGTGAACGCGGGCTCCGCGCACCGCGATCCAGTCGTGCGCCATAGGTCAGGAAGCTCGAGGGGTCCTCGAAACTTACATTCTAACCTGTCGGCTTTCGGCTCTGGGCGTTTGGCTCCCGGCCGGGCGTCGGACCGCCGCCCGTGTCAATCAGATGGGGCTATCGTTCAAGGTCCGCGATGACGCAGGCGGCTGTGGCGGAAGCCATATGCGGCGTAAAGGACCGCGCCAATCACGAGCCAGATCACGAATCGCTCCCAGGCCTCCCTCGGGAGCCCGTACATCACGAACACGCAGGAGGCGACACCAAGAGGAGCGACGACCCAGACGAACGGCACCTTGAAGGGACGCGGGCGATCCGGCTCTTTGACCCGCAGCACGAGCACGCCGGCGCAGACCAACGCAAAGGCGAACAACGTACCGATGTTCGTCAACGCGTACGCCTCGTTGGCGTCGCCAAAGAGCGACGCGATCGCCACGAACAACCCGGTCACAAGCGTCGTCATCCACGGAACGCGGCTTTTCGGATGCACGCGCGCGGCCCACTGCGGCAGCAGGCCGTCGCGAGCCATGGCAAAAAAGATGCGCGGCTGCCCGTATTGAAAAACCAGAAGGACCGCTGCCATCGACACGGCGGCGCCGAGTGCGACGAGCCAACCCACACGTGAGTAGCCGGCCAGTTCCAATGCCTTGGCAAGCGGGTCGGCAACACCGAGCTGCTGATACGGAACCATGCCCGTGAGTACAGCCCCGACCACGACGTAGATGAGCGTGCAGATGCCGAGACCGCCGAGGATGCCAATCGGCAGATTCCGCTGCGGGTTGATCGTCTCCTCGGCCGCCGTCGAAATCGCGTCGAATCCGATGTAGGCGAAGAACACGATCGCCGCGCCCTGATGAATGCCGGTGAAGCCGTTGGGCGCAAACGGGTGATAGTTCGCTGGATCGACGTTCATGAAACCGACGACGATGAACAGGCCCAGCGCGAGAAGCTTGATCACGACCATCACGTTGTTCGCGGTGGAGCTTTCACGCGCGCCGCGAAGGAGCAGCCATGTAATCAGCATCACGATGCCGAACGCCGGCAGGTTCACCAGCACCGGGAGGCCGGCGACGCGTGGCGCGGTGTCGAGCAGCGCGTGAACCGCTGGATCCCCGCTGAGGAGCGCCGTGCGGTACGCGGTGCTGAGCCAAGCAGGCAGATTGAGGCCGATTCCTCGTAGAAGCGTGGTGAAGTAGTCGCCCCACGAGATGGCGACACCAACGTTCCCGACGGCGTATTCGAGAATGAGATCCCACCCGATGATCCACGCGACGATCTCGCCGAGCGTCGCATAGGAGTACGCGTATGCGCTGCCGGCCTGCGGAATCATCGCCGCCAACTCGGCATAGCACAGTCCCGCGAGCGCGCAGGCGCCGCCCAGCAAGACGAACGACAGGATCAGCGATGGGCCCGCGCCGACAATCACGATTCCATCGGGATTGGTTTGCCCAGCCGCCGCGGTGCCGATGGCGCCGAAGATGCCCGCGCCAATCACGGCGCCAATCGCGAGCATGATCAGATCGCCGCCGGTCAGCACGCGTTTGAGCGACTGACCACTCTGCTCCGGGGGCTGCAGCTCGGAAATGGGCTTGCGAGCGAACAGCTGCGTCATGAGCGATCGAATCGATACGCGGTGTCGTTGGACACCAGCACCAGCTCGCCGCCAGGCCCGAACGCCAGACCCACCAGCCCGCTTCCGGTCGCAACGACATCCGGCTGCGCGTCGGGATTCGTGAAGCGATAGACCGCGCTCGATCCGGCGAGCGCGTCGACGACATGCAGCTGACCGTCGGGCGAAAAGGCGAGACCCTGCGGGCGTCCGAAGGGTACTGGCAGCGCGCGGACGTCGCCGTCACGCGTGATCCGATAGACATGGTCGTAGGAGCCAAGCGTCGGCGCGGCGACGAACAACTCGCCCTCCGGGCTCATCGCGACATGAAAGGCGGCAACACTGGCCGGCAGCGTCGCAAACGCGGTGGCGCGACCGTCGCGAACACGAAAGACCGTTCCCGATCGATCGCCCACATACATCGTTCCTTCCGCGTCGAAGGCGATGCCGCAGGCGACGCCGAGATCGGAGACGACCTGTTCATGTGTGCCATCGGCGCCGACGCGGTAGACCGCACCCTCGAAGCGGCTCGAGACGTACAACTGTCCGTCCGGACCAATCGCCAGCGACGTGGCATTGACGATGCCCGACGCGAACGGCTCGCGCGTGCCCGTACGGGTGACCCGAAAGATCGACACCGGCGCCTCCTGTCCGCGCGATCCGCTGTAGGTCACGAACAG
>Ga0081539_10006822_pt1 | contig 10693 bp, 9 predicted proteins | sample TabmetS4T2R2_FD_71023 | JGI IMG/M metagenome (GOLD analysis project Ga0081539, IMG submission 71023) | Tabebuia heterophylla rhizosphere microbial communities from the University of Puerto Rico - S4T2R2 | ecosystem: Host-associated > Plants > Roots > Rhizosphere ... | reverse complement strand
TCCAAGATGTTCCGGAACGTACTCAAACTTTCGCTGCCTCGATAGAAATTCGGAAATTTCGCGGTCGGGATGCGTACCGGTGTCCACTTTTCGATAAATCTTTAAGAAGAAGTGGTTGTCGTAAGTGACATCGGTATTTTTCTGATACCTGGCAAGATGGATTCTTGGGCGGATTTCTTTGTGTTGTTCGAAGTATCTTTTGATCTCCTGATCACTGCTGAAACTAATAGTCGAGCTCCGTAACTGAATTGTCCCATTCGTTGCGAGTTGTTCGAACAGCCAACGTTCTAAAGCCGGGAGATAAAACGCATCGCATAAAATACCCTCCTGATGGTCTAACCTGAATTTAGCCAGCACCGCTTGCGGATACTCCTGCAATATCATCTCGGCGGGTTGTTCTTTTGCAAAAGCCAAAGCGAATAAATATGTCTCGGGCAATCCCGTTTTATAACTTACCTCCAGCAACAACAACAACACAGTACCATCATCGAGAACAATATTTGTGTTTTCAATGATTTTGCAATTGTATATCGCTCGCTGTTTTCCCGCAAACCACGCCGCTTTGCCAATATAGGTAGGCAGAATTTCAGTCTCCAGTTTTTCGACTACCCCGTCGTTTTCGATAAGTGCATTCCATTTTTCCGACGACAGCGTAGGAAGCTCGTCTTTGCTCACACGTTGTTGCTCTGTTTTTTCCAGTGTAAACCAATGAAAGCTGTGTGGCCCCAGCGTAAAGAAATAAGGCACGTTATCTTTTATATGCGGAAAACTGTTTTTGCTAAAAATCTCAACAGGTACATGTCCTTTATAGTCATTGAGATCAATTTCGGCTGCCTGCGAAAATTTTGAAAGATTGACAACAACCAATATCGTCTCGTCTATATAATTGCGCGTGAAAGCCAGCACCTTCGGGTTATCTACGTTAATAAATTTCATATCGCCACGCCCAAATGCCTTGTACTTCTTGCGAACGGCTATTAAATGCTTCATGAACCAAAATAGTGAAGACGTGTTCCTCGTTTGCGTTTCGACATTCACCGCTTCGTAATTATATTCTGGATCGAGGATGACGGGTAAATAGAGTTGCTGAGGATTTGTGTGTGAAAAGCCGGCGTTGCGATCCGGCGACCATTGCATCGGAGTACGAACGCCATCACGATCACCTAAATGAAAGTTGTCGCCCATACCTATTTCGTCGCCATAATAAATGACAGGGGTACCGGGCATTGAAAATAAAAGCGAGTTCATTAATTCTATTTTTCGCCGGTCGTTTTCCATTAACGGAGCAAGCCTGTGGCGAATACCGAGATTTATCCGTGCCTTAGCATCCTTCGCATACACTTTATACATGTAATCTCTTTCCTCGTCAGTTACCATTTCGAGTGTGAGCTCATCGTGATTTCTTAGAAACATAGCCCATTGGCAGGTGAAAGGAATTGGTGGTGTTTGCTCGAAAATGTCGGTGATTGGGTAACGGTCTTCCATTTGTACAGCCATAAACATCCGCGGCATTACCGGAAAGTGATAATTCATGTGACATTCATCGCCAGTCCCGAAATACGATGCAGAATCTTCCGGCCACATATTCGCTTCGGCAAGCATCAACGTGCCGGGAAAATTTTTATCGATATGTGCTCTTAATTTTTTTAGAAATGCGTGCGTCTCCGGAAGATTTTCGCCGTTGGTGCCTTCGCGTTCAAACAGGTACGGAACAGCATCGAGTCGAAAGCCATCAACACCCATGCCGCACCAAAAATCTATGATCTTAAAAACTTCTTCCTGTACCCTGGGATTATCATAATTCAAGTCAGGCTGATGATGAAAAAAACGATGCCAGTAGTATTGTTGCGCCACTTCATCCCAGGTCCAGTTACTATTTTCAAAATCCTGGAAAATAATTCTGACATCTTTGTATTGCGAAGGATCATCCGTCCATACATAATAATTTCTTTCTTCCGATCCTTTTGGCGAATGTCGTGCCCGTTGGAACCAACGATGCTGGTCGGATGTGTGGTTGATGACCAACTCTGTAATCACTTTTAGGTTCCGTTCGTGCGCTTCGTGCAAGAACGTCTGAAATTCTTTGATATCACCATAGGAAGGATTAATGCTGTAATAATCGGCGATGTCGTAACCATCGTCTTTCAGTGGTGATGGATAGAATGGTAACAGCCAGATCGCCGTTACGCCAAGGTCTTCAAGATAATCGAGCTTTTCAAGTAAGCCGCTGAAATCCCCAACGCCGTCTTCGTTGCCATCATAAAATGCTTTGATGTGCAGTTCATAAATAATCGCATCTTTATACCAGTGAAGTTTATTGTCCAATACCGAAACTGCCATACACCGTAAGTAATTTAGTTCAATTGTAAAAGCCGTCTTGCCACAACAAATTAAAGACCAGAGTTACTAAAATTGCAAAGATGGGGCTGTTGGGTGAATGTCGTGCGCACACCTGGATATTTCTTACATTTCCGGCTGGAACAACAACCATCGTTGATAACTAGGGCCAATGAATAGATCATTAAGTTTTGTTTTGTTGATGGGATTGCTATCCTGCAACGTGTCCGTCAAGTATAATGAGTCCAAAGCAGGTGCGGTACCGATCACCGGAACATGGAAACTTCTTTCGGGTACTTTGATTGAAAAGGGAGGCACCTCGGTTACAGATTATACAAAAGACAGGGAGTTTATCAAGATCATTAGCGACACACATTTCGCATTTTTAGGTCACGATTTGCACAAGGGGAAGAATGCCGACTCTTCTTTTTCTTCCGGCGGTGGTAGGTACTCGCTAAAAGATAGCATCTACATCGAGCACCTCGATTACTGCAACGACCGTCAATGGGAAGGGAACCAATTTGAATTCATTGTTTCTATAAAAAACGATACGCTAATCCAGCAAGGCCGCGAGAAAATCGACAGCCTGGGTGTCGACCGGCTTAACATTGAAAAATATATTCGAATAAAACGATAAAGCAAATCTGCGGTGCGTTTCAATTCCCGGGGGTTTCAGCAGCGGCTAGTAACTCTATCTCCACATTTTTACAAGCGGAGGATAACTGTAGATCCTGCTGCTTACCTTGGTCGCAAAATGTTCTTATGGGCAATGGTTACGCGATTTGTTTAAAAACTTCCATTTGTACTTTACTGGTCTTGTTTCAAATAATTCCATTAAATGCTCAGTCGAAGGACGATAAGAAAATCAGGCAGGTATTTCAAAAGGAAATTGACTGCTGGAACAAGGGGGATATCGATTGCTATGTTTTGCTATATGCTCCCGTAGATTCCGTAAGAATGCTGTTGAAACCAAACGACATTTATGGACGTGACAGCATCAAAGCCTTTTACAAAAAATATTGGCCCAGGGAGAAGATGGGGAAACTCAGTTTTGAAAATGTGAGAACAGAAAGACTTTCCAAAAAATATTATTACGTCGAAGGCAATTTCATTGTAGCGTATCCGGATCGGAAGCCGGTAACAGGAAAATTTTCAGGACTCATGAAGAAAATCGGAAAGGAATGGTTTATTTACACCGATCATTCGGGCTGAGATCAATTAATGCTTTTGAAATAGATATTCAACCCCATCTTAATTTCTCCGTAGTGATTTATCTGGTCTTCAATTTTTGAAATCAGAAAATCCAGCTCAGCGGAGTTTTCATCTACGTTCAAGACCGTTTTTCTATTTTCATCATTGAAAACCAAATCTATTTCGTCCTGCAACACATCAAGGCTTGTCCTGAAAGTGTAACCCTTCATAAAGGGTGTTTCAAAAGCGTCATGCTCTTTTGCGTATTGTTGAATTTCTTCCATCAAATCGAGGTTCTGCTTTTTCGCAAAATCGAATCTCTGCAGAAGCTGATCTCTTTTGTTGATGGGTTCGGCCATTTCGAATTGAAGATAAAAAAAGTTTTTCCCACCTGATTCGACTGCTTATGCACATCTGTTAGTTAAAATGGTAGCAGTCAAGCTTTATTGAAGTATGTAAATAACGCCGCCGACATTTGGTCTGTATAGACCAGCTTTAATTTGACCGCGCATCTCAACACGGTCCTGCGACGAGTAGTATTGAATAACGACCGATCCGATGCTTTTAATCTTTCCACGCAGATAGCGGTCTTCAAATGAAGAATAATATTGAATCGATGTGTTACCAATCGCTTTTAATTTACCCCTGAGTGCCTCATCTTCGACTGAAGAATAATATTCCAGTACCTGGCTTCCGATAAATCGCAACTTGCCGCGATAGGCGACATTGTCAAAGTTTGTGTAGTAATCAAACATAAGCATGCCGATCGATTTCAACTTTCCTGCTTTGTAGTCTGGCTCAAAACTGCCATAGTACGTGATAGTTGAAGTACCGATGCTTTTTATTTTACCCCGGAAAGCAGAGTCGGATTGCGGCGCATAGCGCTCGATCCTGCCCAGGTAAGGTTGAAGCTTAGGAGCATAGAAATTACCGCGGTCCGATGCCAACTCGGTTCCAAAATCCATGATGTTTCCATCAGGAGAAACACGGATAAGCACTCCGGGATCGGAGTAAAATGAAAAGAAAGAAAGACCTCCGGCCAGGTTCACCTGCGTTAACTTTTGGGAAAAAGCAGCGGTGCAACATACAGCGAGTAACAAGCTTCCAAGAATTCGTTTCATAGTGTGGGGTAAAGATAAGCTATCGGCCTTTAACTTGGAAGCGCAGCAAGTTCTCAGTTTACATTTTGGCCTTCCTTTAGCTTTGTGACCATCGCCTGCGTATTATTTCGGCTGCCTTCATCCGGCGCCTGGGATAATGCCGCCTCCATATATGTTAATGCTTTTTTGTAATCGCCTTTGGCCGAGTAAGCTCGTCCCATACCGACGTTAGTGGTGTATTGATTCGGATACTTGTCATAGTTGGCCTTAAACACTTTAAATGCTTCATCGACCTGCTTCATGCCGAGTAGTTGCCTGGCATAAAAATGTACATCAATCATCGAGCCCATCGGAAGTGCCTCCTGCATTACTTTCTTGGCTTCATCGATCCTGTTCATCTTCATTAGCACATTCGCTTTTGTACTAAGTGTGCGAAAATTTTTTTCCCCCATGATTCGAAAGTAGATCGCGCGATCCATCCATTGAAGCGCCTGCTCCAGCCCATAATTGTTTTGGATACACCAATTAGCGGCAGAAATAAAATCGTAATAAGGACGCGTTGTTCGAAAATCATTGATAAATGCCGCCATTTGCAATGCCTTTGTGTCAACATCGATTTTGAAAGGGATCATTCTTTTTTCCCATGACATGGCAACGGTGACCCCGTCATCTTTTTGACCAACAAACTCATACTTTAACCACTCTACTGACTGCTGCAGTTGTTGATTTTTTACTTGCACGCGAAGAGCATCTTGTGTAGAGTCATAATAAAAACTTCCCCACGAAGTGTTAATTTTTGAAAAGATCAATGTGCTTGCATCTTCGCCCAGCGCAATAAAGAACCCATAGCTCCCCGCGGGCAGGTCTTTCCCCTCCACCTTCACCGGATGCGAAAATGAAATTGTTGTGTTTTCATTTGCGCCGGCCCGCCATGGGGCGGCATTGCTCGTTCCATGACCCAGGTCAACAAATCCGTAATGAGCGACCCGCGTATTCCAAATCTTTCCTTCGCGGCCCTTCACGCCAGGGCGGCTGTAATTGATGGTTATTTTGGCTATGCCGACTTGTTCGGACACCGACGCTTTTTTGTTACCACCATCGGGTTCGAGCGTCAATGGCATTATTTGGGAAAAACTACAATTCAAAATGAATGCGCCTACCATGGCCGATAAAAAGCATTTCATGACAAATGATTTTAGGAAAGTTTGGAAACAACTCAACGCTTCCAAATCTAATTTGCAATTAGGAACGCGACATTACCTCTTAAAAAACTAGCAACTTTTGACAAGCGAACATTCGCTATAAGACCGGTGATGGAAGATCACAGGTGACTGGAACATCATAGGTGATCAATTGATAATTTTGTTTATCCAGGCTTTCGTCTCTGCAACAAGCAACTTCATAATATCTTGCTTACCTGCCTTGAATGCGTGATCAGCTCCTTCTATTTTTATCAGGTGGGCCAGCGGGAGCGCAGAACAAACCGCTTCTATTAAATCCCAGGTTGCAAGTGCATCTTTGGTGCCCTGCAAAAAAAGCATCGGGATCTTCACGTCTTTCAAATGGTCCGCTCTTTCTGTTGAGGGCTTCCCTGGTGGGTGGAGAGGAAAGCCATAAAAGATAATTCCGCGCACAGGACTATCGCCCTGCTTGGACAAATATTGTGAAGTCATTCGACCGCCAAAAGATTTTCCGGATGCAAATAATGGCAGCTTCGGAAATAGCTCACGTGCTTTGGTTATTGCCGCTTCAACGGTTTTATGTGCAATTGCCGGCGGGTCTGGTCTCCTCTTTCTGTTTTCTGCGAAAGGAAAGTTGAAACGCATTGTGCCGATATCTTCCTCTGATAATGAAAGCGCCAGGGCTTTCATGAAAGAATGGTGCATACCAGCTCCGGCGCCATGAGAAAGCGTAACCAGACAACTGCTGTTTTCAGGAACAATGTACTCAGCGGAAACAACGCCGATTGAAGGTGACACGTCAAAAGACAAGAACTGATTGGTCATAGCACCGTTTATTATGAAGATACAAGAAAACGATGTGCGTCGGATCATATGCACCTTCGATTCCGCACGCAAAGTTTTCGCGAGTTGATGTTTCTTACCTTTAGTCTCATAAACCTGCCAACACTATGCAACAGTACACAACTTCTCAAAATCTCGGTCTGCTCATTCTGCGGATCATCACGGCGGCAATATTTTATGTTGCAGCATACTTCAAATTTCCTTTCTGGTCGAGTGCGCCTGAAGGTGTCAGTCCGTTCATGTTATTTACAACACGCCTGCTTTCAATCGCAGAACCGCTCGGCGCTACCGCCGTGCTTATTGGATTCTTAACAAGGTGGGCAGCAGTCGGACTCATTATCATTCTCATCGGTGCGATCTATGTCTCTCAGTTTATTTATGGAATTGGGTTTGTAATGCCTACATCCGCAGGCTGGAATTTTCCTTTTGCCATGATTGGTAGCTGCGTAATCCTCGTTGTGTTTGGCGCAGGTCAATGGTCAGTTGATTACGGGCGAGAAAGGAATACTGCCACTCGAATGGCATAAAGCATTCAACTCAACGAGATCGCAAACAGAATCAGCAACTAGGATCTGCTGAAAATTTTGTTCTGTTTTAGAAATTCAAAAGAAATAAATCACCTACGATAAAGAAATGGCAAACGTGAGCTTGTAACCACGATGATCTTTTTTTGTACATGCAGCAAGAAAAGTCGTTGTAACGGGTATGTCAAGGAAAATACTTTCGTTGTTTTTTTTGTTTGTGAGAATAATTTCGACTTCACCACTCACAACGGTATTTAGAAATCGCCAGGTCAGGCTTTCGAAGCCCGGCAATGAGATATCGACAAAGCGAAGCTTAATATTTCTATTGCGTTTGTTGACATCATATTCTAAGGCGGTTTTCGGCAAACTAAGTTTACTCATAACCGAAGTAACCACAAGCGATTTTTTCATAAAGTGACTGTTGGTTGGTGACTGTAATGTGAAAATATACTTTCAGGATTTTTTGCCATAATGACTACGGTTCGAATGTTAGATGACAAAAATCAATCGAGCATGTATTCACAAGTGAATTCGAAGCGAAAGATAAGGTGTTTACCAAAACTTTGATAGAGTAAATTTCCTAACGGCCTGTCTTGTAAAGTTGAAAAGACGCGGTGTTTCATCTTTAAAAACAAAATTATATTTGGTAACCTGCGACAGCTCTATATTTCGGCGACATCAGGCTGCAATGTTCGTTGGTCTCGTATAACCTCGTTCTGGAAAACTACTTTTTTTGAAGTATCGAATTTCTCCGATTGTCTTCGAAAGCAGTAACTGGGTTGCGTTTTTTGGTGGAAGACAAGCCATCAAAAGCGCGGGCAACGAAGCGCATTTAAAGTGGAGTTATAGCGACTCAAAAAGCCGATATACGTGAGAGAAATTTCAAAACCACCCCTCCCATAACTACTCGTTCTTAGCTTAGAAATATTTACGTCATAGCTAAAAGCAACTGAATACGGATGATAGTCCAGTTTAATAACCGGAATAAATGAATCGTTGAAACGCAAGAAGCCGCCAGCATGAATTGCGTAATCAGGATCCTCGGGATCTGGTCCAATATTAATTCCATACATAGCGCCGGCAATTGTTTCGCGCAAACTACCTTGTTGTGAGTGGTCCGCCCGGATCGTTACATAGGACGTTTCGGTAACGCCAAACCGGAGATCAGCGGAATACACCCATTTGGGTTGTAACTGAATTCGGGCACTTTCATAGAAACTATTTCGTGGCCGATTAAAATGGTGATAAGCTATCCCAAGAACAAGGTTGCTTGCCGGATCCTCTCCCAGGCCCATGTTAAAACTTACACCCGCTGATCCATCGATATACGAGTAGCTGGTCTTATTAAATGATTCTCCATCGCCCATTCCATCATATTGAGTGTTCGTAGTGATCTTGGAGCGGTCGAGGCGCCGCTGTACAAATCCCGCCATAAAACCGGCAGAGAGATACATGTTGCGTTCACTGCTAATGGATTTATGAAAATTCAGTGCGGGCATTACGTGCGTTGACGTGAAGTCAGTAGTTCCGGCTCGGTCGTAAAATAGTTGCATACCGAGGGTTAAGTAATCATCCGCTCTTCCGACCGGCGTTTTATATTCAGCGTTCAGGGATCCCGTTTTATAAGCGTTGACAATGCTATTCCATTGGGTACGATACACTGCCTGCACTCTAACGTCGGCGTTTACAATCCCCGCTAACGCCGGATTCCTGTATAATGGCGCTTCGAAGAACTGGGAAAAATGAATGTCTTGGGAGTTGCCTGATGCATACACCGCGCAGCTTGCAAGAGCAAAAACAAATCGAGGGTAAAGTTTTTTCATGGTACCGATTGTTATTTACTGGATTAACGTAACATCACCTTTGAACAATAATACCTGGTTGTTATCACAAATCACTTCACAGGTATACACAAATACATCCGGCGACAGCGTCCGGCCCTTGTAAGTACCGTCCCAACCAGCCGTTGCATCATTTGTATTAAAATTTAGTTTTTCGAACATTAATTCCCCCCAGCGATTAAAAACCCTGAATGACCGTATCATGCCAATACCTTTTCCTCTCGGATAAAATTTATCATTCATGCCGTCGCCGTTTGGCGAAAAAGTATTGGGTATATATAAATTTCCATCGCTGCATGTAACAAATACCTTAAGCTCATCTTTGCTGACGCATCCTGCGGCATTTTTCACTCTGAGCGTATAAGTTGTCGTTTGCTTTGGAAGCACTTTCGGATCGGGACAATCAAAACAGGATAACTGGTATTGTGGCGACCAACTCCAACTTATGATGTCACGCGAACCGGTTGCGTGTAGTTGATCAGAATTTCCGGCAATCACAGTAATATCTGTACCTGCTTCAACCGACGGTAATGGAGAAACAATGACCAGAACGCTGGCCGTATCAACAAAGCAATTATCATTGTCTCTTGCCGTGACTTTGTACGAGGTGGTGACAGAGGGAACCGCTTTCGTTGATGCGTTGTTCGGGTGGTCCAGGCCGGTGGATGGAGTCCATGTATACAGATCAGCACCGGATGCCGACAGCTGAGTAAATTCACCGACGCACAAGCTGTCTCCAGGGGACACTTGTAATCGAAACGGCTTGCGAACGTCGATCTTTAATGAATCAGTTTTCACGCACCCAAACTCAGTGACCCCGGTCAGTACATATACTATTGTGTCTTCGGGAGAAGCCAGTGGGTTAGCACAAGTGCTACAACTTAAGCCAATTGATGGGTTCCATGAATAAGAAGCGGCTCCTGTCGCATTCAGTTGGGCAACACTTCCCTTGCACAGCCTTAGATCGTTGCCAGCACTTGTGGTTGGCAATGGATGAATTTTTATCAACCTGCTTACAGTGTCAGCGCAGCCATGATTATCGACTGCTACAGCGCTGACATTATAGTCTTTGGCAATAAAGTATGATTGGTCGGGGGGATTTTGTGTAGACGAAGTACTGCCATTTCCAAAGTTCCACTGCCATTTGAGATCAGATTCACTGCGTTCAACAGCGGCGTAAAGGCTGAGCGTTGCCGGCGCACATGCAGATGTATCACCCCGGATTGAAATTATTGGCGAGCGATACACGACGATTGTATCAGTGAAACTCACTGCATTTGTGCAGCCCGTTTGGGTTGTCACGGTCAATTGCGCGTCATAGATGCCGGGTTGGGTATAGTGATGACTCGGATGCACATCATTACTAAATGAGCCATCTCCGAAATTCCAGCTGTAACTCGTGATCAGATCATTGCTCACTGTCAAATTGTTGAAATTAACGTAGCCCGAGTCGCAAAAATGAAATGTATCGAACTTAAATGCCGGCTCAATTGCAACAACCCTTATGGTATCGGTTCCCATAACTGGGAGATTGCAACCGGTCGCATCGATGAGAATCATTTTGGGCACGTAATCGCCGGGCGAACTATAAGTGTGGCTAATTACCGAATCCGTTGTAGCAACAGTAGTTCCGTCACTAAAGTCCCAGATAAATGAAATGCGGTTTAATGTGGAAG
>Ga0081539_10006821_pt1 | contig 10695 bp, 7 predicted proteins | sample TabmetS4T2R2_FD_71023 | JGI IMG/M metagenome (GOLD analysis project Ga0081539, IMG submission 71023) | Tabebuia heterophylla rhizosphere microbial communities from the University of Puerto Rico - S4T2R2 | ecosystem: Host-associated > Plants > Roots > Rhizosphere ... | reverse complement strand
CGCCGGGGCGTAGCGCCCGCCGTCGAACGCCGCCGCGATCCGGCGCGCGTCCCAGCCGTCGAGCAGCGCCAGCGCGGCGATCACGCGCAGCCGCGCGGTCGGCGCCGCCGCCCCGGCCTGCGCCAGCCACCAGTCGAGCCGGGCGCGCGCGCGCAGCATCGCGTAGAGGCGCTCGGCGATCGCGGCGCGATCCTTGGAGCCGATATAGCGCCGGGCGCGGAAATAGGCCGAGGCCGCCGCATCCGCCGCCCCGCCGCGCGCGACATCGTCGATCAGCTCGATGCCCGCCTGCAGGCGCGCCCCCGGCGTCACGGCGCCCACTCCATATAGAGAAGCGCCAACTCCCTCTGCGCGCGGTCGCGCGGAGCCGCCCCCTCACCCTGGCCCTCTCCCCGGGGGGGAGAGGGAAAAGTGCAATGGCGCGGAGAGAGCTCAGGCATCCTTGCGATAGTTGGGGGGCTCGCGGGTGATCGCAACGTCGTGGACGTGGCTCTCGCGCAGGCCGGCGTTGGTGATGCGCACGAACCGGCAGTTCTTCTGCATGTCGGCGATCGTCGGATTGCCCGTGTAGCCCATCGCCGCCCGGAGGCCGCCGATCAGCTGGTGGACCACGTTGCCGACCGGGCCCTTGTAGGCGACCCGGCCCTCGATGCCCTCGGGCACCAGCTTGAGGGTGTCGTTGACCTCCTGCTGGAAGTAGCGGTCGGCCGAGCCGCGGGCCATCGCGCCGATCGAGCCCATGCCGCGGTAGGATTTGTACGAGCGGCCCTGGTAGAGCAGCACCTCGCCCGGCGCCTCGTCGGTGCCGGCGAGCAGCGAGCCGATCATGGCGCAGTCGGCGCCGGCGGCGATCGCCTTGGCGAGGTCGCCCGAGTACTTGATGCCGCCGTCGCCGATCGCCGGCACGCCGGCGGCGCGGCAGACCTCGGAGGCTTCGAGGATGGCGGTGAGCTGCGGCACGCCGACGCCCGCCACCATGCGGGTGGTGCAGATCGAGCCCGGGCCGATGCCGATCTTGACCGAGTCGGCGCCGGCATCGATCAGCGCCTTGGCGCCCTCGGCGGTGGCGACGTTGCCGGCCATGATCTGGGTGTAGTTGCTGAGCTTCTTCACCCGCGTCACCGCCTCGAGCACGCCCTTGGAATGGCCGTGCGCGGTGTCGACCACGATCACGTCGACCTCGGCGTCGATCAGGAGCTGGGCGCGGCGCAGTCCGTCCTCGCCGACACCGGTCGCGGCGGCGGTGCGCAGCCGGCCCTTCTCGTCCTTGCTGGCGCCGGGGAACTTGTTCGCCTTCTCGATGTCCTTGACGGTGATGAGGCCGATGCAGCGGTAGTCCTTGTCGACGACCAGCAGCTTCTCGATGCGGTATTGATGGAGCAGGCGCTTGGCCTCATCGGTCGTGGCGCCCTCGCGCACGGTGACCAGGCGGTCCTTGGTCATGAGCGCGCTCACCGGCATCTTGTCGTCGGTGGCGAAGCGGACGTCGCGGTTGGTCAGGATGCCGACAAGCTTGCCGTTGCGCTCGACCACGGGGAAGCCGGAGATCTGGTGCGATTCCATCACGGCCAGGGCATCGGCCAAGGTCTGGTCGGGATGGATGGTGAGCGGGTTCACCACCATGCCGGATTCGAACTTCTTGACCTTGCGCACCTCGTTGGCCTGGGCCTCGGCGGTGAGGTTCTTGTGGATGACGCCGATGCCGCCGGCCTGGGCCATGGCGATGGCCATGGGCGCCTCGGTGACGGTGTCCATGGCCGAGGACATCAGCGGGATCCTGAGCTCGATGGTGCGGCTCAGCCTGGTGCGCGTGTCGGTCTGGTTGGGCAGGACCGCCGAGGCGGCGGGCTTCAGGAGGACGTCATCGAAGGTGAGCGCTTCCTGAAACTGCTGCATGCCAACCTCCGTGAGGAGAAACAAAAAAGGCGGCCCGTTCTCCTCGAGGAGGCGGCCGCCGGGTTGGCGGCGCTTTGTACACTATGCGGCGCGGCGCGCAAGGGGTTGTGGACGGTGGATAGAGTCTGTCCCGCAGATGGCGTCGAGGCGCACGAAAGCATCCCTTCCGCACCTTCCAGGGGCATTTTCAGGCGAGGTGCGGTAAGTGTACGTCCGGGCTGCATCTCCGGAGAGCGTCATGCGTGGGTTCCGCTCCGTTCGCAACGGCGCACAAGCATTCATCGAGGCGGCTCTCGGCATCCGCATTTACCGACAGTTGCCGCGCGGCCTCGACATCTTCGCCGACATCGAGACCTACCTGCCGCGGCTGCGTATCGAGCGCATTGTCGATGTCGGCGCCCATGTCGGCCTGGTGGCTTTGGAGCTGCGCCGCCGGTTCCCGGCGGCCGAAATCCACAGCTTCGAGCCGACCGCCGCGACCTACGAGACGCTCAAGGCCAACGTGGCCAGGCACGACATCCGCACGCATCACGTCGCGTTGAGCGACGCGCCGGGCCGCGGCGCCATGAGCGACGGGCTGACGTCCGATCTCAACCAGCTGACCCGGGACGGCGCCGGTCCGGTCACGGTGCAGACCCTGGACGGGGTGTTCGGCAGCACCCGCATCGGCTACCTGAAGATCGATGCCGAAGGGCACGACCTGCACGTGCTGAAAGGAGCGCGCGTGCTGTTGTCGAGCGGTCGCATCGACGTCATCGAGGTCGAGGCCGGCATGGGTCGCACCGGGACCTCGCGCCACGTGCCGCTGGCGGGCTTCCGCGAGTATCTGGACGGCTTCGGCTACGAACTGTTCGGCATCTACGAGCAGGTCGGCGACTGGGTGTCGGGCCTCGAGCGGCTGCGCCGTGCCAACGTGGTCTTCGCCTCCCGGTTGGTGCTGGAGGCCAATGCCGTGCCGTCGGCTTACGCCGCAACCGTCGATGCCGAGCGGCGCGGCGGCTAGGGCACGATGACATCAGGTCGACTCATTGCCGGGAGCGCGCCACTCCGGTGGCGCTCTTCCTTGCCGCTGCAACACCCCATGAGCGGCACTGGAGTGCCGCGCTCCCGGCAAAGACGGTCGACCTAAATCATCGCGCGCTAGCCGCGGAAGCCTGTCCCCACGACATACATCTCCGCCGAATCGGCGCGGCTCGCCTCGGGCTTCACGTGACGCACCTTGGTGAAGTCGCGCTTGAGCCGGTCGAGCAGCGTGCGCTCGGTGCCGCCGCGCAGGACCTTGGCGACGAAGCTGCCGCCCGGCTTCAGGACCTGGCGGGCGAAATCGTGGGCGGTCTCGGCGAGCGCCATGATGCGCAGGTGATCGACCTGGGTCTCGCCGGTGGCGGCGGCGGCCATGTCGCTCAGCACGACGTCGGCCGGGCCGCCCAGCAGCTCTTCGAGCGCGGCCGGGGCGTCGTCGTCATAGAAATCCTTGGCCAGCACGGTGGCGCCGGCGACCGGCTCGATCGGCGTGAGATCGAGGCCGACCACGACGCCCCCGCTCCGCTCCGGCTTGACGCGCTCGACCGCGACCTGGGTCCAGCCGCCGGGCGCGGCGCCGAGGTCGACGACGCGGGCGCCGGGCCGGAGGAAGCGGAACTGGTCGTCGAGCTGCAGCAGCTTGAAGGCCGCGCGCGAGCGATAGCCGCGCTTCTTCGCCTCGGCGACGTAGGGATCGTTCAGCTGGCGCTGCAGCCAGCGTTGCGACGACACCGTGCGGCCGCGCGCGGTCTTCACGCGCACGCTGGCGCGCCGTCCGGTGGGCTTGCTGGATTTATTCGTCACGGCAGAAGAACGGGTCTGCCTCGCGGTCGGCCTGGCGCATGAGGTCCATTAGCACGCCCTCGCGCAGGCCGCGATCGGCCACGCGCACCATCGGCGCCTGCCACTGGCGGCACACCGCCTCGAGGATGGCGCCGCCGGCCAGGGCGAGATCGGCGCGCTCGTTGCCGATGCAGGGCATGTCGGTCAATTCGACGACGGACTTCTCCGAGAGCTGGTCGCAGATGCGCAGGATGGAATCGCGGCCGATGCGCGAGCCGTCGACCAGGGTGCGATTGTATCGCTTGAGGCCGAGATGATGGGCGCTCACCGTCGTCACGGTGCCCGAGGCGCCGACCATCTGGACCTCGCCGCGGGCGATCGCCTTGCCGATCTCGTGCTTGGCGCAGAACGGGCGCAGGTCGGCGCGGATGCGCTCGACCATGTCGTCGTAGCAGGCGCGCGTGACCGGCTGCTCGCGCGGCTGGCCCCTCACGCAGGACTCGGTGAGGGTGACGACGCCCCACGGGACCGAGGTCATGTCGAGAAGCTCGGTGGCGACGCCGCCCAGGCGATCGGCGCGGCGCGAGACCTTGATCCAGCTCACTTCGGTGGAGCCGCCGCCGATGTCGACCAGCAGGCCATAGGGGATCTCGGGGTCGAGCAGGTTCTCGCAGCTCGCGAGCGCCAGCCGCGCCTCCTCGGCGGGCGGGATGACCTCGAAGCAGAGGCCGGTGCGTTGCTTGACCATCGCCAGGAAGTCCCCGCCATTGCACGCGCGGCGGCAGGCCTCGGTGGCGATGTGGCGGGCGCGGCTCACCTTGTGGCGCTCGATCTTGGACGCGCAGACGCCAAGCGCGTGCAAGGTGCGCTCGATCGCTTCGCCGCACAAAGCCCCGTTCAGCGCCACTCCCTCGCCCAGCCGGACCGGCCGGGAGTAGGCGTCGATGACCTCGTAGCCGTCGACCGACGCCCGGGCCACCAGGAGCCGGCAGTTGTTGGTGCCGAGATCGATGGCGGCGAAAGTGTGCGCAAAACGACCGCTGTGCCAGCCTCCTCTGTTCCCCCCTGCGTGGGGCGTCGGTTCCCCGGCCATCTGGAGCTCTTTCCTTGGGGCGATGGTAGCCCACAAAAAGGCCTCCGGCGAGAGGGGTCATGGACGGGGGCTGGCACTGTCCTTCTGGCGGGGCCGGCAGTTTTCGCGAATGGTCGGCAGCAGCAGCGTCGCGAACAGCAACGAACCGGCCTCGGTGAAATGCACGTGGTCGCGAAGACCGCCCTGCTCGAACCGTTCGGGCGGGAACTCGACGTAGACGTCCCCCATCGCGGGCGCCTCGCGCCGCAGGATGGCGTTGTAGCGGTCGACCAGCGCCGGCATGTCCTTTTCGCGGACGAACGGCGCCCAGCTCAACAGCTTGTCGCTCGTGAGATAGGGTCGATTGACCAGCACGGCGATCCAGATCGTGCGGATGCCGCGCTGGCGATTGATCCCGGAAATGGCCGCGACGTTGCGCGCGAAGATTTCCTCGGCGCGGAGGTCGGGGGCAGAGCTGATCTCTCCTTGGGGAACCACGGCGGGAACCGTGTCGAATACCGTGCCGAGCAGGCGGGTGGCGAAGATGGCGAGGGGCGAGATCGGATCGGCGAGGTCGCCGCGGCGGACCTTGAAGCCATCGACCTGGTTGGGCAGATGGAAATCGGCATAGCCGGGGTCGAGGGTCCGGAGGTGGGCGTTGCGGATGTCGTTGGCGCCGATGAAGTAGACGGCGCAGCTCGGCGACATGCCCTTGGTGCGTTCGTAGAACAGAGTCTGGATGGCGACCTCGGCGGTCGTGAAGCCATCGCGGCCATGATTGACGACCACGTAGTCGGCCGGCAGCAGGGCCTGCAGCCGGTCGGGCCAGGTCCGGCCCTCGGGCGTGGGGCCTTCGAACGTCGTCGAGCCGCCGAACAGGGCGACCAGGACCTTGCCGTTCAGCTCTTCGGCCGACCATTCCCTGCCGCGCCGATGCTCCGAATTGATCAGGCGCTTGTCGGGAACGGGCAGCGCCTGGAGCAGCGGGTGCCAGGCGTAGCGGACGGAGGTGCCGTCGCTGTTGCTCGGCATCAGGACCGGCGAGGGGATCAGCTGATACTTGAACAGCGCCAGGGCGCCGAACCCGAAGCCCGCTTCCAGCACGGCAAGGCAAAGGCACACGGCGGCGACGCGCGGAAAGGGGGCGAGCGCGATGGCAAGCGCGGCGAGCGCCAGCAGATAGACGATGTACCCGCTGCGCGACGTGCCCATCGTCAGATGCCCGCGCTGCTGGAGGTAGAGAGCGAGGGCCGCGACGACGATGCCGAACACGAAGGCCGCCAGGGCAACCAGGGTGCGCTCGAACCGGTAGGGCCTGGTGAGTCCGAAATGGTTGAGAAGGCGCTGACGCATCCAGTCCAGGCACGCTCATCAAGGCAACGGGCTTGGCCCAAACGGGAACGAGCCGCGGGTGGGAAGTATGGTCCTCACCGGGTCGGATGTCACCGGCTGCGGGCTCGGGGGAGCAGCCTTTGGCCCCGAAAACGTTGGACACCGGGGCGTCAAGAGTTTCGGCAGAGTTTCGACGGCGCGCAACCGCGACGCGTGGCCAAGCGGGCCCCAGGCGGCTCGGGCGTCCCGGAACGCGGCCCCGCCCGACGGGAAACGTTAGACACCGGCACGGCAAACGTTTCGTCAGAGTTTCAGGCCGCCGCCTAGCAGCGCTCACGCGGGCGGCCATTCGTTCTCCTGGAAGTACTGGCGGTGGTCGTTGCGGTTCGGAACTCGCGACCCGGTCCATCGGACCAGCCCGGGGGCGTGCGCCGGCTGTGCCGTGTTGAGACCTGCGGTCAGGTCGAGCGAGCGGCAAAGCGGTCGAATCGAAAGCGGTGCTCGCGGCAGAGCGCGGCAGGCCGACCGGCATCGGCCCCGATGCCGGATAGAACCGGCGCATGCATTGAAAGCTTTCGCCGGCAGTGATGTGATGTAGAGGCATGACGCCGATCCTTTCTTCGATAAGGGGTCGGCAGGGATAGGCCACAAAATTGCTCGAGGGAGTCAAGCGCTTTTGGACGCGAGTGTCGTAAGCAGATGAGTTGTCCGGTTTCCTAGTATACGAGTTGTCCGGTTTTAGAACGGCTCCAAAGGGGGAGCTGGTCGATGAACTGGACGACATAGCTACACGCCCGGCGCCGCACGCGGCGTACCAAGACCTAGTCGCCAAGCAAGGTCTGAGACAGCGCGAGCGTTCAATGACACTAGTAACTTATGGTAGCGTCCTACCTGAAGTCGTCTATAGAATGACGTCGCTCAAAGTCGACACAATGAGAAGCGACGAACTGCCGAAAATGCGTTGCGTGCGCTTGACGCACCGATGACTGTTCAAGATGCGATTCATGGAATTACCTGTACCGACAGTCATATGGTGGAAAGCCAGCCGTGTCGTCGCACATTGTTCCTAGCCACGCATCCCTTGAGGATCTCGTGGTCGTCACCGGCGCCGGTGGCTTCATCGGCGGCCATCTCGTCCGCGTCCTGCAGCAGCGCGGCCATAGCAGGATCCGCGCCGTCGACGTCAAGCCGCTTAACGAGTGGTACCAGAAGACCCCGGGCGTCGAGAACCAGGTGGGCGACCTCGCCCTGCTCGAGGCCTGCCGCGCCGCCGCCAGGGGCGCGCGCATGATCTACAACCTCGCCGCCGACATGGGCGGCATGGGCTTCATCGAGACCCACAAGGCCGAGTGCATGCTGTCGGTGCTGGTCAGCACCCACATGCTGGTGGCGGCCAAGGAAGCCGGCACCGAGCGCTTCTTCTATTCGTCGTCGGCCTGCGTCTACAACGGCGACAAGCAGACCCGCACCGACGTCACCGCGCTCAAGGAAGAGGACGCCTACCCCGCCATGCCGGAAGACGGCTACGGCTGGGAGAAGCTGTTCAGCGAGCGGATGGCCCGCCACTACCGCGAGGATTACGGCATCGCCACCCGCGTGGCGCGCTACCACAACGTCTACGGGCCGGAAGGCACCTACGACGGCGGGCGCGAGAAGGCGCCGGCCGCGATCTGCCGCAAGGTCATCGCCGCCAAGCTCTCGGGCAAGCATGAGATCGAGATCTGGGGCGACGGCGAGCAGACCCGCTCGTTCATGTACATCGACGACTGCACCGACGGCACGATCCGGCTGGCGGCGAGCGACATCGTCGAGCCGCTGAACATCGGCAGCGACGAGCTGGTCAGCATCAACCGCCTGGTCGACATCGTCGAGAAGATCGCCGGCGTGAAGCTCAGGCGCCACTACAAGCTCGACGCGCCCAAGGGCGTGCGCGGCCGCAACAGCGACAACACGCTGATCAAGAAGCTGATGAACTGGGCGCCCTCCATCCGTCTCGAGGACGGCATGGAGAAGACCTACAAGTGGATCCACGACGAGATGACCTCGGGCAAGGCCTCGGTCGTCAACGCCCTGCCGCGCGCCGTCGCGGCGCAGTAGCGGTTCTGGAGCCTTAAAGGTCCCTCGGCCTTCGGCCTCGGGATGACAGCAATACTGTCATCCCGAGCGCAGCGAGGGACCTTTCCTCAACGGCCGACGCGGCTCACCTGGTTGTTGCTGCGCAAGAGCCCGTCGAAATACGCGATGGTCTTCGCGAGCCCCTGCTCCAGCGGCACCTTGGGCTCCCACTTGAGCTGCTCGCGCGCCAAGGTGATGTCGGGGCAGCGCTGCAGCGGGTCGTCGACCGGCAGCGGCCGCGCCCACACCAGCTTCGACTTGCCGCCAACCAGCTCGATCACCTTCTCGGCGAGATGCTTGATCGGCATCTCGACCGGATTGCCGAGATTGACCGGCCCGGTGAAGTCGTCCGGCGTGTGATCCATCAGGCGCAGCCAGCCCTCGATCAGGTCGTCGACATAGCAGAAGGCCCGGGTCTGCATGCCGTCGCCGTAGATCGTGATGTCCTCGCCCTTGAGCGCCTGGACGATGAAGTTCGACACCACGCGGCCGTCGTTGGGATGCATGCGCGGGCCGTAGGTGTTGAAGATGCGCGCGACCTTGATGCGCAGCTTGTGCTGGCGCCAGTAGTCGAAGAACAGCGTCTCGGCGCAGCGCTTGCCCTCGTCGTAGCAGGCGCGCGGCCCCAGCGGATTGACGTTGCCGCGATAGCTCTCGACCTGCGGATGCACGGTGGGATCGCCGTAGACCTCGCTGGTCGAGGCCTGGAAGATCTTGGCGCGCGTGCGCTTGGCGAGCCCCAGCATGTTGATGGCGCCGTGCACGCTGGTCTTGGTCGTCTGCACCGGGTCGTGCTGGTAGTGGATCGGCGAGGCCGGGCAGGCGAGATTGTAGATCTCGTCGACCTCGACATAGAGCGGGAAGGTCACGTCGTGGCGCATCAGCTCGAAGCGCGGATTGTCCAGGCACTTGACGATGTTCTGCTTGGTGCCGGTGAAGTAGTTGTCGACGCACAGGACGTCGTTGCCGGCCGCCAGCAGCCGCTCGCACAGATGCGAGCCCAGGAAGCCCGCGCCGCCCGTGACCAATATACGCTTGCTCATGTTTCCTCGGAAACTCCCACTCGATCCTCGGCCGACAGTAGGCGATCAACCCCTTGAAATCACTCCCAAAGCGCTGAAGATGCCGCCGCAATCGGGGGAACTGTCGTGATGAGCATCCAGATCACGGGCCTGGCAGACATCGTGCGACAGCATGCGGCGGCCCGCCCCGACGCCGCCGCGCTGGTCCATGCTGGCCGCAAGACGACCTACGCCCAGCTCGATCGCGCCGCGAGCCGCGTCGCCAGCGGCCTGATCGCCGAGGGCATCAAGCCGCAGGCGCGCGTTGCCCATCTCGACAAGAGCAGCGACATCTTCTTCGAGCTGTTGTTCGGCGTGGCCAAGGCCAATGCCGTGATGGTCTCGGTCAACTGGCGGCTGGCCGCGCCGGAAGTGCTGCACATCGTCAACGACGCCAAGGCCGAGATCCTGTTCGTCGGCGAGGAGTTCTTTCCGGTCGTCGACAAGATCCGCGACGCGCTGACGACGGTCCGCAAGATCGTGGCCTTCGGCGCCCGCCACCCGGCGTGGGAGTCCTTCGACACCTGGCGCGACGGCCATGCCGATACCGACCCGCGCCTTCCCGCCAGGCCGACCGACACCGCCGTGCAGTTCTACACCAGCGGCACGACGGGCCTGCCCAAGGGGGCGGAACTCACCAACGCCAACTTCGCCTGGATGCTGCCGCTGTGGACCAGGACGTGGCTGCTGGCGCCGGGCGTGCCCAACCTCGTCTGCCTGCCGATGTTCCATATCGGCGGCGCCGGCTGGGGCATCGCCGGTCTCTTCTCCGGCGCGACCAACCATGTGATGCGCGAGTTCGTGCCGGCAGAAATCCTGCAGACCATCGAGCGCGAGAAGCTGCAGGTCATGCTGCTGGTGCCGGCGATGATCCTGTTCCTGGTGCAGGCGCCGCAAATCCGCGAGACCGATCTGTCGAGCCTGCGTCTGATCGTCTACGGCGCGGCGCCGATCCCGGCCGATCTGCTGCGGCAGGCCATGGGCATCTTTCCCTGCGGCTTCCAGCAGGTCTACGGCCTCACCGAAACGACGGGCGCCATCACCCTGCTGCCGCCCGCCGACCACGACCCGGCCGACGTGAAGAAGCTGCTGTCCTGCGGCTACGCTCAGGAAGGCGTGGAGCTGCGCATCGTCGGCGACGACGGCAAGGACATGGCGACGGGCGAGGTCGGCGAGATCGCCGTGCGCTCACGGCAGATCATGGGCGGCTACTGGAACCTGCCCGACGCCACGAAGCGCGCCATCCAGGGCGACTGGTTCTTCACCGGCGACGCCGGCTACCTCGACGACAAGGGCTATCTCTACATCTACGACCGCGTGAAGGACATGATCGTGTCGGGCGGCGAGAACATCTATCCCGCCGAGGTCGAGAGCGCCTTGTTCGGCCATCCTGCCGTGGCCGACGTCTCCGTG
>Ga0081539_10006820_pt1 | contig 10696 bp, 4 predicted proteins | sample TabmetS4T2R2_FD_71023 | JGI IMG/M metagenome (GOLD analysis project Ga0081539, IMG submission 71023) | Tabebuia heterophylla rhizosphere microbial communities from the University of Puerto Rico - S4T2R2 | ecosystem: Host-associated > Plants > Roots > Rhizosphere ... | reverse complement strand
CGCCGCGACACCCGCGGCCGCGCGCCCGGCATGCAACCGGTCCCGGAGGAAGGTCACCGCGCCCTTCCCCGGCCGCGCCCCCGCCACCGCCTCCGCCCGCCCATCCAGATCCGCCACCGCCGCCAGATACACCGACTGCGCCTCGGCCACGATCGCGAACGAGTCGGCGACCAACTCCCGCGACTCGCCATCCGACTGCGCCCACAGCGCGGCGGCGTGCAACTCGGCCAGGCCCTCCCGCACCTTCGCCACCGCCGCCTGCACACTCACGAAGCCATGATATCGCGATACCAAGCACTAAATCCGGTCATCCACAGGGCAATTTGGTGACGATTGGTTCGGCCGGGTGTCGGCCCGCCTGCTCGCGCTCGACGCCACGAGCGGGCGCGCCGAGTGTAGGGCTAACGGCGGTTACGAGGCCGTCGTGAGCGCACCTTGCCCTAGACTCGCGGCACAGAACTCGCGCGCTCGTCGGCGGGTGCCTACTCCAGGCGGAAGCCGACCTTCAGCGTGACCTGGGTGTGGGCGACCTCGCCGCCCTCCAGGTGGCCGCGGATCTCCACGACCTCGAACCAGTCGAGGTTGCGCAGCGTCTGCGAGGCCCGCCGGACGGCGTTGCGGATCGCCTGGTCGACGCCGTCGGGCGAGGAGCCCACGATCTCGGTGACGCGGTAGACGTGATCGCTCATGCGAACCTCCCGGGAGCCGGAGCCGCTCAGGCTAGCCGACCGGCAAATCCCGGTCACGTCACCGGTTCCGAGGACGCGGCCCTCCCGCAACGGGCACCCTGAGAGCGCCGTCACGCCGCACCTAACACCCGAGAAGGAGGTGCGCCGCGATGACCGAGTTCGTCGACGTCGCACTCGTCGATGCCGTCCGCCTGCCCTACGTCCCGGGCGCCCAGTTCGCCCTCGCCGAGGTCGACGTCGCGTTCGCCGCCGCGTGGGACGCGCTCGCCGCGGCGTTCCCCGGCATCTCGCTCGAGCCGCTCTTCGACGCCCTCCCGGTCGAGGACATCGCCGCGATCACCGACGCCGCGCGCCAGCGCTCCGGCGAGGAGCCGCCCGACCTCTTCGCCGCCTTCACGATCCCGGTCGAGGACGGGCTCGGCGACGTCCTCGCGGCGGCCGCCGCGGAGCTGCCTTTCGTCCTCGGCGCGTCCCGCCGGCCGCGCACGTTCCCCGCCGGCGTGCCGCTGTGGGGCAGCTCGGCCGAGGGCGAGCGGGAGCTGCAGATCCTCCCGTCGCCGGACGGCGTGGACGCCGTGTGGGCCTGGCACGTGCCCGGGGGCACCGCGCCCGGGGTGCGGATCGCCGACGTCGAGACCGCCTGGGACCTGAACCACGAGGAGCTGCGCGGCTCCCGGATCAGCATCGTCTCGCTCTCGGAGAGCACCTTCGACATCGACCACGGGACCGCGGTGGCGGGCATCGTCGTCGGCGCTGACGACGGCGTCGGGATCACGGGCATCGCCCCCGCGGCGGAGCTCCTGCTCGTCACGGACTCCGACGGGCTGGCGGTCGCGAACGCGGTCCTCACCGCGATCCTGGCCGTCGGAGTCGACGGCGTCGTCCTGCTGGAGCAGGGAGCGGAGTTCAACCAGGGCCGCGCCGACGTCCCGGTCGAGCTCGACCCTCAGGTGCAACGGGTGATCCGGCTCGCGGCCCTGTTCGGGATCACCGTCGTCGAGCCGGCGGGCAACGGCGGCGTCGACCTGGACGCGTTCCCCGCCTTCGCGCACTTCAACCCGCTGTCGCCGACGTTCGTCGACTCGCACGCGGTCGTGGTCGGCGCCGGCCGACCCATCGGCGGCGACACCGTCGGATGGCAGCGGGCCGAGTTCTCGAGCTTCGGCGGGCGGGTCGACTGCTTCGGCCCAGGGGTACTCGTGCGCGCACCGACGGTGCCGGACGGCTACCAGGACTTCGCCGGCACGTCCGCCGCGTCCGCGGTGATCGCCGGCGTGGCGGCGTCGATCCAGGGCATGGCGGCCGCCGACTCCAGCCCGGCGCTCGACGCGCTCGAGATGCGCGGCCTCTTCCGCGACCCCGAGGTCGGGACCCAGATCCCCGACGGCCAGCCCGGCGCGATCGGCACGATCCCCGACCTGCGCAAGATCGCCCTCCGCCGCGGCTGGCCCCGGGTCGTGACCCCGGCGATCGTCGCGCTCGACGGCAGCTCCGCGCTCGCCGCGTTCCTCGACACCGAGAACCGCCTCGTGCGGCGGACCTGGCAGTTCTTCCTCGGCTGGAGCGACCTCGACCCGGTGCCTCCGGACAACTTCACGCGGGCGGTGACCACCGGGCGCCCGGTGGTCACCGTGCGGCAGGAACAGGATCCCATCGCGCGCCTGGTGCACGACGCGCTCATGGTCGGCGCGACCGGCCTCGAGCACGTCTGGTGGGACGACCAGGGGCAGACGGGCATCCTGCAGCGCGTCGCGGACCGCGACCACGTCGCCCAGGGGTCCACGATCGCCGCGACTCCGACCGGGGAGAAGCAGCTCGCGGTCGCCACCGTGTCCCCGGAGGGCCGGTTGCTGGCGATGGTCGGCGACGCCGGCTTCCACCTGATCGGCGGCCTCACGTCCGGCGTGCCCCTCGATCCGCTGCAGCGGTACCGGCGGCTGCGCGGCCCGGCGATCGCGAGCCGGACGCCCGGCACCGCGGACGTCGTCGCGATCGACGACGCCGGCACCGCGCGCTGGTTCACCGGCGTCACCGACGCGACGATCGGCACCGGCTTCCAGCCCGGCGTCGACGACACCAGCGGCGTCGCGTTCGACGGCGGCCCGGGCGTCGACGTCGTCGCCGTGGGGCCGGAGGACGCGCGGCGGCTCGTCGCGCTCGCGGTGGGCCGCGACGGCCACCTGCGCGCGCTCGACGTCGACCCGGCGCTGGGCGGCTTCACGTCGGTCTTCCTCGTCGGCCCCGCGGACGTGTCCACGGACGGTCCGGTCGCGCTCGGCGTCACGGGAGATCGGCTGGTCGCGCTGGCCGTCGACACCGGCGGCACGCTGCTGGCCGCCACCCGCGCCGTGGACGGCGGGCCGTGGAGCGACCTGCTCGCCGTCGGCGACGTCACCGTGATGCCGTCGGCCGGCGTCGTCGCGACGTCGATGGCCGACATCGGGGTCATGGCGCTCGTGGCCGACGTCAAGGGCTCGGTCATCGCGTCGCACTCGCGGGACGGCGTCGACTGGGTCCCGTTCGAGGACGTGTCGGAGTGATCGACCTCGTGCTCGTCCGGGCCGACGACCTCGTGGTCCTCGGCGTCCAGGCCGACGGGTTCGAGGTCTCCGGAGACCGGCTCGTCGCGGTCGCGGACGGCGCGTCCCTCACCGTCTCCTTCCCGCCCCAGGCGGTCAGCGAGGGGAAGACGGAGAACGCCTCCATCCAGGGCGGCCTCCTGGGTCGGCGGAGCACGGTCCGCTTCGACCAGCCCGCCGGTGCGCAGGTGCCGCTGGACGTCGCGGGCTTCCTCGAGCTGCTCGCGACTCTCGACATTCCCCTTGCGAGCACGACGCGGATCGAGCTGCCCGCCCTGCTCGTCCAGCGTCCGGCGGTGCCGGCGCGCGGGGCGGGGCCGGCGCGGCCCGTGACCTCGGACGGCGTGACCGGGCTGTGGGAGTACGTCGTCCGCCCCACCGGGCCGAGCCCGCTCAGGCTCCTGGCGCACGACGTCGGTGCGGGCGACGGGCTCAGCGACGTGACCCCGCTCGACTCCGGCGAGCGCGGCACGCTCGTGCTGACCGGCGTCCCGTCCACGGTCGAGCGGCTCAGGCTGTCGGCGCTGGGCGGCACCCTCACGTCCACGCTCGTGTCCGACGCGCTCGAGTGGGACCACGTGACGGCGCTCGGGCGCGACCAGCGCGTCCGCTTCCAGCAGCGCGGCATCCTCCACCCCTTCGGCCACCCGGCGGTGCTCACGGTGACGGCCGTCCGGCGGGTGACCGGCGAGACGGCGGCGCTGCACCGCGAGACCGTGCTGCGGGTCGTCGACCCGGTCCGCCGGTTCCCGGCGCCGGACGTCGTGGCGTCGCGCGCGTTCCCGTTCGACGAGGCGGAGATCCTCACGCCGACGCTGCCGGGCATCGACCCCACCCCGGCCAAGACCTTCACCCGGCCGCCCGACGTCACCGACCTGATGGTCCAGCGGCAGCTCGCGGCCCTGGCGGAGCTCGAGACCGCGCGCGCGGACTTCGGCGACCGGTTCCGACAGCCGATCCCGCTGGAGGAGTTCGCCCTCGAGGGCCACCCCCTGGACCCGGTCAACGCGGACAGATTCCGGCAGGCCGCGCGCGACGCCCAGGCCCTCGAGGACCAGCAGGCCCAGATCATCGCCGACGGCACGATCGTCACCGACGACATCCCGCCGCAGGAGTTCGTCCCGCAGAGCGTCGCCGACGCGGCCAACGCGCTCAACCCGCAGATCCGGGAGCGCAAGGCGGCGGCGGACGGTTCTCACCAGGCGTTCGTCGTCAACGACCTCCCCTTCCTGCAGACCGTCCAGCCGAGCGCGGCGGAGCTCGCGAACCCCGACCTGTACGCCTTGCGGCTCGCCACGCTCGGCGACGAGACCGCGGCGAGGGTCGGGCGGCTCCTCGACGAGCTCGCGCGCATCGCGGCGATCCTGGACCCCGCCGCCGTGGCGACGGTCGTGTCGCGGGTCCTCGACCCGCCGGGCGGCGGGGGGCATCCGGTGCGCCTGCGGGGGACGCTCGGCGACGTCGTCGTCCACCTGCCGCTGCACTTCGTGCACGACCTGCGCGTGCCCGCCGACGAGTTCTTCGCCGGCTACTCGAGCCTCGACGACCCGGACGTGATCGCCGACCGGCCGACGGAGAGCTGCGACCTGCCCGGCGTGCCGATCGACCTCGTGCGCCGGCCCGGGAACCCGCGCACCACCGACGTGCAGGAGGTGCACGCGGTGTCCGTACGGGCGGTGAAGGAAGGCCGCCAGGTGCGGCCGGTGCTCGACTCGTTCGTGATCGAGCTGCCCGAGCTGCGCTCGCTGCTCCCGGACACGCCGACCCGCGTGCGGGCGCACCTCGACGGCGCCTTCCTGGACGGCGGCGAGGCGCGGAACGTCGTCCGCCTCGACACCGCGGTCGGCGTGAGCTTCGACGGGCACGCCGAGCGCGGCGGGGCGCTGATGACGCCGTCGTTCGACGCCGACGTCGTGTCCGACGACTTCGGCCCGGTCGACCGCCGGATGCTCCCCGGGGGCGGCAACCCGATGGCCGCGCTGGCAAACATGAGGCTGTTCGGCATCCCGCTCGCCGCGCTGCTCGGCGGGTTCACGGCCCCGCCGTCGATCCTCCAGCTCCCCGGGCCGGGCGGCGTGCCGCGCGGCGTCACGATGACCTGGCCGGAGCAGAAGCTGCGGACGAACGGGGCGTTCCTCGCGCGCCTGCCCGGCCCCTCGGGCGCACCGGACACGACGACGGTGCGGCTGACGGTGTCGCAGGACCTCACGACGCGCAGCACCGAGTGCGTCCTGACGGCGTTCACGCTGCAGCTCCCGACGCCGGAGAAGGAGGTCCTGCGCCTCGCGTTCGGCGGGCTGACGTTCCGCGAGGGCAGCGGCCGGCCGCCGACGTTCGAGGTGCCGTCGCTGGACTTCTCGTTCGAGGGCTCGCTCAAGCTCCTCAAGAGCCTGCAGGAGAAGGCGTCCGCGCTCCTCGGCGGGACGAAGCCCGAGGTGGAGCTGCGCGAGAGCGGCGTCACGGCGTCGTTCTCGCTGCGCGTCCCGGACGCGAGCTCGGGCGCGTTCCTGATGCGGAACATCGTCGTGCAGATCGGCGTGCACGTCCCGTTCCGCGGCGGGTCGCCCGGCGTCCGGATCGCCTTCGCGAGCCGGGAGGCGCCGTTCCAGCTCAGCATCCCGCCGTTCGGCGGCGGCGGGTACGCGGCCGTCGCGATCCAGGGGTCGAAGCTGACGGAGCTCGACATCTCGATGGAGTTCGGCGGGATGATCAGCGTCGACTTCAAGGTCGTGAAGGCCGAGATCCACGCGCTCGGCGGCGTCCGGTCGGCGCTCGTCGGCGACGACGTCATGCTCGCGGGCTTCATCCGCCTCGGCGGCAGCATCTCGCTCTTCGGCCTCGCGAGCGTCTCGATCGAGATGCGCATCGAGCTCGCGTACGACGGCGCCCGCAACCAGCTCGCCGGCCGGGCCACGCTCGTCCTCGAGCTGGACCTCACCCTCTACTCGGACAGGGTGGAGCTCGACAGCGGCCTCTGGGTGCTCGCGGGCGGCTCGAGCCCGCCCCCGCCACCCGACCTCGGCTCGCCGGTCGCGCAGCAGGGCTGGTCGACGTACCAGGGGGCGTACGCATGAGCCACCTGATGTTCGTCGCCGTCCCCGGCGGCCGGACGCCGTCCGGCGACGGGCTGCTGCGCGTCCTCGTCGTCCCGGTGCTCGACGACGGCGCGACGCTCGAGGCGCACGGGATGGCGGCCTGGCCGCCGCCGGAGCTCACGGCACCCGAGGCGCGGCTCCTCGTCCAGGTGTCGGCGAGCCCGACCGCACCGCCGTCCGCGAGCGAGGAGGTCCGGCCCGTGGTGGCCGCCGTCCCCGGCCTGTGGCAGCGGTTCTTCTCCTCGATCGAGGTCCGGCCCCCCGGCGCTCCGGTCGCGCGCGCGATGGACGTGCAGCCGACGACGCAGCAGGCCGACGGGATCGTCGGCGCCTACCGCGACGTCGCCCGGGAGCTCACCGGCGAGGAGGTGCGACCGGCGTTCGACGCCATGTCGCGCGACCGTGCGGGCGCGCTCGCCGACCTCGGGACGCCGCCGCTGCCGCAGCCGGGCACGGGACCGGCGACCGGCACGCCGCCGGGTCGGGCGGTCGACTTCCACCTCGCGACCTCGGTGCTGCGCGAGCACCCCGCGGTGCTGCGCGCGCTCGGCCTGGTCGTGGACGTCACGGTGCCGGCGACGGCGTTCGGGTCGGGATCGGGGGCGGGCTCGGGGTCGCGCACCGCCGCGGTGCAGGTGACGTGGCCGGGTGCGCCGGACGGGCTGCCCGAGGTCCGGGCGCGCTGGACGCGCTTCGTGCGCGCCCGCTTCCTGCCCGCGCCCGGCGCGGGGTCGGACGTGCACCGCGACGGCGGCATGGTGGCGCTGGCGCGCACGGCCGGCACTCCGACACCGACCCCCGTCTGGCGCCTGCACACCGTCGACGTCGACCACGCGCTGCGCGGGCTGGCGGCCGCCGCCGTCCCGGAGTCCGACGGCCGGCTGCCCGCGCTGCGCACCGCGGGCGTGCTGCTCGCGCGGGTCGGCCGCGCGCTCGAGCTGGCCGGCCGGGAGACCCGCAACGGGAGCTCTCCCGGCGACGAGCTCCTCGCCGAGCACCTGACCCTCGGGTACCGGGTGGACGCCCGGATCCTCGGCGGCGACTGGCACTCGCTGTCCCGGCGGCTGTCCCGGTACCTCGTGAACGGCGTCGAGTTCGCCGCCGGACTGCGCGAGGAGGGGCACGTCAAGGTGGGCGGCGGCATCGACCGCGGCGACGGCGTCCTCCGGACCGACGAGGTGGTGGCGCGGTGGGACGGCTGGAGCCTCGCCGTCCAGCGGCCCGCGCTGCGCGAGCGGCCGGCCGGTTCCACCGCGCCGGAGCGGAAGCTGCCGTTCGAGCTGGACACGTCCGGGATCGAGGTCGAGCCGGGAACGCTGTTGCGGCTGCGGTTCGGCGAGGACTACCAGCTCCGGGCGCGCGTCGCCGACGTCGCCGGCGGCGGCCCGGAGCTCGCGGAGCCGTCGCTCGACGAGTGCGTCTCCGAGACCGTGCGCTTCCGGCGGCTCGAGCCGGTGCTGCCGCCGGACGTGCGGGTGCCGGAGGGCGCCCCGGCGTTCGGTCCGGGGGCCTCGGCGACCGCGCTGGTGATCCGCACCGCGGAAGGGATCCCCGACGCCGTCGCCGACACGACGCGCGACCTCGTTCCGCCGTCGGCGACGTTCGAGGTGATCGAGCGGCACGGCCGGCTGGACGGCCCGCCGGACGTCAGCCTGGGCCTGCTCGCGCGGGCGGACCTGCCGGATCCCGCGGCGGGCGGCGTCGTCGGCTTCGTCCGCGGCGCGCCGGGCGAGCCGCCGCGCGACCACGAGCCGCAGGACTGGACGTCGAGCCGGCCCGGTCCCCCGCCCGCGGACCCCTGGCCGGACCTGCGGCCGAAGCGCGTCGTCCTGCGCGCCCGCGAGGGTGCCGCGCCGACGCTCGACTGGGAGACCGACGAGCTGCTCGTCGTGCGGCTCGGGCCGGCGGAGGAGGCGACGCTCGAGCTGTCCTCGCTGATCGACCAGTCCGCCAAGGTCGCGTTCGCGATCTCCGACTGGCTGGCGGACGGCGGGTCGGTCGCCGCGGCGGAGTCGCTGCTGGCGGACGGGCGGCACCCGATGGCGACGCCCGCCCACCGGGTCACCGTGCGGCACGCCGTCCGGGCCCCGCGCGGGACCCCCGACGGCGACCTTCTCGTCAGCCGGGACGAGGGCGCCACCTGGGGGCTGATCGAGCCGGACGGCGACACGCTCGTCGGCGTCGACCCGGCGAGCACCGTCGCCGTCGAGGTCACGGCGTCGTGGACGCCGGTCGACGACACCGCGGACCCGCCGGTCTCCGGGCGGCCGGTCGGGCGGATCGCCGTCGACCGCGCCGACGACGGGATCGCGCCGCTGCGGCACGAGTTCGGCGACACGAAGCACCGGAGGGTGACGTACACGTGGACGGCGCTGAGCCGCTTCCGCGACTGCTTCCCGGCGTCGGACCGCGAGGCGCTGTTCCGGACCGAGGGCACGATCGGCCCGGTGGTCGTGGAGAGCTCGGCCCGGCCGGTGGTGCCGGTCGTGCGGTCGGTGGCGCCCGCGTTCGTCTGGACCGAGGAGCGGGACGGCGGCCTCGTCGTCCGCCGGCGGCTGGGGAACCGCCTGCGGGTCGAGCTGGCGACGCCGTGGTTCACGACCGGCGACGGCGAGCAGCTCGCCGTGCTGTGCGCCCCCGCCGGCGGCGCGCCGTCGGCGGCGGTGGCGGACCTCGTCACGCAGGCCGGCCGGGACCCGTTGTGGCTTCCCGGCGTCCCGCCGCGGTTCCCGGTGCCGCTGGGCTCGGTCGATGAGGTGACGCTGTCGGAGGGGCCGCCGGTGCGGATGGTGGCGCACGGCGTCTTCCAGGTCGCGGGGAGCGCGTTCGCCGACGTCGCGTTCCCCGAGACGTCGTCGTACTCGCCGCTGGTGCAGCTCGCCGTCGCGCGGTTCCAGCGCAACAGCCTGGCGGGGCTCTCGGTCTCGCCGGTGGTGCGCACCGACTTCGTGCCGCTGCTGCCGGACCGGAAGCTCACGGTCGCGCGGGTGGACGACGAGGAGCTGCTGGTGCGGCTCGACGGCTTCGCACCGACGCAGCCGCGGCAGAACCGGGTCGACGCGGTGGTGGAGCAGCGGATCGGGCCGGGCGACGTCGGGTCCGTGCAGCCGGTGACGGTGGGCGACGGCGCGGCCTGGCGGTTCGTCACGAGGGTCACCGGGCTGATCGGCGAGAACCTCGCGGTGCCGATCCCCTTCGACACCTCCGACATCCGGGTCCGGGTCCGAGAGGTCGAGACGATCGGCCGGGACACGGCGCCGTCCGCCGGCGTGGAGGGCGAGCTGGCGGAGCGCCTGGTGTTCACCGACACGGTGGAGCTGGAGGTCTGACGTGCGCCCGGGGCCGGCGGCGCTAAGGTGCGCCCGTGTCGGACGGGCAGCTCACGGCGCGACGGCTGATCGCAGGTGGTGCCCGGGTGGAGCGACTGATCTGCCACCCGCGGCTGCCGCTCGTCGCCGGGCTCGACGCCGAGCGTCCCGCCGTCCACGTCTGGGACGTGGGCGCAGAGCCGCAGGAGGTCGCCGTCCTCGACCCCGCGGCGCCGCCCTACGGCGAGGCGACGGGATGGGACAGGCTCAGGGGCACGCCGTGCGCCGGATGGCATCCGCGTGAGCCGCTGCTGGCACTGGGCGGGGCGGGGGGTCTGCGGCTGTGGCGACCGGACGCCGGGCTCGTCACGCCCGCCGGACCACCACCCGGCACCGGCTACCGCGCCGTGGCGTTCAGCCCGGACGGCGGGACGGTGTGGGCCTCGCCGGCCAAGGGCACCGAGGACGTCGAGGACCTCGACTGGAACGGCTCGCACGCCGTCGACCTCGCGTCGGGAACGCTGCGGACCGGTCCGTGGTGGGACACCGGGCTCGCGCCGCACCCGGGCGGCCGGCTGGCCCTCGCGCTCTCCAGCGACCAGGGCGCGACCCGGGGACTGCTCCTGCGGCTGGACGGCGGCAGCCGGCCCGGTGCCCTGCGCGTCCTGAACCGGGCGCTGATCCTCGACGTCGACGGCTACGAGGTGCCGGAGCTCAGTCCGGGCGGCGGGCACGTCGCGGTCCGCGGGAGCTCGTACGAGAACACCCTGCAGGTCTTCGAGTTCCCGTCGCTGCGCCTGGTGCTGGCGACCACCCTGGGCGAGCCGAACCCCGGCTTTCCCTACCCGCCGGAGTGGCTCGAACGGTTCCGGGCGTGGCCGCGGCACAACGTCGCGTTCGCGGCGCACTACGTCGCGACGCTCCTGGTAGGGACGGTCACGGGCGACGTCGTGGCGATCGACGTCGTGACGCGGGAGGCCGTCGCGCATCCGGTCCTGGCCGGCGACCGGGTGACGGCGCTCGCC
>Ga0081539_10006819_pt1 | contig 10697 bp, 7 predicted proteins | sample TabmetS4T2R2_FD_71023 | JGI IMG/M metagenome (GOLD analysis project Ga0081539, IMG submission 71023) | Tabebuia heterophylla rhizosphere microbial communities from the University of Puerto Rico - S4T2R2 | ecosystem: Host-associated > Plants > Roots > Rhizosphere ... | reverse complement strand
ACCGCCGCGTTCGGCGATTTCGCGGGCTCGTTCTCGGGTACGCTTCGAGTCCGGCACACACCGGACACCAACACACAGGGAGAGGCGACATGCTGGTGGACCCGGACCCCGCCGAGACCAGGGAATGGCTCGAGGCGCTCGACTCCGTGCTCGAGTTCGAGGGCGCCGATCGGGCCGAGCAGCTGCTCGACTCGCTGCTGGCCGAGGGCCGGCGCCGGCGCGTGCCCGTGCCGTATTCGGCCGCCACCCCCTACCTCAACACCATCCCGCCCGAGCGCGAGCTGCCCTATCCCGGCGACCGGGCGGTCGAGCACAGCCTCCGGGCCATGAACCGCTGGAACGCCCTGGCGATCGTGCTCCGGGCCAACAAGGAGTCCTCGGAGCTGGGCGGCCACATCGCCAGCTACCAGTCGGCGGCCACCCTGTACGACGTCGGCTTCAACCACTTCTGGCGCGGGTCGACCGACGGCCAGCTGGGCGACTCCATCTACTTCCAGGGCCACTCCTCGCCCGGCTTCTACGCCAGGGCGTTCATGGAGGGGCGGCTCTCCGAGGAGCAGCTCGACCGGTTCCGCCAGGAGGTCGGGGGCGGCGGCCTGTCGTCGTACCCGCACCCCTGGCTGATGCCGGACTTCTGGCAGTTCCCGACGGTGTCGATGGGCCTGGGGCCGATCATGTCCATCTACCACGCCCGCTTCCTCAAGTACCTGCAGGGCCGGGGGCTGGCCGAGACCCCGGACCGCAAGGTCTGGGGGTTCCTCGGCGACGGCGAGACCGACGAGCCCGAGTCGCTGGGGGCCATCGGCATGGCCGGCCGGGAGAAGCTCGACAACCTCATCTGGGTCATCAACTGCAACCTGCAGCGCCTCGACGGCCCCGTCCGGGGCAACGGCAAGATCATCCAGGAGCTGGAGGGGATCTTCCGCGGCGCGGGGTGGAACGTTATCAAAGTCATCTGGGGCTCGGCCTGGGACCCCCTGATCGCCAACGACGCCGGCGGCATCCTCCTCAAGCGCATGGAGGAGGCCGTCGACGGCGAGTACCAGGACTTCAAGTCCAAGAACGGCGCGTATGTCCGCGAGCACTTCTTCGGCAAGTACCCCGAGCTGGCCGAGATGGTCGCCGGCATGTCCGACGACGAGATCTGGGCCCTGAACCGCGGCGGCCACGACCCGGTCAAGGTCTACAACGCCTACGCCGCCGCCGTCCGCCACACCGGCCAGCCCACGGTGATCCTGGCCAAGACGGTCAAGGGCTACGGGATGGGGGAGGCCGGCGAAGGCCAGAACATCACCCACCAGCAGAAGAAGATGGCCGAGGCCGCCCTGCGCGGGTTCCGGGACCGCTTCGCGATCGACATCCCCGACGAGCGGCTGCTCGACCACCCCTACCTGCGCCCCGAGGACGGCAGCCCGGAGGCGGCCTACCTCAAGGAGCGGCGCCAGGCCCTCGGTGGCTCGATCCCGGCCCGGCGGCAGCGCTCGGCCTCGCTCGAGGTCCCCGAGCTGGCCGCCTTCGGCGGCCAGCTGGCCGGCACCCCGGGCCGCGAGATCTCCACCACCATGGCCTTCGTGCGGATCCTCAACACCTTGCTGCGGGACAAGCAGATCGGCCGGCGGGTGGTGCCGATCGTCCCCGACGAGTCGCGGACCTTCGGCATGGAGGGGATGTTCCGCCAGTACGGGATCTTCTCCCAGGTGGGCCAGCTCTACCGGCCTCAGGACGCCGACCAGCTCATGTACTACAAGGAGGACAAGGGCGGCCAGATGCTCCAGGAGGGCATCAACGAGGCCGGCGGCATGTCGTCCTGGGTCGCGGCCGCCACCTCCTACAGCACCAACAACCAGCCGATGATCCCGTTCTTCATCTACTACTCGATGTTCGGGTTCCAGCGGTTCGGCGACCTGGCCTGGGCGGCCGGCGACATGCGGGCCCGCGGGTTCCTGCTCGGCGGCACCGCCGGGCGGACGACCCTGAACGGCGAGGGCCTCCAGCACGAGGACGGGCACAGCCACATCATCTCCTCGACCGTCCCCAACGTCATCTCCTACGACCCGACCTGGGCCTACGAGGTCGCGGTGATCGTCCAGGACGGCCTGCGGCGGATGCTCGCCGACCAGGAGGACGTCTACTACTACATCACCCTGATGAACGAGAACTACGAGCACCCGGACATGCCCGAGGGCGCCGAGGAGGGCATCCGCAAGGGGCTGTACCTGTTCCGCAAGGGCCCGGCCCGGCGGGGCAAGCGGCCGCGGGTCCAGCTGCTGGGCAGCGGCACCATCCTGCGCGAGGTGATCGCCGGGGCGGACCTGCTGGCCGAGGACTGGGGCGTCACCGCCGACATCTGGAGCGCCCCCAGCTTCACCGAGCTGCGGCGCGAGGGGCTGCGGACCGAGCGCTGGAACCGCCTGCACCCGACCGAGACGCCGCGCCGGTCGTACGTCGAGACCTGCCTGGCCGGCCAGACCGGGCCGGTGATCGCGGCCACCGACCACATGAAGGCCTACGCCGACCAGATCCGCCCGTTCGTGCCCGGCCGCTACACGGTGCTCGGCACCGACGGCTTCGGGCGCTCCGACTACCGCAGGGCGCTGCGCTGGTTCTTCGAGGTGGACCGCCACCACGTGGCCGTGGCCGCCCTGCACAGCCTGGCCCAGGAGGGCACGGTGCCGGCGAGCAAGGTCGCCGACGCCATCAGGCGGTACGGCATCGACCCCGAGGCGCCGGACCCCTCCCTGAGCTGACAGCCGACCCGACCCACCGCCAGGACAGGACCCGAGGAGCGCCCATGACCACCACCACCGACGCCAACGAGGTCAAGGTCCCCGACATCGGCGACTTCAGCGGGGTCCCGGTCATCGAGATCCATGTGGCCGAGGGCGACACCGTCGCCCCCGAGGACCCGCTCATCACCCTGGAGTCGGACAAGGCGACGATGGACGTGCCCTCGCCGGCGGCGGGGACGGTCCAGCGCCTGGCCGTCTCGATCGGCGACGAGGTCAGCGAAGGCGACCTCATCCTCACCCTGAGCGGCGACGGCGCCGCCCCGCCGGGGGCCGCCGAGGACCGGCAGGCGGCCGACGTCCAGCAGCAGGAGCCCTCGCCGGCCGAGGTCTCGGGCGCGGCGGCGGCCGCCGAGGCCTCGGCCCAGGCCGCCCCCGCGGCCGCGCCGGCCCCGGCGCCGGCCGGGCCCTCGGGGGACGGGGCGGCCGCCGGCACGCCCCACGCCGGCCCCAGCGTGCGGCGGCTGGCCCGCGAGCTCGGCGTCGACCTGGCCACCGTCCGGGGCACGGGCGAGAAGGGGCGGATCACCAAGGAGGACCTGGTGGCCGGCCTCAAGGGCCCGGCCGCCCCGGCCGCGGCCCCGGCGGCCGCCGCCGCGGCGGGGATCCCCGAGATCCCGCCCCAGGACTTCTCGAGGTTCGGGCCGACAGCGACCCAGCCCCTGCCCCGGATCAAGAAGATCTCCGGTCCGTTCCTGCACCGCTCGTGGCTGAACGTCCCCCACGTCACCCACAACGACGAGGCCGACATCACCGAGCTCGACGCCTACCGCAAGGAGCTCGACACCGCCGCCAAGGCCGAGGGCTACCGGGTCACCCTGCTCGCCTTCCTGATGAAGGCGGCCGTCTCCACCCTGCAGGCGTTCCCCGAGGTCAACAGCTCCCTGTCGCCCGAGAAGGACAGCTTGATCCTCAAGTCCTACTACCACATCGGGATCGCCGTGGACACGCCGGGTGGGCTGGTCGTGCCGGTGATCCGTGACGTCGACCGCAAGGGGGTCACGGCCCTCAGCAAGGAGCTGGGGGAGGTCTCCATGCGGGCCCGCGACGGCAAGCTGACCCCCGACGACATGTCCGGCGGCACCTTCACGATCTCCAGCCTCGGCGGGATCGGGGGCACCGCCTTCACCCCGATCGTCAACGCCCCCGAGGTGGCCATCCTGGGGGTGGTCCGCTCCAAGCTGTCGCCGGTCTGGAACGGCAGCGAGTTCGTGCCCCGGCTGATGCTGCCGCTGTCGCTCTCCTACGACCACCGGGTGATCGACGGCGCCCTGGCCGCCCGCTTCACCCGCCACCTCTGCCAGCTGCTGGAGGACATGCGCCGGCTCATCCTGTAAATCCACCGCGACAGCGAGCAAGGAGCCCAGCATGGAACTTCGCCTGCCCGACATCGGCGACTTCTCCGACGTCCCGGTGATCGAGGTCCATGTCGCCCCCGGCGACCAGCTGACCGTCGACGACCCGGTGGTCACCCTGGAGTCGGACAAGGCCACCATGGACGTGCCGGCCACCGAGGCCGGTGTGGTCTCCGAGGTCCGGGTCTCGGTCGGCGACAGCGTGTCCGAGGGCGACGTGCTCCTCACCTTCGAGCCCGCCGGGACGGGGGCGGCGGCCCCGGCCCCGGACCAGCAGGCGGCCGAGGCCGCGGCGGCCCCGGCCGCCGCTCCCGGCGCGGCGGCGCCGGTGGGCCGCCCGGCCGACGTCGAGGCCGAGGTGCTGGTGCTCGGGGCCGGGCCGGGCGGCTACTCGGCCGCCTTCCGCGCCGCCGACCTGGGCAAGAAGGTCGTCCTCGTCGACGCCCGGGAGGCGCTCGGTGGGGTCTGCCTCAACATCGGCTGCATCCCCTCCAAGGCCCTGCTGCACGCGGCCCGGGTGATCGCCGAGACCCGGGAGATGGGCGAGCACGGCCTCCGCTTCGCCGCCCCCGAGGTCGACCTGGACGCCCTGCGGAGCTGGAAGGACGGCGTGGTCAAGCGGCTCACCGGGGGCGTGGCCCTGCTGGCCCGCCAGCGCAAGGTGACCACCGTGCGCGGCACCGGCCGCTTCGTGTCCCCCAACCAGCTCGAGGTGGCCACCCCCGACGGCTCGACCCAGCTCGTCGGCTTCCAGCAGGCGATCATCGCCTGCGGCTCGGAGCCGGTGAGCCTGCCGTTCATCCCGGACGACGACCCCAGGGTGATCGACTCCACCGGGGCGCTGGAGCTCACCGACGTCCCGGGCCGGCTGCTGGTCCTGGGCGGCGGCATCATCGGCCTGGAGATGGCATGCGTCTACTCCGAGCTGGGCTCCCGCATCACCGTGGTCGAGCTGCTCGACCAGCTCATCCCCGGGGCCGACAAGGACCTGGTGGCGCCGCTGCAGAAGACCATCGCCAAGCGCTACGACAACATCTTCCTCAAGACCAAGGTGACCGCCGTCGAGGCCACCCGCGAGGGGCTGCGGGTCTCCATGGAGGGCGACGGCGCCCCGGCCACCGACACCTTCGACAAGGTGCTGGTCTCGGTGGGCCGCAAGCCCAGCGGCAGGCTGATCGGGGCCGAGGCGGCCGGGGTGGTGGTCGACGACCGCGGCTTCATCCCCGTGGACAAGCAGCTGCGCACCAACGTCGGCCACATCTTCGCCATCGGCGACGTGGTCGGCCAGCCCATGCTGGCCCACAAGGCGGTCCACGAGGGCCACGTGGCCGCCGAGGCGGGCGCCGGCCGGCCGAGCTACTTCGACGTCCGGGTGATCCCCTCGGTGGCCTACACCGACCCCGAGGTCGCCTGGGTCGGGGCCACCGAGACCGAGGCCAAGGCGGCCGGGGTGAAGTACGGCAAGGGCAGCTTCCCGTGGGCGGCCAGCGGCCGTGCCCTGTCCCTCGGCCGCGGCGAGGGCATGACCAAGCTGTTGTTCGACGAGTCGACCGAGCGGCTCATCGGCGCCGGCATGGTCGGCCCCAACGCCGGCGAGCTGGTCGCCGAGGCCGCCCTGGCCATCGAGATGGGCGCCGACGCCGCCGACATCGGCCTGACCGTCCACCCCCACCCGACCCTCTCCGAGACCGTCGGCATGTCGGCCGAGGCCTTCGAGGGCACCATCACCGACCTGTACCTGCCGAGGAAGCGCAAGGGCTGAGCCGGGGCCGGGGTGCCGGGGCCGCGACCTTCCGGCTAGCGGCCCCGGAAGGCGTCCTTGACCTTCTCGCCGGCCTGCTTGAGGTTGGCCCGGGTCTTGTCGGCCCGGCCCTCGGCTTCGAGCCGGCGGTCGCCGGTCACCCGGCCGGCCGCCTCCTTGACCTGGCCCTTGAGCTTCTGGGCGGCGTTACGGGTCTTGTTGCGCGCCGCCCGGCGTGCCGTCCTGTCGTCGGCTGCCGTCATCGCCCGATCCTCTCCGTCGGCTGCTGTGCTCTGTCGTCCCCGCCCAGCCGGGACGGCAAACCGTCAGTGGGACTCGCGGGTGACCTCGTGCCCGCGCCGGCCGACCAGGAAGTCGAGGTCGGCGCCGCGGTCGGCCTGGAGGACGTGGTCGATGTAGAGGCGCTGCCAGCCGCCGGTCGGGGCGGCGTAGGCGGCGGCCGCGGCCGCCGACGGGGTGCGGCGGGCCAGCTCGGCCTCGGGGAGGTCGAGGTGCAGGCGGCGGGCACCGACGTCGAGGACGATCGGGTCGCCGGTGCGGACCAGGCCGAGCGGGCCGCCGGCGGCCGCCTCGGGGGCGACGTGCAGGACGACCGTGCCGTAGGCGGTCCCGCTCATGCGCCCGTCACTGATCCGGACCATGTCCCGGACCCCGCGGGCCAGCAGCTTGGCCGGGAGGGCCATGTTGCCGACCTCGGGCATGCCCGGGTACCCCTTGGGCCCGCAGCCCCGCAGGACCAGCACCGAGGTCTCGTCCACCTCCAGGCCGGGGTCGTCGAGGCGGGCCCGGAGGTCCTCGACACTCTCGAACACCACCGCCCGGCCCCGGTGGCGCAGCAGCGCCGGGGTGGCCGCGGCCGGCTTGATGACGGCGCCGTCGGGACAGAGGTTGCCCCGCAGCACGGCGATCCCGGCCGCCTCCCGCAGCGGCTCGGCCCGGGGCCGGATGATCTCCCGGTCGGCGATCTCGACCCCGGCGAGGTGCTCGACCAGTGGCCGGCCGGTCACGGTCAGCGCCTCGGGGTCGAGCAGGTCGGCCACCTCGGCCAGCACGGCCAGCAGCCCCCCGGCGCGGTGGAAGTCCTCCATGAGGTGGCGGCCGGCCGGCTGCAGGTCGACCAGCAGCGGCACCCCCGAGCCGATGCGGTCGAAGTCCTCGAGGGTCAGCTCGACCCCCAGGCGGCCGGCCAGGGCGAGCAGGTGGACCACCCCGTTGGTCGACCCGCCGATGGCGGCCAGGGTGACGATGGCGTTGCGGAACGACCCGGCGGTCATGACCCGGCCAGGGGTGCGGCCGGCGGCGACCAGCTCGGTGGCCAGCCGGCCGCTCGCATGGGCCCGCTCCAGCAGGCGGCTGTCGGGGGCCGGGGTGCCGGCGACCCCGGGGATGGTCATGCCGAGGGCCTCGGCCAGGCAGGCCATGGTCGAGGCGGTGCCCATGGTGTTGCAGTGGCCGCGGCTGCGGATCATGGCCGACTCGGATTCGCGGAAGGTCTCGGCCGGCAGGTTCCCGGCCCGCACCTCCTCGTCAAGGCGCCACACGTCGGTGCCGCAGCCCAGCGGCACGCCCCGGAAGTGGCCGGTCAGCATCGGCCCGCCCGGCACCACCAGGGCCGGCAGGTCCACCGAGGCCGCCGCCATCAGCAGGGACGGGATGGTCTTGTCACAGCCGCCGAGCAGGACCACCCCGTCCACCGGGTTGGCCCGCAGCATCTCCTCGGTGGCCATGGCGGCCAGGTTGCGCCAGAGCATGGCCGTGGGGCGCACCTGGGTCTCGCCAAGCGACACCACCGGCAGGTTGAGCGGCACCCCGCCGGCCTCCCACACCCCCTCCTTGACGCTGGCCGCCACCTCGTCCAGGTGGCTGTTGCAGGGCGTCAGGTCCGAGGCGGTGTTGGCGATGGCGATGTGCGGCCGGCCGTCGAAGGCATGGCGGGGCAACCCCCGCCGCATCCACGCCCGGTGGACGTAGCCGTCCCGGCCCGAGGCCGTATACCACTGCGCGCTCCGCACGCCGCCATGCTAGCCGCGGATGGCGACGCCGTCCTCACTTGGCTCTTCCGGTACCCTAGCCGCAGGCGCCGCGAGGCCGGAGGTCAGAGGTGACCGGGAAGCAGACCGAGGATCAGGCTCCGACGCCAAGCGCCGAGGTGCCGCAGGGCAAGCCCCGCAGCGACATCAACGACGTTGCCAGGCTGGCCCGCGTGTCCCGCCAGACGGTGTCCAACGTCCTCAACAACCGCAGCGGCTACTCCGAGGACACCCGCGCCCGGGTCCTGCGGGCGATCGAGGAGCTGGACTACCAGCCGCACCGGGCCGCCCGGAGCCTCCGCTCCCAGCGGACCATGCAGCTCGGCTACCACATGCCGAGCGAGCAGCTGGTGGCCGAGAACGCCTTCGTCCTCGGGTTCATCCAGGCCCTGGTCCGGGCCGCCGCCGACCGCGGCCACCACGTGCTCGTCTTCACCGAGCAAGGTGACGAGCTGGAGGTGTTCCGGGAGCTGGTCGCCATCCGCGGGGTGGACGGGTTCATCCTGTCCGGGTCGCGGGTCGGCGACCCCCGGGTCCGCTTCCTCCACCAGGCCGGCGTCCCCTTCGCCATGTTCGGCCGGACCGACCCCGGCCTGCCCCAGACCTGGGTCGACACCGACAGCGTGGCCGCGGCCGCCTCAGCCGTCGGCTACCTGGTCGGCCGCGGGCACGAGTCGTTCGCCTTCGTCGGCTATGACGCCCGGAACTACTGGGACCTGGAACGCCTCGAGGGGTTCCGCAAGGGCCTGGCCGACCACGGGATCCGGGCCGCCGAGGGCTCGGTCGTCCTCGGCGGCACCCTGGAGGAGGTCCACGCCGGCGCGCTGCGCCTGCTCGACGGCAAGCGCCGCCCGACCGCGATCGTCACCGGCAGCGACGTGCTGGCCGCGGTGGTGGTGAACGCGGCCAGGTCGATCGGGCTGCGCGTCGGCCAGGACGTGGCCGTGACCGGCTTCGACGGCGGGTTCGTCCAGCAGATGACCGAGCCGATCCTGACCAGCGTGCGCATCCCCGTCGACCGCATCGCCGCCGAGTTGATCGGCCGCTGCCTGCGCGAGATCGACGACGGCCCCACCAGCGAGCCCGGCATGGTCGTCCCCACCGAGATCGCCGTCGGCGGCAGCGCCTAGGTCCCCCCGTCCACGCTCACCTCGCTCCGTCGGGCCACAGCCGCCGGGCCCGCCGGGCCAGGTCCCGGCGCAGCGCGTCCATGTCGGCGCCGAGGAGCCGACCGTCGCGGACCACGTAGGCGCCCTCGACCAGCACGTGCCGGGCGTGGCGCTCGGGACCCAGGACGAGCCCGGCCAGCGGGTCGAGCACGTCGGCGAGGTCGTCGCCCGGCCAGACGACCAGGTCGGCCCGGTAGCCGGGGGCGAGCCAGCCGATGTCGTCGCGGCCGAGGCAGCGGGCCCCGCCCTCGGTGGCCAGCCGCAGCGCGTCGGCGGGCAGGAACGTGGTCGAGCTGAGGTCGCGCTGGCGGGCCAGGAACAGGGCCATCCGCAGCTCGGGCAGGAGCCCGCCGATCTCGTTGCTGGCCACCCCGTCGACCCCCAGCCCGACCGGGGCGCCGGCCCGGGTCAGGTCGACGACCCGGGCGATGCCCGAGCCGAGCCGGCAGTTGCTGGAGGGGCAGTGGGCCACGCCGGTGCCGGTCTCGCCGAGGCGGCGCACCTCGGCGTCGTCGAAATGGATGCCGTGGGCCACCCAGACGTCCGGGGCGATCCAGCCCATATCGTCCAGCACCGCCAGGGGCCGGCGCCCGAACCGCTCCAGGCAGGCCCGCTCCTCGTCCAGGGTCTCGGCCAGGTGGGTGTGCAGCCGCAGCCCCAGGCGCCTGGCCAGGGCGGCCGAGGAGGTCATGAGCTCGGGGGTGACCGAGAACGGGCTGCAGGGGGCGACCGTGACCACGATCCGGTCGCCGTCGTGCAGCCGCTCGTGGACGGCCTGGGTCGAGGCGAGGATGGCGTCGAGGTCCTCGACCACCGAGTCGGGGGGCAGGCCGCCCCTGGACTGGCCCAGGTCCATCGACCCCCGGGCGATGTGGGCCCGGACGCCGATCGTCCGGGCCGCCGAGGCGATGGCGTCGAACACCGAGTCGTCGCCGCCCGGGACCAGGTAGTGGTGGTCGGCGGCGGTGGTGCAGCCGGTCAGGGCCAGCTCGCCGAGGGCCACGGCCGCGGCCGCCTCCACGTCCTCGGGGGTCAGCCTCGCCCACACCGGGTACAGCGTGGTCAGCCAGCCGAACAGGGTGCAGTCGAAGGCCCAGCCCCGGGTCATCCACTGGTAGAAGTGGTGGTGGGTGTTGACCAGGCCGGCGGTGACGATGTCGCCGTCGACCCGCACGACCTCGTCCCCTTGCTCGTGCGGCACCGACCCCACGGCCGCGATCCGGCCGCCCTCGACGGCCACGTCGCCGGGCCAGCGGGCCCCGCGGAACACGGTTCGCGTCATGGCCGGCTGGTCGCCTCCTCGGCCTCGGGGTGGGGTGCGCGGGCGTCGTAGTTGCGCAGGGCCGGGACCAGCAGGGCCAGGCTGACCAGGGCGGCGGCCAGCAGCCCGCCCCCGACCCAGGCCACGGTGACCCCGAAGGCGGCCGCGGTCGCCCCGGCCCGCAGGTCGCCGAGCCGGGGACCACCCGCCACGACCACGATGAACACCCCCTGCATGCGCCCGCGCATCTCGTCGGGAGCATAGGTCTGGAGGATCGTCTGGCGGTAGACGGCCGAGACCAGGTCGGCCGCCCCGGCCACGGCCCGCAGCCCCA
>Ga0081539_10006818_pt1 | contig 10698 bp, 9 predicted proteins | sample TabmetS4T2R2_FD_71023 | JGI IMG/M metagenome (GOLD analysis project Ga0081539, IMG submission 71023) | Tabebuia heterophylla rhizosphere microbial communities from the University of Puerto Rico - S4T2R2 | ecosystem: Host-associated > Plants > Roots > Rhizosphere ... | reverse complement strand
CCGGAATGAATTTGCTCTGCTAAAATGCTGCTGCGGTGGGTCGGGCACTCCTGCCCGACACGGCTCGACGTACTCGTCGAGCCGTTTACCCGACGGAATGGGCGGACGAGTACGTCCACCCATGTCGGCCAAGAGTGGCCGACCTACCGCGCCGGCAGGATTTCAGCAGAGCAGAATGAATGACGAATGACGAAACGCGTCCTCCGCGCATCATTCGTCATTCGGGCTTGGTCATTGATTCGTCATTCTGGTTTCGTGATTCGTCATTCCCTAATCGAAGTCATCCGGGATCGCATCCAGATCGCGGTGGCTCCGCGGCCGGCGCGGCGCGTCGCGGTGTGTCGTGTCCACGGTGTCCTCGTGCATCAGGTGGCGGTCGGTGGAGCCGGTGCGCGGGACGTTCGCAGGAGGCGGGGGTGGACTGGAGGCGGAAGACGCCGAAGACGCTTGCGGTTTCTGTGGCGTTGGCGGCGGCGGCGTACGCTGCGGGCGACGGGAGTTGCCTCGACCGCTGCCGCCGCGGGAGCGCGATCCTCGGGTGGGTCGCTCGTCGGTCGATTCGGACTGGTCCGACGCGTCGTCCGAATCGGCGGGTTCGACTTCCGTCGCGTCATCGTCGGTCACGTCGGCAGCGGCGTCCTCCGGTTCATCCGCTTCTTCCGCGTCGGAAACCTCACCGTGCTCGCCTGACGCGCTCGATGCGGCGGCGGGTTCGTTGGCGCCGCCCTGCCGGCGGCGACGGTGGCGGCGGCCGCCTCGGCGGCGCCTGCGGCGCTTGCCGGAGCCGGTGTCCTGATCGCCCGAGCCGTTCTCCGCGGCCGCGGCCGCGGCCGGCGCGACGTTACCATCGGGCTCGTCCGTCGCAGCTTCTTCGTCGGCATCGGATGCTTCGACTGGCGGTGCGCCTCCCTCGTCGTCGTCGCCGAACGTGGCTTCGATCTCTTCGGTTTCGACTTCGCCCGCACCATACTCTTCAGTGGTCGATTGGCTGGTGACTTGCGTCGGCCGCTCGCGGCCGCGTTGCGGCTCGCGCTCCTGAGCCGGTTCGTGATCGTCGTCGTAATCGCGGTCGATGTCATCGGCCCGGGCCGGCTGCTGATGCTGACCTTGTCCGCCCTGACCCTGTTGGCCCCCGGCGCGCCCGCCACGACCGCGTCGGCCGCGGCGCCGTCGTCGCCGTCGTCCGCCGCCGTGACCGTTGCCGTCATGACCGCCGCCGCCCCCTCGCCGATCGTCGTCGATCGCGCGTGGGCCCTCTCCCATCGGCTCGTGCGCGTCGTCCACCTCCACGACGTGCGATTCTTCCTGATCGTCGTCTTCTTCCTCGTCAGCCGCATCCAAGTCCTGATCTTCTGCCTCACGGGTCGGCGGCCGCTGCGGCTGGTTACGCTCATCGGGCCCGCGTGCGGCGATGGCTGGAGCAGGCTGCCGACCACGGTCGCGATCGCGATCCGGCTCGCCTTCTTCCTCATCGACATCGACATCGAGATCGTAGCGGTCTTCCTCGCGCTCTCGTTCCCGCTCGCGCTCGTCGCGCCGCTGCGGAGGTGGTCCGCCGCCGCCGCCGCGCTGGTGGCCGCCCTGCTGCGGTCCGCCGCCGCGCTGACCACCTCTCTGATGCTGCTGCCCACCGCTGCGGCCGCCGTGCGGCTGCTGGCCGTGCCGACGGCCACCACCGCCATCGGTTTGTTGGCCGAAGGGGGTCATGCCCAACTCGGTGATGTAGATCATTCCCTCGCGCGAGTCGAACAGGTCCAGATGCGTCTCGTCGAGCCCGAACTTCAGGTCGCTGCGCACCATCACGCGCTTGCCGGTCTCCTGCTCCAGCTCGGCTAACTGCACGCGCTTGCGGTTCAGCAGGTAGGACGCGACGTCCGGATTGACCGTCAACTCGACCCGCGCGACGCGCAGGTCGTGGATCGCGATCGCGAGCCTGCGCATCACGTCCAGGCTCATGCTCTCGGGCGTCTTCACCAGCCCCGATCCCTTGCAGTGCGGGCAGTCGAAGTAAACCGAGCGCTTGAGAGACGGGCGCATGCGCTGTCGCGTCATCTCGATGATCCCGAACTGGCTCATGCGCAGGACCTTGGTTTTGGCCCGGTCCCGCTTGAGCAGGTCGTGCAACTTACGCTCCAACTCGCGTCGGTGGCGCTCGAACCGCAGGTCGATGAAGTCGCAGATGATCACGCCGCCCAGGTCGCGAAGCTTGAGCTGCCGCGCAATCTCGTCGGCGGCCTCCATGTCGGTGCGGAAGGCGGTGGTCTCGGCGTCGGCGTGGTCGCGGAACTTGCCGCTGTTCACGTCGATCGCCACGATCGCCTCGGTCGAGTCGATCACCAGCGACCCGCCGCTGGGCAGCGGGACGTGGCGGCTGTACATCTGCTCGATTTCCTTTTCGATCCCGTACTTGTGGAACAGTGGGATCGGCTCCTCGAACAGCTCGACCTTGTTGCGCGTGCGCGGGGCGGTGATCTTGATCACGTCCTTCACGCGCTTCTGGACTTCCTTGCTGTCCACGATGATCCGGTCGATGTCGGTCGTGAACACGTCGCGGACGGTGCGGGTGACGAGATCGCCCTCGGTGTAGAGTTCCATCGGGCCGGGGCCGGACTTCATCTTCTTTTCGATCGTCTGCCACAGGCGCGTGAGGTAGGTGAGGTCGCGCTGGATCTCGGTCTTGGTCTTGCCGATGCCCGCGGTGCGGATGATGAAGCCGACGTCGTCGATCGGCTTGAGGGAGTCGAGGATCGTGCGCAGCCGGCGGCGCTCCTCCTCGTCCTCGATCTTGCGGCTCACGCCGAACTTGCTCATGCCCGGCATCATCACGAGGATCCGGCCGGGGATGGAGATGTAAGTGCTGAGCGTCGGGCCCTTGGTGCCGATGCCTTCCTTGATGATCTGGACGACGATCTCGTCGCCGCGGCGCAGGCAGCGCTGGATCGGCGGACGGTCCCTTCGAGCCATCTTCCGGCCGACGGATTCCTCGATGTCCTCGCCCTTTCGGCCGAAGTACTTGGGCATCAGGTCCGAAATGTGCAGGAACCCGTTGCGCCCCAGGCCGAAGTCGATGAACGCGGCCTGGATCGAAGGCTCGACGTTGGTGACCCGCCCCTTGTAGATGTTGCCGACGTGCGACGTGGAGCTGGTCCGCTCCATGTACAGCTCATCCAGATGTCCGTCATCCAGCAGGGCGATGCGGCATTCCTCGCCCTCGCTGACGTTGATCAGCAGTTCCTTTGCCATCGATATGGAGAAGCCAGGAGCCGCGAGCCAGGAGCCAGGAGCGAACGCGTCACTCGACCGGCTGCTTCTGGCTCCTGGCTTCTGGCTCCTGACTCCTTTTAGTTCAAAATGCCTCTGGGATGATCTTCCGCGTCTCTTCGCGCAGGAAGTGCATCACCTGTCGTTCGCTGTCGAAGCTCATCACGCGGCGCGCGACCTGTCGCGCGTGCTCGGCCGTGACGGATCGGATGATCTTCTTGACCTCCGGGATGTCCGGGCCGTTCATCGAAAAGTTCGTGAGCCCCAGACCGAGCAACAAAAGAGTGTACAGCGGTTCTCCCGCCATTTCACCACACACGGACACCGAGATGTTGTTGTGGCTGCCGGCGCGGATCACGTCGCGGATCAGCGCCAGCACTGCCGGGTGCGCCGGACAGAACAGCCCCGCCACCTTCTCGTTGGTCCGGTCCACGGCCAGCGTGTACTGGATCAGGTCATTCGTCCCGATCGAGAAAAAGTTCACCTCTTTTGCAAAACTGTTCGCCATCAGCGCCGCGGAGGGCACCTCGACCATGATGCCGATCGGCACCTCGCGGCGGAACTCGGTCCCCTCGTCCTCCAGCTCCTCCATCACGTCGTTGAGCACCATCTTGGCCTGCCGAAGCTCCATGAGCGTGCTGATCATCGGGAACATGATGCGCACGTCGCCGAGCACCGTTGCGCGCATGATCGCGCGGAGCTGGCGCTTGAACATCGGGATGTCGTGCAGGCACATCCGGATGGATCGGTCGCCCAGGAACGGGTTGCGCTCGCTGGACGGCGGGGCCTTGTCCTCGGCGTACTTGTCGGCGCCGAGGTCGAGCGTGCGGATCGTCAGCGGCTTGCCGTCGAGACGCTTGAGCGCTTCGACGTACGAAGCGTAGTGGTCTTCCTCGGTCGGCTCGTGGTCGGCGGCCAGGTACAGAAACTCGGTTCGGTACAGCCCGATGCCTTGCGCGCCGCGCGACACCGCGTCGTCGATCTCGGCCGGGAACTCGATGTTGGCCATCATGCTGACGACGTGGCCGTCCATCGTTTGGGCGGGTAGGTCGCGCAGCAGCAGCAGCTCGCTTTCCAGCCGCAGTTGCTGCTCCTCGAACAGGCGGTAATCCTTGAGCTGGTCGGCGTCGGGGTTGACGATGACCATCCCGCGCTGGCCGTCGATGATCACCGTGTCGCCGCCGCTGGCGACGCCGGTGATGTTGCCCAGGCCGACGACCGCCGGAATGCCCATCGCGCGGGCGACGATCGCGGTGTGGCTCGTGCGACCGCCGACGTCGCAGGCGAAGCCGCGGACGTGGCTCTTGTCCAGCGCCGCGGTCTGACTGGGCAGGAGGTCGTGCGCGATGACCACGACGTCGCGCGTCAGGTGCGCCAGCTCCTCGCGCTTCCCGCCGATCAGGTTGCGCAGCAACCGTTTTTCGATGTCGTAGACGTCGTTCACGCGCGCCTGAAAGTACGCGTCCTTCATGCTCAAGAACTGATGCGCCATCTTGCGCATCACGACGCTGACCGCGTACTCGGCCGTGCTGTGGTTCTTCTTGATCTCGGCCAGGATCTGCGTGAGCAGCGAGCGGTCCTTGAGCATCCCCAGGTGGAAGTCGAAGATGCCGCCGACCTCCTTGCCGGCCTGCGTGGTGATCTCGTCGCGGAGCTTGGTGAGGTCGACGGCGGTCTCGGCGGCGGCGTCGTTGAACCGCTTCTCTTCGGCGGGGGCGTGCGCGGGCTCCACCGTCCGCCGCGGGATGACCAGGTTCTCGGCCTCCAGCACGACCGCCGTGCTGATGACCACGCCTGGCGAGACGCCTATGCCTTTCTTGATCTCCATCTTGAGGAGAAGTCGGAAGTCGGAGGTCGGAAGTCGGAAGTGAGACCATTCCGACTTTCGACTTTCGACTTTCGACTTCGGTCTCCTACTCTTCTCCGAACTTCGACTCGAACAATTCCACCAGCTTCTTGACGGCCTCCTCGGCGTCTTCTCCCTCGGCCTCGATGCGCATCGGGGTGCCCTGCGTGGCGGCGAGGATGATCATCTGCATGACGCTCTTGCCGTCGGCCTCGCCGGGCTCCTCGCCGCCCTTGACGACCTTGATCTCGCTCTTGAACTGGTTGGCCAGGTCCACGAACTGCATCGCCGGCCGCGCGTGCAGGCCCAGCGAGTTGCTCACGACGATGTCACGGGACGCAGTTGGCATGGTGATTGCCGAACGTCGATTGCCGATTGCCGATTGATCCGTTCGGCAATCGGCAATCGGCAATCGGCAATGATCATTTGCCCTGATCCGCTTCGTCGAGCAGTTCGACGATCTTCTCGCGCGTGTCGCTTTGGCGAAGGAACCTGCGGAACATGTCCTTCTGGAGGTTGCTGAAGATGATGTTCATCGCCTGGAGGTGCTGCTGCGGCGCGTTCTCGGGGCTCAGCAACAGCACGATGCTGTAGACCGGCTGGTGGTCCAGCGCGGAAAAGTCGATGCCCGCCGCGCTGCGACCGACCGTGCCGGCCATCTTGCGGACCTTGGCGTGCTTGACGTGGGGGACGGCGACGCCCTTGCCGAAGCCGGTCGAGCCGTTCTGCTCGCGCTTCACGAGCGCCGCGACGACCTCGTCCACCGCCGCCTCGGGCAGCGCCCCCCCGGCAGCCAGCGACGCGACCAGTTCGCGGATCGCCCCGTCCCGGTCGGCCGCCGCCAGCGACGGGATGATCGCTTCCTTGACGATGAATTCGTTGAGCTTCATAGGGATTGAGAGGTCAGAGATCAGAGGTCAGAGATCAGCAGTGAGAGGCTCGGTCCGGCTTCTGACCTCTGACCTCTGACTTCTGACCTCCGGATTAAATGCCCGACTTCTTCGGCGACTCCTCCGGGTGCTTGCGGTTGCGGTGCATCTTCTTGTGCTCGGAGAGCTTCCGCTCCAGCTTCGAGACGCACGCGTCGATGCACGCGTAGGCGTCGCCGTCGCGGTGGTGCGCGACGAACATGTTCTTGTGCTCGGCGTTGACGATCACTTCCACGTCCGTGCTGTCCTTCCCAGCCTCCTTGATCGCGTTCAGCACCACTTCGATTTCCTGGATCCGGTCGTAGTACTTGGTCAGCTTGCCGACCTTCTGTTCGGCGAAGCTCTTCAGGGCCGCGGTGACTTCCATGTGACGCGATGAGACGACGACGTTCACGGTAATTGCTCCTTCCGGGTCGGCCGCCGCGGCCGCACGCGCGAACATCTCGGGCGCGCGTGCGTCCGCCGACGTGCTCCCAAGCGCATTGTAAGCCAAAACCGGCCGCGCGTCCGCCCCGGGAACGTCATGCCGCGCCAGATTCCGGACGAGGTTCCGATGCGCCCGTAGTGGACTCACCTTCGGGTCGACCGATGAACGTGATCTCTCGCAGCGACCGCGGGATGCTCGACGTCTCGCTGCCCGGCGCGATCACGCCGCCGCTGATGAGCAGCCGCATCGCTTCTTCGACGGACATCGGCAACTCGATCACGCTCTCCCGCGGCACGACCAGCACGTAGCCGCTGAACGCGGTCGGACTGCTGGGCACGAAGACGGTGACCATCTCCTCGCCCGTCGCCTCCGCCAAGGGTCGCAAACCTTCGCCGGTGACGAGCCCGATCGACCAGATCCCCTTCTCGTGCGGCTGCACCGCGACGACGCGGCTGAACTGGAACTGCGGCTTGCGCTCCTGGAGCACAAAATCCGTCACCTGCTTCACCGCCGGGTAGATGGCGCGGATGACCGGGATCTTCATCGCGATGACTTCCCCGATCTTCCACGCGGTCCGTCCGATCAGGTTGCCGACGAGCAACCCGACGATGTAAACGGCCACGATCGCGAGCAACACGCCGACGAGCCGCGTCGTGAACTTGTCCTCCGCCCACACCCGCCCGATGTGCCCGGCCGGCGTCTCGTCGCTCGAGAGCGCGAACCAGATCGACTTGATGATGAAGATCAGGTGCCGCCCGAGGTACTCCCACAGCGCATTCCAGATGTACAGGAGCACGAGCAGGGTAATCAGCGTCGGCAACAACGCCGCCAGCCCGCGCATAAAGAACCGGCGGAAATCCTCCGAGAACCCGAGCCGGCCGCGATGGACGGGATGAGATTGGTCCGGGGGTAAGCTCACCGAAATGCCAGTTCAACGTGATCCGACGCGGCGGAACAGTCGCCAGCTCGTGTCGGATGATCCGGAGGCAGGATACGGTGAATCGAGCGAGAAATCGACCGGGCGCGGGGCGCGAGCGCCTCGTACATCAACTGATTGAGGCGGTCATGACTTTTGCGTCTCGTCGCGCGCGTCGAACCCGCGACTGTACTATTGTGCGACCACTTCGAATCCGCGTTGCCGAGCGGCAAAGCGCCGCCGCACGTGTCGCCAGAGAAGTCGCGGTAGCAGCGCGGATGTGAGAAGCAGTAACAGTGCGCCTGCACCGTATGCCCAGATGACCCAGCCGCCGGACGAGGACCGCTCGTAGATTGCGCCGGTTTCGATGTCGAAGCTGTAGGATTCCTGGAGGCCCAAGTCGAACCTCCAGCCGAACAAATTGATCCGCCTGCGCGCGGTGGTCAACGAGACGGCGAAGCGACCAGCCTCCAAATTAAAGTCTTCATACCAGCGATCGTGCCAGTCCCCGGTGGAATAGGGCAGAAATGCTCGTCCGCTCAAACCGGTGAGCAAGTCGCTACAGGCGTAGGAGCGGATGAGCTTTCCGTTGTCATAGAAATGGAGAGCCGAATTGCGGAGGTAGCCCGTCCGGTCGATGCGCGCGACGTGTTGAAGGTCATCCGACCAGAGCAGATCCCAATCGTGCGCGTACCAGTTGACTTGCCAGAGCGGTTGCAGCGTGCGCGAGTCATAGACGCCCGACTTGGCAAAGGTGTCGCGAATGCTCGCCACCCGACCGTCCGCAAGGATCGCGGTCGGCGCATTGTCATGCTGCGGATCAGGCGACTTCATGACCAGAATGCGCGTTCCGTCACGCGAAAATACCAGGCACGAATTAGGTGGAGACAGGCTTCCAAGCGCTAACGCCGGAAAGGCGACGATTGCAAGCGCGATCCAGCCCCGCATAGGTCACCGTCTTCCGATCGACGATGCACTCTACGTGTCGTCCACCTTTGGGCGGGTTCAGTTTCCCCGAGCGGGAGTTTGCTGGTGAAGTCGCCAGGTCGTACCGGACAGGCCTTGTGCCGGGTACGAGGCGACGATCGTGAAGCTTTCTGGTGCGCGATCGGAGTCGCGGGTGGTGATGTACCAATCGGCCGACGCTGCGGCGGCCGGACCCTCGCCGACAAATCGCGGTTGCCATTCGGCGGGCAGGTACTGGTTGTAGAACCGGATGATCGACCCGACGCGGAAGGTGCTGTCGGCGGCGACGGTTGATGGGCCGATGCGGGCGAGGGCTTTGGAGTAGCCGCCGCGGGTGATCGTGCAGGCTTGCCAGGCGCCGGCGGCGAGGAGGATCAGCGCGAGCGGGATCAGGCGCTGGTGCGCGAGGTGCGAGAGCGCCAGCGCGGCGAAGGCCATCGAGACGAGGAAATATCGCACCATCAGCGGCTGCGGGCGGGCGGAGAGGATCAGGTCATACGTCAACAGGAACGCGGGCGAGAGCACGATCACGAGCACGTAGAACAGCCACAGGTCGTTGCGCTGTCGCGCTAGGCGCGTCAGCGAAATGCAGAGCGCGATCGCGACGATGGCTGCGAGCGCGAGGGCGACGATCGAATGGCCGCGCGCTTCGGGACCGTTCACGAGCATGGCGAGCGTCGAGGTCAGGACGTCGAGCGTGTCCTGGTGCGGCGCGCCGCCGATCGTCAGGTGGCGGATGAAGATCTGGTGGAGCGTCGCGAACATCGCGAGCGGGATGGCGTGGAGCGACGTCCACCAGACGAGCTGTTTCACGAGCGACCGCTCGCGGCGGCGGATCGCGAGCACGCTCCAGGCCATCGCGGCGAGGTAGAACTGCACGAACGTGAGGTGCGAGAGCACGCCGAGGATGCAGGAGATGACGAACGTCGCGCGCCAGGCGATGCGCGGGCGTTCGAGGTCGCTGAGCAGCGACTCGAACGCGAGCAGCGCGAAGAAGACGGCCGGGGCGTAGCCGCGGGCTTCGGTGGAGTAGAAGACGAAGGGGAAGCCGACGGCGAACAGCAGCGCTGCGGCGAGCGATGGCGCGCGACCGGCGCGGCGCATGATCCGCGCGGCGAGGAAGATCGAGCCGACGCCGGCGAGGAACGACGGCAGGCGGTAGAGCCAGAACGGTTTCACCGGGCCGATCGCGCGGACCAGGAGCGTGTTGAGCGGGTGGTTGTTGTCGATGCGCGCGGGCTCGCTCAGGAGGACGTCGGGGATCGAGCGGACTTGTTGCGCGACGTCGTAGGACCAGATCTCGTCGAGCCAGAAGTCGGTGGAGAGACCGGGGAGACGGAGGACGGCGCCGAGGAGGACGATCGTCAGGAGGAGAAGCTCGTGCGCCCGAGGATGCCGGGCGGCGCGGCGGTCGCTGCGCGACTCGTCGCTCTGCCCGGCCGTGGTGCGGCGCGCGGTCGAGGGCGTGGGATGGAAGAGGAAACCGATCACGCGGCCACCGGACGGAGGTATTGCGAGAGGTCGCGATCGCGCGCGGACCGTTCGATCTCGTCGGGACCGGGCAGCCGCGCGAGGTACTCGGCCGCGACGTCGTCGGTGAAATGCTCGTTCCGCGTGTAGCGGAGCTCGCGCGAACGGTCCTGCGCGACCGGTGAAAGCTCGCGCAGCGTGCGATCAGCCAGGTGACGCGCCAGCGACGCGTGCGCGGCCTTCACGGCGCGCATGCCGAAGACGAACGGGTCGACGGCGGCCGCTTCGGGCAGCGCGTGGTAGAGCATCGGGCCCGAGTCGAGGCCGCGGCTGAGTAGGTGGACCGTCGCGCCGACGAACTGCAGCCGACGGTCGTACATCGCCCAGAAGTTCGTGCTGCTGCCGCGGTAATACGGGCTCGTGCCCATGTGGATGTTGACCGCGCCGCGCGCGACGAGCCGGCTGCACAGCGCGCCCTTGATGTAGCTGGCGCCGAACACCACGATCGCGTCGGCGCGCAGCGCGTCGCCCAGGATCGACGCGTCGATCAGGCTCACGTCGCCCATTTTGACCGGCAACGAGCGGACGTTCTTTGGTAGGAAGCGCGCGGTGCCGAACACTTCGGCTTCGGCTCGCGTGACGCGGGCGAAATAGTCCTGCATCACCGGCGACTTGCGGAAGAAGTCCTGCACTTGTCCGGGGAAGACGGTGTTGCACTCCTGGATCGCGAAGACTTCGTCCGCGATCGCCGCGAGAGATTCGATCAGCGCGACGTGACGGGGCTGATTGCTGGTGAAGACGGTTAGGCGCATCCCCCTCTCCCTGGCAGGGAGAGGGGTGGGGGGAGGGGGGAAGCTCGGGTCATTCATTCACCGCTCCCCGA
>Ga0081539_10006817_pt1 | contig 10699 bp, 11 predicted proteins | sample TabmetS4T2R2_FD_71023 | JGI IMG/M metagenome (GOLD analysis project Ga0081539, IMG submission 71023) | Tabebuia heterophylla rhizosphere microbial communities from the University of Puerto Rico - S4T2R2 | ecosystem: Host-associated > Plants > Roots > Rhizosphere ... | reverse complement strand
GCTTGGGGTCCTGGACGAAGTAGATGAGCACGGCCGCCGCCAGCAGCACCCAGAGGATGTTGTCGGCGAGGATCGAGCCCAGCGGCTTGCGCGGCTGCGCGGCGGGCGACTCGGGTATCGATGCGGCTTCCATGGGATGCCAGGTTGGGAGCAGGCCGTGGCCGGCCGGGAGCGCTCTCCCTCAGAGCGCGCTCCCAGCCTAACCCGGGTCTAGGTCACTCCGCTAGCCCTGAGTCTGGGCCTTGATGACCTTGTCGAACACGAGCTTGCCGCCCTCGACCTTGTCCGCGCCGTAGTCGGACAGGGTCGTGTCGCCGTTCTCGTCGATCGAGTACTTGCCCAGCACGGAGTCGCGGTCCTTGATCTTGAAGAACGCGTCGATCACCGCCTGGCGGTCGTTGCCCTTGTCACCGGCGTTCTGGATCGCCAGCAGCGCGACCTTCATCGCCTCGTACCCGTAGATCGCGTACGGCTCGGGGTCCTTGCCGTACTTCTGCTTGAACTTCGCGAAGAAGTCCTGGGCAGCCGGCGGGTAGAGCTTCGGATCCAGGGTCGGGTTGGTGATGTAGGTCATCTTCTCGACCGAGGAGCCGAGCTTGCTCGCGAAGGGCGACTCGGCGACGCCGTCGGGCCCGAACAGCTTCGCGGTCGGGTTGGCCGCGTGGACGTCCTTGAAGACCTGGACGCCCTTGTTCTGGGTGATGCCGCCGAAGAACATGCAGTCCGCGCCGCTGGACTTGATCTTCGCGGCGAGCGTGCGGAAGTTGGCCGCCTTGGTGTCGATGCCGTCGTTGCCGGCGATCTGCAGCCCCTGGGTCTTGGCGATGTTCTCGACCTGCGTCGCCAGGCCCTTCCCGTAGACCTCCTTGTCGTTGAGGATGTAGGTCTTCTTGCAGCCCTCATCCTTCTGGTAGGTCACCTGGGCGGCGGCCTGGATGTGGTCGGCGGGGACCACGCGGCCGTACGTGCGCTTGCCCGACGGGTAGTACTTGTCCGGCTCGCCCTTGTCGGCACCCTCGGCACGAGTCAGGCCGACGTACGTGTTCGAGGGCGAGATCTGCAGGATGCCGGCCTCGTTGAGGATCGGCAGCGAGATCGCCGTCGCCCCGGAGTTGAACTCGCCGAGGTAGACGATCGTGCTCTTGTCCTGGGCGGCCTTGCGGCCGTCGGACGAGGTCTGACCGGGATCCCACTTGCCCGCCGCGGCGGTGGCGTCGTCGAGGCTCACGTACTTGATCGTGAACTTGCCGACCTTCCCGCCAGCCTCTTCCAGCGCCATCTTCTCGCCGTTGACGACCGACTCCGACTGCGGGCGGGAGTCGCCCTGCAGCGGCAGGCTCGAATAGATGGTCAGCGACGTGCTGCCCGTGCTGGCGCTGCTTCCGCCACCACCGCCGTTGTCGTTGTTGTCGCTACCACCGCAGGCGGCGACGCCGAACGCAAGGGCGGTCACGAGGCAGCTCGAGGCTGCCAGTGAACGTACTCGCAAGTTTCCCTCCTCAAGGAATGCGATACCGAATTGGCACGCGAATCTAGCGAAGTCCGAAGACTACGCGCAATGCGCAACGAACGTGCCAGACGTCAGTTGTTGCGATTGCCCGGCAGATAGGGCGCCAGCATGCGGACGGTGGCGCCCAGGAGCACGACGAGCACGGTGATGAGGAACGCGTCGAACGCCTTGACGCCGAGCGCCCACATGACGATCCAGACGATGAGGCCGAAGGTGGTGGCGACGACGAGTCCCATGCGCGCGGAAAGCTACCGCAGCGCCGCCGCGAACTGCTCCACGAGCGCGTGGACCGCGGCGGCCGGGTCGTCGGCCTCGGCGGCCGCGCGGACCAGGCGGCTGCCGACGATGACGCCGTCGGCGCCCGCGTCCACCGCCTCGCGCGCCTGCTCGGGCGTGGCGATGCCGAAGCCGAGCGCGACCGGCACGCTCGTCGCCGCCTTCGCGCGGGCGACGATGTCGGCGAACGTGTCCGGCAGGGCGGCGCGCTCGCCGGTCGTCCCGGTCACCGAGACCGCGTAGACGAAGCCCCGCGCGCGCCCGCCGATCCGCGCCATCCGCTCGTCGGGCGTGGTGGGCGCCACCAGGGGCACCAGCGCCAGCCCGCGCGCGTCGCAGGCGGCGCGCACCGCGTCGCTCTCCTCCAGCGGCAGGTCGGGAACGATCAGGCCGGAGACGCCGTGGATGACGAGCTCGTCGACGAAGCGATCGAGCCCGCGGGCCATGACGAGGTTGGCGTAGACCATCGCCACCACCGGCACGCGCTCGGAGAGCGCACGCGCGACCGCCAGCACCTCGTGGGTGGTGGCGCCGGCGCGCAGCGCCGCCGTCCCCGCCGCCTGGATGACCGGCCCGTCGGCCAGCGGATCGGTGAACGGGATGCCGAGCTCGACGAGGTCGGCCCCGCCGTCGGCATAGGCCTCGGCGATGCGCCGCGACGCGGCCATGTCGGGGAAGCCGCCCATCATGTACGGCATCAGTGCCGCGCGCCGCCCGTTGCCGGTGAAGGCGGCCGCGATCGCCTCGGCCCCCGCGCTCAGGCCCACGGGGTCTCCCGCTTCCCGCGTTGCGCGCCCTCGGCGGCTGTGTTGCGGGGTGCTTCGCCCAGGACCTCGGCGAGGTCCTTGTCGCCGCGCCCCGAGCAGCAGACCAGGTCGATGGCGCTGTCGGCCGGCCGCATCGCGTAGTGCAGGGCGTGGGCGGTCTCGAGCGCCGGGATGATCCCTTCGAGGCGGGTGACGCGCTTGAACGTCTCCAGGGCCTCGGCGTCGCTCACCGCCAGGTAGCGCGCCCGTCCGCTGTCGCGCAGATGGGCGTGCTCGGGCCCCACGCCCGGGTAGTCGAGCCCGGCCGAGATCGAGTGCGCCTCGAGGATCTGCCCCATCTCGTCCTGCAGCACCGCCGACAGCGAGCCGTGCAGCACGCCGGGGCGGCCGGCCATCGTCAGCGGCGCACCGTGACGGCCAGGCTCCAGAGCCTCGCCCCCGGCCTCGACGCCGATGAGCTCGACGTCGGCGTCGCCGACGAACGGCACGAAGATCCCGATCGCGTTGGAGCCGCCGCCGACGCACGCGATGACGCGATCGGGCAGCCGCCGCTCCTTCTCGAGCAGCTGCGCGCGCGCCTCGTCGCCGATGACCCGCTGCAGGTCGCGCACCATCGCCGGATAGGGCGCCGGCCCGACCGCCGAGCCGATGATGTAATGCGTGGTGGCGACGTTGGTGACCCAGTCGCGGATGGCCTCCGACGTCGCCTCCTTCAGCGTGCGCGCGCCGGCGTCGACCGGCCGCACCGTCGCCCCGAGCAGGCCCATGCGCTGGACGTTGGGCGCCTGGCGGCGCACGTCCTCGACGCCCATGTAGACGATGCACTCGAGGTCGAGCAGCGCGCACGCCGTCGCGGCGGCCACGCCGTGCTGGCCGGCGCCGGTCTCGGCGATGATCCGCTTCTTGCCCATGCGCCGGGCCAGGAGCGCCTGGCCGACGGCGTTGTTGATCTTGTGCGCGCCGGTGTGGTTGAGGTCCTCGCGCTTGAGGTAGATCGCGTGGCCGGCCACCTCGCTCAGCCGCGAGGCCAGGTACAGCGGCGAGGGCCGCCCGACGTAGTCGCGCAGCAGCCCGTCGAGCTCGGCGCGGTAGGTCGGGTCGTCGCGGGCGGCCACCCACGCCTCCTCGAGTGCGGCCAGCGCGGGCATGAGCGTCTCGGGGACGTACTGGCCGCCGTAGGGGCCGAACCGGTGCTCGACCGTGCTCATGCGGCCACCACGGTGGCGTTCACGGCCTCCACGAAGGCCGCCACCTTCGCGGGGTCCTTCACCCCGGGCGAGGCCTCGGTGCCGCTGGCCGTGTCGACCGCGAAGGGGTGCGTCGCGGCGATCGCGTCGGCGACGTTCTCGGGCCGCAGGCCGCCGCTGAGGATGAGCGGGATCGACGAGCGCCGTGCCCGCACGAGCTCCCAGTCGAAGGTCTCCCCCGTGCCGCCGCGCATGCCCGGGAGGTGGGCGTCGAGCATGTGGAAGTCGGTGTGGAAGGTCTCCAGCGCGCGCACGTCGGCCTGCGTGCGCACCGCCGCCGCCTTGATCACCTTCGCGCCCGTGCGGCGCGCGACCTCGGCGCAGAACGCCGGGCCCTCGTCGCCGTGCAGCTGGACCATCGTCAGCCCGAGCGCGTCGACGAGCTCGGTGACCTCGTCGAGGTGGGGATTGACGAAGACCCCGCAGACGTGGGCGCTGCGGCGCACCGCCGCGGCGATCCGTGCCGCCTCGGCCGGGTCGCACGCGCGCGGCGAGCGCTCCCACAGGATGCAGCCGATCGCCCACGCGCCGGCCTCGACCGCGAGGCGGGCGTCGTCGAGCGACGTGATGCCGCACAGCTTGATGCGGGGAGCGCTCTGCATGCTCCCCGCATCGTAGGGCGTGCGTGCCCGCCGTCAGGGAGTGGTGCTCGTCGCCGTCGTGTCGGCCGACGCCGGCCGATCGCTGAGCACCACGTCGACGGTCTTCGTCTTGCCGTTGCGCACGAAGGTGACCTTGACCTTCGCGCCGGGCTTGCGGTCGGCGATCGCCGCGGTGAGGTCCTCGTTGGAGTTGATCGGCTTGTCGTCGACGGCGGTGATGATGTCGCCCCCGAGCTGGATCGAGTCGCCGTTGAGGGTCGCGCTGATGTCGCCGCCGTGCAGGCCGGCCTTCTCGGCCGGGCCGCCCGGGGTCACGCTCTCGATCATCGCTCCGCGCTCGACCGGCAGGTTGAGGCCCTCCCGCAGCGCCTTGTTGACCGTGGTCGTGCCGACGCCGAGGTAGCCGCGGTCGACGTGGCCCTCCTTGCGCAGCTGCGGGATGTAGCGCTTGGCCGTGTCGATCGGGACGGCGAAGCCGATGCCGATGTTGCCGTTGCCGCTGCCGCCGGTCTCGATCTGCGAGTTGATGCCGATGACCTTGCCGGTCGCGTCGATGAGCGGGCCGCCGGAGTTGCCCGGGTTGATCGGGGCGTCGGTCTGGATGGCGTCGTCGATCTCGAAGCCGTTGGGCGCCTGGATCGGGCGGTGCACGGCGGAGATGACGCCGGTGGTCAACGTGCGCTCCAGGCCGAACGGGTTGCCGATCGCCACGGCCGGATCGCCGACCTGCACGGTGCTCGAGCTGCCCAGCTGCAACGGCGTCGGATTCAGGCCCGCGGGATCGACCTTGAGCAGCGCGAGGTCGGTCGACTCGTCCTTGCCCAGGATCTTCGCGGTCTTCTGCTGCTTGTTGGCGAACTGGACGGTGACCTTGCGCGCGCCGTTGATGACGTGCGCGTTGGTCAGGATCGTCCCGTCCTTGTCGATGACGAACCCCGAGCCGGTGGCCTCGCCGCGCTGCTCCTGCGGGAGGCCGAAGTCGAATGGCGACTGCGTGTGCTGCACGACCTCGGCCTTGATGTAGACCACGCCCGGAGCGTCGCGCTTGTAGATGTCGCGAGCGGTGAGCCCGCTGCCGTCGCTGTTGTTGCTCGTGTCGTCGCTGGACGCCAGCGGCGCCTCTTCGATGACCGTCTTGGTGTGCCCGCCGCCGAGTCCGAAGCCCTCCACGAGCCCCACGGCGATCCCGGCGCCGAGCACCACCGAGAGCAGGCCCACGAGGAGCATCCTGCGTTGCTGCATGGGTTGAGGATCCGATCCCGTGCTTAATCCCGAATGAACCGCGGGTCAGGATTCCTAAATCACGGCGCCTCGGTCTCGGTTCCCTCCACGCCGGTGAGGTCGCGGCAGGCCTCCTCGACGTCGGGGGCGCGCATGAGCGCCTCGCCGATGAGCACCGCGTCGACGCCGACGCGCTCGAGATCGTCGAGCTGGTCGCGCGTGTGGAAGCCCGACTCGCTGACCACGGTCTTGCCCGCCGGCACGTCGGAGAGCAGCTCGTAGGTGCGTTCGACGTCGACCGAGAAGTCGACGAGGTCGCGGTTGTTGATGCCGATCACGTCGGCGTCCACGATCTCCAGCGCGCGCTCGAGCTCGTCCTCGTCGTGGACCTCGACGAGCACGTCGAGGTCCAGCCCCTCGGCCTCGCGATAGAGCAGGCCGAGATCGTCGTCGTCGAGCGCGGCGACGATGAGCAGGATCGCGTCGGCGCCGGCCACCGCCGACTCGTAGACCTGGTAGGGGTCGACGATGAAGTCCTTGCGCAGGATCGGCAGGGCGCTGGCGGCCAGCGCCTCGCGCAGGTCCTCCAGCGAGCCGCCGAAGTGGCGCTGCTCGGTGAGGATCGACAGGGCCGCGGCGCCGCCGCGCTCGTAGGCCTCGACGATCTCGGTCACCGTCGAGCCGGCGCGGATCTCGCCGGCGCTGGGCGAGCGGCGCTTGTGCTCGGCGATCACCGAGATGCCCGGGCGGGTGAGCGCCTCGGAGAACGGCCGGTCCTCGCGCGTGCGCGCGGCCTGCTGCTCGAGCTCCGACAGCGGCACCGCCTGGCGGCGGCGGGCCACGTCCTCGCGCGTGGAGTCGACGATCCTCTCGAGGACGCTCATGCGGCGGCCAGCTGCTTGGAGAGGTCGAGGTAGGTGTCGAGCGTGCGCCTCGCCGCGCCCGAGTCGACCGCGTCGCGGGCGGCGTCGACCCCGTCCCCGAGGCTGTCGGCGACGCCGGCGGCGTAGATCGCCGCGCCGGCGTTCAGCAGGGCGATCTCGCGCGGCGGGCCGGGCTCGCCGTCGAGGATCGCGCGGGTGGTCCGCGCGTTGTCGTCGGGCGTTCCGCCGGCCAGCTCGTCAGGGGTGGTGGTGGCGATGCCGACGTCCTGCGGCGTGACCACGTAGCGCTCGATGGCGTTGCCGTTGACCTCGACGACGTGGGTCGCGGCCGACGTGCTCATCTCGTCGAGACCATCCTCGCTGGACACTACCAACGCCCGGTCGACCCCCAAACGCGCCAACGCGCCCGCCATGCGCTCCAGGTAGGCGGGGTCGGAGACGCCGATCAGCTGGCGCCGCGCGCCGGCCGGGTTGGTCAGCGGGCCGAGGAAGTTGAAGATCGTGCGCACCGCGAGCTCGCGGCGCACCGGGACGACGAAGCGGGTCGCCTGGTGGTGGCTGGGGGCGAACATGAAGCCGAAGCCGGCGCCGTCGATGCAGCGCGCGACGGCCTCCGGAGCGAGGTCGATGCGCGCGCCGAGCGCCTCGAGGACGTCGGCCGAGCCCGAGAGGCTCGTGGCCGAGCGGTTGCCGTGCTTGGCCAGCGCGCAGCCCGCGCCCGCGGCGATGAGCGCAGCGGTGGTCGAGACGTTGAACGTCGGCCGCCCGCCGCCGGTGCCGGCGGTGTCGACGAGGTCGTCGCGCGCGCAGGGCACCGGGGTGGCCATCGCGCGCATCGTCGCGGCCAGGCCGGCGAGCTCCTCCACGGTCTCGCCCTTGGTCCGCAGCGCGACGAGGAACCCGGCGATCTGCGTCTCGGACGCCTCGCCGGCCATGATCTCCGCGAGGACGGCCGAGGCCTCCTCCTGGGCCAGGTCGTGGCCCGATGCCAGCGCGTCGATCGCCCGGGTCAGGGTCTCGTTAGGCAACTCAGGACAGGAAGTTCTCGAGCAAGCGCTTGCCCTCGTCGGTGAGGACCGACTCGGGATGGAACTGGACGCCCTCCGCCGGCAGCTCGCGGTGGCGCATGGCCATGATCACGCCACCGCCGTTGGCCGAGACCTCGAAGCAGTCCGGAAGATCGTCGTCGACGACCAGCGAGTGGTAGCGCCCGACGGTCAGCGGCGAGGGTAGCCCGGCGAAGATCGTCCGGCCGTCGTGCTCGATCGTCGTCGTCTTGCCGTGGACGGGGAGGTGGCGGATGACCTTGCCGTCGAAGGCCTGCGCCAGCGACTGGTGGCCCAGGCAGACGCCGAGCGTCGGCACCCCGGCTTCCGGGAAGCGGCGCATGACGTCGACCGAGATCCCCGCCTCGTTGGGCGTACACGGTCCCGGCGAGACGACGACGCGATCGAACCCGCGCTCGAGCAGCTCGTCCACCGCGGCGCGGTCGTTGCGCACGACCTCGAGCTCGCACCCCAGCTCGCCCAGGTACTGGACGAGGTTGTAGGTGAACGAGTCGTAGTTGTCGACCATGAGGACCTTCATCGTCATGGCCAGTCGGGCTGCTCCAGCGCCATCTCGATCGCCCGCAGCACCGCCTTGGCCTTGGCCGCGGACTCCTCGAACTCGTAGGCCGGCTTGGCGTCGGCGACGGTCCCGCCGCCGGCCTGCACGTGCGCGACGCCGTCCTTGATCACCACGGTGCGGATGTGGATGCAGGTGTCCAGGTCGCCGGTGTAGCTGAGGTAGCCGATCGCCCCGCCGTAGCCGCCGCGCTTGATCGGCTCGAGCTCGTCGATGATCTGCATCGCGCGCACCTTCGGGGCGCCGGACAGCGTGCCGGCCGGCAGCGCCGAGCGCAAGGCGTCCATCGCGCCGACCTCCTCGCGCAGCGTCCCGGAGACCGACGAGACGATGTGCATCACGTGCGAGTAGGTCTCGACGCCCATGAACGTGTCCACGTTCACGGTGCCGTACTCGCACACGCGCCCGAGGTCGTTGCGCCCGAGGTCGACGAGCATGACGTGCTCGGCGCGCTCCTTCTCGTCGGCCAGCAGGCCCTCCGCGATCACCGCGTCCTCGGCGGCGTCGGCGCCGCGCGGGCGGGTGCCGGCGATCGGGCGCGTGGAGACGTGGCGGCCGTTGACCGTCAGCAGCGGCTCGGGCGACGCGCCGGCGATCTGGAAGTCGAGGAAGTCCAGGAAGTACATGTAGGGGCTCGGGTTGACCACCCGCAGTCCGCGGTAGACGGAGAACGGATCGGCGTCGAGCTCGGCGCTCCAGCGCTGGGAGGGGACGACCTGGAAGGCGTCGCCGGCGTGCACGTACTCGACGATGCGCGCCACCATCGCCTCGAACCGCTCGCGCGGCATGTTCGAGCTGAAGGTCGGGCGGTCGCGCGCGGGCGTCGGCTGGGCCTCGGGCACCGGGCCGGCCAGCAGCCGGCGGGCCTTGGCGATCGTCGCCAGCGCGTCGGCGTAGGCGGCGTCGATCTCGCCGTCCTCGGCGTAGACGTTGACGAGGATCGTGATCGTGTGCTTGAGGTGGTCGAAGACGACGAGCACGTCGGAGAGCATCAGCGCCATGTCCGGCAGCCCGACCGGGTCGGGGTTGGGGTCGCCGAGCGGCTCGACCGTGCGCACGAGGTCGTAGCCGAAGTAGCCGACCGCGCCGCCCGCGAACGGGGGCGCCTCCGAGAAGGGCGCCTGGCTGAACGCGCCGACCTCCTCGGCGGCCAGCGCGTACGGGTCGCCGGGGTCGCCGAGCGACCAGCGCACGACCTTGCGCGGGCGGACGCCGAGGAAGCTGAAGCGCCCGACCCGCTGGCCCTGCTCGGCGGACTCGAGCAGGAAGGCCGGGTACTCCGGGTCGCGGCCGCGCAGCTTCAGGAAGGCGCTGACCGGCGTCTCGAGGTCGTCGATGAAGGTGTGGCGCAGCGCGACGAGGTTGTGCTCGCGCGCGAGCTCGCGGACCTCCTCGAGCGACGGCTCGACCCTGAGCGCGCGCGGATCAGCGGCGACGGCCATTGAGGACCTCCTCGGCGTCGCTGAGCTCGCGCCCGCGCGAGTGCAGCAGGACGGTGAGGTGGTAGAGGACGTCGGCCGCCTCCTCGTCGACGCGGTCGTCGGTCTCCTCGCGCGCGGCGCGCGAGACCTCCTCGGCCTCCTCCTGGACCTTCGCCCCGATGCGCGGCGGGTCGTCGAGCAGCTCGACCGTGTACGAGCCCTCGGGCCGCTCGGCCGCGCGCTGCGTCAGCGTGCGCTCGAGCGCGGGGAGCGCCTCGTGGGGCGCGAGCTCGAGGTCGCCGTTGTGAAAGCAGGTGCGCTCGCCGGTGTGGCAGGCGGGGCCCGCGGGCTCGACGAGGGCCAGCAGCGCGTCGCCGTCGCAGTCCAGGCGTAGCGCCTTGACCCGCTGGACGTTGCCCGACGTGGCGCCCTTGCGCCACAGCTCGTCGCGCGAGCGGCTCCACAGGTGCAGCTCGCCGGTGGCGCGCGTGCGCGCCACCGCCTCGGCGTTGGCGTAGGCCAGGGTCAGGACCTCCCCAGTGCGCCAGTCCTGCACGACGACCGGGACGAGGCCACGCTCGTCGTAGGCGATCTCCACTGAGCAGAACGTTAGCGTCAGGCAACGCGCACGCCGGCGCCGACGAGCGCGGCGAGCTCGGCGGCCGGCGCCGGCCGTCCGAGGAGGTAGCCCTGGGCCAGCGGGCACCCGCGGGCGACCAGGAACGCGCGCTGAGCCTCGGTCTCCACGCCCTCGGCGACGGCGGCCATGTCGAGCGCCGCGGCCAGCTCGATCACGGCGGTGACCACCGCGGCGGCCTCGCGGCGCTCGGGCACGTCGGCGAGGAAGGCGCGGTCGAGCTTGAGCACGCTGACCGGCAGCTCGCGCAGCCGCGTCAGCGACGAGTACCCCGAGCCGAAGTCGTCGATCGCCACCTGGGCGCCGGCCTCGACGAGCTGGCGCAGCATCGGCTCGGTGCGCGCGCGCTCGCGCATCGCCACGGTCTCGGTGATCTCGATGGTCAGCCCGTCGAGGCCCTGGCCGTGGCCGGCGATCCGGGCGAGCATGCGGTCGGCGAAGTAGCTGTAGCGCAGCTCGCGAGGGGAGACGTTGAGGTGCACGCGCGGGTCGGCGCCCTGGGCGCGCC
>Ga0081539_10006816_pt1 | contig 10701 bp, 9 predicted proteins | sample TabmetS4T2R2_FD_71023 | JGI IMG/M metagenome (GOLD analysis project Ga0081539, IMG submission 71023) | Tabebuia heterophylla rhizosphere microbial communities from the University of Puerto Rico - S4T2R2 | ecosystem: Host-associated > Plants > Roots > Rhizosphere ... | reverse complement strand
TGTCGTCGCTTGCGCTGCCGCCGCTCTCCGACGTCATCGTCGCCTGGGTCGACCTGATCAACAGCGGCGAGCTGATCACCAATGGCGCGACCTCGCTGTGGCGAGCCGCGGCGGGGCTTGGGCTCTCGATCGTGATCGGCGCGGTGCTCGGCATCTTCATGGCGTGGTGGCGGCCGGTGAACATCCTGCTCGGCCCCTTGGTCGAGATGTTCTATCCGATGCCCAAGTCGGCGCTGATCCCGGTCACGGTGATCTGGCTCGGCTTCGGCGACGGCTCGAAGATCCTGCTGATCTTCCTCGGCTGCATGCTCCCGGTGACGATCGGCGCGTTCAACGGCGCGCGGGCGAGCGATCAGATGCTGTGCTGGTCGGCGCGCAGCATGGGCGCAAGCCGGATGCGCATGTTGTGGGATGTCGTGGTCCCGAGCGCGCTGCCCGAGTTGCTCAACGGGATCCGCACCGCGCTCGCACTCTCTTTCATTCTGCTGGTCAGCTCGGAGCTGATCGTGGCGCGCTCGGGCTTCGGCTATCTGATCGGCTTCCTCGGCGCCAACGGAACGTACGATGCGATGTTCGCCGTGGTGCTGACGGTCGCGTTCCTCGGATTCGCGGCCGACCGCATCTACCAGATGATCATGCGACGGACGCTGCTATGGCAAGCATGACGCAAGTCGCTGAGGCGTCGGCGCGCAACGGGCTCTCGATCCTGATGGGCGTGGCACTGCGCAGCCTTTCGGTGGTGGCGCTGGCGATCGCCTGGGAGGTGTTTGCGCGCAGCGGCGCGGTCACGATGTTCGTGCTGCCGCCGCTCAGCGCCGTCGTTGCGCGCATCTTCGCGGATGCGGCCTCCGGCGAGCTTGCGATCAATACCGGCGTGACGCTCTACCGGGCGCTCGTCGGCTTCGCCATCGCGGGCGTCTGCGGCGTCGCGCTCGGCATGGCGATCTGCCGCAACGCGCTCGCGCGCTGGTTCTTCGATCCGATCGTCTCGATCGGCTTTCCGATGCCGAAGATCGCGTTTCTTCCCGTCGTGATCCTGTGGCTCGGGGTCTACGACACGTCCAAGATCGCCATGGTGGTGCTCGATGCGATTTTCCCGGTGATCACCGCGACCATCATCGGCATTCAGGGCGTCGACCGTCATCTGATCTGGTCGGCGCGCAATATGGGCGCGACCGAGCGCGAGATCCTCTGGCAGGTCAGTCTCCCCGCCGCGCTGCCGCAGATCATGACCGGGCTCCAGGTCGCGCTTCCGATCGCGCTGATCGTCGCTATCGTGGCGGAGATGATGATGGGCGGCTACGGCCTCGGCGGCGGCATGATGACGGCCTCGCGCTTTGCCGATTCACGCGGCGTGTTCGCCGGCATCGTCGAGATCGCGATCGTCGGCTATTGCTTGGTCAAGCTGATGGCGATCCTGCGGCGGCGGCTCCTCCTGTGGCATCAGGAGGCGCTCGCGCCGAGCACGATCTAGCCAGGGCGTGCACCCATCGGCGGTCATCCGAGCGTCATTCCCCGTGCGTAAGCTGGTTCCACCAATACGGGGGAATAAGATGAAAGTGTGGTTTCTTGCGCGCAGCCTCGCGCTCGCCGCTGCAATCTTGGCGCTTTATCCGGCATACGCGAACGCCCACGACGATCGCGATAAGGATTTCCGCAAGCCGCTCGTCATCGGTCACCGTGGCGCACACGGCTATTTGCCGGCGCACACGCTGGAGGGCTACGCCCTCGCCATCGAGCTCGGCGCCGACTTCATCGAGCCGGACCTGGTGGCGACCAGGGACGGCCACCTCATCGCCAGCCACGAGCCCAACCTCGTCGCAACCACCGACGTGGCGAGCCGGCCGGAGTTCGCCTCGCGTCAGCGCACCGCCGTCATCGACGGCGCGATCGAGACCGGCTTCTTCGCCTCCGACTTCACGCTGGCCGAAATCAAGAAGCTGCGTCGCGTGCAGGACTTCGCCGACCGGCCGCAGCAATTCAACGGCAAGTTCGAGGTGCCGACGCTCGAGGAGATCATCGCGCTCGTCAAGCGCAAGAGCGAGGAGAAGGGCCGCACCATCGGCATCTATCCGGAGACCAAGCACCCGACCTACCACAAGTCGATCGGCCGGCCGCTCGAGCGGAAACTGGTTGAGGTGCTGGCACAGGCCGGCTGGAACCGGCGCGACGCGCCGGTGTTCATCCAGTCCTTCGAGCAGAGCAACCTGAAGGAGCTGCGCAACCTGACGCCGATCCGCCTGGTCCAGCTGGTCGATGCGAACGACGTCAATCCCGACGGCAGCCTCGATTTCACCGCGCCGTTCGACCGGCCCTACGACTGGACCGTGTCGGGCAATCCGGTCCTGACCGCGCGCACGTTCGGCTTCTTCGTCACCGACGCCGGGCTGCGCGAGATCAAAACCTACGCCGACGGCATCGGTCCGTGGAAACGCTACATCGTCAGCTCGAAGGCCGCGGGCCTGCCTGGTCCGGGCGAGGCGAGCCGCACGCTCCTGCCGGCAGGCGACCTGATCCAGCGCGCGCACAATGTCGGCCTGCTGGTGCACACCTGGACCTTCCGCAATGAGCAGAAGCGCCTGGTCTCGGACTACCAGGGCAACCCGGTGAACGAGTATCTCCAGTTCTACCGGCTCGGGATCGACGGTGTGTTCTCCGACTTCGCCGACACCGCGGTCGCGGCTCGCGTCCTGTTCAGGCTCGAGCGTGATCCGGATTTCGCGCGCTGTTTCACGGGCGACCACCACGGCCCGCGGCACTCGCGGCCGGACTGCGAGTGAGAAGAGGCGTCGGCGCGCGAGCCGCGAGCGGCTCGCGCAGCACGCCTTCCCGGCAGATGATTGCATCGTCAAACCAGATCGACTTCCGCGCGTTTACGCATGCGGCCCATTTGAGCCGATCCCCGCGACTCCGCGCCGCGTAAAACGTCGTCGCGAGCGCGCTGCCATACCCACGGTTGCCGGCGGCAAAGAGACTACCGCGCTATCGATATCGGTCGGTGGCAATCCTCCCGCATCCGCAGGAAGCGGACAGGGTCAAAAGTATCTCACAGCGCAAAACAGCCGAACTGCCGCCCCCTTTCCGCCATCACGGCTACCAAGAATTAGTGCGCTTACCTAGTGTCTGGGGATCAATGATGGACCTGCTGCTCCGCGCAGCTGGAGGGGGCACAACGTGAGCTTCGATTCACCTCCGCGTCTTCTGCTGTCCAAACTGCTGGTTCTCGGGACGCTGCTGAGCTGCTTCGCAGTCGTGCTGGGCGCGGGTGATCTGCTGAAACCGGTCGCACGAGAAAGGGCGGAATTGGGCAGCGCGCGTGCGATTTCGTTTGCGCCAGTCGCGCAACCGTACTGGACTGAGCGGAGCATCAATGATCCATCCCAGTTTGCAGCTGAGCTCGTCGCTGTGCTCCAGCAGATGGGAGGCTTGGTCGCGCCATCTGCTAACTCCGACCGCGGTAGCGAATCCAATTCGGCGACGCAGCCGGGCACGATCGTGGGCATTTGGGCGCCGGATGCGAGTTCCTGCTCGCTGCAGAACTTCAGAGACGGGTTGCTGCCAACAGTTATCAATCTTGATGGCGCGTCGGCGGGGGATACGTTCTGCAGCTTCAAGAACCAGACGCAGACCGAGGCAGGCTGGCGCGTGGACGCGCTTTGCTCGAATAAGCGAGAACAGTGGACGACCCGCGTTCATTTGGCCATGAAAGGCGATCGACTAGTCTGGAAGAGTAAGCGAGGGTCGCAGACCTACACGCGTTGTATGAACGACCTTCGAATGGCCGAAGCCCACTAGGCGGCACCTCAGTGGCCCCTTCGATCGCGAGAAGGGAGACGGTCCTCGTTCGCGGCATCGTCAGTTCTAGTGACCCCGCGACATAGGCCTTTTGACCGAAGCGAAATCCCAGTCCAGTGCGGCGGTTGCCCCTGCCAAATTGAGCGGCGCATAGTCAACGTAACTTCACTCGCCGGCCTGCAACGCTCGAGATACGCGGCGCAGCAGAGCCCTCTCGTCGCGCATCAGCCGGGTGCAACAAAGCGTCACCCGAGCTCGCCGCGCGCGTGCCCCGCACTCCTCACTCAATTTGCTGGATACGCGGCAGTGTGAGGAGAAATTCCAGACTTGTCAAGCAACTAGCTCTGTCGTTAGTCGCGCCTCCTTCAACGCGATGGTCCGGAGCAAGGCGCATGACATTTGCGTGCGGCATCGACTTTGGCACTTCGAACTCCGCCGTTGGCGTGTGCGACGCGGAGGGGCCTCGCCTGTTACCCATTCAGCGCGGCGCGACGTCGGTGCCGACGGCGCTGTTCTTCGGCTTCGATGACAATTCGACGAGCTTCGGCCATGAAGCTCTCGATCGCTATTTCGTGCGCGAGCCCGGCCGCTATCTGCGCGCGCTCAAGAGCGTGCTCGGCACCAACCTTTTTGAGGAGACAACGCAAGTCAAGCTGGAGCGCTATGCCTTCAGTGAGATCATCGCTGCGTTTCTACGGTTTCTGCGCAACGCGGCTGGCAAGAACTTCGGCGCGCCGCCGACGAGCGTGGTGCTCGGCCGTCCGGCGTTCTTTGTCGACGACGATCCAAAGGCCGATGCCGCGGCGGAGCGCCAACTCGAGGCGGCGGCCCGCGCCGCCGGCTTCGAGCAGATCGCCTTCCAGTTCGAGCCGATCGCGGCCGCGCTCGACTACGAGCAGAGCGTCAGGACGGAAGAAATCGCGCTCGTCGCCGACATCGGCGGCGGCACCTCGGACTTTTCGGTCGTGCGCGTCTCCCCCGAGCGTGCGCGATCGAGCACCCGGCGCGATGATATTCTCGGATTCACTGGCGTGCATATCGGCGGCACGGACTTCGACAAGCAGCTCGGACTGGCGCGTGTGATGCCGGCATTCGGCCTGCACAGTCGTCTTCGTCGCAAGGGCTTGCACGCGCCGTCATGGTATTTTTCCGATCTCGCGACCTGGCACAGGATTGGCTTTCTCTATGATCCGAAAGTGCTGCGACAGGTTCGTGGCGTTCTGCGGGACTCCGCCGAGCCCGAAAAAATCGGGCGGCTCCTGCGCGTGCTCGAGCAGGGCAAGGGGCACGAGTTGTTGGCGGGCGTCGAAGCAGCCAAGATCGAGCTGTCGAGTTCTGATCGCGCCACGATCAATCTCGACGATAGCGTCGTCGACATGACCCTGAAGATCAGCCGGGCAGAGCTCGAGGCAGCCATCGCCGACAGCCTCCAACGCATCCGATCGCGCATCGATCAGGTGCTGCGGATGGCCGGTCTGACACCGGACATGGTGTCGGCGGTGTTCCTCACCGGCGGCGCCAGCAGAATGCCTTCCGTGCGCGCGTGCATCGCCGCCGCAGTACCGACTGCGCGCCTCATTGCCGGTGATGCGTTCGGAAGCGTTGCAACGGGCCTTGCGCTCGATGCCGGCAAACGATTTGGCGAGCCGTGACAGGAATAAGTCTTTGGTCACATCGCCGCCCATCATGCGGGCGAAGTGCCGCGATGCAGCAAGGCCGAGCCTCGTCCGGGGCATAGTTTACGATTCGCCCTACAGATCAAATCGTTACGGTGAAGATGCGTGTGCGCGCCATGGCACGAATCCCGCTCTCGCGCGTTTCCACATTGCCGTGACGACCGGATAGGCGGATGGCGCTGATGGACCTATTCCCTGGTGGCGTCGAGGGCCTTGGCGAGGCGGCGCAAGCCATCGCCGCGTATTTCAAGTCGACCTGGGTGTTGATCCAGGTCGCTGTCCTGGCCCTGGCCGCACCCTTGTCAGCGGCGCTCGGCGCGCTGATCCGCCGTAGGCTCGATCTCGTTACCCTGACGATGGGATGGCCGGTCTATCTGCGGGCGATGGCGCGGGTCGTCGCCGCCCATCTCGGGCTCATCAGCTTCATTGTGGTGACGATCGTCGCTCAAGCTGCCCTGCGGGCTGCTGTGGGTCCGGGCCGCGGCCACCTCCTTGCCATCGCCATCAACCTGGCGACGGCCTGGATGGTCATTGCGCTGCTGGCCAGCATCATCCGCAATCGCTTCGTCTATCGCCTGGTGGCGGCGTCGGCGTGGGCCATCGCGGCGCTCAGCATTCTCGGCTTGCTCGATCCAACAGCAGAGCTTCTGGACTCGGTCGCGATCACGCTGGGAGGCTTGCGCATCACGCCGCTGCTGATGCTCAAGATGACCGCCCTCCTGTTGCTCACGCTGTGGATCGCGATTATTGCCGGCAACTTCTTCGACAGGCGCCTCCACGACATCGCCGACCTGACACCATCGCTGCAGGAGCTGCTGGCGAAGGTCATCCGGTTGGCGCTGCTGACAGTCGCCTTCGTGGTCGCTTTGAGCGCCGTCGGCCTCGACCTGTCGGCGTTCGCTCTGTTCTCGGGGGCGGTCGGCGTCGGTATCGGGTTCGGCCTGCAGAAGATCGTGTCGAACTTTGTCAGCGGCATCATCCTGCTGGCCGACAAATCGATCAAACCCGGCGATGTCATCTCGCTCGGCGACAGCTTCGGCTGGGTCGGACAGATGAACGCGCGCTGCACGTCCGTTGTCACGCGCGATGGACGCGAATTCCTTATTCCCAACGAGGATTTCATCACGCAGCGGGTGATCAACTGGTCGTATTCCAATGATCAGGTGCGGCTCGACGTCCCCTTCGGCGTCAGCTACGCAAGCGATCCGCATGTCGTGCGGCGGCTGGCCCTGGAAGCAGTTGCCGAATTGCCGCGCGTGCACAAAACCCCTGCGCCGGTATGCCATATGACGGCGTTTGGCGAGTCATCGCTCGACTTCCTGCTGCGTTTCTGGATCGATGATCCGGCGCAAGGGATCACCAACATCCGTGGCCAGGTGCTACTGGCGCTATGGGACGCGTTCAAGCGCGAGGGTATCGAAATTCCGTTCCCACAGCGCGACCTGCACATGAAGCAACCGATGCGGGTGGTGATGGCGCAAGGCGGGGACTACACAATCTAGGCTTGACGCTTTTCCATGCCGGATGCGGCCGAGAAGCGGTCGCCACGTTGTGTGTCAAGCTGCCCGCGGCGTGAGACAAGCGACTGGTCGCCTCAGTCTTTGCGCACGGCGTTGAGCTGGTCGATGTAGCCCTGCTCTTGCGGCAGGAAGTAGCCGCTCTCGGGCCACAGCGCGGCGATGGGCATCGAATGTTGCACGCCGTGGCTCTTGTTCGCATAGACCACGTCGGCCCAGCTCGCCAAATCGTCGGCGCGCTGGACGACCCCCTGGGTCGCCGACGTGGCGCCGGCGTAGTTGACGTCGAGCACCAGGCGCTTGAGGCCGGAGCCGGGCGGATAGAACTCGCGCCGCCGCGTTGCCGGCTTGTTCTTGGTCTTCCAGGCGTCGACGTCTTTCTCGGCAGGCCGCGACCATTCGGGATGGAAGGTTGCGTACAGCATCGGGCACTCGGGCGCCGACACGACGAGCGAGTTGAACAAGCCGCGGATCGTTTCCAGGTTCTCGGTCTTGACGCCGATCTTGCAGCCGCGGATGTGCACCGCGAGGCAGTTCGAGTCGTGAACGCGGATCTTGTGGCAGTTCTGGACGAGCGCCTGCACCTCGGCCTCGGAGATGGCATAGCCCTTGGCATAGGCCTTGACCATGCCGGCGTTCAGGCTCGGCCACTGGTCAACCAGCGCCGACAGTTCGCCGAGCACGCGATTGTCGGCCCAATCGCTGGTCTTGTCGGTCAGATCCAGATGGAGGCCGTCATCGCCGCCGTGCGAGACGATCACGACGTGCGATTGCTGTTTGGCGGCCAGCATGCGCACGAGGTCGAGAAAATTGGGTCTGTAGGCGTCCGTGCGCGTGATCTCGAGATCGCCGCGACGCGTCGGCTCGCGCTTGGCGCGCTTGTAATACTCATCGACGATCGCGAACTCCGCTTTGGCCGGCCGCAGTGCGATTCCCATCGTCCCGCCCCCATCTTGCCTAGAGCGTTCGATGCTAGTGCCGCGACCCGATTGGCGGCAAGTGCGGCGGGTCGATGCTTTCCGCGCCGGACGGCTCGTCGCCGAGTGTCACATGCCGCTGCAGCGGAAATACCTGCCAACCGAAACGCGCGACCACGAGGCCCCATAGTCCCTTCGGCGCCTTCAGCATGACGACGATCGCGACCGCGCCGAGCATCATCAAATAGAGACTGCCGAGATCGGCGAGCGTCTGGCGCAGGAGAAAGAAGACCAGCGTGCCGATGATCGGGCCCTCGACCCGCCCGATGCCGCCGATCACCGTGATGAAGATCACGAACGCGGTCCAGTCGTTGACGCTGAAGGCGGCGTCCGGCGAGATGCGCAGCTTCTGCAGGAAGATGAGTGCCCCGACCGCGGCCGTGCCGAACGCCGTGACGACATAGACGATGAACTTGACGCGGATCACACTCACGCCATTGCTGCGCGCCGCCAGCTCATTGTCGCGGATCGCGGTCAGCGCCAGACCATAGCGCGAGCGCAGCAGCAGCACGATCAAGCCGACGATGCCGACAGCGAGGATCAGCGCCGTCCAGTAGATCGCGAACTCGCGCGCCTGGCGCGTCTCGGCGATCGACGTGACGATCGCGGCGGGAAGACTCGTCCCGGAGCCGCCGCCGAGCGCGGCAAGCTGCGCGGCGACGAGGCGGAAGACCTCGGCAATGACCCAGGTGCCGATCGCGAAATAATGTCCGCGCAAGCGGAACACCAGCGCGGCGACCGGAATGGCGACGAGCGCGCCCGCAAGGGCGCTGAGCGGGATCGCGAGGAGCGGGTGCAGGCCGGCGAAGATCGTGAGCGCGAACAGCATGTAGGCGCCGAGCCCCACATAGGCGTGCTGGCCGACCGACACGAGCCCGGCATAGCCGGCGAGCAGGTTCCACAGGCTCGCCAGCGCCATATAGGCGAAGATCTCCGACAACAGCCGCAGTGTCTGGCGGTCGGCCCAGAGCGGTGCCGCGGCGAGCGCGAGGATCGCGATTGCGAGCAGTGCCGCGGACGCGCGGTGCGATGCACCGCCATAGGCCACCCGGAAAGCCGGCACGCTCATCAGCGGATCCTCGGGAACAGCCCCTCGGGGCGAAACGCGAGCACGGCGAGGAACGCGATATGCCCGGCGAGCAGTTGCCAGCCCGGATCGAGCTTGGCGCCGATCGCCTGCGCGACGCCGAGGATGATGCCGCCCGCAAGCGTGCCCCACAGATTGCCGAGCCCGCCGATGATCACGGCTTCGAAGCCGAAGATCAGCCGCGCCGGGCCGATCGCCGGATCGAAATTGGTGCGGATGGCGAGCAGCACGCCCGCGATCGCGATCACGGCGAGGGAAAGCGCCATCGCAAGCGCGAACACATGGTGATTGTTGAGCCCCATCAGCTGCGCGACGCGCGGATCATCGGAGGTCGCGCGGAACGCGCGCCCGAGCGCGGTGCGGTAGAACAGCATTTGCAAGAGGCCGATGACCACGACGGCGGCGGTGAACTGGATCAGCGGCAGCACACCGACGGCAAGTCCGTTGGCGATCGGCCAGGTCGCGACTTCGATCGCGCCCGCGCTGAGCCTGCGGCTGTCGGCGGTGAATACTTCGAGCAGTCCGTTCTGGATGATCACCGAGAGGCCGAAGGTGACCAGCAGCGGTGGCAGCAGATCGTCGCCGAGCGTGTGGTTGAGCAGGACGCGCTGCAGCGCGTAGCCGATCAGCGCCATCAGCGGTACGACGATAGTGAGCGAGGCAATCGGGCCGACGCCGAGCGTCTCGATCGTCACCAGCGCGAGATAGGCGGCGAGCACGATCAGGTCGCCATGCGCAATGTTGACCAGCCGCATCACGCCGAAGATCAGCGAGAGACCGGCAGCGAACATCGCGTAAAGTCCGCCGATCAGCACGCCCTGGACGATGGTGTTGAGCCAGTCCATTCACACTCCGAAATAGGCGGCCGAAATCGCCTCGCGCGTCACCGTCGCGGTCGTGCCTTGCAGCGCCACGCGGCCCTCCTGCAGACAATAGACGTGCTGCGCGGCGCCGAGCGCCTGCATGATATCCTGTTCGACGATGATCATTGATGTCCCTTCGGCAACGATCGCCGGCATGCGGCTATAGATGTCGCGCACCACGATCGGCGCGAGCCCGAGACTGATCTCGTCACAGAGCAGAAGCTTTGGGTTTGCCATCAGGGCGCGGCCGATCGCCGCCATCTGTTGCTGGCCGCCGGAGAGCGCCGTGCTCGCAATGTGGCGGCGTTCCGAGAGCGCCGGGAAGAGATCGTAAACGCGCGCAAGCGACCACGGCCCGGCCCGCCCAAGCTGTCCGCCAACAGCCAAATTCTCCTCGACCGAGAGCGAAGGAAACAGCCGCCGGCCTTCCGGCACGAGCGCGATGCCGCGCGTAACGATCGCATAGGCGGGCTTGCCGCCGATCGGCTGCCCGTCGAACAGCACGGCGTCCGGTCGCGCCGCCATCAGGCCGGCGATCGCATTGAGCAGCGTGCTCTTGCCGGCGCCGTTGGCGCCGACCACCGCGACGACTTCGCCGGCCGTGATCGTCAGCGAGACGCCGAACAGCGCCTGAAAGTCGCCGTAGAAGGCGTCGAGCGCGCGCACCTCGAGCAATGCCTCAGGCATCGGCGGGAATTCCCATGTAGATCTCCGCGACCGCCGGACTGCGGATCACGGCGTGCGGATCGCCCTGCGCGATGAACGCGCCGCCATGCAGCGTCACCA
>Ga0081539_10006815_pt1 | contig 10702 bp, 10 predicted proteins | sample TabmetS4T2R2_FD_71023 | JGI IMG/M metagenome (GOLD analysis project Ga0081539, IMG submission 71023) | Tabebuia heterophylla rhizosphere microbial communities from the University of Puerto Rico - S4T2R2 | ecosystem: Host-associated > Plants > Roots > Rhizosphere ... | reverse complement strand
GCCGCGGCCTCGTCCACCCTCCCGCGCTGGGGGGGGGGGTGGGCGGGGGGCGCCGGGGGGGGGCTCTCTCCACGCAGGGAATCCCGATGCGGAAGCCCCCCCACCCCAGCCCTCCCCCGCAAGCGGGAGAGGGGGCGCACTTCCGTCGCGGCAACAATCAAGCCCAATCCCATCGCGCTCAGGCGATCCGGCCCTGCTTCGGATAGCCGGGCGCCGGGTGCTTTCTCGCGCCCGTCGAGATTTGTTTCCGTACCGCGCGCGAAACACCGTCCGACAGCCGCACCGCAAACCGCGCCCAGCGTTGCGCGCGCCAGGACAGCGCGTTGTCGAGCGAGAGCGAGCGCAGATGATAGGCCTTGGCCAGGCACGCTTCCTCGCAGGCGACCTTTTCGGGATCGTTGTAGAAGCTGGCGATCTTGTCCGCATCCATTCTCTCGCTGGCAAGCCAGCGCGGGATATGCACGTTGCAGAGCAGCTGGATGTCGTTGAAGACTTTTGTGGCGCCGGTGCCCGCGGCAGGGCATGACGTCGAGAAAGCGTCGCCCGCCAGCACGATGCCCGGCTGCAGATAATTGTCGTTGACGCTGAGATCGGCGGGGCGAACCCTGATCTGTCCGCTCACCCTGAACTCACCCATCAGGCGCTTCAGGCGGGGCATGATCTCGCACATGGCGGCTTCGGGCGCCTTGCGGAAGGCCGGCAGCCAGGGATCGTCCATCTCGCGATACACCATCAGATTGGCGCGCATCGCGCTTCCGATCGGGAACAGCGTGAGATAGGCCATCCGCGATTTGGTGCTGCCGGGCCAGTAGGTCAGCGCTGGAAATTCGAAGGCCGGCCGGCCAACAGGCTCGACGTCGAATCCGAAGGTGACGGAATGGCAGGGGCTGATTATCCGGCGCGTGATGCCGAGCATGTGGCGAAGGCCGAGATTGAGTCCGTTCGCCAGGATTACCAGCCGCGCCGAGATTTCCTCGTCGTTGGCGAGCGTGAGCTTCTGGCGCTCTGCGCTGTTGGAGATGGCGATCACCTTGGAATGGATCGTGGTCGCTTGGCGCGGAATCTGTGCGCGCATCGTATTGACCAGTGTGTCGTACATGATGCCGTGCTGGTCGCTCGGCTTTTTGGTGACGACGTAGCCGAAGCGGGCTTCCCAGACTTCGCCGTCGAGCGTGGTGGCGCGCAGCGTCGCGTCCGCAAGGCCGGTCTTGCGCAAGAGAGTGAGCTGGTTGCCGCCGATCTTCTCGCAGCGCAGCTCCGGCGGATAGCTCACATGGGGATCGATCATGACAGCCGAAATGCCGGCGCGGCCCAGCATCGCCGCCGCCGTTGAGCCGGCGAGGCCGCCACCCACGATCGCAACATCGGTGTAACGCATGATCGGGTTCCCGTCGGGCCCATCATTGCGCCCGGAAACGCAAAAAAAGCCTGAAGCTAATCGCGTAAACGGGCTGGGACCGGCCGCGACTTAACCGAAAAACAATGGCGCGCGGCCAACATCGCCGCGGGGGCGCTGTATTCGAGTTCCGATGATTACGGTAACGATTGATTCACCAAGGTCAGGCGTCGGCCCCGATTGGGATGATCTGGTCGCGCGTGCAGCGCACAATGTATTCATGAATCCGGCGGCGCTCACCGCGGCGGACGAGACCGGCTTTGCTTCCATCCACGTGCTCAAGGCATGGGACGCGAATGGAAGCGGGCGCAAACTTGTCGGAGTCTGGGCCCTGCGCCTGCGCAGGCTCGTGCCGCTATGGCCGGTAGTGCTGGAGGCGCTGCCCTACGAATACGCGTTCCTGTCGAGCCCCGTCGTCGATCCCGCCTGTGCCGACGACGTCATCGAGGCGTTCTTCTCGGCCATCGAGAAGGGCGCATTGCCCAAGGTTCTCAATCTTCCCTCGCTCGACGCGGAGGGCGCCTGTTACACCGCGATGCTGAAGGCGCTTGCCAGGCGCGGCATCGAACCACTCGTTCTGTCAAAACTCTCGCGGCCTTACGTGACGCGGGATTTCGGCGTGAAGCGGTCCGGCTCGACGCGCAAGAAGCTGCGCCAGGATTTCAACCGCCTCTGCGGCCTTGGTGACGTCGCCGTCGTGAACGAGCGCACGCCCGCCGCCGTGCAGCAGGCGTTCGAAGAATTTCTCGCCCTCGAAAAGGCTTCATGGAAGGGCGCGCGCGGCACCGCCTTGCTTTCGCATGAAGCGGATGCCGCGTTCGTCCGGCGCTTGATCCAGAACTTGGCTGGCCGAGGCGACGCATCGGTTGCGCAGCTGCGCGTCAACGGGGAGGTCATCGCAGCCCAGGTGCTGATGTATTGCGGCAGCACGGCCTACACCTGGAAGACCGCGTTCGATGCGGCCTACGCCAAATACTCACCCGGCGCGCTCTTGGTCGACAAGATCACGGACGATCTGCTCGCGAGTCCGGAAATTGCAGCCATCAACTCCTGCGCGGCCGAATCGAGCTTCATGGGTCAACTCTGGGCGGGGCGGCGAGCGATGGCGGACATGCTGGTCGACATCGGGCCGGGAAAATCATTGGGCTATCGAGTCGCAGCCCTGCGCCTGAGCGGTCATCAGCGCCTGCGCGACTTGCGCGACCGCCTGCGGCACCGGCCAGCGGTCTCCGGCAAGGCTCCGAAGGCGGCCTAGAACTACCATTTTACCGTAATCGATGAGCGGATTGATCGGCGGGGCCTAGCAGAGGCAGCCGCGGAAGAATGATGCGCGGCAGGCTGGATTGGCGTGGCTTCCGTCGCGCCGCAGAACGCCTTGCAACCGGCCCGGCCGATCCCCAAATTCCGCAAGCGCCAGAGGCGCTTCCTAGCCTCTGTTTCGCCTTGACTTGACTATGTCAGGCTTATAAAAGGCGCGCACTTAACGACAGGCGGTGAGCAACGCCAGCGTCGGAACGGAGCACCCGGAACGGCTTTTTCGGCCGGGATGGGCACCAACCTCGACGAATGCCGCTCAAACGCTGTCGATCATAGCTAGGCAATGCCAGTGCGATTTTTGTTCTCTTGAGCAAGTCCTCTTGAGATCGATTTCGGATGCATGACCTCGGTGCCGGACCGGACAGCGAACGCTGAACGATCTTGATCCGCGGTCCTCTGTGGCGTCGAAGCGCTTTCCACTCAGGGAATGAGTGGTTGGCGTGTTTTCGTTTTGCGCGAACGTTTTTCACGCGAAGCGGGGACGGAGTGTCCCGAACAAGAATTTGCGCAGCCGGTTAGCGGTTGCGCGCGAATAAGAGGGTGAAGGCTACATGCCGACGATCAACCAGCTGATCGCAAGTCCGCGCGAAGTGCAGAAGTCGCGCAAGAAGGTGCCGGCGCTGCAGCAGTCGCCGCAGAAGCGCGGCGTGTGCACGCGCGTCTACACCACGACCCCGAAGAAGCCGAACTCGGCGCTTCGCAAGGTCGCCAAGGTGCGCCTGACCAACGGCTTCGAGGTGATCGGCTACATCCCGGGCGAAGGCCATAACCTGCAGGAGCACTCGGTGGTGATGATCCGCGGCGGCCGCGTCAAGGACCTGCCCGGCGTCCGCTACCACATCCTCCGCGGCGTGCTGGATACCCAGGGCGTCAAGAACCGTAAGCAGCGCCGTTCGAAGTACGGCGCCAAGCGTCCGAAATAAGCGGGAACCACACAGATGTCTCGTCGCCATTCTGCCGAAAAGCGCGAAGTTCTTCCGGACCCGAAGTTCGGGAACATCGTCATTACGAAGTTCATGAACTCGGTAATGTACGCCGGGAAGAAGTCGGTCGCCGAAAGCATCGTCTACGGCGCGCTCGGCATGATCGAGACCAAGACCAAGCAGAATCCGCTCGGCGTGTTCGAGCAGGCGCTCGAGAACGTGATGCCGACCATCGAGGTCCGCTCCCGCCGCGTCGGCGGTGCCACCTATCAGGTGCCGGTGGAAGTCCGCAGCGTGCGCCGTCAGGCGCTCGGCATCCGCTGGCTGATTGCGGCAGCGCGCGAGCGCAACGAAAAGACGATGACGGAGCGGCTCTCGGCCGAGCTGCTCGACGCGTCGAACAACCGGGGGAACGCGGTCAAGAAGCGTGAAGACGTGCACCGGATGGCGGAAGCCAACCGTGCCTTCTCGCACTATCGCTGGTAACGGCGAATTCAGGAATCGAGGAAGAACCCATGCCCCGCCAACATGCCATCGAGGACTACCGCAACTTCGGTATCATGGCGCATATCGACGCCGGCAAGACCACGACCACCGAGCGCATCCTCTATTACACCGGCAAGAGCCACAAGATCGGCGAAGTGCACGAAGGTGCCGCGACGATGGACTGGATGGAGCAGGAGCAGGAGCGTGGCATCACGATCACCTCGGCTGCGACCACCGCGTTCTGGAACGGCAAGCGTCTGAACATCATCGACACCCCCGGCCACGTCGACTTCACCATCGAGGTCGAGCGCAGCTTGCGCGTGCTCGACGGCGCCGTATGCGTGCTCGACTCGAACCAGGGCGTCGAGCCGCAGACCGAGACCGTCTGGCGGCAGGGCGACAAGTACAAGGTTCCGCGCATCGTCTTCGCCAACAAGATGGACAAGACCGGCGCCGACTTCTTCAAGTGCCTCTCCGACATCGTCGACCGCCTCGGCGCCAAGCCGATCGCCATCCAGCTGCCGATCGGCGCCGAGAACAACTTCAAGGGCGTGATCGACCTCGTCAAGATGAAGGCGATCGTCTGGAACGACGAGTCGCTCGGCGCCAAGTTCGACTACCTCGACATTCCGGCGGAGCTCGCCGAGCAGGCCAAGGAATATCGCGAGAAGATGGTGGAAGCCGCCGTCGAGCTCGACGATGATGCGCTGACCGCATTCCTCGACGGCAAGGAGCCCGATGAAGCGACGCTGAAGCGGCTGATCCGCAAGGCGGTGCTGACCGGCGCCTTCTATCCCGTGCTGTGCGGCTCGGCGTTCAAGAACAAGGGCGTGCAGCCGCTGCTCGACGCCGTCGTCGACTATTTGCCGTCGCCGCTCGACGTGCCCGCGATCAAGGGCCTCGACCCCAAGGGCAACGAGGTCGTGCGCAAGGCCGACGACAAGGAGCCCTTGGCGCTGCTCGCGTTCAAGATCATGGACGACCCTTATGTCGGCACCATCACCTTCTGTCGCATCTACTCGGGTATCCTGCAGTCCGGCACTGGCGTGGTGAACTCGACCCGCGAGAAGAAAGAGCGGATCGGGCGCATGTTGTTGATGCATGCCAACAACCGCGAGGACATCAAGGAAGCCTATGCCGGCGACATCGTCGCGCTCGCGGGCCTCAAGGAAGCTCGCACCGGCGACACGCTGTGCGACCCGAACCACGAGGTCATCCTCGAAAAGATGGAATTCCCCGAGCCGGTGATCGAGATCGCGATCGAGCCGAAGACCAAGGCCGACCAGGAAAAGCTCGGCATTGCGCTGGCGAAACTCGCCGCGGAGGATCCGTCCTTCCGCGTGTCGACCGATCACGAGTCCGGCCAGACCATCCTCAAGGGCATGGGCGAACTGCATCTCGACATCAAGGTCGACATCCTCAAGCGCACCTACAAGGTGGAAGCCAATATCGGCGCGCCGCAGGTGGCGTTCCGTGAGCGCATCACCAAGAAGGTCGAGAACGCCTACACCCACAAGAAGCAGACCGGCGGTACCGGCCAGTTCGCGGCCGTCACCCTGATCGTCGAGCCGAACGAGCCCGGCAAGGGCTACGAGTTCGAATCGAAGATCGTCGGCGGCGCGGTGCCGAAGGAATACATCCCCGGCGTCGAAAAGGGCATCGAGAGCGTGCTGACCTCCGGCGTTGTCGCGGGCTTCCCCGTGGTCGACGTCAAGGTGCAGCTGATCGACGGCAAGTATCATGACGTCGACTCTTCGGCGTTGGCGTTCGAAATCGCCACCCGCGCCTGCTTCCGCGAGGCGCTGCAGAAGGGCAAGTCGGTCCTGCTCGAGCCGATCATGAAGGTCGAGGTCGTGACCCCGGAAGACTACACCGGCTCGGTCATCGGCGACCTCAACTCGCGGCGCGGCCAGATCCAGGGCCAGGACATGCGCGGCAACGCCAACGTCATCAACGCGATGGTGCCGCTGATGAACATGTTCGGTTACGTCAATAACCTGCGCTCGATGAGCCAGGGACGCGCCACCTTCACGATGCAGTTCGATCACTACGCAGAAGCGCCGGCAAACGTGTCGGCGGAAGTCCAGAAGAAATTTGCTTGATTATCGTTGATGCCAGTCAACGATTGAACGGAGAGTCAAATGGCCAAAGCAAAGTTTGAACGTACTAAACCCCACTGCAACATCGGCACCATCGGTCACGTCGACCATGGCAAGACGTCGCTGACGGCGGCGATCACCAAGATCCTGGCCGAGACGGGCGGTGCAACGTTCACGGCATACGACCAGATCGACAAGGCGCCGGAAGAGAAGGCGCGCGGCATCACGATTTCGACCGCTCACGTCGAGTACGAGACCAAGAACCGCCACTACGCTCACGTCGACTGCCCCGGCCACGCCGACTATGTGAAGAACATGATCACCGGCGCCGCCCAGATGGACGGCGCGATCCTGGTCGTGTCCGCCGCCGACGGCCCGATGCCGCAGACCCGCGAGCACATCCTGCTCGCCCGCCAGGTCGGCGTGCCGGCGCTGGTCGTGTACCTCAACAAGTGCGACATGGTCGACGATCCGGAGCTGCTCGAGCTCGTCGAGCTCGAGGTCCGCGAGCTGCTCTCCAAGTACGAATTCCCGGGCGACAAGATCCCGATCATCAAGGGCTCGGCGCTCGCCGCGCTCGAAGATTCCGACAAGAAGCTCGGCCATGACTCGATCCTCGAGCTGATGAAGAATGTCGACGAGTACATTCCGCAGCCCGAGCGTCCGATCGACCAGCCGTTCCTGATGCCGGTCGAAGACGTGTTCTCGATCTCCGGCCGCGGCACCGTGGTGACCGGCCGTGTCGAGCGCGGCGTCATCAAGGTCGGCGAGGAAATCGAGATCGTGGGTCTCCGTCCGACCCAGAAGACCACCGTCACCGGCGTTGAAATGTTCCGCAAGCTGCTCGATCAGGGCCAGGCCGGCGACAACATCGGCGCGCTGCTGCGCGGCACCAAGCGCGAGGAAGTCGAGCGCGGCCAGGTGCTGTGCAAGCCCGGCTCGGTCAAGCCGCACACCAAGTTCAAGGCTGAGGCTTACATCCTCACCAAGGAAGAGGGCGGCCGTCACACGCCGTTCTTCACCAACTACCGTCCGCAGTTCTACTTCCGCACCACCGACGTGACCGGTGTCGTGCACCTGCCGGAAGGCACCGAGATGGTGATGCCGGGCGACAACATCGCCATGGAAGTGCACCTGATCGTGCCGATCGCCATGGAAGAGAAGCTGCGTTTCGCGATCCGCGAAGGCGGCCGCACCGTCGGCGCCGGCGTCGTCGCCTCCATCATCGAGTAAGCGAATAGCGAATGGTGAATGGCGAGTAGGGAAATCTACTCGCTATTCGCTACTCACTACTCGCCGGCCATAATCACTGTGTCGTCCGCATTTCGCGGTCGATGACCAGAAAAGAGACATCGGCAATGAACGGCCAAAACATTCGCATCCGGCTCAAGGCGTTCGACCATCGAATCCTCGATACGTCGACCCGCGAGATCGTGAACACGGCGAAACGTACCGGTGCCCAGGTGCGCGGACCCATTCCGCTGCCGACCCGCATCGAGAAGTTCACCGTCAACCGTTCGCCGCACGTTGACAAGAAGAGCCGCGAGCAATTCGAGATGCGCACCCACAAGCGCCTGCTCGACATTGTCGACCCGACCCCGCAGACCGTCGATGCCCTGATGAAGCTCGACCTGGCCGCCGGTGTCGACGTCGAGATCAAGCTCTAAGTTTTTGGATTCACGTTCGCGCTAGCGGACAGAAGGAACAGGAAGCACGACGATGCGCTCCGGAGTGATCGCACAGAAGGTCGGGATGACGCGGGTCTTTACGGAGACCGGCGAGCATATCCCTGTGACCGTGCTGAAGCTGGGTAACTGCCAGGTGCTGGGACATCGCACGACCGAGAAGAACGGTTACGTTGCGCTGCAGCTCGGCTCCGGCTCCCGCAAGACCGTCTACATGCCGAAGGCCGAGCGCGGCCAGTTCGCCGCGTCCAAGGTCGAGCCGAAGCGCAAGCTCGCGGAATTCCGCGTCTCGCAGGACGCGCTGATCCCGGTCGGCGCCGAGATCCAGGCCGACCACTTCGTGGCCGGCCAGTTCGTCGACGTCACCGGCACCTCGGTCGGCAAGGGTTTTGCCGGCGGCATGAAGCGATGGAATTTCGGCGGTCTGCGCGCCACCCACGGCGTGTCGATCTCGCACCGCTCAATCGGTTCGACCGGCGGCCGTCAGGACCCCGGCAAGACCTTCAAGAACAAGAAGATGCCCGGCCACATGGGCGTCGACCGCATCACCACGCTGAACCTGCGCGTGGTCTCGACCGATGTCGAGCGCGGCCTGATCCTGGTCGAAGGCGCCGTTCCCGGCTCCAAGGGCGGCTGGATCCGCGTACGCGACGCCATCAAGAAGCCGCTGCCGAAGGAAGCGCCGAAGCCCGGCAAGTTCAAGGTCGCGGGCGGCGAGGCTGCGGAAGCGCCGGCCGAGAAGGAGGGCGCGTGAGATGGAACTGAAAGTCACAACGCTTGAAGGCAAGGACGCCGGCTCCGTGCAACTGTCCGACGCCATCTTTGGTCTGGAGCCGCGCGCCGACATCATCGCGCGCTGCGTGCAGTGGCAGCTCAACAAGCGCCAGGCCGGCACGCACAAGACTCAAGGGCGCGCCGACGTCTGGCGCACCGGCAAGAAGATGTACAAGCAGAAGGGCACCGGCGGCGCCCGTCACGGCTCGGCCCGCGTGCCGCAGTTCCGCGGCGGCGGACGTGCGTTCGGCCCGGTGGTGCGTTCGCACGCCACTGACCTGCCGAAGAAGGTCCGTGCACTGGCGCTGAGGCATGCGCTGTCCGCCAAGGCCAAGGACGGCGGCCTCGTGGTGATCGACAGCGCACAGGTCAAGGAAGCTAAGACCAAGGCCCTGGTCGGCAGCTTCTCCGGTCTCGGGCTCACCAACGCGCTGATCATCGACGGCGCCGAGCTCAACGCCGGCTTTGCGAGCGCCGCGCGCAACATCCCCAACATCGACGTGCTGCCGATCCAGGGCATCAACGTCTACGACATTCTCCGCCGTCAGAAGCTCGTGCTGACCAAGGCGGCGGTCGATGCGCTGGAGGCGCGCTTCAAATGAAGACCATCGATCCGCGCCATTACGACGTCATCGTGGCTCCGGTTGTGACGGAAAAGGCGACGCTGGCCTCCGAACACAACAAGGTGCTGTTCAAGGTGGCCGCGAAGGCCACCAAACCGCAGATCAAGGAAGCCGTCGAGAAACTGTTCGACGTCAAGGTCAAGAGCGTGAACACGCTCGTCCGCAAGGGCAAGACCAAGATGTTCCGCGGCAATTTCGGTTCGCAGTCGGACGTGAAGCGGGCGATCGTGACCCTCGAAGAGGGCCACCGCATCGACGTCACCACCGGTCTATAAGGCGTAACGTCAATGGCACTTAAGACATTCAACCCCACGACGCCGGGCCAGCGCCAGCTGGTGATGGTCGATCGTTCGGCGCTCTACAAGGGCAAGCCCGTGAAGGCGCTGACCGAGGGCAAGCTCGGAACCGGCGGTCGCAACAACAACGGCCGCATCACGGTGCGCTTCCGCGGCGGTGGCCACAAGAAGGCCTATCGGCTGGTCGACTTCAAGCGCGACAAGGTCGACGTTGCCGCGACCGTCGAGCGCCTCGAATACGATCCGAACCGCACCGCGTTCATTGCGCTCGTGAAGTATGCCGATGGCGAGCAGGCCTATATCCTGGCGCCGCAGCGTCTCGCCGTGGGCGACACCGTGATCGCTGGCAGCCATGTCGACGTGAAGCCGGGCAACGTCATGCCGCTCGGCAACATGCCGGTCGGCACCATCGTGCACAACATTGAGCTGAAGATCGGCAAGGGCGGCCAGCTCGCCCGCTCCGCCGGCACCTACGCCCAGCTCGTCGGCCGCGACCAGGATTACGTCATCATCCGTCTGAATTCGGGCGAGCAGCGCCTCGTGCACGGCCGTTGCCGCGGCACCATCGGCGCGGTGTCGAACCCCGACCACATGAACATCTCGATCGGCAAGGCCGGCCGCACCCGCTGGATGGGCTGGCGCCCGCACAACCGCGGCGTCGTCATGAACCCGATCGACCACCCGCATGGCGGCGGCGAAGGCCGCACCTCGGGCGGTCGTCACCCGGTCACCCCGTGGGGCAAGCCGACCAAGGGCAAGAAGACCCGGACCAACAAGTCGACCGAAAAATTCATTCTCCTAAGCCGCCACAAGCGGAAGAAGTAAGGAACACCGGACATGGTTCGTTCAGTCTGGAAAGGCCCGTTCGTCGAAGGCTCGCTGCTGAAGAAGGCAGATGCGGCGCGCGCGTCCGGCCGTCACGACGTGATCAAGATCTGGAGCCGCCGCTCGACCATCCTGCCGCAGTTCGTCGGCCTCACGTTCGGCGTCTACAACGGCCAGAAGCACGTGCCGGTGTCGGTCAACGAGGAAATGGTCGGTCACAAGTTCGGCGAGTTCTCGCCGACCCGGACCTTCCACGGCCATTCGGGCGACAAGAAAGC
>Ga0081539_10006814_pt1 | contig 10702 bp, 11 predicted proteins | sample TabmetS4T2R2_FD_71023 | JGI IMG/M metagenome (GOLD analysis project Ga0081539, IMG submission 71023) | Tabebuia heterophylla rhizosphere microbial communities from the University of Puerto Rico - S4T2R2 | ecosystem: Host-associated > Plants > Roots > Rhizosphere ... | reverse complement strand
CGCCTCCCGGTTGGCGGCGACCGTCGCCCCGGAGCCGGCGCCGCCCGCCACGTACCCGAACGGGCCCGGCTCGAACCTCTCCCGCGCCAGCCCCTCGAGCCGAGTCGGATCCGTGGTGAACGGCGGCAACTGGTCGCCGAGCCCTTGGAGGTAGATCTCGTTCTGGTAAGCACCCCACTGACCAGCCACTTTGCCGCTCCCTACCGCCTCAGGCCGTCTCCAGGCCGTCTGACTCGTCCGCCGTCGCGTGCCCATCTTGCATGTCCCCCGTCCCGGTCGCCGCGCCGTCCCTCCTGAACACCCGGTCGATCGCCTTCCGGGCACGCTCAGCACTGGCCGGCATCAGGTGGGTGTACACGCGCATCGTGAAGGCCGGGTCGGCGTGACCCAGCCACTCTGACAGAGCCTTGATCGACTCGCCGGCATCGAGCAGGACCGAGGCATAGAAGTGCCGGAGGGCATGCATGCCGTCCCGCCGAGGGATCTTCTTGATCCCGGCCCGCTTGAACGCCTCGTCCCAGGTGAACTGGTTGAACACGTTGCGGATGACCACCGACCCATGAGCGTTGACCAGGATCAGCCGCACGGCCTCCGGCTCACCATCCGGCTCCTTCCACGGCAGCGTGATCTCCGTTGGTGGAAAATGCTCCATGTACGCGTCCAGCTCCCGGAGCACACTCGGCGACATCGGAACGTCGCGCGTCTTGCCGCCCTTCGGAGGAGCGAACACGGGCACGCCGTCAACCCAGCGAACCTGCCGGACGATGTGCAACACCTTCTCCTCACGGTCGATGTCCACGTCCGACAGCCCGAAGACCTCACCTTGACGCAGACCGCATCCCGCGCCGAGCGGAATCACGATCTTGTAGCGCTTGGGAAGAGCCAACTTGATCGCACAAAGCTTGCTGACACTCCAAGGCACGACCTTCCTTGCCTCCGGACGAGGCGGGGTGACGCTCTTGACCTTGCACGGATTCCTCTTGACGATCTTGTCGTCCACCGCCGCGTTGAAGATCGTAGAAACATGCACGAACGCCACGGACTGTGTTCCACTCGCCAGTTTCCTACCCTGCATCCAGCCAATCCAGCCACGTATATGAGTCGGCAGGATCGCCCCGATCGGCCGATCACCGAGGTATGGATAGATCATCTGCCGCAGACGACGTTCGACAGCGTTACGCGTGCTCCCGTCGTAGTTCCGACTCTTCAGCCATTCCTGCGCATAGGAACGGAACAAGACCCTGCCAGCGTTGGGATCAACGTACTCCCCTGTTCGAAGTTGGTTCTCAACTTCAGCCAGGTACTCACGCGCTTGACGGAGCTGACGGTCAGGGAACATCTTGGACCGCTCCCGGCTATCAGCATCTGTCCAGCGGGCCTTGTAGCGCAGGCCAACGCCGTGCAGCGCGGTCTTCACGCGCTTCTTCTTTTTGGGATCAAGTTCGTCTGGCACCTCTCGATACCAGCGGTCCTGAATGTGACCCATTGCGATTTCCTTCCTCACAGAAACAAATCTCAGGCAGCAGCACCCACCCAAGCTTTAACTTCGGCCGGGACGTATCGGAGATGCCGACCAACCTTGCGGACGGGCGGACCTTCACCGCGCCATTTCCACTGGTAGAGCGTCTTGACGGGAACGCCGAGATAGTCGGACACGTCCTCGACGGTCCATAGCCGGTCCAATTTGCTGATGTTGCTCATCCCCCGTGTCCCCCTGTTCAGGCCGCTTGTGGCTGAGTTGCCGAAAGATCGGGCGGTGGTGGTTCGGGCGGTCCGGCTGCCGCAAGCAGAGCCCGTTCGTACTCGGCTCTCCACTTGATCCGCTCCGCGATTGCGTGCATGAGCAGGTGGTCCCGTGGCGGCTGGTGCGGGTCGCCGGGCTGGACCTTGTGCCATACCAGCCGCGCCGGGTCAGGTTCCGGCTTGGTAATCCCGACCGCTGCCAGGGACTCCAGGACGAACGCCTTCCGGTCCGCGCGGTGGTCGGCGAGGGTCTTGCCCGACCACTTCCGCGAAACCAGCACCCGCCGGCCAGGCAGCCCCAAGGACGTCCGCCGATGTGCCCGTCCCTTGCAGAAGCCAGGACGCGTCTTGCTACTGGCACCCATCGGTTCGATGCCGTAGAGCAGCCAGACCGGACACCGGGGCGAGCACGGCGTGACCTTCAGCTCTTCGTGGAGCCGGTCGTGGTGGTCTCGCTGCCGGTCGGAGTCGGCCTCGATCACCTCACCCGTGCTCTTGGTGAGGTACTTGGTCAGGTAACCGATGTGCCGACCAGCTTCCTCGGACCCGCCGAGGATGCCCTTGGAGTGCACCTGCCGCCCGAACGCGACCACATGAGACGGCTCCTCCACCGCCTCTACCGCATCCGCCCAGGCCGTGAGCGGCTGCCGAGTGTCTGGGTCGACGAACCGCTCGCCGTCCCACACCGGTAGGTGGTCACCGTCGTAGACGAGCTGGTGATGCTCCGGCCACCACACCTGGTGATACGTGGCTGCCGTGACCTGCCGCAGTACCTCATGCGGCACCGAGCCTCGAACAGCGGCATGCAGGTGGGGAGCGCAGCGCTTCTGCGGTTCAACCGTGGCGAAGTACTGGACATCCCAGCCGACGACGCGCCGGAGGTTCTGCCACCACCGATCCACCAGCGACGCGAAGTGCACAGCGTCCCGCGCGGCCCGCCGGTAGTCGTAGGTGCCGGGGTCGACCGGTGTGCCGTCCTCCCGCACTCGGCCGTAGCTGTCCAGGGTGAGCGTGACGAACATGGAGGGCCGGAACCGCCCCGCGTACTCACGCCCCACCGTCCGAGCCTCAACCCGCCGGCGAGGTAGCTCCGGCGCGTCCTGCCGCCGCTTGGTCGAGCGCTTCACCGGCCGCTTGGTTGGGCCATCTGGCGACGGGAGCCGGCCGCGCATGCCGAGTTGCCGAAGTTCTTCGTCCACGGAGTGGATCTCGTCGCGCAGCTCGTCCGCCTCACCGGACCCAACCGCGGCCGCATCCTGGTAGGCCTTCATCAGGTCCGCGCGCAGCTCCAGGAGGGCCGTGTGGTCCGTGGTCGGCCGGTCCGGTGTGAAGTCCGGTTCTTCGGTGAGGTGCCACCCTTCCCGACACTGGGCCATGCGCAGGGCTCGAGCTTTCCGCGCACACGGCCCGCACACCGATTCCACCGTGGAGCCGCAAGGCACCGGGACGTACCGCAGCTCCCCCGTGTCGAGATCCCCGACCTCCATCGTGAACGGCCGCACGCACACGCCGTGCTGCTCCGCCGTAGCCGCGATGACATCCGAGGCCAGCGGTTGCCGCATCCGCTCCGCGCGGGTCTGGTTGCCGGCCATCTAGGCCACCTCCCGCTCTAACCCCTGCTGTGCCTCACGGAGCAGGCAGGCCAGCGCATACAACTCGTCGAGCGAGACCTGTTCGGACTTGTTCACCTTCAGCGGGACCAGGCCACGAAGGGCGTCGAACGGGCCGCCGCAGTAGACCCGCAGCCGGGCACCACCGGCAGTCCGCCCAGTGACGGTCACCTGGAGCCACCGATCGGGCGTGTGCCACCACTGGGCGGTCACGTCGGTGATCGTGCAGGCCCACATGAGTACGTTGGCCAGCCGAGCGCACAGGTCCACGCCCTCGGGTTGAACGGAGATCACCCGCAGTGCGGGGGTGAAGTTCAGCATCACCGCCGCAGGCAAGGTCCGCCCCAACACGTGCGACCGGTAGGCCCCGATCATCTGGTCCACAGTAGACGCCGTGGTGAGAATGTTCTTGCTCATGACAAAGGAAACCCTTCCAGGGAGGGGAATTCAGGCCGCGCCGTCTGGCGCGTCGTGATGCCCGGTCCGCCGTGAACCGGGGAAGGTGTGCACAGTCCCGAGCCCGGCCGTGCTGTCTCCGGTGACGAAGGCCTCCAGGGCTTTGATCGTTTCGTCGGGCACCCAGCCACCCCGCACACGCAGCGGTTCCCGGATGCCTTCCCCGAACAGGTAGCCGACGCCGGGCTCTGACTCGCCGATCCGGTTCGCCCACGCACCACGGTCGTAGGCCTGGTCTCCGAGGACCATGGTCACGTGTGACTTGCTGGCGACGCGCAGGCAGATGCGGCGGGGGAACAGCTCCCGGACCGGCACGGTGTCCTTGGTGGGTTCCTGGACGTAGCCGCGCACGGTGTAGGCCAGCGCCCGTCCCTGCGTGGTAAGCAGGGCGACCCGTTCGGTGATCGCTTCACGGAGCTTGCGGTCGCCGATGTAGCGGATCAGCGCACCGATCTCGTCGAACTCCAGAATCTCCAGCGGAAACTCACGCGAGATAGGCACCGTGCGGAGCCGGCCGGCGAACTCGGCCTTGCGTGCGTCCGCGCCCTCGATCAGATCGTCCAGCAGCGCGAGCGCATCCTTGCCCGTGACCGCGTAGCGGTGGAAGATCCGCCGGCCGTAGGCGAGTTCCATCCCCTTCGGGTCGATGCCCGACACCCGGACCAGGCCGTCACGGATCGCCGGGGCGATGGACACGAGCGGACACCACATCTGGGCGCCCTTGCCGGCACCGGTCGAGCCGGCGACCAGGGTGTGAGAGCCCTTGAGCGACTGATGCCAGTCGACGCCGTAGTCCGTGCGCCCACTCCAGACCTTGGACAAGTCCACATCGGTCCCGGCGACGTCGACCAGGCCCTCCAGGTCGCGGCACCACACGGTGTCCGCGAGGAGGTTCCGCCGCTGGAAGTCGATGGACACCACGTTTGGCGACAGCTCCCGCACCTGGCACCGCGCCACACCTCGCGCGACCGCCAGCTCACGCGCCTTCTCGTCGAAGTCCTCGGGCTTCTGGCCAGGCACCAGCCGCACCCGCACCTCATCCCACGAGGCACCCGACCGCACGCCCAGCACGCGCGGCACCTGGTCCACGCGCGGCTTGACCTGCCGGCCGACCTTGCGCCGGCCAAGGGGACTCAGGACCAGCACGGCCGCCTGATGTGGGTCCGCAACTGTCAGGCCACAGGACCGCAGCCAACCGGGCAGCCGACGTGCGTAGAGCGTCCACCGCAGCCACCAGGACCGCAGACGCCGACCCACCCACGCCTCAAACGATGCCCGGTACCGCCACCGCCACACGACCAGTCCCACCGCGACGCCCGCCACGGTCAGCCCGACGAGGAGCGAGCCCCACCACCACAGCCAGGCACCGAGCACGATCCCGCCGAGCGTGGTTCGCCAGTGGGTCACCGCGGCTTTGATCACGAGGAAGAGCGCCTTGACCAGCAGCCACAGCGCCACCAGCACCATTGCGAGGGTGGCCATGGCTTCCAGGAACGAGGCCAGCCCACGACCGATCTTGTGGAGTAGCCACACCACCACGACCAGGCCCCCGCCGGCCAATACCAGCTGGACCAACGCATCCAGGTCGGTACTCATCGGGACTCACCTCGGACGAGGCTGCGACGAGCGACGTACACAAGAGGAAGTACCCAGGCACAGGCAGCGCAGTGGCTTTCCCCGGGCCACAGCCGAGCGAACCGCTTGCACTGTGCACAGCGGACACCTGGCCGGCGACGTGCAGTTTCCTTTGCCGTGTTGATTTCTTCTGGATGCCATCCGACCCCGTCTGGCGGGGAATCAACGGCACCGACTATCGTGTCCATTGTTACCTTCCGAGGTAGCAGCGCAGAAGCGGAAAGAGGTAGCCAGCCTTGGGATTCCGCTTCTGCGCCTCACGGGTCGATCAGGCGAAATGGGCGCACCTCATCGCCACACGATCCCGCGCATGGATTAGTCAGCGTATTTAATTGGGTACTCTTCCGTGATCTAGCGTTTCAATATCTACTGATCGCGGCTCGCCGTCTCGTGGTCCATGTCCGGCACGAAGCGTGCGAGATGGGTCGCGAGTTCGCCGTGGCCGCAGCCGATGAAGTCGGCTAGTTCGGCGACCGCCACCGGGGCCAGCTCCGTGACGCCGTCGGGGTGCTGGTTGAGTTTGTTGCGTGCCCACTGGTGCATGGGCCGGAACTTGGGGCTCAGGTCGTCCAGGAGCGCACGCAGGTCGATGTGGAGGTTCAGGTTCTCCAGCATGACCATGGTCCGCTGCAGAGCCACACCTAACAGGCTGGTTGGCTCAACGCCCAGGGCGGCGCACAGTTCGAGAAACCGCGGCACCGAGAGTTCTCGGACCCCGTGCTCGTATGACAAGAGAGTCCGCTCACCGATCCCAGAAGGGAGGAGCGCGCAGAAATGAGCACGCGACCAACCACGCTCCTCCCGCTCCCGCCGCATCTCGTCACCCAACGCCGTGGCCACGACCTTACGAACACCACGATCCGCAAAGTCCATCTCTTGCATTCCGTTGAGATTCCGGAAAACCGGGTCGAAAAAGCGCTTCTGGCACAACCGATGTGGCGACATGGTGTCCCATGGGACTTCCACAAGAGTGCCCGGCGCGAAGTGCGTCCCGCAGCAAGTGGTCACGCCGCCGGGCGCGTCCAACTCCGCGTCAACCTCGACCAGGTGGACGACACGACGCGGTTGCTGTCCACCACGGACCGGTGCGCCCGAGCCGTAGACGCCTTCGCGCAGCCGAACGAGCTTCACCGTCCGAGCACTCATCGCGGTCATGCCTCGCCCGACTCCCTCTGCGCGGCGAGCTTTGTTCCAGCGGTGATCAGCTCCTGGCCCAGTTGCTTGATCGTGTCGGGTTCCTTGAACCACAGCTGCAACAGGTTCAGTGGTGTCTCCCGCGCCGAACCGCCGATGGTTACGGTCACGCGCCGGTCATGCCTGTCGTGCTCGACCCGGCAAGACGGGTCGGAGATGTTGGCGTACACGTCGAAAGACAGTCGATTGTCCATTCCTAGTCCTCAGAATCCGGTGAGCGGAGCCAGGTCCCACGCCCGCTGTCACGTTCGGTTGGCCGTCCCTGCGGCTCACGCGTGGCCCCGCTCCACCTGGCGGCCTGCCGGTCGAACGCCTCAGCCGCCGTTCGCAGGCCGGCCACCAACCACCAAGCCAAGCCGGGAACCGCAGCGATCTCCCGCCAGGCCGCCGCCACCTCTGCCGACAATCGCGCTGACTCCACACCGCCAGCGGGCGCCGCCAGGTAGCGGCCATACAAGGCCTCCCAGCGCTGCACCAACTCGTCAGACACCAGGCCCATATCCCTGCCTTCCCGCCAAGACACGACCACCGGGGGCCAACCGGCCGACCCAAAGGCCGTACCGGTCAGCACCTCCCCCTGCGCGTGCCTGGCACTCGTGCCGTGCATCAGGCAGCCTTAGCCGCCGATTCCGACTTCGCCGTCGACCGGCCACTACCGCCGGCCGAGCCCGCCGCCCGGAAGCCCGTCGCCCTGTACACGTAGGACTGGTACTTGAACTCCCCGTTCCCAGCCACACGCGGCTCAGCCGTCAGCCCGTCCAGCTCCACCGGCCGCACGCCCGGCAGTACCTCCGCCGTCGTCGGCACAGGCTGAACGTCCGCCAGAAGAGTGATCTCGAACGACGCTCGCTTGCCGTTGCTCTCGCCGGGGTCGGTGACGGTCGCCTTCCACTGCCGCTTGCCGGTCGCCTCGTCCACCCGCTGCCGCACCGGACGCCCCGCGGCCCTGTCCTCCCGAGACTGGTACTCGGTGTCCGGCGAGATCTCCCCCACGAGCACGAGCCCCTGAGGGAACGCGTCAGAGAACTCGATCGGGAAGCGGTAGCCCTTCGTTATAGCCATGTCAGTTGTCCTCTCCGATTGATCTTCCTCGGACCGTTTCCCCTGGCCAACAGCAGTAACGGCCCTCTGCGACCCACTCCGGAGACAGGCCTCCACAGCGGACCGAGATCCATCGTATACGTAGCTTCGTATACGTACAAGTCCTGCGTATACGAAGCTGCTACGCTGCTGCCAACCCGCAGCAAGAGGAGCGGACGACGCCGACCCGGAAGGGGATCAAGACCAATGACGGAGCCTGCCTACGTCTCCATCGCAGGCGAGTACGCACGACGAATCCGCAGCGGCGAACTCCCACCCGGAACCCAACTCCCCAGCTACGCCGAGATCGCCAAGCAACACGGCGTCTCCGACATCGTTGTGCGCAAGGGCATCGAACTACTCCGCAGCCAAGGCCTCGTCCGCCCCGTCCGACGACGCGGCATTTTCGTGGCCGACCGCCCCAATCTCATCCGCATCTCACCCGAACGCCAGATGCAAGACCCCGAAGTCACCTTCGGCACCGAATCCGAACGCCAAATCGAGGTCGACCGAGACACCAAGCAGGTTCCCGTGACTGACGAACTCGCGGAAATCTTCAGCGTCGCACCAGGCGACGAACTCACCCACACGGTTACCCGCGTAGCCGAGAGCGGACGCCCCATCTCGATCTCGGACACATACCAACCCTTGGGCATCACCGGCATAACCGGCGCGGCAGTCCTTGAAGAGACCCTGACCGATCAACTACCAACACCCAAGCACGCAGAATGGCTACGCACCACCCCCGGCGACCTTGTCAAGGTGATTCACCAGCAGTTCATTGCCGCAGACGGCCGGGTAATTATGGTTTCGGACGTGTCTTACCCACAGGACCGCTATAGCTCATTCGTGTTCAGGATGAAGCTCACTCCCGACTCGTGACACACTTCTACCGTTCGGTTCTTCCCGCCCGGGTTGAATACCCCCGCTACGTAGACGTTCAGCCCAGGTTCAACGCCGCATCCACCCCTGAGCCACGTCCCCCAGGTTCCACCACGACACGTACCGCGCATCTTCGGATGCTAGCGCCCACCCCTCAGATAGGGCGTCAAAGAACGCCTCATCCCCGGTCATCCCACCCCTGGGCTGCCCCATGAAGATCAGGCGCTCCCCTCCGGCCTTCATATATGCAGCAAGAGCCTCCGATGCCATGGGAATGCCCCAACCCGGCGGCCAGCACAGGAACAACACGTAATCCGACCGGCCTGCCACATTTCTTTCGAACTCGTCAAGATCTCCAACATGGTGCCATACGTCCACCTGCTTTCCCTCGCGAGGAAATGACGCGTTCTCTACCGCGTCGGGTGGCTCAAAATCGTATGCCTCGATACTGATGCCCGAACGCGCCATCTGCGCCGCCCAATAACCCCGACCTGCCCCCAATTCCACCACGCGTCGACCAGCGCAGAAACCAGACGCCCATTCGATAGTCTCCGGTGAAGGAATCCCGTACGCATAGATCCCCTGCAAGAGCATTTGTGCGTAAGCGAGCCGAGCACTCCCGTCAGGATTACCGCCGTTCACCACCCGTCGACCCTCATGCTCAAACACGGACGGCGCAACGATGTCCCAGTAAGGGTTTGCGCTCACCTTGCTGCCACCTGTCACGTAATGGACAACCCGCAAGTCAAACGCCGCATCTGCTCGAACGTCACCTGTCCCTGCCAGGTTCGGAGCCATGTCCAAATACTCGCTGACCTTCGGATACTCGGCACGAAGACGCTCCTCATCGTCCAATAGCGCAGCCAGTTCGTTTCGGCGTTCCGCACTCAGCGCAAGTTCAACCACACGCTCGATTCTTACAGCAGGCCCTAGCCGTCACCACCGGCCACACGACCGCCCCGCCGGGAACACGAACCGCTCTCCCGAGTCACGTTGAAGATCATCGAGACGAATCAGACACGTCAGGACGTTAGGCTGACCTGCACAGACTTCGCGCAACCTCGCAGCCATCCTCATGAGTAACGGGTTCAAGTCCCGTCACTCATCCCACAGTCTTCGCAGGTGAGATGGGATGCGTGCGAGCACGTGTTCCCCACGGATGCCGGATAGCGTTCCCAGGAGTCAGGCGTCGCCAGGGACAGAAACCTCGCTCATACCCTGCGAGTAGGCATGCGGGTGGGCTGCGTGTTGCCGGACTTGGCTCTAGAGGATCAAGGCGGCGCGCAAGCGCGCCGCACGGGCGGACGGCCTGCCACTCCGCTCACGGCCGCCGCCCGCCATCCGCACTAACGCCAGCCAGCACCTCGAGCCTTTGCACCAGAGCCTCACCAACGCCGCCCCCTCACACGCCCTGGTGATCCTTTAACACCGGGCCGCCGGCATCAAGAGCGCTACGCGTCGCTGACGCGATCGAGCTTCGCTCGACTCTTGACACCGACGACCCGGCGCTAACTGCGGCCAGGACAGGGGTAACGGCTCCGAGCAGGGGCCAGCTCATCTCGATCATGTCGGTCGGCAGTCCGGGAGGTCACCACCATGGCTCGCAAGCACCCTGTCAGCCCCAACCAGACCGTTCTTTGGGCCTACCACGCTCTCGCCCCGGCTTGGGGTTCGCCAGCCCTCCGTGAGGCTCCGCGAACGCACGACAGCCCCCGGCGAGCGGCCAAGGACAGCAGCCGCACCGCCGGGGGCAAGGGTCGAGCCAAGATCAAGGCCAGGCCGTCCTCAGGCCGTTGCACGTCCACCAGTGATGAGAACCGGCGAGAACTGTCGAGATGTGTTTCGGCAGCTCAGGGGCGTTCTCGGGCGTCGGACGCCTGGCCGGGTCGGGCGCGTACTCAGAAGATCTCGTTCTGGTACGCGCCGAACTGCACAGCCACGCCGCTGCTCCTTGGTCGTGATCGTGAACCTCGACCATTCAACAGCACGCGGGCGAGTCGGCTACCGGCCCTGGGGACCGAACTCGGGTGGGGGTCCCTGCGGTTCCCGCGGGGTGGGCGGGCCGGCCGGTGGTCGTGGGCCGAACTGCGGTCCTTGCTCCG
>Ga0081539_10006813_pt1 | contig 10703 bp, 7 predicted proteins | sample TabmetS4T2R2_FD_71023 | JGI IMG/M metagenome (GOLD analysis project Ga0081539, IMG submission 71023) | Tabebuia heterophylla rhizosphere microbial communities from the University of Puerto Rico - S4T2R2 | ecosystem: Host-associated > Plants > Roots > Rhizosphere ... | reverse complement strand
TGGAGCGGGTGATCGACGCGGTGGGCGTCGATGAGGCATGGCGGCTGCGCGCCGGCATCCCATCACGGCTGGCGTGGCCGGTTCCAGCATCGATGCGGCCGACCCAGCGTCAACCAGCCGGACCACCGGGCGTCCGGTCGGGTGCATCCGCAACCGCGCCATCGCCGGAGCGTACTGCTGCCGCCCATGCCCGGCTGGAGGCCGCACGGCAGGCCTACGCTGCCGGCCGTGATGACGAGGGAGACCGCGAGCTGGGGCTTGCCCTGCGCCTCGATCCGCGGGTTGCGGCCGCCGGCGTGTCGCTCGTTGAGCCCAGCCTCGGGCCGGGGCCGGCCGCAGACCGTCTGCTACTCTACGGCGACCTGCTGCGGGCCGCCGGTCGCAACCCGGAAGCCTCGGAGGCATACGACCGGGCCGCGCGCAGCTGATCCTCGACAAGGAGCTTTCGACCCTTCATGGAACGCACCCTGGTCCTGGTCAAGCCCGACGGTGTCCAGCGCGGACTGATCGGTGAGATCATCGGGCGCTTCGAGCGCAAGGGCCTCAAGGTCGTCGGGCTGCGCCTGCTGCAGGTGCCGCGCGAGATGGCTGAGCGCCACTACGCAGTCCATGCCGGCAAGCACTTCTATGACGGCCTCGTCGAGTTCATCACGTCTGGGCCGGTGGCGGCGGTCGTGCTGGAAGGGCCCGATGCCATCGCCACCGTGCGCCGGCTGGTCGGCAGGACGATGCCGAACGAGGCGGAGCCAGGCACGATCCGCGGCGACCTGGGCATCAGTGGGCTGCGGAACCTGATCCATGCGTCTGACGCCGCCGATACGGCGGACTCGGAGCTGGCCCTCTGGTTCGGCGATGGGGCGCTGGTCGATTACGACAGGGCGATCGACAGCTGGATCGTGGCCGAGGAGCCTGCCCGGCCGTAGGAGAACGGCGGTGTGTCGAGCGCCCCGGTGGTGCCGGGGCTGAGGCCGTCGTAGACCGGCTTCTGCATGATCGCCACCCGATCGAGCGGGAAGTAGCGCAGCCAGGCGCGCCCGACGATCGAGCTGCGGCTTATCGGTCCGAAGAATCGTGAGTCCTGGCTCTCCGGCCGGTTGTCGCCCATCACGAAGTATTCGCCTTCGGGCACGGTCCACTCGGCGGTGCCCTCGGCGTCTCGTGGCTGGGTGGGCGCTGTGTGGCCGTCGACCTGCACGACGTACGGCTCTGCCAGCGGAACCGGTGAGCCGCCCGGCGCCATGACGAATACTCGGCCGTTCTCCAGGGAGACCTTGTCGCCCGGCAGGCCGATCACGCGCTTGATGAACGGCACGCCGCCCTGCTCGAAGCCCGAGGGTGGCTGGAAGACGACGATGTCGCCGCGGTCGTAGTCGCTGAAGCGCGGCGACAGCTTGTCGATGAGGATGTACTCGTGCTCGACGATGGTCGGCACCATCGACTCCTGCTCCACCTCGAACGGCTGCGCGATGAAGTTGTGGATCAGCAGGTAGATGACGAGCGTGAGGACCAGGGTCTCGACGACCTCGAGGAGGCAGCCGAGCGTACGACGCGCGCCCTTCGATTCGGGGCGCGCGGCGTCATCCGGGGTCTCTTCGGGGGCGTAGGTCATCGGCGCTCCAGGACTCGGGGCGGGCAGGCCGGCGTAGCATAGCGCACCCTCTCGGCCGGAAGGGCCTGCTCGGGGGCCGGCCGAGGGTGGCATCTATAATGCTTAGTGCGTCCCGAGCCGCCCGGCGCGAGGTTCCATGTCGATTGACCTGAAGCAGCAGCTGCAGCCCGCGCTGCAGGTGCGAGTCACACCCAAGCAGATCGCGGCCAACGCGATCCTGGCGATGAGCTCCGTCGAGCTCACGGAGGCAATTGCCGCCGAGCTCGACGAGAACCCGGCCCTCGAGATGCTCGAGCAGTCGACCTGCCCGATCTGTGGCTCTGTGATCACCGGCAGCCATTGCACCGAGTGCCTGCCGAAGGGCGCGGCCGGCTCCGCGCCGGAGGGTCTCGACGGCGGCGTTGGCGAGTGGTCGCTGCGGGACGAGTCGGAGGACCTGGACCCCATCGCGCGGGCCGAGGCCGAGTTCACGCTGCAGGAGCACCTGGACTGGACGCTGCGTGCACTGCTGCCGGCCCGTCTGCACCCGGTCGCCGAGTACGCCATCGGTGCGCTCGACGAGAACGGCTTCCTCACCGAGACCGATGAGGCCATCGCGGCCGCGACCAACGTGAGCGCCGATGACGTGGCTGCCGTACGCGACGCCATGCAGGGGATCGAGCCCATCGGCGTCGGCTCCCGCAACATCCAGGAGAGCCTGCTGGCGCAGATCGCCTACCTGGAGGAGACTGGCGAGACCGAGGTGCCGGCGATCGCATCGGCCATCGTGCGCGACCACCTGCCTGACCTCGGGGAGCGGCGATTTGCGGCCATCGCATCGGCGTTGGGTGTCACGCAGGGTGATGTGATCGCCGCATGGGAGTTCGTGAAGGTCAACCTGCACCCGTATCCGACCTCCGCGTTCTCCGCGGCCATCGGCTCCCAGACGCGTACCATCATCCGGCCGGACGTATTGATCCGCGCCGTCGACGACGAGCTCCAGGTCGAGGTCGTCGAGTCACGCCGGTTCGCCCTGCGGGTGGATCCGACCTATGCGCGGCTCTCCGCCGGGATGCGCAGCGCCGAAGCCACCGAGCAGGATCGCCAGCACGTCCGCGAATACGTGGGCCGCGCGCGGTTCTTCATCGACAACGTGAATCGCCGCCGCGCCACGCTGCAGCGCATCGCCGAATGCCTGGTCGAGCGGCAGCAGGACTACCTGCTGCACGGTGTCCAGCACCTGGTTCCGCTGACGAGGGCGGAGGTCGGGTCGCTGATCGGCATGCATGAGTCGACGGTCAGCCGCGCCACCGCGGAGAAGTACGTGATGCTGCCGACCGGCGAGGTCGTTCCCTTCGGCCACTTCTTCACCGCCTCGCTCGGGGTGAAGGACCAGATCCGCAAGATGATCGAGGCCGAGGAACCCGAGCAGCCGCTCTCCGACCAGGAGATCGCCGACCGGCTCGGCACCGAGGGCGTCGCGATCGCGCGACGCACGGTCGCCAAGTACCGGGACGAGCTCCAGCTCCTGCCCGCGCGGCTTCGCCGGCGATAAGCCGCTCCGTGCGCGGCTCGGTGCGCGGCGCCAGCCTCCGCACCCTCGGCGCCTTCGCCGTCGGGATGCTCGTGCTGGGCGGCATCCTGTACGTGGCCAGCACGGTCGACGCCAGGCCGCCGACGGTTGCGCGCATCGCGCTCACGCACCATCTTTCGGCCGATGACGGCGTCGCGCTGACCACCACCAGCATCGAGGTCGTCTTCAGCGAGACCGTGGATCGCGGCAGCGCGCAGCGCGCCTTTTCCATCGCGCCCAGCGTGGCCGGCGCATTCAGCTGGGCCGGCGCCACGATGACGTACACGCCCGCCGATCGCTTGCCGCTGGAAACGGACTTCGTGGTGCGCATCGGCCCGGGCGTGCGCGATCCCGGCGGAAACGTGATGACCGCACCTGTCCAGCTGGCCTTCGTGACCGTCGGCCATCCGACGGTCGTCGCAAGCCAGCCACTGCCAAATGCCGGGGATGTGCCCCTCGACGCGCCGATCGTCCTCCAGTTCTCGACGCTCATGGACACCGCCTCCGTCGAGGATGCCCTTGCGATCTCCCCTGACCTGCGATTCACGACGGCCTGGGCGGGGGAGCGGCTGACGCTCACCCCGGACGAGCCGCTGGTCGAGGGGCAGCGCTACCTGCTCCGGCTGGCCACGAGCGCGCGCGACAGCGCCGGCACCCCGCTCGAGGCCCTGTTCACGCTCAGCTTCCAGTCCGTCCGCTCCGGGCTTTCGGCTGCCATCCGCTTCCCGGAGGACGGCCTCGAGGGCGTCTCGACCGCCACACCGATCGCGCTGGTCTTCGATCGCGAGCTGGATCCCGATTCGGTCGAGCCCGATGCGTTCACGATCGAGCCAAATGTCTCTGGCTCGCTGACGGTGATCACCGCTCCTGGCGCGGCAGGGATGCGTGAGCCGGAGCGCCGGGTGCTGCGCTTCGTGCCCAACGAGGCATTGGCGCCGAACACGAGCTATCGGGTGACGCTTGGCGCCGGCGTCACCGGAGCCGATGGCGCGAGCCTCGCCAGCCCGATCACGTGGCGATTCACCACCGGATCGCCGCTCGCATCGTTGAGCAACCAGATCGTGTTCCTCAGCGACCGGGCGGGGATCGACAACCTGTGGGCCATGAACCCCGACGGGTCCGGCCTGCGCCAGCTCTCCGCCGAGCTGTCACCGATTACGTCGTATGCGCTGGCCCCGGATGGGCGGAGCTTCATCGTCGGCGACGGGGCGATCCTCGTCCGCCAGGGAGCGGATGGGCGCGGCCGGCAGCCCCTCACCGACCAGGCCGGGGTGCTTGAGGTGGACGCGACCTACGCCCCGAACGGCGCCGAGATCGCCTTCGCCAGGATCGATGCGCTCACCGGTGAGGGTCTCGGCCTCTGGACTCGGTCGTCGTCCGGTGGCGACGCGCGGCGCATCGAGATGCCGGCCGAGCTGGGCGCCGAGCCATCGCCGAGCACCGAACCCTCCGACGTGTCGCAGCCGGTTATGCGCGTGCCGCGCTACTCCCCTGACGGCGCCGCGCTGGCGTTCGTGGACCTCAGCGGTCGGGTGGGCGTGCTTGAGCTTCCGCGCGATCGGCTGACCACCGCGCGCTTCGCCGCCGTCAATCCGCCGGAATGGCTGCCGGATTCGAGCGGGCTGCTGCTCTCCGGCTCGCCGGGCGGCTCGCTGGAGCCAGTGCAGCCGGGCCAACCCGTTGACGCGTTCGATCCCGCCTCGCTGCGGCTGAGCTCGTTCGAGCTTGGCGGCCTGCGGCTGGCGCGCCTCTACCGGGGCGCCGGCGCGGTCGAGCTCGTCGACCAGGTTGCCGGCGCCGCCCGCCCGCGGGCCGGGGAGGTCGGGCGCTACCTGTTCATCCAGGTCCAGCCTGGCGCGCCCGACGCGGCCGGAACCCTGCTGCTGTCGGACGGGAAGGATCAGGGGAGCCAGGTCATCGAGGGCGGGCCGCCGGTCGCCGTCGCCGGCTTCGGCCCGCAGGCGCGGACGGTGGGGGCAGGGGGTCTGGATGCTGGAATCTGGCTCATCGACGTCGCGTCGCGTGAGGGACGGCAGCTGACCACGGAGGGTCGTCAGCCGAGCTGGCTGCCGTAGATCGTCGCAGTTGACCCGCTCGCGCGGGGCGGGCTACGATACCGCCGCCTCGCTGGCGGGCGCTGCAAAGCGCACTCCGCCGGCGTTTTCCGTGTGTCGGCCCCGCCCCGGTCGAGTGCGCCTGCAGCCAGCGGCGCTCCGCCGGGCACCATCCTCATCGGAGGTTTCATGGAGTTCATCACCTGGGTGATCCCGATTGCCGGGATCGCGGCCGTCGCCTTCGCCCTCTACCTCGCGCGGGACGTCCTCTCCCGTGACAAAGGCCCCCAGGCGATGCAGGACGTTGCGGACACCATTCGCGAGGGCGCCGACGCGTTCGTGAAGCGGCAGTACACGACCATCGCCCTGCTGGCGCTGGTCGGCGCCGTGATCATCGGCGTCGTCATCGGCCTGGTGGAGAACAAGGATGTCGCCGACGTGCCGAAGCTCGCCAATGCGCCCATCGGCATCCTGACGGCCATTGCGTTCCTGGTGGGCGCGGCCTGCTCCATGGCCTCGGGCATCATCGGCATGTTCATCAGCGTGCGCTCGAACGTGCGCACCGCCGCGGCCGCCCGCCGAAGCCTCGTCGAGGCGGTGCAGGTCGCCATGCGCGGAGGCGCCGTGTCGGGCTTCCTGGTCGTGGCGCTCAGCCTGCTCGGCGTGTGGGGCATCTTCACCGTCTACGACGCGCTGCTGGGTGACATCTCCGTCAAGGAGGCCCCCTTCGTCATCGTCGGCTTCGGATTCGGCGCCAGCTTCGTGGCCCTCTTCGCGCAGCTCGGCGGCGGCATCTACACCAAGGCGGCCGACGTGGGCAGCGACCTGGTCGGCAAGGTGGAGGCCGGCATTCCGGAGGACGACCCGCGCAACGCCGGCGTGGTGGCGGACCTGGTGGGCGACAACGTCGGCGACTGCGCCGGCCGCGGCGCCGACCTGTTCGAGTCCACCGCCGCGGAGAACATCGGCGCCATGATCCTGGGCGTGGCGGTCTACAGCCTGGCGGTCGCCAATGGCTGGCCGAGCCCGCAGCTGTGGATCTTCTTCCCCCTGGTGGTCCGAGGCTTCGGCCTGCTGGCGACGATCGTGTCGATGTTCTTCATCCGCGGCAGCGAGACCGAAAACCCCATGAACATCCTCAATCGTGGCTACTGGGTGACCACGATCCTGTCGGTCATCGGCCTGGCCATCAGCACCGCGGTGATGATGGACACCGGCGGCCAGACCGGCAGCACCGGCATCCCGCCCTGGGTCTGGTTCTTCGGATGCGGCGTCGTCGGCCTGGCCACGAGCGTGGCGTTCGTCTACATCACCCAGTTCTACACGGCCGGCACGTTCCGCCCGGTGCGCGAGATCGCCGAGGCCAGCAAGACCGGCCCTGCCACGAACATCATCAGCGGCACCGCCGTTGGCTTCGAGACTACGGCCGTCACCGCCATCACCATTGGCATCGCGCTGATTGCCAGCCACTTCCTGGGTGAGCAGGCGTTCAAGGGCATCGAGGGCGCGCGCAACGGCGGCATCTTCGGCACCGCGGTGGCGACCATGGGCATGCTGATGACCACGGCCTACATCCTGGCCATGGACACCTTCGGACCGATCACTGACAACGCCGGCGGCGTGGCCGAGTTCAGCCGATCCGAGGCAAGCGCCCGCGAGATCACCGATCGCCTGGACGCGGTGGGCAACACGACCAAGGCGCTGACCAAGGGATATGCCATTGCGTCCGCCAGCCTGGCCGCGTTCCTCCTCTTCAGCGCCTACATCGACAAGGTCAACGCGATCCAGGCGAACCGCGGCGGCCAGCTGCTCGAGGCAGTGAACCTGGCCGACGTCGGCGTGTTCGTCGCCGCCCTGCTGGGCGCGATGCTCGTCTTCTTCTTCAGCTCGCTGGCCATCAGGGCGGTGGGCAAGACGGCGCAGTCGATCATCGTCGAGGTGCGACGCCAGTTCCGCGAGATGCCCGGGATCATGGATTACTCGCAGCGCCCGGACTACGCGCGGGTCGTGGATATCACCACCCGTGCCGCCCTGCGCGAGATGATCTGGCCTGGCCTGGTGGCGGTGGGAACCCCGATCATCGTGGGCCTGCTGCTTGGCTACCAGGCGGTGGCGGGCCTGCTGATGGTCGGCACCATCGCGGGCGTGCTACTGGCGACCGTGCTGAACAACGGCGGCGGCGCATGGGACAACGCGAAGAAGTACATCGAGTCCAACCACCTGCTCGACGATTCGGGCGCGGTGATCGGCAAGGGCACGCCGGCCCACGCGGCGGCCGTCGTGGGCGACACGGTCGGTGACCCGTTCAAGGACACCGCCGGGCCATCGCTGCACGTGCTCGTCAAGCTGCTGGCCACCATCACCCTGGTGCTGGCCCCGCTGTTCATCCGCTAGAGCCATAGACCGATGACGGCGCGGCGCCGGACGCCGCGCCGGGACATCGGCCCAGACCAATGGAACTCGTCCTCCAGGCGATCCTGATCGGGCTCATCCAGGGCCTGACCGAGTTCATTCCGGTCAGCTCCAGCGCCCACTTGGAGCTCGCGCCGTGGCTCTTCGGCTGGGACACGCAGGGCCTCCTCGGCAGCCTGGCGTTCGACGTGTTCCTGCACCTGGGGACGCTGGTGGCGCTGCTCGTCTATTTCTGGCGGGACTGGATCCGGCTGCTCGGCGCCGTGGTGCGCAGCATCGGGGAGCGGCGGATCGCGGACGATCCCGACCGCAGGCTCGGCTGGCTGCTGATCATGGCCACCATCCCGGCGGCGCTCATCGGCTTCGTCGGCGAGCAGTTCGTGGACGAGGTGCTGCACGGGGACTCCGATGCCATCCGCCTGGCCATCGCCGTCTTCCTGGTGATCGGTGCGCTCGGCCTCTGGCTGGCCGACCGGCTGGGCTCGCAGCAGCGCGAGCTGGACGAGCTGACCGTGCCCACCGCCCTGACCGTTGGCTTCAGCCAGGCGCTGGCCCTGCTGCCCGGCATCAGCCGCTCTGGCGCCACCATCACCGCCGGCCTGGCCCTGGGCATGACCCGAGAGGCGGCAGCCCGGTTCAGCTTCCTGCTGGCGACGCCGATCACGCTCGGCGCGGGGCTCTACGGTTCGCGCCACCTGCTCGAGGAGCCGCACACCGGAACGGAGTGGCTTGCCCTGGGCGCGGGCCTCCTGGCCGCGACGATCGCCGGGCTGGCGGCCATTGGATTCCTGCTCGCCTGGCTCCGAAGCCGATCCGTGACCGTCTTCAGCGTCTATCGCGTCGCCTTCGCGGTCCTGGTCGTGGCGCTGGTGCTGACGGGCCGATAGCGCCCGAATCGGCTTTGACACCCCCATCGACCGCGCCTACAATGCCGCGGCGTCGGGTCACCGGGAGCCCATGCGGGCGACTTTGGAGAGCCGGCCGGCCGATCAAGGACGACCATCGGCCAGCTTCAGGAACGTGCGGCGACGCAGCCGGCGGAAACTGGAGCGTTTTTTGTTAGTGAGGTCGGTCGAGGGCGGTTCTCGTCACCCCCGCGAGACGCCCCGCGACGCCGGCATCGACGTCGCACCGAACGGATGAGGAGGGGCGGGGCCTGATGAACAACAAGCCTGTCTATCTGACGGCCGAAGGGCTGGCGAAGCTCAAGGCCGAGCTCAACGAGCTCATCACCGTCGAGCGGCCGCGGGTCGCCCAGCGCATCCACGACGCGAAGCTGGACGGCGACATCAGCGAGAACGCCGAGTACGAGGACGCCAAGCAGGAGCAGTCATTCCTGGAAGGCCGCATCGCGACGCTGGAGGCGCAGCTGAAGCACGCCGAGGTGATCGAGAAGGCCAACGGCGACAAGGTCGGCATCGGCTCGAAGGTGGTCATCAAGGGCTCCGACGGAGAAGAGACCTTCACCATCGTCGGGTCCGCCGAGGCATCGCCCCGTGAGGGCCGCATCTCGAACGAGTCCCCGGTGGGCGCCGCCCTGATGGGTCACAAGAAGGGCGACAAGGTCATCGTCCAGGCACCGGCCGGACCGGTCACCTACACCCTGGTCAGCGTAGGCTAGCCGGCCACCCGCCCATGTTCTGGGCCGATGAGCTGGCGGCCCGCTGCTCCGGACCACAGGTCCTCAACGACTCGAAGACGCCCTCCGGCACCGTCCACGTCGGAAGCCTGCGCGGCCCGGTCATCAATGACGTGATCGTCCGCGCGCTGCGCGCGGCGGGGCTGTCGACCACCTTCCTGTACGGGGTCGACGACCTTGACCCCATGGACGCGCAGGCGCTGCTCACCCCCGACGCGGTCGAGACCCAGATGGGCAAGCCCCTGGCGCACGTGGCGGATCCGCAGGCCGACGGCCATGAATCATATGCGCGGCACTTCGCCGGGCAGTTCATCGACACGTTCAACGGCCTCGGCATCCATCCAGACCGCTACTACTGGATGAGCGAGGTGTACGCCTCCGGCGAGATGGACCGATACATCCGCGTGGCGCTCGACCGCGCCGACGTGGTGCGCGAGGTCTACCGCCGCGTGGCCAACGTCCGCCATCCCGACGAGTGGCATCCGCTATCGGTGATCTGCGAGAACTGCGGACGGATCGGCACCACCATCGTCACTGCCTGGGACGGGGAGCGGGTCCATTACGAGTGCCGCCACGACCTCGTGTCCTGGGCTCGCGGCTGCGGCTTCGCCGGCGACATGTCTCCGTTCGGCGGCCGCGCCAAGCTGCCGTTCAACGTCGACTGGGCCGCCAAGTGGAGCCTCTTCGGCGTCACTGTCGAGCCCAACGGCAAGGATCTCGGAACCAGGGGCGGTGCCCGTGACCGCTCGGAGGCCATCGCCCGCGAGGTGTTCGAGCGCGAGCCGCCCATGAACATCGTGTACGAGTTCCTGAACGTCGGCGGACGCAAGATGTCCACTTCCAAGGGCCGTGGCGCCGCCGCGCACGAGATCGCGGACGTGATGCCGCCCGAGCAGCTGCGCCTCCTCTTCGTGCGGCCGCGCTACAACCAGGCCATCGACTTCGACCCGGATGGCACCGATGCCATTCCCCGCGTCTTCGACGAGTCGGACCGCATCGCGGCGGCCGTCGCCGGCCGCGGGGTCAAGGGAGAGCTCCCTTCGGACCCGGAACGGATCTTCGCCGCCTCGCAGGTTGATCCGGACGCCGACCTGGCCGCCGCGGCAGCCGCCTACCGGCCGCCGTTCAGCCACCTGGCCCTGTTGGTCCAGATCCCCGGCGTCGACGTCGCCGAGCGCGCGGCCGCCGAGAAGGGCGCCTGGCTGGACGCGAGGGAGCAGGACATCCTGGGCGAGCGGATTCATGCGGCGCGCGGCTGGCTGGACGCGTATGCCCCGGATCGCGCGCGGATCGTCATCCACCGTGACGGACTGCCCGGGTCCGCGGCCGCACTCGACGACTCGCAGCGCGCCTTCCTGGGACGGCTGGCCGCCGCGCTGGACGACGCGGAGTGGACCGGCGAGCGCTTGCAGGCGGACATCTTCACGGCCGCCAAGG